>Ga0187874_10003924_pt1 | contig 10177 bp, 17 predicted proteins | sample June2016WEW_16_1_3_FD_132993 | JGI IMG/M metagenome (GOLD analysis project Ga0187874, IMG submission 132993) | Peatland microbial communities from SPRUCE experiment site at the Marcell Experimental Forest, Minnesota, USA - June2016WEW_16_150 | ecosystem: Environmental > Terrestrial > Soil >... | reverse complement strand
TGACGATCAACAAACCGACGACTGTCGGAACCCAGGGTACGTTTAACGTTGTCATCCTGCGGCCAACTACGCTGATCAGGCTACATCCTGAAGGCGACAAGGACGCGGCGTAAAAGCCGGATTTTACCAGCGCGGCGCAAGCCGTGCGGCTCAAAGAAAAGAGGTTGAATGGCTATCACCCAAAGACGACGCATCATCGCCAATCCGGCCAGACGTAGAAAGCGAAACGTCTCGCGGAGAATGAGTGCAAAGCAGGCGGCCATCTTCGGAAGAACGCCTGCGATCCGCGCGGCTGCCAAGAGACGGTTACGCGGCAAACGTTCGAATCCCAAAGGACACCGCAGGCGAACACGTCGCCGGAATCCTGGGGAAATCATAGGGTTCACGCTGGCAAACCCGGCGCGAAGAAAGAGAGGAAGCATGGCAAAAGCCAACAGAAAGCGCAGCAATCGACGCCGGGTTGCAAATCGTCGCCGCAATCCGGCTCGTGTCCATCATCGCCGCCGTCGTGCAATAGGAGGCGTTGTGCATCATCGCCGTCGTGCCCGTCGCGGTAACCCCGGTTATCGCCGGGTGCATCATCGCCGGCGTAATCCCGGTTTGGGCAACCTGACCGGAATCGTCACCAACGCAGCATTTGTGATCGTTGGCGCTCTCGGCTCGAAACTCGGGGCTCAACTCATCCTCGGCGCGAATAATACGGGCTGGATGGGCTACGCCGGTAACGCGGCCGTAGGCGTCGGTTTGTGGTTCTTCACCGAACACGTGATGAAGAACAAAGAAGCGTCTTCGGGCGTGATCGCCGGGACGGTGGTCGAGATCATCCTGCGAATCATCAACGACATGACGCCATTCGGCCAGTACGTCTCGGGGCTGGGCATGGGCGATTATCAAGCACAATCGTTCGTCACGCCTCAAGTTCTGGTCGATCCGTACAATTCCGCTCAGATTCAGATTCCGAACGGCTGGGCTCCGACTACCGTCGTCGCTCCGGCGGCGGGCGGCGGAACCGGTTTGAGCCCGGCGGCAGCGTCGGGCATGGGCGCGATGTACGGCCCGGCCTACGACAATTTCTCAGCGTCATACGGATACTGAGCAGCGGCTTAACGGAGGCGGGGCCTGCACGGGGCAGGTGAACACAGAAGCGGACGGATCAATCAGAGGAACGGCCGCCAAGTGGAACGGGTGGGGCAGGGGGGACGGTTAAACGTCCCCCGGAACCTGAAAAAAGGAACAAGGGGGAAAACTCTATGGCTCTCACACCAACGGGCTCGTCGATGGGTACGGCGGGCGCTTACGGCGGCGGGCGAATTTTAAACGCGGCTCAGGCGCAAGGCAGAAATACCAACTCGATCATGGCGAACTGGATCGATCGGACTCCCTGGCAGTATTGGGATACGATCACTTTGTTAGCCGGCGCGGTGATGGCGCAAACCTATTCACCGTTCTCGGTTCCGATCGGGGCGCAAGATCCGCTGACGAACCTGACGAAAAACAAGCTCCAGACCAACATGCGGAAAGGAAACCAGTTTCCGCCTCCGAATTGTTTGCTCTTGGGCAATATCGGGTTTTATTTCGAGAGCAACATGATCAAGGCGGACATCGATTTGATTCTCGCGAACTACTACTGCGAGTTCAAGATCGATGAAAAGACCTTCCATGAAGGCTACCTCGAGCAGTTTCCGGCTGGCATGGGGCTGTCGGGGCTTTCGACGCAACAGGGCGAGAACGTGTACGTGAACGGTCTTCCGGCTCCAGGGTACGCCAGAAATTACGGCGACTGGTCGAAATACATCGCGCCGGAGCAGTTCTTTTCGCTGATTCTGTACTGGCAACCGTCGCAGACTTTAACCGCGGCGGCCGGCAACGCGTCGGCGGCGCCTCCGACGCTGACCAATGGCGGAACGATTCGCGTAGTGTTGAACGGGTTGACAGATCGCAGCGTTCAGTAATAAACTGATCGCCTCATCGGTTCATTAGCGATGAGCTCGGGTTCGGGGCCGGCGAGTAATTCCTCCGACATCTCGCGCGGCCTCAACCTGACATTTCAAGATTTTATGTTGGCGACACGACGAGACGCTAACAATTCGGGTGCTTCGGGTCGTCCCCCGGACGATAGAGACCTTCGTGTTTTTGATCCGGCCCGGTGTTGCTTTCCGCGTTGTAAGAAGTGCGGAGGATGGGTGAACGCAGTCCCAGCGAGAACCCATTGCTATTGCGGCGGGGAACTGGAGCAGTGGCCCTACGCCTCCGTGGGACGACCGCAGAGCCTTGACGTGGAAAATGATGGCGGTGTCGCCAAACGAAAAGAGTAAAAGTGTACACCCAAGCCACATGCTCAGTACGCAACTCGGCCACGCCGATAATCCAGTCCGATATCGACAATCAGAACCTCCGCATGAACCGGATCGTTCAGCCGATGCTTGACGGCAATTCGGACCTGGCCGCTTTGCTGGCTTCTCTTACGCCTCCAACTCCGGTAAACACGTGTGATGATTTCACCAGTTCAAAATCGCTGGGGCCTGCATATCCGTGGCCGCTACCGGGTTGGCAAGGCGGAACACCTGAAAGCGCGGCGACCGTGGCGGCTGCGCGCGCGGCAATGGCTGCGTCAATATCGGCGGCGAACGCGAGCACCGCGGCGGGCGTAGCTTCGCCGGTGGTAACTCCAGCGACGACGACGCCGGTAGCGGGTTCATCTCCGACGCCGGCCGGTTCTCCGGCTTCAACTGGGCCGGTGTTTGGACGCGGCGGAAATCGGAAAGTTGGCAGGTATTTGCTGCATCGCGGAATTCTTGATCAGCTCCAGCGGACAGTGCCGAATTTTGCCTGTCCAAGTGCCAAGCCGTCGGCGCTTCCGGTTCCAAGCCTGTTTGCTCCGGCCGCAACGCCGAGCCCGTTCAAGCCGCTGGTGTCTCCGGTTTCCGGCTGTCCCCCGCAATCGCAGTGCATGACCGGCAACATCTGCCTGGACATCAGACGGGGATGTGTCGATTCCTCTCAGGTGAGCCCGCAACAGATGCAAGCCTGCGTCCAAGCTGGATATCAAGGAGTTGAACTGTTTTTTCCTTGCGTTCTTGCTACTCCGAATCTGCCGTTTTTGGGGATGCCGACGCCGAATCCTCCACCATATTCGTCGGTTCGCGCGCAAGACGTTCAACCGACCGGAGGCAATTGGAACACTGGAGTTTCCGGGCTTTCAGGGCTGGGATGTGGTGATGGTCCTGGTACTCTCATTGGAGTTTTAGGCGTTGCTTTGGGCGTGGCGGCTGGTTTATTCTTTGTTGACTGGGTTATGAAACAGAGGCTTGCGTAATGTCGTCGTTGTCGCACGCGCCTTCGTCGCGCGCTGGTAAACCCGACGTGGATTATTCCCAAAGTGGGGAGCAGGCGGCGATTCTAGACGCGTTCGAGGGCAGAGCGCCAGGGCGGTTTCTGGACATCGGTGCTTGGGACCCGTTCAAGTTTTCGAATACTCGCGCGCTTTTCGAACGGGGATGGTCAGGAGTGCTTATCGAGCCATCTCCCGGCCCGATGAGAAAACTGCTCGACGAGTACGGCCAAGAACCCCGCATTACGTTGATTCAAGCGGCCGTCACGATGGGCTACAGCAAAACACTGATAAAGTTCGAAATCAGCGACGACGCCTATAGCACCAATCTTCCGGAACAGTTCGAGCGCTACCAGTTCGCGGAATTCATCGGTAAGTTGTTTGTCCCAACGATCGGGCTCGCTCAGATCGGTAATCTTTTTGGTGTGCCGGATTTCATCAGCATCGACGCAGAGGGCAACAGCGCCGACCTATTCTTGCAAATGCTTCGACTCGGCTGGAGACCGCGCTGCGTCTGTGTCGAGTGGGACGCACGGCAGGAAGAAATCACATCGGCTGCCGTAGAACTGGGCTACACGCTCGCATTTGCGACTCCAGAAAACGGTGTTTTCGTTTTCGGCAGGGAGGGCTCGGCTTGAATTGTGTACACCGTTCAATACCTATGCACGTTTCAACCGGTTTGGAGAGACACGGAGTCTTATCTTCCATTTCGAGAAGCGGTGCAGTTTGCTCAACGAATCGCAGCGCAACGAAGGACTCGCGTAAGGGTTCTGGACGATTACGGGCGGATCGCATGGCAGAGGTGAACCAATGAGCCTTCGTCAACTCCTACTCTCGGATCTCCAGATAAACGCCTGTGGTAAGTTTACCGATCCATCCGGCGTTCAGATCTTGGAACTGCCGCATACGGTTCCGGTGTTCACGTCGGTTGCTGGTGATGCTCCGGTAGTGGCGGATTACGAACAGGGGACGCCGGCGGAATTCGCGTTTCTCGTTAAAGCGATCTCGTTTACCGGCTTGACTCCTGGCACGCTTATACAGATTCAATGGCCGGACGGCCGGTATCTGCAAAATTCTCCGGTTGACTTCTTCTCGTTTTGTGGAACCGGAAAAAGGGCAAGATGGCTTGAGGCTCCGAAGCTCTGTCCACCGAATTCTAAAATCAGATTGACCATCGATAACTCGGCAGTTGGTTCTCAGTCTGATATCGAGCTTTACTTTGAAGGTGTGCTCAGGATTCCGATGGTGACTGCATGAGCAAGCAAGCCGTTGCGCCGCTCGCGGCCTTGCCGCGCGCTGGTAAACCCCGTCGCCATTATCGCTCCGTCACGCATCGCAAACTGCGGTTCAATGCCGCGATGGACAAATGCGGCAAACGCCTTTTGCAAATGGCTGATGAAATGTGGCAACAGGCCGACGGTCTTGATACCGCGGTACGCGATAACATCGCCGAAGGTTTGGGCCGAATCGTGATGGCCGGGTATGATTGCCTGGCGTCGAATTTGAGCCTGGATACTGACGGATGGATGAGCTTCATCGACCATTCAACCGCTGATTGGTTCAGAAATCGCGGTTTTGCTGAGTGGTTTTGCATCGCGGCCGCAAACGGATTCAACAAGAGCCGGCCGCGCGTCCTCAGCGAAATGATAATCTTCCGGAAACCAGCGCGGCGGAATCGCCGTGCGGCAACAAAGGAGCAGGCTTAGCGCATGGCTTCTTTAACGATAGGCAACATCTACGCTCCTCCTGCTTTGGCGACACGGCGAACGGCCTCCGCGTCTGAGTTGTCTGGTCGTCCCCCGGAGGTTCCGGCATGACAGATCCCGTCCTCATTTTCTTCGGCGGTGTGCTCGTCGGTCTTTTCCTGGGATGGATTATCGCGCGTCTGGCACTGCGCGCGGCGACCAGCGCGGCTGAAAGCCGCCGTGCAACAGCACAAGAGCAGTATCAGGAACAACAGCGTAAAGCCTGGATGCAATCAGGTAAAGGCGGGAGTTGGATGGAATGAGCACCTTACCGATAGGCAACATCTACGCTCCACCTTGGATGTGCGTCTCGCCGGCGATCGCAGGCTATCAGGATATCGAGTTCGACCTCGATCTTCCGACGGTGAGCGTTGCGGCATCTTCGCTTCAACTTGGAACGCCGACCAACGGCCAGACTTTAGCGCTTGACGCGGATTACGATTTTCTTGTCCGTGAGCTTCAGTTCGTGCAATTTCCTGGCGCGGCTGGGGCTTTTCTGCCGTCTGACCTTCGCGTCAGAATCCGCGATCCGTTCGGTCGGCTGGTTACGACCGATTTTGTGCAAGCGCAAAATCTTAATGGCGCGCTGCCGATCATCTGGGGACTGAAGCGCGCCGGGATTATCACTTTCGATTTTCAGAACGTGAACGCCGGCGGCGCGATCACAGTTCAAACGCTTTTGAAGGGTTGGAAGCGGAAAGCCTGTTCATCTCCGGCTATCGTTTCGCCCTACGTCCCGATGTACAGGCGGTATTCGGTTCCGCTCGGCCAGCGCGTCAAACTCGAAGATTACGAGTACTATTTCACGTTCACCTCGACCGGCATCGGAGACTTGCTGCGCATCCCGCTCCAAACGGACAACGACGCGGATTTTCTATGGCGTGGCATTCAAGGGGACTGGAACAACCTGAACAACGACGTTGCCGCGGTCGGTGATGTTGGGCTGTGCTTCAGAGATCCAACCGGAGTGGCCTTGTCTACGACCGGCCTTTTGAATTCGTGGGCCTCGCCGAACTGCGGGCAGTTCAGAGAATCGATTCTTTCATCAGGTGGTGGACGGCCAGCACCGATCTTTCCGGAGATTCTGATTCCTCGCGGTGGAGTGGTGGAAGTCGATATTTCGTTTGGAGCTGCGCAGACAGTACGATTCTCTCTTAGGGGAATGAAGATCTATTCGGAGGGTGCGTGAAGGTGTTGGCGACCCGTAGTTTCGATTCCATGGGGCCTGTTTCGGGTCGTCCCCCGGTGTTGAGTGTGACGCGGCGGGTTTCGTCATTTTATCGGCAACCGGTTGCCGATGATTTACAATCGGTGTTGCAAGTAGGACAGTTACAGGCCAGCTTTACGTATCTTTCGCCTGTCGTTCGCTATACGTGTTTTCAAGAGGTTACAGGAATTCAAAAACTTAAATCTGACGGGGGACGACCCGAAAGCCTTGAAGTGGAAACCAAGCGGGGGGTCGCCAATTCATGATCGAAAGACCTCAGTGGTACGTAGCCAAGTTCTTAAACCCGAACCTGATCAACGGCTACTCTCAATTCTCTCTTGCTTTGCAGACCGATTCAGACGCTCCGTTCCGTCTCTTCGGTATCGCTTTCTACGTGTACGATTCCGCCGGCAATCCGCTGGCGGCATCAGGAAATATTTACGTAAACGTCGAATTCACGCGGCCAGATGGAACGACCTTCTATCAGCGGCATCAGATTTCAGCGCAATCGATTCAACCTTTCGATCAACAGGCGCCCGATGGCAACGGCGGGCCGGGGCCGTACTACAGCTATTTTGCACCCATCAGTCCGAACCAGCTCTATCCTCCGCTCACGACAGTCACGTTCGATTTTTCAAACGTTCCACTGGCGGCGACGAGCACCGTACTTGCTGTGCTGTGCGGCACGAAGATTTTCCAGGATGGCGCGGTGTGGTCGCCATCGTATCCAGCGAAGTATACAGCTTTGCCGTTCGATTATTCGGTTCAGATCCAGGTCGGCAACAGCCTGCCGATTCTGAACATTCCGCTGACCATCAACCCTGACGCGGATTTCGTGTTTCAGAAAGGCGCGCAGACGGACTTCGGGGTTCCGCCTCCACCACAATGACCCAGCTTATACCAGGCGAACAAAAGGCGCTATCGGCAACCGGTTGCCGATGGAGTGACGCAAACACACGACTTAACCCACTTTCTACTTTAACAAGAATCCCGGATTGTACCAGCGCGGCAGGCGCCGCGCGACCGTCAGGAGGAGCATAAAAAACCCATGGCAATAGGCGTACAGAAAGGGCTTTCGATCATCCTCAGAGACACATGGGGAAAAGCCTACATGAACGATTACGTCCCCTTGGAGTTGATCTTTGGCTTCGACAATTCGCAGACGCCGGGCATCGTTTACCCTGAGATCTACATCCCGCGGCTTCAGCAACTCTTTATGGACATCGCGCCGAGTACGACGGTTGGAAACTTGACGCTGACTTTTAAGGGGATGAAGGTGTACGGAGCATGAGACGTTTTTTTGTTGTTGTCGCACGCGCCTTGCGCGCGCTGGTAACGGCCGGAGTTCGAGCGCAGGACGGCAGCATGATTTCGACGGAGATCGTCGAGTACCCGTCATGTTCGGGCCATGAAACACTGCTGTCTTGCGCTGGCATCCTGGAGGCTATCGGCAACCGGTTGCCGATGCTCTGGTGCAAACAGTACACTTACCTCAGTTTCTTGTTTAACAAGAATGGTCGAATGCTGACCGGTTTTACCAGCGCGGCTACGGCCGCACGCGCCTTGCGCGCGCTGGTAAAGTCGGCGGGCGGTGCGGCGTGTACGGTCTAGGACAGGCCAATCCGACCGTCGAATCTACGGGGTCATCGTGTATTCCTTCTGGTTTTCAGGTAGGCAGTATCTTTTTCGATCCGGTTGATGTTGGGTTCTTGGTCGGAGGACTAGCAGGCATTCTGATATTGCCCGGATGGTGGAAGGTGGTTGGCCTCGCTCTGCTCGCAAGCGGCGCTTGGGGGGTCGGATGTAACGCCGGAACTGGTGTAATGACTGGTAACGGAACATGTGAGGGCACGAGTAAAAGCTCATGCAACGCGTCGTTGTGACCGTAATTGTCGCGCTTTCAGGAGGATCATAAATGCTGCGTGGAATGAGCGTCCCGTCTACTCCGGCAATTTCGCCGCTTCGCCTGGCTCCTGACTACCGGGACTACTTCGGATCGGCCCATGCGCATCTGGTCGAAACGATCGAGCGTATCGTAAATTCGGATTGCTACCGGTTTCGCGTTTTCCACGTTCCAGACTCGACGACTGAAAACGCCGGCGTGCCGGTGAATGGTTATCTTGGGTATGCTCTCGAACTTCCGCCGGGCTCGATCATCCTTGGCTTTCTGCATTCGAACACGCCAATTCCGAACACGAACAACGCCGGCGATCCGCCGGTAGGATCGAGCTTCCGGTGTCAGATTACCGACGTCGAGCGAAACTATCGGTTCTTTCAGAAGCCGGTTCCGGAAGCGTACTTTCTGAACGATATTCCATCGACGAATTCGCAAGGGCCGTTTTCGGGCCTGTACTGCTTGGATCCTTCCTTGCGATTGTTGATGGCTCCGTATCCTGTCGCGGTTCCTGGACAGTTCAAGGTTGAGTTCTGGAACATCTACCAAAACGCTGATCATATTCCCGCGATCAATAAATTGGTAGAGCTTGATTTCGTGGTAGCAGAGCCGGATTCGGTGGGGACAAAATGATGCCTTTGGCGACCCGTACAACCGATTCCATGGGGCCTGTTTCGGGTCGTCCCCCGGTGTTGAGTGTGACGCGGCCGGTTTCGTCATTCTATCGGCAACCGGTTGCCGATGATTTACAATCGGTGTGGCAAGTAGGACAGTTACAGGACAGCTTTACGTATCTTTCGCCTGTCATTCGCTGTACGTGTTTTCAAGAGGTTACGGGATGACAAATCGCGAGCTACGGCACGAAAACGTACCGGCTGAAGTAGTGCCGGTTCTCGCGCGGCAGCTTGAAGCGCTGGGGGCGCGCGTAGCGTTCGAGGCTGAACTAGCCGGGGTCTGTCACCATCCCAGCGGCACGATGCGTTTTACGCACGTCGCAGACGTGCTTTTGATCGAAGTGCTCGATCATAAAGGGCACTTTCCGGATAAGATGGTCATCGGTGGCATACGTCAGATGATCGAGGAGGCGGTGGAGATGGTGAAGGGCTCCGGGGGACGATCCGAAAGCCTCGACGTGGAAACCCATCTCATTCGCCAAATTCGCGAGGCGGGGGTTATCTTCTGGTGTGGCAAACAGCAGTTAACTTCTAGGAGAGTTGCCGGGCGACCCGATGAAGGCACGACACAGCTAGAAGCGTGGAAACGTGCTGGCAGGCGAGTTTGCCGATCTTGTGAGCGCGCAATTCTATCGCAACAACACGCCGGGGGACGACCCGAAAGCCTCGAAGTGCAAACCGCTGGCCGTGTCGCCAACAAAGGAGCATCTTAATCATGCCCGGATCAAACGGAGTGACCTTAGCAACTCCTCAAGAGATGCAAAGAGTACTGGCCGAATCGAGGCAGACTCCTTTCGGCGTCAAGGTTCCGAAATGGGCCGAACCGGTAACGAGAACCGGTTACGCGGTGGTGCCGGCGGCTTACGGAACCCAGGTTCAAATCACCTCGCACCAGGCGAAAGCGAACTGGTACGCGGTCATGTTCGGCATCGTGCTTCAATTCCAGGGCGGCGGGCCGGCGCCGAATCCGGGCGACGTGCTTTTCAATGTGGACATCGATCGGCCAGCCGGCGACAACACGGCCGGCTACATCGAAAAGGATTACGGCTCGATTCCGTTTCTGCTGGGCAACTTTACGGCGGGTCCGCTGTGGCCGTGCGAGTTTCGATACTCGAACGGTGAAACGCTGAGAATTAAAGCGACGCCAGTCGCGAACATGGGGCTAGATGTAGGCAACTGGTTCGTGGCTGGGCTGATCGGGTTCGAGTGGCCGCAACAGGGGTATGAGGGCTTCTAATTGGCGACACGACGGCAGTCTCGAACGTCGGGGTTTTCGGGTCGTCCCCCGCAAGTCGATCGAAGCTCGAAACGGGGAGTCTTTCAGGA
>Ga0187874_10003917_pt1 | contig 10186 bp, 8 predicted proteins | sample June2016WEW_16_1_3_FD_132993 | JGI IMG/M metagenome (GOLD analysis project Ga0187874, IMG submission 132993) | Peatland microbial communities from SPRUCE experiment site at the Marcell Experimental Forest, Minnesota, USA - June2016WEW_16_150 | ecosystem: Environmental > Terrestrial > Soil >... | reverse complement strand
GCCCTTAATATTAATAACCAAAAGTTAACACAGAAGTTAAGCAATTGCGCTTTATTTCTTTCCGGGACAAGTATAAACAGTACAAGTCCGAAAACATTCAACGCGGCAACACTGGAAACGCTCCAGAAGATGAAGGCGAGAAAAGCAATTGTCTCGGAACATCCGCGTAAGGTGGGAGATTTGTTCATGAATTCGTCAAGTGAAGCACCGGGCGTTAGGCCGCAAGAGGATCGAGGCACTATAACGAGGGTCATATTACTGCAAATTTTCATTCTAGGTATGGGCTTTTTCTTCTATACCCTGAGCCGGTTCGCTTTTCCGATCGGCCTCGGCGATATCGGCAGGACCTACGGGTTCAATACGGTGCAGATAAGCACCCTGGGCACGGTGTTTCTGCTCGGCCAGGGCATTATCAGTATGCCGGCTGGGTACATGTTCGACCATCTCAACCGGCGTTTCCTGTTTTCCGTGTCCTTGTTTTTCATCGGCTTGACTGTAATATGCTTCACTCTGTTCACCAGGGGATTTGTTTCAGCCGTTTTCTGGCGGATTGTTTTCGGTATGACGGAGGGAGTTTTCCATATCTGCCTGTTTTCGTCGGTAGGAGCAATTCTTCCGAGTCGCCGTTCCTTTGTCACTAACGTGATGGCGCTTTTCAGCGGCGGGATTGTGGGACCGATTTTGTTCGGCTACATCTTCACCCGTGTCCACCAATGGCAGCTTCCCCTTCAAATATTCTCTGCAGCAACCATGGTCTATGCATTCGTGATGTTTTTCATCGTGCGTGTCGAGGACAAAGATATTCCTATCCTTGCACGCCATAGGGCCCAGGCGCCGAAAGGGGAGTCTTTCTTTAGCGCTCTGAAGACCATGGGCACGAGATCGGCAACGTGGAAATCATTGACCATATTCGTGTTTAACATATTCGCCCTCTGGGGTTATGCCGGTGTCGGCCCGTACATGTTGACAAAAGTCAAAGGAGTTGATGTGATGTTCGCCGGGGGCGTTTTTACGACTGCGTTCGGCCTCGGCCCCTTGGCCGCGCCTTGGCTGGGCTACACGGCGGACAAGGTAGGCAGGAAACCGCTCATCGTCTTTCTCTCGCTGATCGTAGCGGCAGGCATGTGGGTACTGTTTGCCTCGGATGTCGTTAACAAGCCCATACTGGTGGTTGCAGCCTTTATATCGGGGGTTGGAATTAACTCGATATACATGTTCGGCTTTACGGTCGTTCACGATGCAGCCCCGGCGCATTATATCGGCGTTGCGACAGGCATGGTCGGGGCCTTCGGATACCTCGCTGCATCGATTTCGGGGTGGGCCATAGGAATTGTGACTCAGCATTTCGGGCACTTAACGGCGGTATACGGGGTACTGATTGGGAGTGAACTCCTGGTTGCGCTGTGTGCGATTCTGTGGGTTCCATCCAGACGGAAACTACTGGAGGGCCATGCATAGCTGCAAGGCCGGATGCGGCTGCCGGCTTGGCGAGGTTTGCGAAATCTACCGTGCTCGCAGGGATCTCATCGCTCAGATTATGACTCCAAAGGGACTCTTGGTCTGCGTTCCTCAAAGCGCTTTTTACGCAATGACCGATCTTTCGAAGGTAGGCAGCGATACCAATGAACTGGTGCGCAGGCTTCTAGAGGAAGAGCGAGTTGCGACAGCGACTGGTGAAGTGGAATGGCTCGAACTTAATTTAAATAACGGGAGGATAATATGTCGGAAGATAAATCCAAAGCGGCAATGGAGAGGGTTCGTGAGTACAGCAAGAAATACTATCCCGGTGGATCGCCGGCGCTCGAAAAATACGAACTGTTCGGGAGGTATTTACCTGATACAATGGGAACATGGATCGACCTGAGAAAGAGCGTTTTTCCAGACCCGCCTGAAGAAGGAGGGTTGTCCGCGAGAGAAAAGGAACTTATTTGCACTGCGATAGAGATTGCTGCCCTCAAGCCGGATTCAAATCCTCACGCGCGACTGGCCATTAAGCGCGGGGCAACTCCTAAACAGGTGGCGGAAGTTGCGGCTATTTGTATCCTTTTAGGGGGAATGGTTACTTATATGACTTCAGGACACAATGCGTTACGAGGTGCCGAAGAAGAGTATGAGAAAATGATGAAGGAAAAAGGCCGGTAGGCACTTCCTGTCGTCTAAGAGGTTGCTTGACAGCACAAAGAACTTTAAGCTAGCGGCTCGCTCATTTTTTGATGGTTCGTAAAAGTATATCTATGGAAAACAGGATGCATTTTTCACGTTGGGCGCTATTTTGAGTCATAATTACCACCTTGAGTAATGTCTCATCATATCACCCTCTTTGAAGAGGTCTAGGACCCCGGATTCCGGGGTAAAAGTGGCGAACTCTTCGAACTGGCATATAAATGAGCGAGCTCTGATATAAAGATCGGATATCGGAACGCAAGGAGGATGCGATAATGAAGTTCGGATTGCTGCTGCCGCATTTCGGCGATAATTGCACTCATGAGCGAGTATTTGGTCATGTCAAATGGATGGAAGAGGTTGGGTTCAATTCTGTGTGGGTGAGGGACCATTTGGCCTTCCGGCCTCACGCATTTGAGGGTCAGAGCACGCTCTTTTTGGAGCCTTTTACGACATTGGCTGCAATTGCAGCTCTAACCAAAAAGCTTGTAGTCGGTACTGCCACTATTATCACCTTTCGTCATCCCTTGGTAACCAGTCAACTCTTTGGGACCCTCGCCTACATTGCAAAAGGAAGGATGATTGCTGGACTTGGAGCTGGTTCCGCTCGGAAAAATTTTGATGCCGTTGGACTTCCTTTTGAAAAGAGGGGCCCTATTATCGATGAGATGCTCCAGATCCTGCGCCTTTCTTGGACCCAAGAAAACATCTCGTTTCACGGGGAAATCTTTAACTTTGACAATATGACGATTCACCCCAGGCCTGCAGCGGACACTCCCATTTACTATGGGGCTATGTCAGAGTTTGCACTCAGGCGGGCAGTCAAATACTGTGATGGAATCCTTCCCCAACGAACCCCTTTTATCGTCCTAGATAGACAGATTGCCTACCTCCGAGAATTAGAAGAGAAAGAGGGAAGGAAGAAGCGGTGTGGCGTGATTTATTTCCCTCTCTCAAGCATTGATCGGGATAGCAAGAGGGCTTACCAACGGATAGGAGTTGAAAGGCTTGTCCAATATGTAGGGGAAATGATTCAGCAGAAGAAATGGGAAGATGTATCTGCAACCGAAAAGGGTCTGGAGGGAGCGATTATCGCGGGGAGCCCGCAGCAGTGCGTGGACCAAGTGGGAAAGCTCCAAGAACGAGACCTTGATGAGATTGTGTTCGATTTAAGGAACACATTCGATGAATGGGAAAATGCGTTAGAATTGTTGGCCACGTCAGTATTGCCCCATTTCAAAGAGAGCGTTAAGTAGGTTCCATTTCATCTTTGCGCTCCCTCTGTAGGTCTCAAGTGTGGGCTTTCCCGGGAGTGAGTCGTCAGAATATTACGAATAATAGAGGAATTGAACGACTCTAAGGGATTACATGAAATCACGATTTAAAGATATGATGAATGATGTGGTTGTTTACGGAAGTTGTTGTGCCTGTGGTTCGTGCGTTCTGGTCTGTCCCTTTAATCAGATCCAGTACGTTGATAACAGACCGAAAGTAGTAAAGGGAGATATCCCTGACTTCTGTAAGATCAGTGAAGAGGTTGGATGTGATATCTGTGCCCAAGCCTGCCCCGGTCTCTATCCCCGGGAACACCACCTGAAAGAGGCAGTGTTTGGAGCGGATAGACTCCACGAGGAAGGATTTGGGGGTTACCGCCGGATCTTGGTCGCCAAAAGCAAAGACCCACGAATCCTGGATCGGTGTCAGGACGGAGGGATCGTTACTACCCTCCTCGTGGGTGCTCGTAGACTGGGACTCATTGACGGGGCGGTGGTTTCTGCGCTGGATGGCAACGAGCGGTGCAAACCCGTTCCAAAGGTTGTTACGAGCGAGGAAGAAATAATTGATGCCGCAGGGTCCTGGTACACTTACGTCCCAAACGATTTGGCCCTAGCGGATGCCCAAAAGAAGAATCTTAAGAAGATTGCTTTTGTCGGGGTCCCGTGCCAGGTAACACCATTGCGGAAGCTAGAATTCGTCGATTCGGGCTTCCTGAAAACAAGCGAGAAGAAGAAAGCAGTACTTGCCAGGCAACTGAAATTTCTCAAGGGATTTCCTGAAATCATTGCCCTGAACGTGGGGCTCTTCTGCAGTGAAACTTTCACTTATGATGGCCTGATGGTGAATAAGATTGAACGGGAGATGGGTATCCCGCTTGAGGACGTGCGCAAGTTCAACATCAAAGGAAACATACTCATCGATAAGAAGGATGGTACGAGGTGCGAGCTCAAGCTGAAAGAGGCTCAACAATACCAGCGCCCCGAATGTCTGCACTGCGCCGACTTTGCAGCGGAAATCGCTGACATTTCCTGCGGTGGCGTGGGCGCAACGGGTTGGACGATTGTCGTTATCCGAACGGCGAGAGGGGAGGAGTTGTTCTCGCAGATCGAGCGGGCAGGGCAGGTCGATGTACGGTCCATTGACGAATTCGAACGTTCCAAGAAGATTATGTTGCAGTTGTCCCGGAAAAAGAAGGAGCGAGTTCCGATCCCCCCGGGAAAGGACGAATTCTTCATCAGGGAGCCCCTAGCGAAATGATCACGTTGCTTGCTGGTGGAACTGGTGCCGCCAAGCTAGTGGATGGCCTGATCCAGGAGGTCGACAGCGCAGGCTTGACCGTTGTTTGCAACACGGGCGATGATATTGATCTTTACGGATTTCATATCTCTCCTGACATTGACACCATCCTTTATGCACTGGCGGGTATGGGTGACCGGGAGAAAGGATGGGGGATCAAGGGAGATTCTTTCTTTTGCCTGGAATCCCTCAAACGATTGGGGTATGAGACCTGGTTTCAGGTGGGGGACAGGGATTTAGGGACCCATATTCACCGAACATTGGAACTCCGGCGGGGCCAAACCCTCGCCGGGGTTGTTGATTCGTTGTGTCGTGCGTTTCAGGTTACTGCCAAAGTCATTCCCATGAGCAATGACCCCGTAGAGACGCGCGTGGTTACGCCTAGCGGGGATCATCATTTTCAGGAATACTTTGTCAAGGATGCGTGGAGGGAAGAAGTTGTTTCCGTTTACTTCAAAGGTATAGGTCATGCTCAACCTGCCCCCGGCGTCATCCCAGCCATCCTCGAAGCCCGAGCCGTAATCCTCTGCCCGAGCAATCCCGTGACGAGTCTTGGTCCCATTCTAGCAGTTCAAGGTGTAAGGGAGGCGCTGCGGGCAACTCGTGCACCTGTATTGGCCATTAGTCCTATCGTTGGGGGAGCACCAGTAAGCGGGCCAACCCACAAGCTGATGGCGGCCCAAGGATGGGAGATTTCTCCAGTGGGTGTGGCAAAGGCGTTCGAGGATATTGTAGACATTTTTGTCATTGATACTCGGGATCATGAGGAGACTTCGGCCCTTTCAGCGTTCGGATTCGAGGTGATCGTAACAGAAATAATCATGTCGGATGGAGCGGGCCGTAGAAAATTGGGCAGAAGGCTTCTCGATGTCCTGAACTCGAGGTGAAAGAGAGGTGAAGGAGATGCCGGCTGCACTTATTCCCATGAAGGATCCGTCTCACTCCAAGCAGCGGCTGAGCAGTCTTTTCAACGCTGAGGAGCGTCGCTCTCTGGCACTGGCCATGTTCGTCGATGTGCTCCATGCGGTGAAAGGAGCTCGGAGTATAGACCGTGTAATTGTTCTTGGCTTGGGAGAAAGGATACACGAAGTCACTCTTTCCTGCGGATGTGAGTACCTTTCGGATGAGGACGGCAGAGGCGAAACAGAGGCCGTGGCCTGGGGGACTTGCAGGATCTCCGGACTAGCGAAGGGCGTGCTTGTGCTTCCTGCCGACGTTCCACTCGTTCTTCCTGAGGATTTGGATGTCCTGGTTGCTGCGTCCCCGGGTGTTACCGGAGTGACTCTGTGTCCGTCGCGGGACCGTTTGGGAACAAACGGAGTTTTGCGATGTCCGGGCGATGTGATGCCTCTGACTTTCGGCAACAATAGCTTCCATCCTCACCGAGAAACGGCACAACGTCTGGGGATTCCCTGTGCCGTCGTCGACCTACCTCGCCTTGGCCTTGACATAGACCGACCTGAAGATGTAGCAACCTTCCTCTGCGAAGCCGGAACAGGAGAGACGTATCGATATTTAACATCTATCGGGGCGAGAGAGCGCATTGCCCCCTTGTTTTCAAAGGAACAAAATGGCCCTAGTTAGATTCGAAGTCATAGGTATTGAGGATATCCCTGAAGTGCATCCTGATGATAGTATTGCCGCTCTCATCACGGAAGCTTGTCAAAAGGGACATGTGTATCCGACAAACGGGGATATTTTTGTAGTGGCTCACAAGATCGTTTCCAAAGCCGAAGGAAGGATCGTCAATCTCGATGGCGTCACACCGTCTTCCTTCGCACTAACGGTCGCCCGGCAAACGCGAAAGGATCCTCGGCTTATTGAAGTGATCCTCGGCGAAAGTCGTCGAATCGTGCGGATGGACAAGGGTATCCTCATCGTTGAAACTCCTCAGGGATTTATCTGTGCCAACGGAGGCGTCGACTCATCGAATGTTGGTCTCGGGGTTGTGGTTCTCCTTCCGAAGGATCCGGATGTGTCTGCAGAAAAGATTCGACGCGAACTAAGGGAACGAACTGGGGCTGAGCTCGCCGTCATTATCAGCGACAGTTTCGGAAGACCATGGCGCGAGGGAACCGTGGATGTTGCTCTCGGAATTGCTGGGCTGGAGCCATTGATCGATTACCGCGGCCAAAAGGATGAGTATGGTTATGAATTGCAGGCATCGGTGATTGCTGTGGCGGACGAATTGGCCGCAGCAGGAGAACTCGTGCTGGGGAAGACGCGCCAGATTCCGGTGGCTCTGATTAGAGGGTCTATTCCTCGGGGGATCGAGGGGAAAGGGACCCAGTTGATTCGGACTCCAGAGACAGATCTCTTTCGGTAGACGAAGGAATTCGAGGACTCGACGTTGAAAGGTGACGCAGAAGCCGTGAATTTCAGCGGTACCGGGTGACTCGATTAGAAGCTCGGAGCAAGATCTATGGGCAGCCGATCAAAAGGTAAGGAGTCCTCCCGAGAGATTCTCTGCAAAGCCAGGACAGGAGAGGAGCTCACCCGAGAAGATGCCATCGCGCTTGCAGGCGTGGAGGGTGAGGAGCTCTTGCTCCTGCTGAAAACCGCACGGGATCTGGCGGACCGTCACAAGGGGCGGATCATCAGTTACTCGCGCAAGGTCTTCATTCCCCTGACAAATTTTTGTAGAAACGCTTGCGGCTACTGCATCTTCCGAAAGGACCCGCGGGACCCTCAAGCCCGATACATGCTCCCCGAAGAGGTTCTTCAATTGGCCAGCCTAGGGGCGAGTAGGGGCTGCAAGGAGGCTCTTTTCTGTCTGGGAGACAAGCCTGAGCTGGCGATTCCTGAGGCGAGAGAAAATCTTAGACGACTTGGCTTTGAAAGTACTATGGACTATCTCGTTGCGATGTGCAACATGGTTCTTGAGAATACCTCTCTTCTCCCCCACTCCAATCCGGGAAGCATGGAAGAGGCTGATGTGCAGAGGCTCAGGGAAGTGAATGTGAGCCTTGGGTTGATGCTCGAGAACTCGAGCCCCCGCCTCAGACGTGCCGGCGGTCCTCACGAGAAGTCCCCTGACAAGGTTCCGACGTATCGATTTCGTGCGTTGGAAGTGGCAGGCCGTCTGAAGGTCCCGTTTACCACGGGTATTCTTATTGGCATCGGGGAGACCTGGGCCGAGCGGATAGATTCTCTCTTTGTCCTACGGGCCCTGCAGAAACGATACGGGCACATCCAGGAAGTGATTGTCCAGAACTTCCGGGCGAAGCCGATGATCCCAATGCGGAACTGGCCCATGCCGACGACGGAGGACCATATGCGCACACTCGCTGTCGCCAGATTGGTGCTCGGCGGCGATATGAATATCCAGGCTCCTCCTAACTTGGCGCCGGGGATCTTTGAGTCGCTCATCTCCACTGGAGTTAATGACTGGGGAGGGGTTTCCCCAGTTACCCAGGATTTCATTAATCCTGAAGCGCCGTGGCCCCATCTGGATGAACTGCACGAGCGGACGATTTCATATGGCTATGTGCTTCGAGAAAGACTAGCCGTTTACCCGACATACGTGACATCGAGACAGGTTTATCTCCATCGAGCATTGTGGCCGAAAGTTGAAAGAGTTTGCGGCCCGGACGGCTACGCGAAAGTGGACCCGAACGAGAGGCCTATAGGACACACGCAAGGTTGGAAATCAAAGGGTCGGGGAGAGCCTGACCAGATCGCTTGAAGTTCTTGTTGTTAAATATGAAAGGACTATGTCCAAATGAAGCGGCGTGAGGCAATTTGGAGGCAGTCTTCGCGCGAGATTAGTGAAGCAGAACTGGCGCGGATCATCGCAGGGGTGAACCCTCTTGTGGCCAAGGTTCTTGAAAAAGCGCTTGGCTCGAAGGATTTGAACGAGACGGAAGGGGAGATCCTGGCTCGGGTCCAAGGGGAAGAACTCGAAGCATTGGTGATTACGGCAAATCTACTGAGAAAGAGGGCCATCGGAGACACGGTCACCTACATAGTAAACCGCAACATTAATTTTACAAATATCTGTTCTGGCAATTGCGGATTTTGTGCTTTTCGGGTCGCTCCAGAGAGTCCGGAAGCACTGCTATACAGTCTGGAGGAGATAGGGCGTCGGGCAAGAGAAGCATGGGAACGGGGAGCGACCGAGGTTTGTATTCAGGGAGGACTGCACCCGGATTTAAACCCGAACTATTACCGTGACATCTTGCTCACCGTCAAGGAATCTGCGCCGCAGATTCATATCCATGCATTCTCACCGATGGAAATAACCTATGGTGCAGAAAAGGCAGGGATGCCCGTTAGAGAATATTTGACGATACTTCGTGAAGCAGGACTGGATAGCATGCCGGGGACGGCAGCTGAGATCCTTGTACCGGAAGTGAGAAAAATCATTGCGCCCAAGAAGATGGGTGTAGAGAAGTGGGTCGAAGTCATTCGAAGCGCTCATAAGTTGGGGATCCCGACGTCTTCTACGATATTGTACGGGCATATCGAACATCCGGAGCACTGGGTAAAGCATATTCTTCTTTTGCGTTCGATTCAGCAGGAAACTGGTGGCTTTACAGAACTTGTGCCGCTAGGCTTTGTGCACCCAAACACACTTCTTTATCGCGAGGGACTATCCAGGCCCGGACCGCTACTGGAGGAACATCTTAAGGTGCACGCCCTCTCCCGTCTGCTGCTCAAGGGGTGGATCAACCACGTTCAGGTTTCCTGGGTTAAGATGGGGCCTAAGGTTTCTCAATTATGCCTGAAGGGGGGAGCAGACGATTTTGGCGGAACCTTAATGGAAGAAAGCATTTCTAGACTGGCAGGGGCCAAACAAGGGGAGAACATGAACCCCGAGATGTTCCGTAAACTGATTTGGGAGATTGGACGTATTCCTGCGCAACGGTCCACGACTTATGCCATTTTGAATCGTTTCCCTCTCCCTTCAACGCCTTCGGCTGCTGAGTGTGCTTTCGGCAAGCATGCGTGACGCCAGCTAGCGCGCCCTGTTAAGTTCATTCAGTCGCCGAGGGGGCGGCTGATAGTGGACCGCAAGAGAACAGCACCCATTCCCGAGCCAATCGCGCAGTTGCAACGTCAGTTGGATCAGTTTCGCAGTACCCAGGCGCGGCGGACGAAGCTGCCGGAGTCGCTGTGGCAGGCCGCGGTCGAACTGGCCCGGCAACACGGTGTGTATTGCGTTGCGCACCCGCTACGGTTGGATTACATGTTTCTGGTACATGAAGACGGCGATTCGGTTGGGGTCATCGTCATTGAAGGACTGAAGGTCGGGCAAGAAATGACCGGCTGGATCATGGCCCAGGACCGCACCGTCACCATGAAGGTTCTCAACGACATTCCCATCGGACACAAAGTCGCGCTCACCGATCTCAAGGTGGGCGGCAGCGTGATCAAGTATGGCGTCAACATCGGCAAGGTGGTTGCCCCCATCAAAAAGGGCGAGCACGTGCACGTACACAATCTCAAG
>Ga0187874_10003916_pt1 | contig 10186 bp, 11 predicted proteins | sample June2016WEW_16_1_3_FD_132993 | JGI IMG/M metagenome (GOLD analysis project Ga0187874, IMG submission 132993) | Peatland microbial communities from SPRUCE experiment site at the Marcell Experimental Forest, Minnesota, USA - June2016WEW_16_150 | ecosystem: Environmental > Terrestrial > Soil >... | reverse complement strand
TTCACCTGGTCATTCATTTCCGGAACGCCGCCGCCGGGTTTGGCCAATAATCCTTCATCCGGCGAAATCTATGGCACGCCAACCACTGCCGGCACATTTACGTTCACCGTCCAGGTCACCGACGGTGCAAACACCACCAACAAACAATTTTCCATCGGCATCAGCAACGCCGTGCAGATCACCACGACTTCTTTGCCCAACGGCACCAATTACCTCAATTACAGCCAGCAGTTGCAGGCGGCCGCCGGCGTGCCCTTTGGCGGCCCATCGCCTTACAGTTGGTCGCTTGCGTCCGGTTCCGCCAGTTTGCCTCCCTACCTGACCCTGGATGCCAACGGCCTGCTTTCGGGCGCGCTCGTCGCCAGCGGCACGTTCGATTTCACCGTGGAAGTCGCGGACAGCCTGAATGGCATCTATGATCAGCCCCTGGAGCTTACGATTGTTGCCTCAACAAACTCGCCACTCACCACCCTGTACACGTTCAGCGGTGGCAATGGCAGCAGCCCAAACGGGCTGGTGCAGGGCAGCGACGGCAATTTCTATGGCACGACAGAATACGGCGGTGCGTACACGAATGAATACAGCGAAGGCCTGGGCACGGTATTCAAGCTAACGCCTCTTGGCGCGCTCACCACTCTGTACTCGTTCAGTGGTATTGATGGCGCTATTCCTGCCGCTGGCTTGGTGCAGGGCCAGGATGGCAATTTCTATGGCACGACAGAATATGGCGGCGAATATTACGACCGAGATGGCGATACCTTTGGCACAGTATTCAAGATCACGACCAATGGCATGTTCACTTCTCTGTACTCGTTCAGCGGCGGCGATGGCGCTAATCCTGATGCCGGACTGGTGCAGGGCACCGATGGCAATTTCTATGGTACGACATCCTACGGCGGTGTGGACTACTACCTGGATGATGGCACGGTCTTCAAAATAACTGCCAATGGCTCATTCACCTCCTTGATCTCGTTCAGCGGGAGTGATGGCATTGGTCCCGAGGGCGGGCTGGTGCAAGGCACGGATGGTAATTTTTATGGCACGACAGAATACGGCGGCACGCACGGCTTGTTGTACGACGGTTATGGCACCGTGTTTAAGATGACGACCAACGGCACGTTGAACACCCTCTACTCATTCACGGGCGGTAGTGATGGTGCTAATCCTGTTGCCGGGCTGGTGCAGGGCGCCGACGGCAGTTTCTATGGCACGGCAGAATACGGCGGCACCAACGGCTCTGGCACGGTATTCAAGATCATGACCAATGGCACGTTTACTTCTCTGCACTCGTTCGGGGGTATCTATGGCGAAAATCCTGCTGCCGGGCTGGTGCAGGGCGCTGACGGCAATTTCTATGGCACGGCAGAATACGGCGGCGCCAACGGCTCTGGCACGGTGTTCAAGATGATTCCCGGCGGCGTGCTGACCCTGGTATATACCTTTACCGGTGGCGATGATGGCGCCTCTCCCAATTCCGCCCTGGTGCAGGGCACGGATGGCAATTTCTATGGCACGACCTCTTCTGGCGGCGCGTATGGCAACGGTGCCATTTTCCGTCTCAGCCTGGTGTCCCCGCCGGCGCCGGTGTTCCAATCAGTGACCGAAGCCGACGGGACGATCGCGCTCACTTGGAGTGCACTGGCGGGGCAAACTTACCAATTACAGTTCAAGACGAATTTGAATCAAATGAGTTGGAACAATTTAGGCAGCACCATCACCGCAACCAATTCAACGGTGACCGCTCTGGATTCCATCGGTCCTGACCCGAATCGCTTTTATCGTGTGAAAGTTGGACCGTAGTCTCAAAAAGGAAAAATTTGAAAATAGACTACCGCACCGCAGATGCCTTGTGCGGATGACCTGCTTGATTTTCTTTCTTTTGAACTCTGCCGTCAAAGTGCAGCAGCAAGTGCCCGATGCTTGTTGGAGCGGGACCTGGGACGGCACATACAGCTACCCAACAAGCTACACAGCAAAGATTTAATATCAGTCTGCCCCAATTGCCATGCTGCAAAACGCACTGCCGCCACTCGTGAGCCTGAAAACAAATTGGCGATATTGAATCAACGCAGGGCCAGATACTTCCTGCCGACCCGCTGCAAGCGGCGAGCATAAATGAGTGGTGTTATCCTGAAGAGAATACGCAATTTCAGCGCCCACCGGTCGGAACGACTCGTCGGATGGAGAGCATCGGCGACGGCGTTGGCCATCGCCCAGGTTGGAACGGCTTACGGCTGACCCTGCAATAAATTCACGATTTCCCGGCCAAGCGGAAATGGAAGGTCCGACTGGACTGATTTGATGACCGGAAGGACCGGCAGCGCCAGCCGGCCAACCGGGTTTTCGTTCATGATGCGGCGGTCTCGGCTTGCAGGCGCTTCAGGTCGTGAGAAAAGAAGTTTTGGGGGAAGGCAGTTTGATCGTCCGGCCCGGAATCACGAACACGCCTTCCCCCTGATGATGCATCGTCCGCGGATGTTTCTGCCGCGGATCAATCCACGCTTTGACCACCTCCAGGATGAAGAAGTTGTATTGGGCTACCAGCTTTCGATCAATGACCTCGCATTCCAGATTGGCATAACATTCGGCGATAAGCGGAGCCTTGACGACCGACGCGGCCACCGGTGTGAGGCCAAAGGTTTTGAATTTGTCCATCGCCTGGCCCGAAGCGTTTCCGCAAGCCACCACTTTTTTCGCCAGTTCCACCGTTGGCACGTTGATTACGCATTCTCCGGTCGCCCGCAAAATTTCAAATGAATAATTTTGATTGCTGATGACGCACCCGACGATGGGCGGCACGAATTCCATCATCGTATGCCACGACATGGGCATGATGTTCGCCCGACCTACGCGGGCCGTCGTGACCAGCACCACGGGTCCGGGTTCCAGCAGCCCATAAACTTGCGCCAAGGGAAACGGTCGTTTCTTTGTCATATCGCACTTCTCCTTTGCGGGCGTGGTCGGAAAGGAACGCGTTATCCATTGTCCGGCGGATTCCACCAGCAGTTGCCCTTGCCTTCGATGGCTTGCGCCGCCCGCATTTCAATTTCCTTCAGCTTTTCTTTTCCCAGCGGACGAAACGCCTCGAACGCGCGGAAGGCGGCGTCTTGCTCATTGGGAAAACTCATGCCGAGCAAAGTCACATCCGGATTGAGCGTCAGGGTGTAATGCAGACATTCCGCCACGCCCAAGCGCGGCAGTTGCGTCTCCGCCGCCACCGCTTTGCCGCCGGAACTGAATTTCCCGCGCGGACGCACTGCCAGCGGCTGGTTGTAACCCGTCGTATCGCCGAGCAGTTTGCCCGCGCCGAACGTTTTGAAGCAGACCGTGCCGACACCTTTCTGCCGCGCGAGCGGTAAAATTTCCTCCACATAACGGCGATTCACAAACGGGCCGACCGGAAACAGCACCACGTCGCACAAACTGCTGTCGAGCGCGGCGCGCAGCACGTCAGGGTGATGACTGGAGATGCCGCGAAAGCGCACCTTACCGGCCGACTGGCATCGCGCCAGTTCCGCCATGCCGACAGCGGCAATCCGTTCCCAGTCGGACATTTTTGATACCGCGTGGAAAGCGAACAAATCCACTGCATCGAGGTCGAGCGCGCGGAGGCTCGCATCCACTTGCGGTCCCACCGGGGCGGCGAGGTCGTCAATTTTATCAATGACGAACACCCCGTCGCGCCGGCCTTTCAGCGCGGTCCCGACAATCTGTTCGCTGTAACCGTTTTCGTAACCCGGCGCGGTGTCCACCAGATTTAAGCCATAATCCATCGCACGTTGCAGCGTCGCCACGCATTTACCCAGCGGTACGGAACGATCCGCCACGTCACCGATACCGAGCACGGACACTGGCATACCCGTTTTGCCCAGAGGTCGTCGTTTCATGGTCTGCAAATCCTGCTGGAGTTTACCTCACCACTTCTCCCAATGCACGTATTCGCGGTTGAACCGGGTGCGCGGCTCCTTTTCCTCGCCCGGACTACCAATGGCAATGCCCGCGATGGGAATCACGGCCGCGGGCAGTGAAAGAATTGCTTTGAGCTTGCGAATCCGGTCTTCGCGCGGGTGAACGCCGAGCCAGCAGGCGCCTAAACCCAGCGCGTGCGCACACAGCAGCAGGTTCTCGATGGCCGCCGCGCAATCCTGCAGCAGGTAACTCAACTGCCGGTCGTGTGCCACGTCGAGATCGCCGCAAACCACGATGCCCAGCGGGGCCGTGGCCAATTGGCCGCCGTTGGGCAAGGCGCCAGCGATGGCAGCCAGCGTTTCCTTTTTGCGGATGACCACGAACCGCCAGGGATCGTTGGCCACCGCCGAAGGCGCCGCCATGGCCGCTTGTAACAGTTGGGTGATGGCCGCCTCGCCAACTTCGCCGGGCGCATACACCCGGATACTCCGCCGACCGAGGATGAATTGGAATTTGTCGTTTGATGTCGGGCTCATGATTTTGCTTTCCGCGCATACTCCGCTGTCCCCTTTCGCGCGGCCTTTCCTGACGCGCCATGCTTTTTGAAACAGGCGGATTTTTTGATTTCCTGGGCTGATTATTACACCGTGCCGGTTGTCTGGCGAGATACCAATACGACAGCGCCGTTACCAACCCACCCACGATGAACGGCCAGCCCTCCGGCCATTGGGATGAACGGTCGAGTGGACGTCCAATTGCCGGGTTGCGGGAAAGGCCGCTGGTGGTTTGCGGATTGTTTATTTGCTGGCCGTTGCCGCTGCCGGTGTGCGCACAGGTTTCAGTTTGTTCATTTAACATTTGCCAAAATCTTCACGCCGGCGTCGGATGGCGCATTCAACTGGATGACGGGCGTTTCAACGGGTTTGTCCGGGTCAAATTGACCGGTGGCAAATTTGTCCGGGTCGCGCGCTATTGCTTCCCGGGTTTCTTCCGGCGTCATTTTCCGCAATTCCGTGCCAGCCTGAATCACGGAGTAAATGCCGAACCACGCGGTGGTGTTGGTTTGTTCAATCACAAAGCCCTCGTCGGCGCTGTATATCAGGGACAGCCCGGCAATGTTGGTGACGCTGCAATTGGCCCCGATGTTGAAGGTGTTCGTGCTGGAGCTCCACCATTTTGTGGGAGCAGGACGGCAATCGCCCGTGCCTTTTTTCCTCCATTATACCGCACCCGGCCCACCACCCGGAAGCGAAACGGGTTGACATGCCTTTCCCCGGTCTTAGCATGATTTGTAATACCTGATAGAGGCGCACAAAACTATGACCGCGCCGGTGAAACCGCAGTTGCCATCATCCGTTGATGCCCTTCGGGCCAGTCTGTTGGAACTCATCAACGTCTGCCCAGTGGAGCGATGCAATCCTGCCGACTGTCCATTGTTCATGCTCCGAAAAATGAATTACCGTCGGCGACTGCAGTGGTTTGCTTCACTGGATCGAGCCGACCTGGAGTATCTGGCCATTTACCATTATGTGTGCATGAACATCAAGCTTGGCGGGCGTGGGGGAGTTTCTGTCCCGGCCAGCAACCGGCATCTGGCTGGCAACGCCGTTAGAAAGACCTGCCAAGCCGAAGATTGAAAACCGATCCTTAAACGCGCCTGGCGGGATTAAGGCGCAGCGGTTTTGGTTCAAGCCAATTCACCGGCCGCGCCGCGGCGTTGACGTTTCAAATCATTTCGTGATCCGCATCAAGTCGAACGCGGAACAGCATTTGAGACAACCCGCCAGCCTGGCCTCTCTCCTCACCGGGAAAGAGGGTTATTCCGCGCCGGTGGTCAATGCCGCTTGCGGAGCGCAAACACCAAGCCGCCGAACGCCAACAAAGCCCAAGGCGCCGGGTAACCGGCACCTGTGGCTATTCTCGGTTGCACCTGCAATCGTTGGACATTGTGCAGGTGGCTTTGAGAATTCAACTTGAAAGCGCGGGTTTGCCGCCCGTTCAAGTTTGCCCTCCTAAACCGCTGTTGAAAGTAATGTTCCATTTACTGGCTTAACCAAAAGAACCTCTGTGCGCCGGAGAGTGGAATGGTCACGGTGTACTGCCCATTGACGACGGCCGGTGTGTTAGAACCGGCGTTCCAGACCACAGGTGGAACCAGGTTCATGGTTGATTCCAACGTAAAGCCGGAGGAGAAATTGGTCGGCCACGCCAAAGTCACACTGTCACCGGAAAGATTGATGCTAATGGCCGGCGACGGATTAAGCAAAAAGGCATGGGTCTGGCCCGAAGGATTGAAGCCAAAACCGACAATCTGACCGCTGTCGTTGATGGCTTGGCCATCTCCAGGTTCCAACCGGAGGCGCTGGGGATCTGTGTGTTGAGGTCAACCATTTCACCGCCGCTAACTGGAAGGCATGTTCGGCCCAGCTTGGCCGCAGCCCGCCAGCAGAGGCAACGTAATTGCAGCGTGTGGAACCCAAACGGATTCCTTAATCGAGTCAAAGTTCGACTCCATTCAGTGCACCGCTTCCGATTTTGACGGGAGTGGTGCGTTTCCAGCCGTTTTCCTTTTCGTTCAAAGTTTCCACTCCCCCAAGAAGCTGACGCAAACCGATGGCCGAAATAACCCAGCCAGCCTGTTTCTCCGGTTAAACCTGTGAAATCGCTGAATCCAGTGCGCCATGTTCAAAATACCCAAGGTTGCTCAATACCATGAGTTAAACCTGAGCAATCACACAACTACACGACAGGCGACGCCTGCTGAGTAAAACCACAATGGGTGGGTGGTGGGACGCTACAAGATGACATAGCCACTTGTTGACTTCTCTGCGAAGAAACGCATAATTTCCACAACATGATTACAATCACAAATATATCAGCACAACAATGGCGCAAGGCAGCGACACTAAAAGAAAAAATTCAAAAGCTCGAAAATAAGTTGCGGAAGCTTTTGGGTTCTTCCGTAACAGCTACGAAGTCTGCTCCCCGTAAGCGCCGTAGAATGAGTGCTTCCGCTAGGGCCAAGATTGCGGTGGCAGCTAAAGCGAGATGGGCAAAGGCGAAAGCAGCGGGCAAAAGGACATTGTAATCCTATAAACAGGGATTTTCTAAGGGACGTACCTTGAAGCACGTCCGCGGGCTGGAACTGGCTTGCTCCTTTCTCCAGCTACAGCCCACCGTTCAAGAAATCACACGAACAGACGAAAACGAGCAATTGACTGGTCGCGGTGCTTCTCAATCCGGCGAACTCCGCTCTGAGGCACATGGAGGCGATACTGCTCCCATTTCATAGGTAACAAATCCATGCCCTTTTCCGCGTCTGGTCAAGCCATTAAAATTACCCACAACCGCGAACTCACACTCATGCTCGTCGCGGACGTGAGCGGGTCGGGGCTGTTCGGCGCGGATGGGGGCGGATGGGGGCGCAATGGCAGCCAAAGCTTAGCTTACAAGGAACGCCAGCGGCAAAATCATCGGCTACGGGCAAAATCAATTGCTTAAACTCCTGAAATGAAAAACCCCCACCGGTTTTTGTGGCCGGTGGAGATTTGCTGACTGAACATTCAGTTATCCGCTTTCAAATATTTTAGTTCCGCTACCGCGCTTTTATATTCCGTAAATGTCTTCATGCCAGTAGCAAGGCATTTCTCGAAATAATCCGTTGCGGTAGCTTTGTCACCTTCGATGAGCCGCTTCGAGCCAGCATAGAAATACGCTTCGCAATGTTGCTCGCCGTCCTTTTTCTTGTCCGCATTTTCAGCCGTTTTGAGAAAATTGGGTTCGGTCAATTGTCCTGTAAGTAAGCTGCTGATTTTTGACGGCCAATCATCCGGTGTTCCGGTTTTGCGATTATCCCAATAGTCCTGCAATTCTTTGGTTGCAGCCGCTTGTTCACCCAAACGTGCTCGAACCAGCCAAAGGCAAAAATGCGCGTAACCATTAAGTGCGTCGGAATTTAATTCACAAACTTTGTGAAAATCAGCCAAGGCATTGGTGAATTCGTGTGAATTGTAATGGAGACAACCTCGGCTGTAATAATACGCCCACACATTATTAGGATTTAATTCAATGGCTTTATTAAAATCGGCCAGTGCGCCGTCCATGTTACCCTTGTCAAACTTCAAACTGCCGCGATTGAAGTAAGCGAAATCGTTATTGGGTTTGAGTTGAATGGCTTTATTGAAATCGGCCAGTGCGCCGTCCATGTCGCTTTTAGCTTTTTTTACATAGCCGCGATTGTTGTAGGCTTCAGCATAGTTAGGTTTGAGTTCTATGGCCTTGGTAAAATCGGCCAGTGCGCCGTCCAAGTCACCCTTGTCAGACTTCACATTGCCGCGATTGTTGTAGGCGTCAGCGTAGTCGGGTTTAAGTTCAATGGCTTTGTTGAAATCGGCAATTGCACCATCCTTATCGCCTTTTATATCCTTCACAACACCGCGACTTATGTAGGCGTCAGCATAGTCGGGTTTAAGTTCAATGGCTTTATTGAAATCGGCCAGTGCGCCGTCTATGTCGCTTTTGCCCTCCTTCAGAAGACCCCGATTGTTGTAGGCGTCAGCATAGTCGGGTTTAAGTTCAATGGCTTTGGTGAAATCGGCCAGTGCGCCGTCCAAGTTGCCCTTATCAACCTTCGCATTGCCGCTCTTATTGTAATTAACAGCGTCATCGCCAAACGCAGCGGCGGTGATAAGAAATAAAACAGCTAGCAGCCAGAGAATTCCCTTTATAAATTTCATAGGTGCCTTCTCACATTTCGCTAAATTGTGACAACCGCGAAAGCGGAACTGAAACGGCCATCTCGCGCATGGCTGTTACAATGCTTCTATGAAATCAGACCTGCGAATTTCTGTCAAGAATTTTAACGCCAATGAAGTTCCAACCCATTCAAGGCGGCACCGTTGGTATGAATGGAATTCGCTCGCCCCTGAAAAAATTGCCGTCTTCAGTGGATGGTGAATTGATGAACCGGACGCCCTACATTTCAAAATCGAAATTCCTGCAAGGGCTGTAATGTCCAAAGCTACTGTGGAGTGCCTAACCCTTTAATCATTCACATTTTGATTGCGCCACCGCGTGTTTTCGGCTTTCATCCGTAATGACTGTCAGCGGACGGTCAAAACCAGCCAGGGAGGGTCGAATGAAAACCAGCCACTTTGAGGAACGCATTGCGTTGAGTGCCGTGCAGACGGCACAAAGACGCGATGAATCAACTCAACGTGAGCTTGCAACATTCGATAATGACATTGGCGGCGCATGGCTGGTCCCACCGGCGGATTGCGCGTGAACTGGACATCAACCGGGAGACGGTGGGCAAGTATCTGCGGCTGGCAGATTCAAAACCGGCCATTTCGACCCCCGGCGCGGAGGCTGACCCGGCCACAAAACCAGCCATTTCGACCCTCGGCTCAACTGCCGGTCGGCAGAGTCTTTGCCAGCCGTGGCAACCACAGATTGAAGCGGCGGTATCGGTTGGGCTGAGTGCCCAGCGCATTTACCAGGACTTGGTGGGCGACCACGGGTTTAGTGGCAGTTATCAGGCGGTCAAACGGTTCGTGCGGCAGTTGCGGCAGACCCAGCCGGTGCCGTTTGTGCGAATGGAGGTGGAGCCTGGCATGGAAGCCCAGGTGGATTTTGGCCAGGGAGCTTGGGTGGTGGTGGATGGCAAAGGGAAGCGACCGCATCTGTTTCGGATTGTCCTGAGCCATTCACGCAAAGGCTACAGTGAAGTAGTCTGGCAGCAGACGACCGAGAGTTTTATCCGGTGTCTGGAAAATGCGTTCCGTTACTTCGGCGGGGTTCCCCGCACGCTGGTCATTGACAACCTGCGTGCCGCCGTGACGCAGGCGGACTGGTATGATCCCGAACTCAACGCGAAGGTGGCGGAGTTCTGCCGTCACTACGGCACCGTGATGTTGCCGACCCGTCCGGCGATGCCGCATCACAAGGGCAAGATCGAGGCGGGCGTGAAGTTCGCCCAGAACAATGCGCTCAAGGGCCGGAGCTTCGCGAGTCTGTCGGCACAAAATCTTTTTCTTTTGGACTGGGAAAGTGGCGTGGCGGACACGCGCATTCATGGCACCATGCGGCAACAGATCGGCAAGGTGTTCAATGAAGTGGAACGCGCCAAACTGCTATCCTTGCCGGCGGGTTTGTTCCCGGTGTTTGAAGAAGCACCCCGCACAGTGCATCGGGATGGTTATGTCGAGTTGCAGCGGGCATATTATTCCGTACCGCCAGAGTATGTAGGGCGCCAAGTCTGGGTGCGCTGGGAGTCCCG
>Ga0187874_10003914_pt1 | contig 10188 bp, 9 predicted proteins | sample June2016WEW_16_1_3_FD_132993 | JGI IMG/M metagenome (GOLD analysis project Ga0187874, IMG submission 132993) | Peatland microbial communities from SPRUCE experiment site at the Marcell Experimental Forest, Minnesota, USA - June2016WEW_16_150 | ecosystem: Environmental > Terrestrial > Soil >... | reverse complement strand
CTTCCTGCGGGCGGATATCCGCCCGCAGGAAGCTGGTCAAAGGAAACCAAATATGTAACCTCTAACCACAATAGTGTTACCGATGTATTGACCCACGAGTGTTACCGATGTTCTGACTGCGCCCTGCGCCCTGTGTTCTTCAGCCTTTAGCCTTCAGCCTTCAGCTTTCAGAATTTAGCCTTTCCAAGACTAACCCTTTCACGGTGGAGGAGAGACTGGAGGAAGGGCTCTGCCTGGCGCAAGGACTCATGCTGCACGGTGCGCTGGCGTGATGCCACAAATGGTGTGCCGGCTCGCCAGTGAACGGTGTTCCCCATGTCGGGGCTGGCGACAACCCACATTTGCTTTTTGGAATTGCCGTGACCGCGCTTTTTCGGACTGTCCAGGGACCGGAAAAGTTGACGGTATCCGGTTGGCATTATTTTGCCATTAAAATGTCAAAAATGCTGGTATATACAAATATCATTTCTTATCATAGGATCGGTCATGTGGAAAAATATCAATTACGAAAATTGTCTTTCCTACATTGGCAGGTACGCTGCTTCCGACGCCTATCAGAAGAGCAAAGGTGCGTCTGATGCACACACGAGCAGTTGCTCCGTTTCCCTGGGTAAAATCCATCCGTCGGCCAGGCTGAGTGTCACCATTTCCCGGATGTGCGGATCGGGCGGACGAACCGTGGCGTCCGAACTGGCGAAATATCTGCAATCACACACGTCATCCGAGCATCGCTGGACGATCTTCGACAGAAATCTGATCGAAAAGGTGCTGGAGGATCATCATCTTTCCAAACGGATCGCTGAATTTGTGCCGGAAGGCCATAAATCCCTCTTCGCCGAGACGATTGAGAAATGGCGCGGTTTGCATCCGCCAACCGCGACCATTGTGAAACAAACCGCCGAAACCATCTGGAATCTGGCCGCCAGTGGATATGTGATTCTGGTGGGTCGCGCGGCCAATGTCATCACCCAAAAACTGGACAATGTTTTCCATGTGCGGCTGGTGGGTTCGCTGGAAAACAGAATCGCCCGGGTGGAGGAAGTTTATGAAATGGGCCGGGCCGACGCGCGGGAATTCATCAAGTCACAGGATACGGCGAGGCGGCGTTATATGAAGGAACATTTCGACCGGGAAATTGATGATCCACTGCTCTATCACATGATCATCAACACCGACGAGATTTCCTACGAGAATGCGGTGTGGCTGATTGGGGATGCGGTCATAACCGCTTCAAACCGGCGGCCAACGCAGGTCTTGCCGGCGAGTTGAGCAAATCCCGGTTTTTCAATAACCTTGTCCGCGTCCGCGGCACTTTAGCGGAAGGTAAAACTGTCATGCGTGATGTCATTCAAAAAATCATTGCGGCCGAGGCCGAAGCCAGGCAAAGGGTGCAAGCGGCCAATTCGGAGGCAGAACGAATTTTGTCAGAGGCGCGAAAACGCGCGCAGGAACTGGTGGCCGCAGCACGGCAGACCGCGCGGTTGGACGCGGAAAAAATGCTGGCCACGACGCTCCAGACGGCCGCCGCGGAGAAAAAGGAACGTCTGGCTCACGCCGCCGCTGAAATTGAAACACAGGTCAGGGTTGACGAAGCCACCGCGCGGCAGGCGGTGGAAGCGGTGACCCGCTGCGTGTGCGGTTTCCAGCAGACCACGCATGGAACAACACGATGATGTTCACCATGACCAACAATCTGGATTATCTGGCCACCCGGCTTCATGCGCGCCGCAGCCGGATGGCGGAAGGGGAGCGTCTCGACGCGTTGTGCCATATCCGCACCATTCCGGAACTCAGCCGCGCTGTCCGGCTGGACTCGGATTATCAGGCCGTCGCGGAGTTTCAGCACCGGCTGGTGCAGGATCTGGTCCAGGAACTCGCCGGCTGTGTGAGACATGTCGGCGGCGCGGGGGGCGAAGTGTTTGCCTGGATACTGGCTCGTTTTCAAGTGGAGAACATGAAGACGCTCGTTCGCGGTTTTGTGAATCAGACTTCGCCCGAAGTTTTGCAGGAACATCTGGTGACTCTTCCCGAAGGACTCGCGTTGGACGTGAAAGGACTGGCCACGGCGAAATCGCTGGAGGATTTTGTCGAATGGTTGCCGCCGGGAACTCCGCGCCAACGCTTGCGCGAGGCGGTTGCCATGCACCGCGACCAGCCGCAGCCGTTTTTTCTCGAAGCGGCTCTTGACTGCGGTTATTTTCAGGAATTGCTGGCGAAGATCCGCCAGCTTTCGGGCGAGGATCAGGCCATTGTCAGAGCCCTGGCGCTTCACGAAGCAAACTTTTTTCAGTTCATGCTGGCGGTGCGGGGCAGGTTCCATTTCGACCTGCCCGCCGACGCGTTGCTGGCGCTCCGCCTGCCGGGAATTTTCGATGACTGGTTCAAAATCCTGCTGACGGCTCCCGACCTGCTGGCGGCGGCAAAATCCAGCGTCGGAATCGTCTTCGATGAATTGCCAACCGAACCGGGTTCCGATGAGGTGGCCCTGGAAGCGCTGGCCTGGAAACGTTTTCTGCGCCTGGCCAACGGTGCCTTTCGCCGCGACCACATGGGACTCGGAGCGGTCATCGGTTACGCCGGACTCCGCCGGGTGGAAACGGCCAACCTCATCACCCTTTCCGAGGGCATTCGGACCGGCATGACGGCCGAGGCGATACGCGCGCGCCTGGTTCCCCGCAAAGAATTGGAGGCGGCGTATGTTTAAGCCGGTCGCCATGACGCGCTTGAGCGTCGTTGTTTTGGAACGGGATGAACGCACGGTGTTGCGACATCTCGGACGGGCGGGGGTGATTCAATTGACGCGCGCGGTCGCCGGCCCCGAGACCGCGCCACTGGCTCCACGCAATTGCAGCGCCGACCTGGCTCGATTGGAACGTCTTTCGGTCCGCCTCGGGAGTTTGCGGCAAGCCCTGGAACTGCCCGCTCACTCGGCGGATCAAATCGAGCTGGCGGAAACATCCCTGGACGAGGCGGAAAAGAATCTCCGCGGGATGGAAGAACAGTCCAGCGCCCCGTTGAAGCGCCGCCAGCAATTGATGGAACGCACCGGTGAACTGGCGGCGGTCGGCGAACTGGTGTCGGGCTATCGCGAACTGGCCATTCCGCTGGACCGGCCCGACGAATCTTCGTTCCTGCATTTTGTCACCGGAACTTTGCCGGCGGAAAATTTCGGGAAATTGGAGGTCGGCGACAACGTGGCGTTGCTGCCGATGCCAGAACGAAATGGCCGGCAGTTGCTGGTGGCCATGACCACCCGTCAAAACCGGGCTGCCTTGGAGCGCGCGCTGCAACAAGCCGGCTTTCAACCTGAGATCCTCCCCGTCGCCGCCGGCGCGACCACGGAAACCATGACGGAACAAAGCCGCCGCGAACTGGAACAGGTCACGGCCGAATTGCAGCAGGTGAACACCGCGCTGCAAAAATTCGCCGAAGCATTTGCGCCGTCGCTGGACCGGATTGAGCAATTCGTCAACATCGAACGGCGGCTGCTCGAAGCGGAACAAAATTTTCCGCGCACGGAAACGGCCATTCTGCTCACCGGCTGGATACCCAGCCAGGTCACTCCCACCTGGGAACAACGGTTGCGGGAAATCACCCGGAGCCGATGTGCCATCGCCGCCGCCGTTCCGGGAAAAACGGACGCGGAGCAAATCCCGGTTCTGTTGCGGCATCCCCGATGGCTGCGTCCGTTTGAAATGCTGGTGTCCGCTTACGGCCTGCCGGGTTATCGGGAACTGGAACCGACGCTGATTGTGGCGATCAGCTATCTGCTGATGTTCGGCATGATGTTTGGCGACGTGGGCGACGGTTTCATCCTGGCGGCCGGCGGATGGTCCGCCTGGTGGCTGGGCCGCAAAAAAACGTTGCGCGATGCGGGGCTGCTGCTGTTGTTCGGCGGACTGGCCAGCATGACGTTCGGGGTGATTTACGGCAGTTATTTCGGCATCCCGGCACTGAAAAGATACGCGTTGTGGCACGACCCGCTCGCGGGCGACGCGATGGGTTTCCTGACCACCTCGATTGAAATCGGCATCGCGATGATCAGTCTCGGCCTGATTTTGAATGTCCTCAACCGGTTCCGGCGCGGCGACGGCATTGGTGGTTGCCTCGATAAATTCGGCCTGGCGGGCATATTGTTTTATTGGGGAATGCTGGCGCTGGTTGTGAACTATGCGGCCTTCCAGTCCCACGATCTGGTAAAAGCCGCCTTCATCCTGTTTTTCGCGGTGCCCTTGTTGTGTTGGGCGCTTAAGGAACCCGTTCAGTTTTTCCGGCGCCGTCATGCCCGTCATCCGCCGGAGCCCGGCCACGGCCCTGCGGTCGTCCTCATCGAATCGCTGGTCGAAGTGTTCGAGGGGGTGCTGAGTTATTTCTCCAACACCATCAGTTTTGTGCGTCTCGCCGCCTACTCCATGAGTCATGCGGCGTTGCTGGCGGCGACGTTTATGGTCGCCGCCGACCTCAAACATTTTTCCCCCGGCGGCGGCCTGTTGGCCATCGGGGTGATCATTGTGGGCAATATTCTCGCGTTGGTCCTGGAGGGAATCATTTGCTCCGTCCAGGCGTTGCGTCTCGAATATTATGAATTTTTCGGCAAGTTTTTTTTCGGGGGCGGACAGCCGTTCAAGCCGTTCCGGCTGTTGGGCGGAAGCGAAGCTGCGACCGGTTGATCGCGGCCGGAATCGGGGATGGAAATAAAATGACGTGAGTGAAACGAAAGCCAGCGCAGGTCACAAAATGTTCGTGCAACGGCAGTGTTAACCAGGCTGGAGCGGCGATCCCGCTGCTCCGGCCACCGGAAGGGTTTTATGAAAAAACTAACTATGATGAAATTGACTCGTTGGATAATTGGAGCGGTCCTGGCGGGTGCCGCTTTGTGGGGCACATCGGCCATGGCGGCAGAAGTTCAGCAGGCCGGCAGCACCGGTGACCAGACGTCGGTTTATCGGACCATCGGTCTGGGTCTGGCCGCGGCGATTTCTGTGGGCCTCAGCGTTCTCGGCGCGGGCATTGCCGTGGGTCGGATCGGATCGGCTGCCGTGGGCGCCATTGCCGAGAAGCCGGAGTTGCTGCCCCGGGCCATACTATTCGTGGCGTTGGGCGAAGGGCTGGCGATACTCGGTTTCGCTTTTGCCATGATGCTGCTGCAAAAAATGTAGGAGCGGATTGTGAAATTTTATTGCATCGCCGATGAGGACACGGTGCGCGGATTTCGTCTGGCCGGCGTCTCCGGGCAGGTGGTGAATACCGCGCCGGAGGCCGCCATGTCGTTGGCAACGGTCGCGGCGCGGCGCGATTGCGCCATCATTATCCTCACGGAAGCGGTGGCGGAAAGCATCCGGGCGCAAGTGGAGCGGATGCGTTTTGAATCGCCCCAGCCGTTGATTGTCGAGATTCCCGGACCGGCCGGACCGTTGCCGGGCCGCAAGAGCCTGCGGCAACTGGCGCAGGAAGCCGTGGGCATTCACATCGAAGAAACAGGAAACTGAATGGCGACGCCGAACCCAAATTCGCCGGAAGTTTTGAGCGAGGAAATTCTTGCCGCGGCCCGGCGCGAAGGCGATGAAATACTCCGCCGCGCGCAGCGGGCATCGGAATCGCTCCTCGCCGCCGCGACGGCGGAGGCGGACAAAATCCGCCGGGAAAAACTCGATGCCGCCCGCGCCGAAGCCGCACGGCGAAGTGAATTGATGCTGGCGACCGTCCCGGTGGAAGCCGGACGGCTGCGGGCCGCGCGCATCGAGGCCATCCTGGAAAACATTCGCGAAGCCGCGCGCCGCCAACTGCGGTCACGCCATTTTGATGGTCACGAAACGGTGGTCGCACTCGCCGCCGAAGCCCTCCGCCGGATGCCGGGAACGGATTTCGTTTTGAAACTTTCCGCTGCGGATCACGCTGCCTTTGGCGACAAATTAACCGGGGAAATTTGCCAGCGCACCGGACGTTCGCCATTGAAGCTTGCCATTGCTGCCGACCCGACGGTGACCGACGGCGGAGTGATAGTGCAGGATGCCGATGGCCTTCGGATTTGGGACAACCGGCTGCTGTCGCGCTTGGACCGGCTCTGGCCGGAACTGCGCCGGCAGATTGCCATGCGCACTGCGCTCGTCGGAAAAAATGAGCCGACCGGAGGTGCCGCATGAACGGCGCAAATCCATCCGGTCCGGTCGTGACGCGCGTGAACGGCCCAACCGTGACGGCCGGGGGCATGGCCAGCGCGCAGATGTATGAAGTCGTGCACGTCGGCGAACTGGGACTGGTCGGCGAAGTCGTGCGGCTCATCGGCGACCGCGCGACGATTCAAGTTTATGAAGACACGACAATGCTGAAGCCCGGCGCGCCTGTCCGCCGCACCGGCCAGCCGTTGTCCGTGTGGCTGGGGCCGGGACTGGTCGGCAACATTTACGACGGGGTTCAGCGGCCGTTGCCGGCAATTCAAGCGCACAGCGGCGCGTGGATCCGGCGCGGTGAAAAAATGCCCGCGCTCGACCTCGATAAACGTTGGACGTTTGAACCCTGTGTGCAGCCTGGTGAAACGGTGGTCGCCGGACAAGCCATCGGCGGCGTTGTCGAAACGCCGCTCGTCCGGCATCAAATCATGCTTCCGCCCGACGTGGCCGGCAAAGTGAATTCCATTGTCAGCCAGGGCGATTACAACTTGCGCGAAACTTTGGCCGTTATCGAAACGGCTTCCGGACCGCGCGAAATCACGATGCTCCAGCAATGGCCGGTGCGCCTGCCGCGTCCGCTTCGCGAGCGGTTGCGCATCGTCGAGCCGCTCATCACCGGCCAGCGCATCATTGACACATTTTTTCCCATCGGCAAGGGTGGCGCGGCGGCAATTCCCGGCGGCTTCGGCACGGGCAAAACCATCACACAACATCAGCTCGCGAAATGGTCGGATGCCGAAATCATCGTGTTTATCGGTTGCGGCGAGCGCGGCAACGAAATGACCGAGGTGCTGCGCGAATTTCCTGAATTGAAAGACCCGCGCTCCGGCCGGCCCTTGATGGAACGCACGATCCTCATCGCCAACACCTCGAACATGCCGGTGGCCGCGCGCGAGGTTTCCATCTATACCGGCATCACGCTCGCCGAGTATTACCGGGACATGGGCAAGAGCGTTGCCGTGTTCGCCGACTCGACGAGCCGCTGGGCCGAGGCGCTGCGCGAACTCGCCGCGCGCCTCGAAGAAATGCCCGCCGAGGAAGGTTTCCCCGCCACGCTGCCGACCCGGCTGGCGCAATTTTACGAACGCGGCGGCGCGGTCACGACGCTCGCCGGTGAACGCGGTTCGGTGAGCATCGTCGGCGCGGTCAGCCCGCCGGGCGGAGATTTTTCCGAGCCGGTCACGCAGCACACGCGCCGGTTCATCCGCTGCTTCTGGGCGCTCGACACCGAGCTCGCCAACGCGCGGCATTATCCTTCCATCCACTGGCTGCATTCCTATTCCGAATATGTCGAGGACGTCAGCGCGTGGTGGGAAAAACAGTCGCCGGACTGGAGCGAAATACGCATCGAGGCGTTGACGCTGCTCCAGCGCGAAGACCGGCTGCAACAAATCGTCAAACTCGTCGGGCCGGATGCGCTGCCGGATTCGCAGCGACTCATCCTGTTCATCGCTGAAATTTTGAAGGACGGTTTTCTCGCCCAAAGCGCCTTCGATGAAAACGACATGTATTGTGCGCCGGAGCGGCAGGTGGCGCTGCTGCGAATCATTCTGACCCTCTACCGGCGCGGCCGGGATTTGATCCAGGCCGGCGCGCCGCTCGCGCGGTTGCGCGGGCTGGCCTGCATGCCCCAGGTAATGCGCGCTAAATCCGCCATCGGCACCGCTGAAAAACTGGTGGAATTGCAGAAAATCGTCGGCGAAGAACTCGACGGGTTGTCAAAGGAATTTTCCAAAAAAACGGAATGAAACCACGAAAGACCAGTGCGACAAAACTGAGGGAGCGCGGCGTTCACGCCGCTTCAATGCCCGGACACCAGAGGCGGTTGAGTCAAGCGGGAGCACAAACAGGATTTGTGATGAAGCGACCTAAAGGTCGCGCTCCGTTTTGTCTGCGGCCCAAACGCGCTGTGTATTTCGTGGTTCCCAATCTAAGCCGCTGACATGAACGACTTCACTTTCAACATCGAAGATCGCGGGCTGCAATATCTCGGCGCGACGCGCATTGAAGGGCCGCTGGTCGTGGTCGATCGCATCCGCGATGTCGGCTTTGACGAGACGGTGGAAATTATTGATCCCGGCGGACGAGCGCGCTTCGGGCGCGTCCTCGACATTTCGGAAACCCAGGCGGTGGTGCAGGTTTTGGAAGGAACCACCGGGCTGTCCAATCAAACTTTGCGCGTCCGTTTTCTCGGCGAAAGTTTTCGCCTGCCGGTTTCGCGGCAGATGCTGGGCCGCGTTTTTGATGGACTCGGCCGGCCGGCCGATGGCGGTGCGCCCGCGTTGTCCGCCGACCGGCGCGATGTGAATGGCCAGCCGATCAATCCGTTTGCCCGGCGTTATCCGCGTGAATTCATTCAAACCGGTGTGTCCGCCATCGACGGCATGAACGCGCTGGTGCGCGGCCAGAAGCTGCCGGTCTTTTCCGGCAACGGCCTGCCGCACGACCGCGTTTCCGCGCAGATCATCCGGCAGGCGCGGTTGCTGGAGGAAAAAGTCGAGTTCTCCATCGTGTTCGCCGCGATGGGCATCAAGCACGACGTGGCGGAATTCTTCATCCGCAATTTCCGCGAGTCCGGCGCCCTGGCCCGCGCCGTCATGTTTTTTTCCCTGGCCGACGCGCCCAGCGTGGAACGATTGCTGACGCCGCGCGTGGCGCTGACGCTGGCGGAGCATCTGGCGTTCGACTGCGGCCAGCATGTGCTCGTGCTGCTGACGGACATGACGAATTACTGCGAAAGCCTGCGCGAAGTGGGCACGGCCCGGGGCGAAATTCCCGGCCGCAAAGGTTATCCCGGCTATCTTTATTCCGACCTCGCGAGCCTTTACGAACGCGCCGGCCGCATCGAAGGTTCGTCCGGTTCGATCACGCAGATCCCGATTCTGACGATGCCCTCTGACGACATCAGCCATCCCGTTCCCGACCTGACCGGTTACATCACCGAAGGGCAGATTGTGCTCGACCGTGACCTGTTCCAGCGCGGCGTTTATCCGCCGATTGCCGGGCTGCCGAGTTTGTCGCGGTTGATGAAGGACGGCGTCGGCAAAGGCTACACCCGCGAAGATCATCCGGCGCTGGCGAGCCAGTTGTTCGCCGGCTACGCCTACGTCAAACGCGTCCGCGCCCTGGCCGACGTCATCGGCGAGGAGGAATTGAGCGCGCTCGACAAACTTTACCTGAAATTCGGTGAAGCGCTGGAGCACCGGTTCTTGAGCCAGGGCGAATTTGAAAACCGCTCCATCGCCACCACGCTCGACCTCGGCTGGGACATGCTCTCGCTGTTGCCGCGCGACGAATTGCACCGCGTGAGCGACGAGATGCTGAAACAACATTACCGCGATCAGACGCAAATCGCCGTGTCCGTCGCCGGCCCGCCGACGGAAGATTGATTTTATGGCCAGGCTGAACATTGCGCCGACGAAATCGAATTTCCTTTCGTTGAAACGCCAGCTTGCCTTCGCCGAGGAAGGCTACGACCTGCTGGAACAGAAACGGCAGATTTTAATCTTTGAACTGATGAGCCGGCTCGGCCGCGCCCGCGAAGTCGAACGCGACATTGCCGAACTGCTTCGCCGCGCCCACGCCGCGCTCCGCGAGGCGACGCTCGACATCGGTTCGGCGGCTTTGGCGCGGGCGGCGCTGGGAGCGAAGCTGGATGCCGAATTGAAGCTGGCCGGCCAGCATTCCATGGGCCTGACCATTCCCCGCGTGACGTTTCGCGCCAATTCGTCCGGCATGCCCTTCGGCATAATCGGAACATCGGCGAATACCGATCTGGCCCTGCGCCGGTTTGGGGCGCTGCTGCCGCTGCTGGCCAGGCTGGCGGAACTGCAAAACGCCTTGCTGCGGCTGGCGCGCGAGCTGCGCAAGACCCAACGCCGTTGCAACGCGCTGTCAAAAATTTTCATCCCGGCCTACCGTGAAACCCTCGCCTACATTTCCGGCACGCTGGAGGAACGCGAGCGCGAGTCGCTGACCATTCTAAAGATTATCCGGGACCGTCTCGCGCAACCTTTCT
>Ga0187874_10003912_pt1 | contig 10192 bp, 12 predicted proteins | sample June2016WEW_16_1_3_FD_132993 | JGI IMG/M metagenome (GOLD analysis project Ga0187874, IMG submission 132993) | Peatland microbial communities from SPRUCE experiment site at the Marcell Experimental Forest, Minnesota, USA - June2016WEW_16_150 | ecosystem: Environmental > Terrestrial > Soil >... | reverse complement strand
CGCGGCTCGGGAGCGTCGAGGACCACAGGCGGGACGCACCTGCCGCGGGGCGGCCCCATTTCGTCTTGAAAGGCCAGATCACTAGGGGTTCGGTCGAGGTTCGCGGGCCGCGCCGCTCGTTGTCACGGCGCCAGCGAAAAGCCTCCTCTTAGGGATCACGCCAGGTCTGATTGGGCTTTGCGAAAGGTGAGCTACTCATAATCGGCAGGGTTCGGCGCTCGGCGCTTTGCCGGCACGTGACAAATAGCCGTCGATTCGCGCTCGCTAGGCGACTGCCGCGAACGCCTTGTTCGCGGCGCAGACGAATCGATCTGTTGGGTCGGAGGCTGGGCGCAACAAGTCGGCGCTAGAACACGCAGATGAGAGCTAGGGCCGCTGTTGGTCGGCTGCGCCTCCTCGAAGGTCGATCCGCATGGCGACTCGAGAGCCGAAAGCGTCATCACCGATGTCTCGCTCGTGATCGCGAATGGCCTGAAGACCTGGCGACAGAGCTTCGATGACGCGGAAGCCGAGCCGGGCGTAGAACGGTGCGTTCCACGGCACGTCTCGGAAGGTGGTCAAAGTCACGGCGGGGAGGTGTAGGGCACCAAAACCTCGATCGCTGCTCTGAGCTGGCAGTGTTCGCCACCAGCGACCATGATCGGCCGTGGCCTTCACCCTCTGTTGCCTCGGCCTGTGCCGGATTCTCGGCCTGCTCCGATCCTCTTGTCGCACCGCGACGGACAAGGACATCGAGATCATGGTGTTCCGCCACCAGATGCTTATGTCATAGCTGCCTCCAGTCATTAGGATTTCTCCTCAAGGGCTCGAGCATCAGCAAAGGAGAATCAGCAGTGCCTTACTTGACTGTCGGTAAAGAGAACTCGGCCCCAATCGATCTGTACTACGAAGACCACGGCATGGGGCAGCCAGTGGTGCTCATCCACGGCTACCCACTGAGCGGGTCCTCGTGGGAAAAGCAAGTCCTCGTCCTGTTGGAAGCGGGTCATCGCGTCATCACCTACGACCGTCGTGGCTTCGGCAAGTCGAGCCAGCCGACCATCGGGTACGACTACGACACCTTCGCCGGGGACCTGAAGACCCTCATGGACAAGCTCGATCTTCGCGATGTCGTTATCGCCGGCTTCTCGATGGGGACGGGTGAGGTCACCCGCTATCTCGGAACTTACGGCTCCGAGCGGGTGAAAAAGGCCGCGTTGTTCGGACCGATCCCACCGTTCCTGCTCCAGACCCCCGACAATCCGAAAGGATTGCCCCAAAGCGTCTTCGGCGGATTCAAGGAGACGATCACCAAGGACCGCTACGCCTTTTTCAAGTTCTTCTTCGACAACTTCTACAACGTCGACACGTTCCACGGAACTCGCATCAGCGACGAGGCGTGGAACGCCAGCTTCGAGGTGGCGGCCGGCTCGTCCGCATACGCCACCCTCGCGTGCGTCTCGACATGGCTGACGGACTTCCGCGCCGACCTGCCAAAGATCGACGTGCCCCTGCTCGTCGTCCAGGGCACCGAGGACCGCATCCTTCCCATCGACGCCACCGGCCGACGCCTCCCCGAGCTCGTGAAAGACATTCGGTTCGTCGAGATCGAAGGCGGACCACACAATGTCGGTTGGACGCACCCCGACGAGGTGAACGGCGCCTTGATGGACTTCCTCAACTAGCGGGGGCCACGTTCGGGCCGTTGGGGACGCACGCGCCTGCACCCTTCAGCTTTGCCGCCGAGCCAAGCGTGTTCGAGTCCACATCTCGTCTGTGTGGTCAAGATCGAGCCTTGCCCCCTGTCGCCGTCAGCCCGGTGGCGTAGGCCACCTTCGCCCGACCCGACACCAGTTGCGGCTAGAAATACCGACGTCCGATCGATGGGGAGCACAAGAGAGGAGAGCGGGATGCCACATCTCGTGCTTTCGGAGGTCGCCGCGGCGATTGATATTCAAACGGGCGCCATCGTATCGCGCGTAATCTTTCGCGACGACCGAACCGAGGTCACGGTCTTTGGCTTTGACGCAGGAGAGGGTCTCAGCGAGCATCAGGCATCCCGGTCAGCCATCGTGCAGATTATCAAAGGCCGGCTCGAGTTCTTCGCGGACGGTGAGCAACTCGACGCGGGACCCGGCTTCTGGCTGCACATGGAGCCCGGAACGCCTCACAGTCTCACCGCGCGCGAGCCGACCGTCATGCTCCTGACCCTCATCGACGCTTGGTGAACCGACCGATCGGTTCATCTGGCCTGGTCGGTGCAACCGTAACGCCCCGGCGAACCGCGACGGAACGAAGGTTCCGGTGCACGTCGCTGCTCCCTCCGCGACCCATGCGAGTGCCCAGGCTAATCCGAGAAACAGCCTACGGGGGTTGGAATATCGCCGACTGTGTCGAACGGTCCTACGACCTCGAGGGCATGGCGGTTGGGACGGTGGCCGCTGGACGCATCGGCCTTGCCGTCTTGAGGCGGCTGAAGCCATTCGGCGTCAAGCTTCATTACACGGATCGCCACCGCCTGCCGGCTGAGGCCGAGCGCGAGCTCGGGCTCACCTTTCACGAGAGCGCGGCGATGGTGCCGCATTGCGACGTCGTCACGATCAACGCTCCGCTGCACCCCGAGACCGAGCATCTCTTCGACGACAAGCTCATCGCGACGATGAAACGGGGTGCTTACATCGTCAACACCGCCCAGGGAAAGATCTGCGATCGAGATGCCATCGTGCGAGCACTCGAAAGCGGACAGCTCGCCGGGTACGCCGGTAACGTGTGGTTTCCACAGCCGGCACCCACTGATCATCCCTGGCGGACGATGCCCCATCACGGAATGACGCCACACATCTCCGGCTCCTCCTCTCGGCTCAGGCTCGGTACGCGGCCGGGACGCGTGAGGTTCTGGAGTGCTGGTTCGAGAACAGGCCAATCCGCGAGGAGTACCTCATCGTCGACGGCGGTCGGCTAGCAGGTGCAGGTGCGCACTCCTACAGCGCGGGCAACGCGACGACCGGATCAGAAGGGGCAGCCCGCTTCTAAAGGTTCGACTCGCCCCCTGGCTGGCGGGGGCGGCTCCACTCACTCGACTTCGCAGTTTGCTCGAGGTGTTGGTTCCTCCCCGAGCAACGGCGAGGACGTGACGGAACTGCGACGTGGAGCGGGCCTCACAGCTCGCGCATTCGTAGACCGAGTCAGCTCGGGCGATGACCGGCTCGACGGGAGCGCCGGACTGGTGACGAGCACGACCGGGCTACGCCACCGGGTGCCAACGTTCTTTCCTTTCCCGTTCCTTGCGTTGCCGCTGCATGCGGTTCTTGTGGTGAGCACCCCGCACGTCCCGCATGTGAAGGTGGCGACCTCCCCACCCGTAGTCCGAGAGCTTTATCTCCGCCCTGTTCGTGATGGCGATCCAGCGGTGGGCGGACCGCCAGACCATGATCGCGGCGCACTCGGGGCAACGCGGATCAGGCTTGATCAGGAAGTACTGGGACTCCTCGGCACTCTCGTCGTAGCTCTCGGCTCCCGTCATCGTCTCACTGGCCCACCGTCGCTGGTGACTCACGGGCACGTTGGCTCGGGTTCGACCAGTAATAAGACGACAGCGCCCCGGCGGGAGCCACAGCACAGCCGTCCCTGACAGGATCGATCTCCTGCAAGTCCGAGATTGCCTGACCGACAAAGCCGGCCGCGGTGTCAATGAGCGATTCCCCATCGCCTCCTCGACGTGCACATCTCGCAACGACACTCATCCCTCCACCTCGATGAAGATGCACTCGCCGGGGCACTCCTCGGCTGCCTCGGCAACGGCGTCCTCGAGCCCTTCGGCGACGATCACGACGCCGCTCGCTCCGCCGGGTTCGTTCTTCACGTCGTCGCCCTCTTTCACATAGGCGAGACCGTCGTCGAGAAGCGTAAAGACTGCTGGTGCGATCTCCTCACAGAGACCGTCACCCGTGCACAAGTCTTGATCGATCCAGACCTTCATGATGCTCACTCTTCTCCTAGTTTTCTATCGGTTTGCCGTGAACGTCCATCGCATCGCTCGGCGGCTCTGCAGCCTTGATGCAAGGTTTGTTCTGTCGAGCCGCATCGGTGATCACATCGCGATCGCCCAGTGATCGGTCCGATGGTCTCGATGAACGGTCAGTCGACGGGCATGCGGGCTCGTCTTGCTTGATCGTCCGGGACCCGTCCAGGTCCTGTCGGGCAGGGCGATGGCCGGTCCGATCCCAACGGAGATCATCTCCACATTCCTCATTAGAAACCGAGCTGCAGCCGGGCAGCGTCGGACATACGGCTCATGTCCCAAGGTGGGTCCCAGACAAGCTCGATGTCGACGTCGCTAACGCCAGGCACCGCCTTGACCCGGGTGATGGCATCTTCCCTCAACACGTCACCCATCCCACAGCCCGGGGCGGTCATCGACATCTTGATCTCGACACGGTGACCTCCCTCAGGGAGTGGTTGGGCGTCGCAGGCGTAGATCAGCCCGAGATCGACCACGTTGACCGGGATCTCCGGGTCAAAGACGGTCTTCAGCTGCTTGATCACCTGCGCGATATCAAACGGACCGGTCTCGAGCGGGCCTTTGTCGGCCTCGGTGTCGCCGGCCGGCTCGAGACCGAGCGCGTCCGCATCTTCGGTGCTGATCCGCGCGAGGTAGCCGTCACCGGTCTGGACCGTGAAGCTGCCCCCGAGGGACTGGGTGACAATGACCTCATCACCTTGCGAGAGCGTCACGCGCTGTCCGCCCGGGATGAGCGTCGCTTCGCAGTCACGCTCGAGCGTGATCGGTGCATGGCGCTCCGGTCTCATCGCCGCCTACTCATTCGAGACCATCTCGTTTTTTCCTTCGAGGGCACTGCGTAGCGCGTGCCAGGCGAACGTCGCGCACTTCACCCGCATGGGGAAAGCCGAGACTCCCGAGAGCACCGCGAGCTTGCCCAGCTTCGCCGAGGGGATCTCGTCGCCCGTGCTCTCTGTCAACATGACGTAGACGAACCCGAACAGCGCGAGCGCCTCCTCGCGCCGCTTGCCCTTGAGGACCGTGGTCATGAGCGAGGCGGAGGCCATCGAGATCGCGCATCCCGCGCCCTCAAAGGCGATGTCATCGATGCGATCGTCGAGGAGCTTCACGTAGAGCGTGATCTGGTCGCCGCAGAGCGGGTTCACGCCCTCGACGGTTCGCGTGGCGTCGCCGAGCCGGCGGAAGTTCTGCGGATGGCGACTGTGATCGATGATCACCTGCTGGTAGAGGTCGCCGAGGTCGTTGCTCATCCGAAGGCCTCCTGCATTCGCTCGAGCCCGGCGACGAGCGCGTCGATCACGACCTGCGGCTTCTGGCTCGTTGCCGCGCTGTCGAGGTAGGCGAGCGACTTGCCATAAGGTCGCACGGTGAGGATCGGAAACTGCTCGCGCACCGCCTCGACGTCGAAGCGCCCGCCCGCCTGGCCGGTGCCTGCCAAGGAGGACGAGTCCCGGTGGAGAACCGTCATCGGTTGGGCGCTCACGTCGCGCGCTCGTTCCGGCTCGTCCCGAGCCGGTCGGCGACCAGCTCTTCCACGCGGGCCCGGAGCGGCTCGAGTGGGATCAGATCCACCATCTCGCGTGCGAAAGCGTACGTGAGGATGCCGCGCGCCATATGCGCAGGCACTCCACGCGAGCGCAGGTAGAACAGGGCGTCCTCGTCGAGACGGCCCACTGCTGCGCCGTGGGCGCACTTGACGTCGTCGGTGAGGATTTCGAGGCGCGGCCGGGTGTCGATTTCGGCGTCGTCAGAGAGGAGCAGGTTCTTGTTCGTCTGGCGGGCGTCGGTGCCGAACGCGTCCGGTCGGACGACGACGTGTCCGTTGAACACGCCGTGTCCGTGTTCGTCCACGACGCCCTTGTAGAGCTGGCGGCTGGTGCCGCGCGGTGCGGCGTGCTCAACGAGGACTGGGTTGTCGTGGTGCTGGTCGCCCCGGGGCATGTACAGGCCGTCGAGGCTGACGTCCGCCCCTTCGCCCTCGAGGCAGACCCGCACCTCGTGGCGTGCGATGTGCGACCCCAGTGCGAACACGTGGGAAGAAAAGTGACTCGCGCGATCCTGACGAACGTCGAGCAGCGCGAGGTGGAACGCCGATTCGGCCTCGTCCTGGATCTTGTAGTGCGCGACATTGGCGCCCGCTTCCAGGATGACCTCGGTGACGGCGTTCGTGCAGTAGACCTCGCCGGGCGGGCCGGTATGGGTTTCGACGATCGTCGCCTGGCTTCCCGGGCCCGCCAGCACGACGGATCGTGGGTTCGACACAAGCGGCGCGCCGTCGGTCTCCGAGAAGAACACCAGCTCGATCGGAGCCTCAACGACCGCATTGGCCGCGAGCGAGACGAACGCGCCGTCGTCGCTGAGAGCCGTGTTCAGCGCGGCGAAGGCATGGTGAAAGGGCGCGAATGTGTGCGAGAAAATCGGCTCGAGGCACTCACCCCCCTCGGCGAGCACCGATGCGAGGTTGGTCACGATCGCACCGGTGGGCAGCTTCTCGACGCGGGAGAGCTCGGGCACAAAGCGGCCATTGACGAAGACCAGACGGGCGCCGCCGAGTCCCGCGCCGAGTCCGTTGATCGCCCTCAGTGCGCGCTGGTGACTGAGCCCGGGCGACGCGCGCTCGAAGGCCACCGCGAGGATCGGCTCAAGGCGCGTGTAGCGCCAGTCCTCGTCCTTGTGGGTCGGGAAGCCGTGCCCGCCAACCCATTCCGACGCGGACCGCCGCACCTCAGTGAGCCATACGGGATCGTCGTCGCCGGACTCGCGCTCGAGTAGCGCGAGGCCTCCAGTCAGCGCAACGGTGACGCCCGTCGTACCGTCGCGACCGGTGGTCACGACCTCGCCGCCACCGACGCTGAGGGCTCGAGCGACACCTGGTCGAAACCGACGTACCCGTGCTCCTCGAGTGCACGAGCCAGCTGCTTGTCGCCTGAGCGGACGATCCGGCCTTCGGCCATGACGTGGACGCGGTCGGGAACGATGTAGTCGAGGAGCCGCTGGTGATGGGTGATGACCAACATCGCCCGGTCCTGGCTCCTCAGCGCGTTCACTCCGTTCGCGACGACTCGGAGGGCATCTATATCGAGGCCCGAATCGGTCTCGTCCAAGATGGCGAGCCTCGGTTCGAGGATCGCCATCTGGAGGATCTCGTTGCGCTTCTTCTCTCCACCGGAGAACCCCTCGTTGACCGATCGACTCGTGAAGCTCCGGTCCATCTCGACGAGCTCCATCTTCTCCTTGGCGAACTCGAGGAAGTCCATCGCGTCGATCTCGGTGAGCCCGCGCTGGCGGCGCAGCGAGTTGAGCGCGGTGCGCATGAAATAGAGGTTTCCGACGCCGGGGATCTCCACAGGGTGCTGGAACGCGAGGAAGACCCCGGCCGCGGCGCGGTCCTCGGGCGACATGGCGAGCAGGTCCTCGTCCTCGAAGAGGACTTGGCCGGTGACCTCGTAGGCCTCGTGGCCGGCGAGCACGTTCGCGAGGGTGCTCTTGCCCGATCCGTTCGGCCCCATGAGCGCCTGCACCTCGCCCGCCTTGAGCTCGAGACTGAGGCCCCGGAGGATCTCGTTGTCGCCGATCTTGGCGTGGAGGTTCGTGATGGAGAGCATCAACCAACACTTCCTTCCAGGCTCACGTTCAAGAGTCTTTGAGCCTCGACCGCGAACTCCATGGGCAGCTCCTTGAACACCTCGCGACAGAAGCCGTTCACGATCATCGAGACCGCGTCCTCTTCGGAGATGCCCCGCTGGCGGCAGTAGAAGAGCTGGTCCTCACCGATCTTGGAGGTGGAGGCCTCGTGTTCGACCTGCGCGGTCGAGTTCTTCACCTCGATGTAGGGGAACGTGTGTGCACCGGTGTCGCTCCCGAGGAGGAGCGAGTCACACTGGGTGTGGTTCCTGGCGCCTTCGGCTGAGCGCAGGACCTTCACGAGGCCCCGGTAGGTGTTCTGCCCGTGACCGGCGGAGATCGCCTTGGAGACGATGGTGCTGTGGGTGTTCTTGCCGATGTGGATCATCTTGGTGCCGGTGTCGGCTTGCTGGTGGTTGGCGGTGAGGGCGACGGAGTAGAACTCGCCGACCGAGTTGTCGCCTTGGAGGATGACGCCGGGGTACTTCCAGGTAATGGCCGAGCCGGTCTCGACTTGGGTCCAGGAGATCTTCGCGTCCGCGGCGCACCTGCCGCGCTTGGTGACGAAGTTGTAGACGCCACCTCGCCCTTCGGCGTCGCCCGGATACCAGTTCTGCACGGTCGAGTACTTGATCTCGGCGCCCTCGAGAGCGACGAGTTCGACGACCGCCGCGTGCAGTTGGTTCTCGTCCCGCATCGGTGCGGTGCAGCCCTCGAGGTAGCTCACGTACGCCCCCTCCTCGGCGACGATGAGGGTCCGTTCGAACTGGCCGGTGTTTGCGGCATTGATGCGGAAGTAGGTGGACAGCTCCATCGGGCAGTGCACGCCCTTTGGGATGTAGCAGAACGAGCCGTCGGTGAACACCGCTGAGTTGAGCGTCGCGAAGAAGTTGTCCCGGTAGGGAACGACAGAGCCGAGGTACTGGCGCACAAGATCTGGATGGTTCTGGACGGCTTCGGAGAAGGAGCAGAAGATGACGCCGGCTTCGGCCAGCTTCTTCTGGAAGGTCGTGGCCACCGACACCGAGTCGACAATCGCGTCCACAGCCACCCCGCCGAGACGCTCTTGTTCGGCGAGGGAGATCCCTAGCTTGTCGAACATCGCCCGCAGTTCGGGGTCGACTTCGTCAAGACTCGCCAGCGCGGCCCTGGGCCTGGGGGCTGCGTAGTAGCTGATGTCCTGGTAGTCGATGGGTCCATAGGTGACGTTCTGCCAGTTCGGTTCGGAGAGAGTCAGCCAGTGGCGGTACGAGCGCAGGCGCCATTCGAGCAGCCACTCCGGCTCGTTCTTCTTGGATGCGATCAGAGCGATGACGTCCTCGCTAAGTCCCGGGGGGACTACGTCGGTGTCGAGATCGGTGACGAACCCGTACTGGTACTCCTGGCTCGCCAGCTCGGCGACATCGCTCGACGTGCCGGTCATCGTGCACCGCCTGTAGCGGTGTGCAGGGTGATCTCGAGGGCGCTCATCATCGTCTCCTTGTTGTCGGCGTCGGTCTACGCCGACCGGCTCGGGCTCATGATTCCCCGGGTCCCTCCTATCTTACAAGTTTTACCTTGCGAATCTCACATAATAGGGAATTGTCCGGTAGAATTGTTCTTGTGGAGAGCGTGCCGGTCACCCTGACCGACCTATCACCGGCACAGCGGCACACCCTTGTCGCGCTAAAGAGGCTGGGGGAAGCGTCGGCCGACGCCCTCGCAGATGCGCTGGCGATCACGCCGAGTGCCGCCCGCCAGCACCTGGCTGCCCTAAGATCGGCTGGGCTTGTCGCGACACGCCAGCAGAGAGGGCGACCCGGACACCCCGGGCGACCCGCCGACCTATACCACAGCACCCATCAGGGAGGGGCGCCGTTTGCCCAAGGCACCGGTGACCTCTCCGTTGAGCTGCTCGGCTACATCGAGGAGGAAGATCCGAACCTCCTCTCCCGTGTCTTTGAGCGCCGTCGGCATCGGCGCGTCGAGCAGGTCCGAGACCGACTAGTGGGCAAGAGCCTCGACGAGAAGGTGGCAGCGCTGGCCGAGATCCTCGACGCGGAGGGGTATATGGCCGAGTTCGACAAACTTCCTGATGAGAGCTATCGGGTCACACTCTGCAACTGCGCCATCTGGCCGGTGGCCTCCGTCTACGGAGCGGCCTGTGCCACAGAGCTCGAGTTCCTCCAGGCGGTGCTCCCTGAAGCTGACGTCGAACGGGTCGAGCACAAGGCTGCCGGCGAATATGTCTGCGGATATGTGCTTGCACATCGCTCGACCAAGCAAGCCGACGCCTAACACTTGCTGAACCGGCTGGAACGGCGCAGGCGGTGGACCTGCGCTTGTGCTGATTCGGCAACATACCGAGAACCGAATTATGATTTCGATTACGCTTGGACTCGTGAAGCGCCGGACCGTCTCGCTGACCGACGAAGCCGCCGAGGCCCTCGACCGGATCGCCAAGACGCATTCGACGACCGTCTCGGGCGTCGTGGAGGCAGCCGGCATGGCGCTCGCGGAGGGTGGTCGTCTCGGCGAGGCGCTCGCGAAACGTGTCGGCCCGGATCGTCGTGGTGGGCGGCGCGAAGG
>Ga0187874_10003904_pt1 | contig 10205 bp, 6 predicted proteins | sample June2016WEW_16_1_3_FD_132993 | JGI IMG/M metagenome (GOLD analysis project Ga0187874, IMG submission 132993) | Peatland microbial communities from SPRUCE experiment site at the Marcell Experimental Forest, Minnesota, USA - June2016WEW_16_150 | ecosystem: Environmental > Terrestrial > Soil >... | reverse complement strand
TATCGCGCGTTGCGCGATTTCAGCGACCGCGCGATGACCTTCCGCTTCGTCGCCAACGTCGACGGCGCGGATTTCAACGAGGCTACGCGCGACCTCGATGCGGCCGAGACGCTGTTCATCATTTCCTCCAAGACTTTCACCACGCTGGAGACGATGACCAACGCTGCGACGGCGCGCGCTTGGCTGGTGGGGAAGCTCGGCTCGGAGTCTGCCGTGGCGAAGCATTTCGTCGCGGTGTCCACCAACCTCCCGGGCGTGGCGAAATTTGGCGTCGACCCGGCCAACACGTTCGGCTTCTGGGACTGGGTGGGCGGCCGCTATTCAATGGATAGCGCCATCGGCCTGTCCACGATGATCGCGGTCGGACCCGACCATTTCCGCGCCTTGCTCGCCGGTTTCCACGCAATGGACGAGCATTTCCGCACCGCGCCCGCATCGCGGAATTTGCCGCTGCTGCTGGGTCTTCTGACTGTCTGGTACAACAACTTCTTTGGCGCCCAGACCATTGGCGTCATGCCTTACGCCGCGCATCTTGCCCGCTTCCCCGCCTACCTCCAGCAACTGCAAATGGAGAGCAACGGCAAGCATGTCGATATGGACGGGCACGTCGTGGACTACCAGACCGGCCCAATCGTTTGGGGCGAGCCCGGCGCCGACGGCCAACATTCGTTCTACCAGCTCATCCATCAAGGCACGAAGTTGATCCCCTGCGACATGATCGGCTTTTGTCGGCCGCTCAGCCCGATGATCGACCAGCACGACCTGTTGATGGCCAACCTATTCGCTCAAGCCGAGGCGCTGGCCTTCGGTAAAACGGCGGAGCAACTGAAAGCCGAAGGCTCGCCCGACTTCCAGACGCCGTTCCGCGTAACCGAGGGCAATCGACCGACAAACGTGATCCTGGCCGAAAAGTTGGATCCCGCGACGCTCGGCAGCTTGGTGGCGCTTTACGAACACAGCGTGTTCACCCAGGGTGCGATCTGGGCGATCGATAGCTTTGACCAATGGGGCGTCGAATTGGGGAAGGTTCTGGCCAGCCACATCATTCCCGAACTGCGCCGGGGTGACGAGCCGAAGCTGGCGCACGATGCCTCCACCAACGCGCTGATCAATCGCTATCGTAGACTGCGCGGATAGCCGCCAGTCGCCCATATCTTGAAGCTTGATCTTCGATGACGACACCGACGCGCGGCTGCGTCCCTCTCACTCAGGTCGCGCAGGCGCGAAGCGATGAGGCGCCGCGTCCTCGCCTCACTTCCGCACTCGATAAGGGAACCTGAGTAGTTTCCGAGCCTAGCAAGGCGGCGGCGGCGGTCGCTATGTTGCACCGCGATGTCGAGGTCGCGCTATCCGATCCGCCCAGACATTCCCACACTGGCCTCCGGATCGAAACATTCGGCAGTTTCGCCTCGGCGGCTGAGGGGAGATCTGTTTGCCGTGTCGCCCAAGGAGCGAAGCCATGTTCTCCCCAACTCTCTATCTCCCCCTCCTCGTCTTGATCGTGGCCTTCTACCTGCTCGCTGCGAGCGTCAGAATCTTGCGGGAATACGAGCGCGCCGTGGTCTTCACTCTTGGCCGCTTTCAAAAGGTCAAGGGGCCCGGCCTTGTTCTGTTGATCCCCCTCATCCAGGAAATGGTGCGCGTGGACTTGCGCATCCAGGTCATCGAGATACCGAGCCAGGACGTGATCTCTCGTGACAACGTCTCGATGAAGGTCGACGCGGTGCTCTATTTCAATGTCGTCAATGCCGAACGCGCCATCATCAAGGTTCAGCAATACCTTCCCGCCACGAACATGCTGGCGCAGACGACCTTGCGCTCGGTGCTAGGGCAGCACGAGCTCGACGAGATGCTCTCCGAACGAAAGAAGCTCAGCACCGACGTTCAGAGCATCCTGGACGCCCAGACCGAAACCTGGGGAATCAAGGTGAGCAACGTCGAGATCAGAACCGTCGAGCTCACGGAAAACATGGTGCGCGCCATCGCCAAACAAGCGGAGGCGGAACGCGACCGTCGCGCCAAGATCATCCATGCCGAAGCCGAGTTCCAGGCCTCGCAAACGCTTGTCAACGCTGCTCAGATTCTCTCGACCACTCCGGCCGCCATGCAGTTGCGCTACTTGCAGACGCTCACGGAGATCGGCGCCGAACAGAATTCGACCGTCGTCTTCCCCATGCCGATCGACATCATCAAGCCGTTCCTCGAGCTCTTTGAGAAACCCGGCAAGCCCGTAGGCGCCAATGCTCGTGTGCCGCTCACGACGGAGGCTTCCTTGGCCGTGGCGGGAACGAACCCATGATGCGGCCGCGATCGCGGCGACGAAGTCCAGGTCGTCCCCACCAACGAAGGACTGATGAGCGCGCAGCACACGCTGGCGCTCATTTGCCCGTAAAGGAGGCCCCGCGCGTTGGCGACGCCGCGAATTCCCGAGACATAGACGCATCGGGAGGGAGACAATGTTCAAATTCATCGAGGGCCTGCCGCCGGACGTGATGGCGATCGAAGCCAGCGGCAAAGTAACCCACGAAGATTATCGCAACACGCTTATCCCCAAGGCCGAAGCGATGATGGCTAAAGGTCCGGTCAGGATGCTTTATGTCATCGGAAGGGATTTCAAAGGCTTCGAGTTCGAGGCGTTGTGGGATGACAGCGCGTTCGGCCTCAGGCACTGGCGCGATTTCAGCCGCATCGCCGTGGTCACGGATCACGCGTGGATGAGGGCAATGGTCAACATGTTCAAACCATTCTTTCACGGGGAAGTCCGGCTGTTCAGGCTCGCCGGATTGCCTGCCGCGAAAGACTGGATCACGGGCGCTCCCGAAAGGGCATGACCGCGAAGACAGATATCCCGCAGATCGTGAAACGTGGGGCATCGCAAAGACAGAAGGAACATCCATTATGGGACCCAACGACGCCCGTTCCCAAGCTGCGGTCTCCAAGCCGGGGTCGAAGCCCGATCCGAACGAAGCCCTGAAATCCCTTTCGATGCCTGACTTGCAGGCAAAATTGGGATCGTCGCCGGATGGTCTTACGCAAGCCGAGGCGGAGAAGCGGCTGATCCAATATGGCCCCAACGAAATCGAAGAGAAGAAGACCAACGAAGTCTTAAAATTCCTCGGCTACTTCTGGGGCCCCATTCCGTGGATGATCGAAGTCGCGGTGATCCTGTCGGCGGCAGCCCGACATTGGCCGGACTTCGGCATCATCCTCGTTCTGCTTCTGGCCAACGCCGTGGTCGGATTCTGGGAAGAGCACGAGGCAGGCAACGCCATCGCGGCCCTGAAGGCCACGCTGGCGATCAAGGCCAGGGTGAAGCGTGACGGGAAGTGGGTCAACCCGGCGGCGCGTGAACTCGTGCCGGGCGACGCCATCCGCTTGCGCCTGGGCGATATCGTGCCGGCCGACGCACGCTTGCTGGACGGCGACGAGATATCCGTGGACCAGTCGGCGCTGACCGGGGAGTCTCTACCCGCCACGCGCAAATCCGGCGACGTCGTCTTCTCCGGTTCGATCGTTCGCCGCGGCGAAATCGGCGCGCTGGTCTACGCGACCGGCGGCAAGACCTATTTTGGCAAGACGGCGGAACTCGTGGAGACGGCGGTCACCATCAGCCATTTCCAGAAGGCCGTGCTGAAGATCGGCAACTACCTGATCATACTAGCGGTGATCCTGGTGGCGGTCATCATCGGACTTGGAATCTACCGCGGCGAGCCGATCCTCACCGTGTTGCAGTTCGCGCTCGTGCTGACGGTGGCGGCCATCCCCGTGGCGATGCCAACGGTTTTGTCGGTGACGATGGCGGTCGGCGCACGCCTGCTCGCCAAGAAACAGGCGATCGTGAGCAAGCTGGTCGCCATCGAGGAACTGGCCGGCGTGGACGTGCTGTGCGCCGACAAGACCGGAACCCTCACCCAGAACAAGCTGACGCTCGGCGATCCCTTCTGTCTGGGTGCGATCACCGCCGATGAGCTCATCCTCGCCGGCGCATTGGCTTCGCAAGCGGCGAACGACGATACGATCGATCTCGCGGTCCTGGGCGGCCTGAAGGACAAACAGGCGCTGAAGCCCTATCAGGTCACCCATTTTCAGCCATTCGATCCCGTGCACAAACGGACCGAGGCCACGGTCAAGGGCGCGGACGGAAAAATGTTCAAAGTGACCAAAGGCGCGCCGCAAGTCATCCTGGCGCTGTCGGCGAACGCGGCCGCGGTGAAGTCCGCCGTCGACAAGGCGGTCGACGACTTCGCCGCGCGCGGCTTTCGTGCGCTCGGCGTGGCGCGTGCGGAGGGCGACGGCAAATGGCGGCTTCTTGGCGTACTGCCGCTGTTCGATCCGCCGCGCGAAGACGCCAAATCCACTATCGTGACCGCGGCCCAGATGGGCGTGAAGATCAAGATGGTGACAGGCGACGCCCTGGCGATCGCCCGCGAGATGGCCAAAACGTTGGGGATGGGTTCGAACATCCTCGACGCGAACACCCTCGGCGACTCCAAGACCGAGGAAAGTGCGGCGGCAACTAAGTCCATCGAAGACGCGGACGGCTTCGCTCAGGTGTTCCCCGAACACAAGTTCCATATCGTCGACGTGCTGCAGAAGCACGGCCACATCGTCGGCATGACGGGCGACGGCGTGAATGACGCTCCCGCACTGAAGAAGGCCGACTGCGGGATCGCAGTCTCCGGCGCGACCGACGCGGCGCGCGCTGCGGCGGCCATCGTGCTTCTGACGCCCGGCCTCTCGGTGATCATCGACGCGATCAAGGAAAGCCGCCGGATCTTCCAGCGGATGAACAGCTACGCGATCTATCGCATCGCCGAGACGTTGCGCGTTCTGCTGTTCATGACGCTGGCGATCGTGGTCTTCAAATTCTATCCCCTGACAGCGATCATGATCGTGATACTGGCGTTGCTCAACGACGGCGCGATCCTGTCCATCGCCTATGACAACGTCATTTACAGGAATAAGCCCGAAGCGTGGGACATGCGCACGGTTCTGGGCATATCCACAGTTCTCGGCGTCATCGGCGTCGTCGCCGCGTTTGGCCTCTTCTATCTCGGCGAGCGCGTCTTCCATCTCGACCGCGCCCATATCCAAACGCTGATGTATCTCAAGCTGTCGGTGGCCGGTCACCTCACGATCTTCCTGACGCGCACCCGCGGGTCGTTCTGGTCCATACGTCCCGCCAGGATCTTGTTGGTCGCGGTGCTGGGCACGCAGACGGTGGCGACCCTGATCGCGGTCTACGGGCTCTTCATGACGCCGCTCGGCTGGGGCTGGGCGCTGTTCGTCTGGGGCTACGCCCTGGCCTGGTTCCTCGTGAATGATCGCGTGAAACTCCTTGCTTATTGGGTTCTCGATTCGACCGCGGCCAAATCCGCGCCGACTGTGCGGTCCGAGCCGGCGCCGGAGGCGAAAATCGCGCCGAAACCTGAAGCCGAGCCGCCCAAGCCCGCCGCCCGGCAACTCGCCTCCAAGCCGGACGCTAAGGCCGACGACGCCAAAGCAAGTCCTCAGCCCAACGTCAAGAGCGCGCCCGAAGCCGAAGCCAATGCAGGGCAACCGACCTCCACGCCAGACGCCAACGCCGCCGACGCCAAGCCGGACGCTGAGGCCGAGCCCAAGCCGGAAGCCAAGCCAGCGCCCCAGCCTGAAGCCAAGGGCGAACCCAAGCCCGAAACCGAGCCTAAACCTGAAGCCAAAAGCGGCGGCGCGACCTTGCTCGGCACGTCGCTCGGTGATCTCCTCCTAGCTGGACTGGTCAAAGACCCGGAGGATGCCGGGCGTATCATCGCCGCGGCCATCACCCAGGCCGAGGCGCCCATCGCGGCCGCGAAGGCGCCTGAAACCAAAGCCGAGCCTAAACCTGAAACCGAAGCCGAGCCCAAGCCGGGAGCCAAAGCAAAGACACCGTCGGATTCGACGCCGCGGACCGCCAAGTAAGCCGATGGCCCATATGAGCGGAGAGACCGCCGGAAGGAAGACGATGAAAATATACGCAAAGGACTTTCGGGTGCGCGAGGGCGACGAGGTCAACCTCGAGAAGTGGCCGACGAAGGTCGACCCGGTTTACAAATCCAACGACCAATACAAGAGCCTTCTGGAAGAGCACGTCGCCAAGCTCAGCGCGATGCAGGAGCTTCACTATGCGTTCAATCGTCACGCGATGTTGCTGATCCTTCAGGGGACCGACGCCGCAGGCAAGGACGGCGCGATCCGACATGTGATGTCCGGCGTCAATCCCCAGGGTTGTCGAGTTTACAGCTTCAAGCAGCCGACGGCAGCGGAACTGGAGCACGACTTTCTCTGGCGGACGACCATCGATCTCCCGGAGCGTGGTCGGATCGCGATCTTCAATCGTTCGTACTATGAGGAGGTGCTCGTCGTCCGGGTGCATCCCAACATTCTCGAGAACGAAGCCATTCCGGACGCGCCGCATCACGACAAGAAGGTCTGGCGCGAGCGTTACCGTTCCATCAACGATTTCGAGCGGCATCTCGACGTCAACGGAACCCGCATCGTGAAAGTTTTCCTCCACCTTTCGAAGGAAGAGCAGCGAAAGCGTTTTCTGGAGCGCATCGACGATCCCGCCAAAAATTGGAAGTTCAGCGACGCGGATATCAAGGAGCGCAAATTCTGGGACGACTACGCCAAGGCCTACGAGGAATGCCTCAGCGCGACGAGCACCGACGCTGCGCCTTGGTACGTCGTTCCTGCCGACGACAAGGAAAACGCCAGGCTGATCGTCTCGCAGATTCTGCTCGACACGTTGGAGGGGCTCGCGATGAGCTATCCGAAGACGGACGCGAAGCGGGAGATCGAGTTGCAAGCGTTCCGCAAGGCGCTGACCAAATGAGCGGACCCCGTTCGCCCGGGGGCGCGAGCCGCTCCGATCCGCCGTCCAATCCCTCGGCGTCGCCCCGCCCGCCGAAACGCGGCTTCGACGTTCAGGCGTCGAAATGAAAAGGCTCGTCGTTTTCGATCTCGACGGCACGCTCGCTCCGAGCAAGTCGTCTCTCGACGCGGAGATGGCGGCGCTGCTGGGCCGGTTGCTCGGCATCGTCAAAGTCGCTGTCATATCGGGCGGCGCCTGGGGGCAGTTCGAGAAGCAGGTGCTGGCCTTTCTCCCCCACGACGATCGGCTGAAAGGCCTCTCGATGCTGCCGACCTGCGGCACCAAATTCTATCGTTTCGACGGCGGCTGGAAGAAGCTCTACTCCGAGGATTTCACCGCCGACGACAAGAAGAAGATCATAAGCGCGCTCGATCGGGCGGTCGATCGCTCCGGCTTCAGAGCGGACAAGCATTGGGGCGATCTGATCGAGGATCGCGACAGCCAGATCACGTTCTCGGCGCTCGGCCAGCAGGCGCCGTTGGCCGAGAAGGCGAAATGGGACCCCGATTTCGCCAAGCGTCGGAAGATCGAAGCGATTCTCGAGCCCATGATTCCAGGCTTCTCGACACGATTGGGCGGCGCCACCTCAATCGATGTCACGCGGCCCGGCATCGACAAGGCCTACGGGATAAAGAAGCTGAAAGAGACGCTCGGCGTGCCGATCGCGGACATGATCTTCGTCGGCGACGCAATCTTCCCCGGCGGCAACGACTATCCCGCCGAGCAGGCTGGCGTGGAGTCCATCCGAGTACGCGACCCGGACGAAACCAAGCGGGTCATTGAGGCGATCTGCGCGTGTCTCAAGACGTGAGCCGCGCGCGTCGGCGTTCGTGCAACCAAGAACTCGGTCGTGTCAGTCCGGACCCGCCGTCTTCCGCGCGCCAAGCCAGCCGCCGGTAAATCCGGCTCTGTCGAGCCCGACCACGAGATAGGGACATCGCCGCATCAGACTCCAGATGAGACCTGAGCGGAAGTTTTCGATCATCAGGACGATGGGCCCCTGGTTGATGCCGAAGTGAAACGGCGAAATCCAGAGTTGCGGCGGACGGAATCTCTCGCCGATCGTGGCGTTGAATGTGGCCTTGAACCCATAGGGGTTGCTTTCCCGCAGGCTCAGCGTCTCGAAAAAGCGTAGAGCCGGCGCGACGATCTCGGGCGCGAACGGCAAGGACGCGGCGACCGCCCACGGAGCGAGGCTGCCGTCGTCGGGTCCGTCAGGCGCGCCTCGAGCTATATAGCCAAAGAAGCGTCGCTTCTCTCCCCTGATGCGATAGGTCGCTGGGCCGGGGCCGTCGCTCGCCGTGATTCCCCAGGCGTTTTCGCCATAGCCGGAGAAGCGGCCGGGATTGGCGATCGCGTACTGCCGGTGAACGTGGGTCGCGCGACGGCTGTTGTCAAAATAGTCGCTGCGCTTGCCGCGCATATATGCGTCCTGAATGCCGCGAAAATCGATCCAGACATGAGGGAATTGATGCGTGAACAGCGGCCCCGCGTACAGAAATTCCTGATCGTAGATTTTTCGCGATTGGTAGGTGGCGGTCCATTGCGGATAGCTTTCGACCGGCAGCGGATGCGTCGGCGAGCCCAGGCCCAGCAAGTAGATCAACAGCCCTTCGTTATAGCCTTGCCATCGATAGGGCAGGAAGCCGCTCCGGGGCCTCCAACCCAGGGTCACCGTCGCGCCGCCGTCTTGCGCCCAGTTCCAATCGGCGCGACGGTAAAGCGCGTCGGCAAGTTCGCGGATCTCGCGATCCTCGGCGCCGTCGCCCAAGAAATATTGCGCGGCGGTCAACATGGCCGCCAGGAGAAGCGCGGTGTCGATCGTCGAAAGCTCGCAATTCCAGGCGCGCTTGCCGTCCTTCATGTCGAGGAAATGGTAGTAGAAGCCCTTGTACCCCGTCGCGTCCGCGTCCCTGCTCTGTACGCTGTTATGAAAGAATCGCAGGGTAGAGAGCGTTCGCCGAGCGGCGTCCGCCCGGGTCATGAAGCCGCGCTCTACGCCAACGGGATAGGAGGTGAGGGCGAAGCCGACGGCGGCGATGCTGGCGGGCCAGCCTGTTTGGGTCTTGTCGGCGATCAAACCGTTGAGTGGGTTCGCCTCGTAGATGAAATAGTCGAATGCCTCACGTTGTAAGGCGTCCATCAACTCCGGACTGAGCGCCGCGCCGCTCATGGCGGAGAATGGGTCGCGGATCGCCGCAACGCGATCTCGCAGACAGGCGATGGCTTCGAACTGCGCCCGTCGAAGCTTGCATCCGCTGACGATTGAGAGCCAAGCCCCACGCGAACCTGCCGTCGCCCGCCGCCCGCGATGCGCAATGGGCGCGCCTAGCCAATAGACGCCATTTTCTGGCCGGCGTCGATGGCCGCTGCGTAAGTGAACGAGGCCCACCCACAGCACCCGAGCCGGCCCGCCGCCTCAACGTCCGCTTCAGAGGCGCCGCGATCATCGGCTGAATGGCTAAGATGGGCGCAGTGCAGCCGTCTGCGCCGCGCAATGGAAACGTCCGCCTCCCGCCCTGAGCGGCCCTATGATGCGGCTGCCAAGCGTTTGATTTTATTCACTTGCGAACGTTCACCGCCCTATTGCCTTGGTTGGTTGCGACGGGCGGAACTCCTGCTGCTCCCTTGCGATGGTCGATCCGGCGCGGGCGCGTCGGGGCTCGCTTGCATCAAGCGCGTCACGATCTTCCTACCCGCCCTGATGAACGCCTGAAGCCCGAACCAGCGGCGCACATGGATCGCGGCTGCCGTCTTAAATGCTTGCGACATTCGCGCGGTATTTGTCTCGAATGCGGTCTTGTCGTGCTGTCCTTCGCCCGCGCCGTCTTGCGCGGGCCTTTCGTTCTCTCGCCGCGTCGGGGATGGCCCTTCCCCGACGGGGCTAAAGAGACCGTCCTCCGCCCCGGTCGCGGCTCCGCTTCTTCTCCGCGTCCTCTTTCGCGCTGGCGTTCTCGGTCCCCGCAACCTCGCGGCCCTCCGGCTGGGACACTTCCCGCTTCGCCGCTGCAAGATCGGCCTCGAAGCTGTCAGGCTCGCTCGCCGCGCGCTTAAGGCCTGTGCGCACGACGTTCTGCGACGCCGCCTCGCCGGAATCGCTATCGCCCGCTTGGTAGTAGTGCGACGCGGCCTTGCGATTGTCGACGCGCGCCATCTGCCGCGCCAGGTCCTTCAGGCTCGCGGCGGTGTTGCGCGCGACGAAGACCTCGGCCTTGTCGCGATGACGGGTCAAGGCGACGTAGCTCGCCGCCGATCGCCAGTGCTCCGAATGATAGAGATAGGTCTGGTCGAGGGTCCGGCCCTGGCCCTTGTA
>Ga0187874_10003903_pt1 | contig 10206 bp, 6 predicted proteins | sample June2016WEW_16_1_3_FD_132993 | JGI IMG/M metagenome (GOLD analysis project Ga0187874, IMG submission 132993) | Peatland microbial communities from SPRUCE experiment site at the Marcell Experimental Forest, Minnesota, USA - June2016WEW_16_150 | ecosystem: Environmental > Terrestrial > Soil >... | reverse complement strand
CAGGCCGGTGGCCTGGGTCCGAGAAATCCGTTCCTTTTTTTGGCCGGAAGCCCTGAAAGGGCGAAATAGGGTTGCGGCGCACACGCGGACGGCCCCTAAGCCTGATCGGTGGATTTATCGCGCCCTTTCAGGGCTTGCGAACCCCACCGGGGTGAACTTTTCGACCCAGGCCGGTGGCCTGGGCTTTGTTAGGTCGCCCCTTTGGGGCTGAAGGCGTGCATCCCATGGAGCCCCTGTGTCCAGCAAAAGATATGGGCAAAGATCAGCTCCTTCCCGAGGGAGATACTCCATCCCCACCTGCAAAGGATGTCCTGATACAACCCCTTAAGGATGTCATGATACCGAACAGCGAGCCCTGTACCGTATGGTGCAGGGCAAGCCCCGGCCCTATGATCCCCCGCACGCCGGTGGCCGGTAGCAAGGGCGTGAATTGAAATTGTGCGCTTGCCGCCAGTGTTTATAAACGAGTTCGCTGACAACTAAACACTCTGGGCAGTTGACGGGGTACTCGGAAGCAATCAGTTTGACCCGTTCAAACGTAACGTCTGACTCCTCCGAAGTCCCCCTCGAGGCCCCGAACTCTGTATCTGGCCCGTCGCGTCAAAGGGCCACTTCTAAGTGTAGCCGACTGTACGTTAAAGTGGATTCCTCGAGGGGCGTTTCATGAGCAATCTCGTCACCTTCCCCTAGGTGGTGAAAAAAGCTGGCGCCGCAGACTATGTGCTTCACATATCGGCTTATACTTCAAGGCAAGCGGGCAACAGCAAGTTCGCTGGGCGGTGGATTCAGCCGAACAGCTCGCGTTCCTTGAAGTGGAGGTCGCTGGGATCGAAATAGGCCATGGACCATCGGTCGTCGGTGTAGAGAAAGACGCCAGCTTGGGTCGCAGCCTGTTCCTTGGACTGCGGCTGCTTTTCAATTGGTTGGTATGGGGTGGTTGAGGAACAGGTCGTCTTCTTTGCGAGGGTGGCCTTTTCCGCGTGCACGGCGTTCTTCTTTTGAGCGGCCTTCTTTGCTGCGGTAGGTTTCTTCATCGTCTAATCCTCCAGATAGGTGTCGTAATCAGCCGCTACTTTCGCTTCTTCTTAGCCGCGGCCTTCTTGGCCGGGGAGTCCTGAGCGGCCTTTTTGCTTCGGGGCGTTGTGGCGGCCCTCTTGGTTGCGGTTTTCCCCGCAGGGGATGTCCCGGTTCCGCCGCCTTGTTTTGGAGCCGAGGGCTGCGATGTCTTAGCCTTGGCATAATGGTCGAGGAAGTTGTAGTGATCGACAAGCAGGAGCGCTTCGATAGCAAACGCCGTGGCTACATCGGCGTCGTGAATCTGCAGGAGATTGTCGCCGTTCACGGCCTCACCGCCGGAGGCCAGGTTGGACGATCCGCAGTAGACGACGGGATCGGGACCGTTGAGGCCGCAGACGACGAATTTGTCGTGTATCTCATGCCCGGGCGGGCTGGGAACCTGGCCGAAGGGCGGCGGCAGAATTACCGAGCTCGGCTTGCCGGTCACGAGGACGCCGCTCCCCGACGCGGGTTGATACAGATAGACGCCATTGGGGGCGTCGGAGATGCCGTAGCTGTAGAGAGTCTGGGAAGCATGAAGAGCGGAGAGGGTTTGGTAAACGGGCGTCTGGCTGCCTGTCAGTTGCATGACGGCGAAAATGACGCTGCCCTTGGGCGCGGACTTCTGCTTATCGATGCTATCGCAAATGCCATTCAGGATCTGGGTGACTATAGTGCTGGTATGCGGCGAGAATGTAATACTGAGCTTGGGCGCGGGTGGGGATTGCGGCACGTAGGGCTGAGTGGCGGAGGCGGTTGCGGCGAAGGCATTGGCCGCCCCCTCTGTTGGAGTTTTTGTCTCGCTCAGAATTTTGAAGCTCTGCTCGAAGACCTCGGAGTACTCGGCAGCCATGGCCGGGTCTTCAAACACGAGAACGTGGTTGGCATTGACGTAGAGTCCGGTGACGGAGAAATTGGTCGAGCCAGTAAGCACGCGGATCGGCGTGCCATTCTTAGAAACGATAAAGATTTTGTCGTGGGAGAAGCGATCGAAGCAGCCTCGACAGAGATCGCTGGCGTTCTTGGCTTGGTGCTGAAACTCGTCAACAAATGGAACCTCCAATGGAGTTATTCTCTTCCCCTTCTGGGTATGCGTGACGTGGAGGCTGGCGTTATCGAGAATGATCCGGATGCGGCCCTGGGCCGCGAGTTTGAGAAAGATAGCGACGATGTCGGGCTCATCAAGATCGTAGGCGAAGACTTGCAACGTGAGGCTGGAATCCGCAAGCACCGTATTGAGAACATCGAAGACTTGCTGGCGGGCGGTGGAGCCCATCCAGGAGTAAATGTCGGCATAAGTGACGGTCTGCCCAGGAGCATTCGTACCAGCTTGGGAGTTGGTATTGAACTGGAGCGGACGATTGACGGGGATGATGCGCGTATTTTCTCCGAAGTGCCGGGCGAATGCCTCCGACTGCATGTAGCCGCGGGTGAAGCCGAGGGACAGATTTAATGTCCTGAAGGGACCGACAGGAACCATCACAGAAGCGCTGAGCGAATTGTCGAGCGGCTGCATGGATTGGTTGGCATCGAAGTAGCGCGGAGTAACTGTGTATGTGTAATCTCCGGAGGGTGGGCTGACACCCTGGTGAGCGGAGCTGGGGACATGGGTCCACCGGTATTTTTGGAACGGAGCGTTGGCGCTGGATTGTGGCGGCTCGGTAGCCATCTGAGCGTGTTTGGATGGGTCTTGGAACTTGAGTTCGTTCCAAAGATAGTAGGACGGCCCGGTTGGCGGCTGACAATTGATGGTGAATCCGGCCAGGTTCTTGGCTTTCGATGCGTCGGAAAAGTTGAAAGCGAGCAAAGTCTTGTAATCGCCGATGTAGGCTTTGACGGAGAAGGAGCCCTTACTGCCAGTTCTGGGAGCCATGAACCCTCCTTAACTTGAAAGAGATTGTATCTGGAATTAAGTATATCCGATGAAGATGCTTAGCGAAATCTGTTTTTTTCTCGCCACATGAAAAACGTCTCCCAGAAGACGCGGCGACCTAATCGTAGGTCTCAAGATCCTACGTTGCCCGCCGTGTTCTACGAACAGGGCGAAACCGAATTTTCAAAGCCTTCCTCTTTCCCGTTATAGGAAATCAAGACTGTCGTGATGTTTTCGCATCCATTTTGGTCGCCATAATTGGGTACGGATGCAACGCGAGTTTCGAGCGCCAGGTTGGTGACGCCGCAATCGGAGCCATCTCGACCAGTCTCGTGAAGCCGGTATCATATCAACTTGACGAGAGACGGGCTACTCATTGAAGTGCACGTTGAAGTGCAGCTTCCCGACTCCCGCGAAGTCCCCTTCGAGGAAGTTTGTAGTGGCATGGTACCCGTTGCGATTAATCGCGAGTGACGGCGTAGTGTTGGCCGTACCGATCAAGTCCCGAATGGTCGCCTATTCGTAAGCAACTGTCTGTGATCCCGTCTCAAACCGGCGACGTTTCTTCGATGTCGACCTCCAGCCCAGAGAGCTTGGGTTAACGCTTATGGGGCACCTCCCTCCCTCCTTCCCGAGGGAGATGCTCCATCCCCACCTGCAAAGGATGTCCTGATACAACCCCTTAAGAATGTCATGATACCGAACAGCAAGCCCTGTACCGTATGGTGCAGGGCAAGCCCCGGCCCTATGATCCCCCGCACGCCGGTGGCCGGTAGCAAGGGCGTGAATTGAAATTGTGCGCTTGCCGCCCCCGCCTGACGTAGCGCCGACCCCGCGCCTGCGGGGTCGGCACTTCCTCTTTTTCCTCGTGCTGAGCTAAGGGAAAAGTACTTCCGAGCTCGCCCTCGCCCGGCCAGAACTTCGGATTGCCCCCGCGGATTCGTTGATAAAACACTTGGCGACTACTTGTCCAACCTTACTCGTGGCCGTTGCAGGTGGAATCAGCAAGGTGTATGTTACTGTTTGACCGGCTGACCAATGCGAGGTTCCTGCGAAGGTTCTCCATGGCAATTAACGCTGACAAACCACACCTATGGAAGGCCGACACCCGCGCCTCGGTTGACCAGTTCAATCGATGGTTCATGAAGTTCGCCCCCAAGGCTTACCGGGACACCCGCAAGAGGACCATCAAGAGCGTCGAACATGGCCTGAAGCAGACAAATGACCTGACGATCATCACCCCCGGCATAATCGAGGCCAACCCGGCCATCCTGCCGACGCTTCGCATGTCCACCTGCCCGCCTCTTGCGCGCGACCGGTTAGTTGGCCTTGCTGACTCCAAAAAGAACCTGGTGGAAACGCTGGAAGAAGGCAGGGTTCCGCCTCGGCTGTCGCCGGAGCTTTTCCAGGAGCACCTGCGCAGGATTTCCAGCACGCTTTCGCAGATGCTGGATGTTGACGTGTTTCCGTGGCTGGAAGAAAAGCGCCGCCCGAGCAAGGAAGAACGGTACCGCTCCTGCACTATCGTGGCGGACAGGCTATGTGGAGCTGTCGCGCAACCAATTGTGAGAAACGCGCAGGAGAAACGCCAACTTGCCCTTATCCAGCAATACCTCACGGCGCGTGGCTACAAGCTGCAAGGGCATTCCGCCGGCACGCCACTCACTGAGATGGAGCCGGGTACGTTCTCCTTCCGCCTGAACGTCAACGTGAAAAGCCCCAAGGCCGACGCGAAGGACATCAAGATACCTGTCGATGCGGTGATCCAGCCCAAAGGCGCCGAGCTTCCGCACATGCCCTTGCTCATCGAAGCGAAATCCGCAGGCGACTTCACAAACGTCAACAAACGCCGGAAGGAAGAGGCCATTAAGATCACTCAACTGAAATCGACTTACGGCGAACAGGTGGTTTTTGTCCTTTTCCTCTGTGGCTACTTTGACGCTGCTTATTTGGGCTACGAAGCCGCGGAAGGTATAGACTGGATCTGGGAGCATCGGATCGAGGACATCGACCAGCTCGGGATTTAAACGGCCCATGAATGCAGTTGCCACACATGAGATCGAGGAGCGCCGCCAGCAGGAGCAAGCGCGCCTTGATAGTCTCAAGACGGCGCAGGAACGCAACAAGTGGGGGCAGTTCGCCACTCCTCCCGAGCTTGCACTGAGCATTGCCCGTTATGCTCACTCCCTGCTGGAAGGGAAACCGGTGCGTTTCCTCGACCCTGCCATCGGCACCGGATCGTTTTACTCAGCGCTTCTTCAAGCTTTTCCGCCGGGGAGAATCGAAGCGGCCACGGGGATCGAGCTTGACCCGCCTTTTTCCGAAACTGCCGCCGCTCTTTGGGGAAACACCGGCCTGCGAATTGTGACGGGCGATTTCACCGAGCAGCCCCTTCCCTCACAGCGCTTCAACCTGATCCTCACCAACCCGCCTTACGTCCGGCATCATCACCTGACCGCTTCACAAAAGGACCGCCTACGGCAGCAATTGGCCCAGTCGCTGACATTCGATGTGAGCGGCCTAGCAGGGCTCTATTGCTACTTCCTGCTCCTCTGCCACGATTGGATGGAAGATGGAGGGCTGGCGGTTTGGCTAATCCCTTCGGAATTCATGGACGTGAATTACGGTGCGGCATTACGCCGCTACCTTACCGAACGGGTGACGCTGCTGCACATTCACCGCTTCTGCCCGACGGACGTGCAATTCACCGACGCGCTTGTCTCCTCTGCCGTTGTCGTTTTTCGCAAACTGCCCCCGTCGCCAGACCATGCTGCTCGCTTCTCGTTTGCCGGTCCCATCCAGCGTCCGCAGAAAGAAGCTATGGTGCCCCTTGAGACCTTGCGCTGGTCGCGCAAGTGGACGCAGTTTCCCGGCGGCGCCATCCCAATTGACACCGGCGAGCTAACCCTCGGGGATATCTTCTCGATCAAACGCGGGCTGGCCACGGGAGCTAACAGCTTCTTCATATTAACTGAGGCCAACGCTCAGGAGTTGGCCTTACCGCAACATTTCCTAAAACCGATTTTGCCGGGCCCCCGGCATTTGACGCGAGACGTTATTGAGGCCCTTCCCAGCGGCGCCCCTGACGTGTCTCCGCGTCTCTATCTGCTCGATTGCAGCGAGCCGGAGGAGCGTATTCGGACCGCCTGGCCGCGTCTTTACGAATATCTTCAGCAGGGCCGCGCACAGAACATCCACACGACTTATCTGACCAGCCGCCGTACTCCCTGGTACTCGCAGGAGCAACGCCCTCCGGCTCCATTTCTATGCACTTACATGGGGCGCGCCAACAACGGAAAACACCCCTTCCGGTTCATCTGGAACCGCTCGCAAGCCACCGCTCACAACGTGTACCTCATGCTGTATCCCCAAGGCCGATTGCGCGACGCGCTGAATGCGCAGCCGGAGATTCAAGCGCGCGTGTTCGACGCACTAAAACGGATTAAGCCCAGCGAGCTGGTTTCGGAAGGCCGCGTCTACGGCGGGGGCCTCCACAAAGTGGAGCCCAAAGAGCTCGCCCAAATCCCCGCCCGGCTCGTGCTGGAAAGCATCGATGCTCGCCTGCGCATCGAACAGCAGGAAAGGCTGTTTGCGTGAAGGGTTCAACAGTTAATCGACAATCTTTAGTTCGCGACCCTTTTGGAATTTCGGATTAGCAATGCCCCGTGCCCATCGGAGTGCCGAAAATGGCTTATGAATCCGCATCCATCGCCGAAGTTCTTCCCCGCCTGAACACAAGCTACTTCCTGCCAGCGTTCCAGCGTGAGTTTGTCTGGAGCTCGGACCAAGTCGCGTCGCTTTTCGACTCTTTGATGCGCGAATACCCAATCAGTTCTTTCTTACTCTGGCAGGCCCCTGAAAACGCAAGAGATGACGTAGAAGCCTATGAATTGCTTTATGCAGTCCGAAGCTCAGACAACCGCGCCCAGCAGGCTGGTTCGCGCGTATACAGTATCAAGAACCTAACGTTTGTCTTGGACGGTCAGCAGCGACTGACCGCGCTGCTCGTCGGCCTGCAAGGAACTTACAGCGAGCGAAGAACGTCTAGCGGTAAGGGAGCCAGAACCCAAGTGGCCAAGAAAATGTACCTCGATCTCCTTCACGACGGAGATACTCCCGACGCCGATGGTGAAGTTTATTACCGATTTGAGTTCTTCGACTGCGTTCCGCTGCTACTGAATCGAGATAGCTATTGGTTCGAAGCTGGCCGAATTCTCGCCATTGATTCCCGGGAGAAGCTCGATCAACTAGTTGACCGGCAGATTAAAGCGATTCGGGACGTGCGACCTCTCACTACTCCCCAAGCTTCGGTCGTTGAAAAGAACCTAAGGTGTTTCCACCGTGCCATTTTCGAAGATGAGCCGATTTCCTATCACACGGAGACCGATTCAGACCACGAGCGAATCCTCGAAATCTTTGTGCGCGCGAACTCCGGTGGATCGAAGCTGACCAAGTCCGACTTGCTGCTCTCGACACTCACGATGCATTGGGGTGCGGGGAATGCACGGGAAGAGATCAATGGTTTTGTGGAAAAACTGAACACTGGTCTTACTCGCCGCAATCGCTTGAATAAGGACTTCGTGATGAAAGCTTGTTTGGTATTATTAGATTTACCCGTCGCGTACGGCGTTTCGAGCTTCAATAAAGCAACCTGCGCCCATATTCGGGACCGGTGGGACGACATTCGGGATGCAATCACTCGCGCCGTCGATTGCGCGAATGCCTTCGGGATCGATGAGAACAACCTTACGAGTGCCAACGCCCTAATTCCGGTGGCGTACTACCTTTCTCAGCATTCCAAGATTACTCTTCGTGGCGAATCTACGGCTGAGGTGCAGAGCGCCTCTGCCGTACGGAAGTGGCTCATCGCTGCACTGCTTAATAGAGTGTTCGGAGGATCATCAGATTCGCTCTTGGCGAAGCTCCGGGAGGTGCTCCAGATCCACCGCAAGCCGACCGGAGAGTTTCCGTTTGGGGATTTGGATGAGGCCATCCGGGGAGCGCACAGGCTTCCCGCTGCAACCCAGGAAACGGTAGAAAGCGTGCTGAGCCTCGAATACTCTGATAACGAATGCTTCCTGGGGCTGTCGCTGCTTTACGATGAGAGAAACTGGGGAACGATTGACTATCAGATTGACCATATCTTCCCCCAGGATTTGTTCCGTCGTGGTCCGGGCCAGCAGTTTAGGGACTTTCGCGACAATTACTGCAATCTCGCGTTGGTAATCGGCGCCGAGAATGCCGGAAAAGGAAGTCGGCCACTGGATGAATGGCTTGCCACTCGCGCTCCAGAATACATCCAGCGGCACTGCATTCCGAACGACCGTACACTTTGGCGAATCGAGAACTATGAGCGCTTCATAATTGAGCGTCGCAAGCTGCTGGTGAAACGCCTTGGGCGGTTCTTTGGGCCGACCACCTGATGCCAGCTCGCTGTCCAGTACTGTGCTGTGGGGCATAACATCCACTAATGAGCCTGCCTCCTGTTAACGCTGAAGATGCCCTGAAGCTCCACTTAGCGTGGCATGGAAGTACGCTTCAGGTGCTCGCGCCTGACTTTCAGAACATACCGACGCTGGTTGTTCCCGCGCCAGACCTTCGCCGTACCGCGTTTTTGGATTATTTCGCAGTAACCGACGACAGCCAGATTAGGAGCGCAGCGAGTCGACTTGATAACCCCCAGCCATTGTTGATGCTCGTTCGCCCCAACCTGGATGGCCCGCCCTTCCGAACTGGAACTCTCTTCTGCTACGTCCGAGAGGAGAACGTATCCTGGAGGGCGGGCTCGATCTCTAACCATAGTCTAAGGACAGAAGTCTACGAGGCCTCGACCTCGAGGGGTAGCAGCAACTGGCTTTACAACGGGAAGCCTGGGTACTTCCTTACGGGGACATGGCAGAAGCATGAGCTATGGCGGGTGGCAAGGCTCGAAACTGACGCCGCTTACCGGTATCTGTTCACGCTAGCACCTTTGAGACTTGCCCACGGACTCCCTGAGGTACAATTCAGTGCGCTAACTAGCCCGACCCTACGTGCCGAAGCGGAGCGCCATTGGTCGGAGTTCCAGAACCAACTCGTCGCACACCAATACTACGCACTCGTAACTTCGGCCAAAAATGTGGCCGAGACAGTTCTTGCTGACTATCTTTCGCAGACGGGCCTTTCGTCCCGTCGCGACTTTGACGAAATGCTGGGGAAGCTAAGAGACATGCTCAATGCCCCCAAAACTGAGACCGGAGTGCCCTTCGATTTCATGGATTATCATCTTATGCAGAAGATACGACTTCTGCATGGGCGAACCCACTCTGGGCAGGTAGCACGGATGGGCCGAGCCACGCGGCCCGAGCTTGCTCTCACGGTGGCGGAGGACTTGGTGGAGGTTCTCACATCTCTTGGCCTTGCGTCCGAGACCCGATGACTGGGTAGCACGAAGTTGTGTGCGCAGCGCGCTGCTCCGCTGCTTCTCGTCCTGCATATTGATCAACTTGCGAACGCTTGCGACGTTCAGAACCGCGGAGTGGTGCGTGGCACGCACGGCTCCTCGTGACCTACTGGGAGGCGGCGGGGGTAACACCTCACCCGTGAACGATCCACTCGCCCGTGTTCCAGCCTGCACATTGAAGACGGTTGTGCCCGCGCAGTAACGCATCGAAGAGTCTGTCATCGACGATTACCCGCGATAAACGCCATAGTGTTGACCTTACCGATCGAGTCCCGAACGGTCGCCTATTCGTAAGCAACTGTCTGTAATCCCGTCTCAAACCGGCGACGTTTCTTCGATGTCGACCTCCAGCCCTGAGAGCTTAAGCCCAAATTCGGCGGGGCGCCAGCCGGCGGGAACGACCGCGAAAGGTCTGCGATTCCCGCTTTCGCGTCAATGACGGGGCCTTGTAGCGCCTATGTCGAGCAAATGACGCCACTGCCGGGGAAGCCAAGGGTCACCTGGCGGCATAGTCGGCTTCCCGCGGATTTCGTTTGGGTACAGGAGCGACGAGCGGTGCGCCAGGATTTGCCCGCTAAGGATGATCACAATGACATTTTGACCGAAATGTCGCCCCCTGCTGCTCCCGCAGCCCCGACTTGGGTCAAGCGACCTACGCCGAAAATCGCACCCCTTCACCGAATGCAGTGGGCACCGAGACCCTCTGCCTTATTTGTAAGCAAAGATCTCGGCATAGAGGATGAGGGCGATGATGCCGAGCCCGATCGTCAGGGCCGTGAAGCCGAAACGTCGCCAAAACTGAACGACGACCGGCGGCGGAGCGGGCATCAGACGT
>Ga0187874_10003902_pt1 | contig 10208 bp, 5 predicted proteins | sample June2016WEW_16_1_3_FD_132993 | JGI IMG/M metagenome (GOLD analysis project Ga0187874, IMG submission 132993) | Peatland microbial communities from SPRUCE experiment site at the Marcell Experimental Forest, Minnesota, USA - June2016WEW_16_150 | ecosystem: Environmental > Terrestrial > Soil >... | reverse complement strand
CCGGTCGTTTTATCCCCATGTACTAAACGATGGAAGGCGCCAAAGGCGCTGATTCGGGCCATCCCCCCAGGAGTTCGAAACTGCCGGAACACTCCGGGTGAGCCTTCGTCTGAGGAGTACTGCGGCAGGACTGGGGCCACCTTCCGGGAAGCCGACTTCACAGGCCGAATCCCGAGGTTAGACCACAACTGCTCTTCCTACAGTGGCTTGCAACGATCTTTCAAGCTCCGGGGCTCCACGCGGCATGGGATTACGCCCATACGAATGTTAGCCGAAATATCGCGGCATGTCTGCGCGTCATTGCGGCTGGGCGCAGGACATCGGGGAAGTAGGTCTAGATGGTCACGGCACGAGCATGACCGGAGCCCGCCAAAACGCACCCTTCTGTCTAGTTGGGTCCAGCACGGTTACTTGGCAATCATACTTGCCTGGTGGAAGTTGCTTGAGGGCAATGCTGAAGCTAAGCGGCATAGTTTTGACCCGGTTATTCAAGCCGGCCCTCACCTCGATGGGCTGGGTTTCGAATGCTTTCCTCTGCGCCTGGTAGAAACTTACATATGCAACCAACGGCTGAAAGCTTGGCGCGCCCTGCTCGTAGGCCTGAAAGTAGACATACATGTCCCGGCTCTTGCTGAACACCCGAGTCACGCTGGGTATCATTTTCTTGCCATCCTGCACCAACGGGTTTGCCGTCTCTTCTCTGTCCTTCTTCTTTAGTGCGTTATAGAGGGCTTCGTTCAGCTCTACGCGCTGGCTGCTCAGCACCACCGAACTGATTGGGATTCGGTTCTCCTCTTTGTTCAGATTGGGAATGACGAATGTGGTTTGATACGTGCCGATTCTCCCTGTTTCGTCATCCCGTGCTAGAAATTTAATTGTGTATCGTCCAGGAAGAAGCGTGAAGCCCGTGTCGTACTCAATCGGTCGTTTCGCCAATTCGAATGCCGTGGCGTCACTCAACCTGATGTTAACCTTGTCGCGCAGGTTGGTAATCGTCATGCCGCCGTAGACATCCTTGATTTCGCCGATGAAATCGATGAGGGTGTGTTCGGCGCCGCCACGTTTGGCAAGGGCCAGCTCGCGCCCGGGAATCTTCACGATGATAGGGACGAAGTATTCGGCCCGATTCAACTGGAAGTAATCGATCTCCACGGCGATGGTAAGTTCCGTGATCGGGTCGTCCAACATCAGCGCATCTTCAAGCTGCCGTTCTTTGTCCGCAGTGGTGAATTTGCTGAACTGTTTCGTGGCGTAGTAGCCCCGCCGATAATCCAGATTGGCGGATAAGTCCCCGTTCAGCGAAATTCTAATGCGGCGGAATTTCCCGTCTTGAGCTGCATTGGTCGTGTAATACCCGAGGATGTAGTAGCTCGGAACGGCCTGTTGCGCTTGCACGATTCCCTTGGTCAGGTCGTTATAGTCGAGTAGAGCCTTCCCGCCGGTATCCCCGGCGAGCGCATAAAGCGTATCCTGCGACTGCTGAAAATTCGCCGTCACGGCCTGCGCCGCCGCCCCGGAATACATGCCGATATTGCCCGGCGAACCCTGCGTGGCGTCTCCAAGGGGCGCCTCAGCAACCAACCCACGCGCGTCGATCGGCCAAAACGACACGCCTGCGCGGATGGCCGTGTCGATGGTGGCGTGGAGTTGCGCCTGGTTGTCCAAACCGTTCAGCCTTAAGCCGCTGGCGAAGTAGATGAGCGATTTCTTCTCGCTAAGCTGCCCCAACATTTTGGCGGCCGTCTCGAGCGCAGCCAGTTGACGATCGGTGTTGAAGATGTTAAACTCGCTGTCGTCTTGTCCAAACGCCGCTCCAGCGTCGGGGGTGCTGGCGTCGTTCGTGGATTCACCATATCCCTGGCCTTCTCCCACAATCATCGTTTCAATGATGCTCAACAGCCGGCTGTGGTCATCGGTGAAGTCCTGAAGGACGTCAACGGCGCCACCCGTGTATCTCAGGATGGAAACGCGGTCCGCCGACGCCATCTGCGTCCTGATAAACTTCTGCGCCGCGCTAAGCGCGCGCATCTGGTCTGCAGGCGGCATCGCCGTCATGTCAAAATACAGCGCCAATAGGCGGCGGTCTTGGTAGCGCAGTTTTCCAGGCGTTTCGGGCGTTATACGGGTCCTGCCAAGTTTGTAGTAGACCGTGATGTTCTCAGGCGCGGATCGAGTTGGGGGCGCGACGGTGGGAGTCTGCGCGAGTTCCTGGTGCTCACAGAAACTGATGGCCTGTGGCACGCCGTTCTCCGTAACCGTGAAGTCTTTCGCGCCCAAGCCTTCGATGGGGTTGCCTTTCTTCTCCTTCACCGTTACGCTCTCTACAACCAACTGAGTGCTAACGCGGACCGTAGCCGTTTCCTTACCGCCAGCCGGCCCGTTCTGGCCGATTTGCTGCGCCTCGACAGGCAGGATTGGCAAGAAAGCGATGAGAAGCAGCACAGCGATGATTCCAGTGGTGCGGCGCGACGTTGGCGAATGGGGACTTGGCCCTCTCCCCAGGGGCCCCAGGGGAGAGGGTGGCCCGCATGAGCCAATTTCACCGGCCCGGTCGGGTTGGGTGAGGGGACCTTTGCGCGGGTTGGCCCGAAAAGAGCTGGGTGAAAGTTTCCGTCTCATATGCTCGTCACTCATCACTCGTCACTGCTCTTAAAACCTGAGGCGCAGCGAACTTTGCATGCTGCGCATGGCATTCGCCGCGGCCGGCAAACCGAATTGCGTGCTTGCGAAGGTTGTATTCCAACTCGTATAAGTGACGTGGTTCAAGAAGTTCGTGGAGTCCAGCCGCAAATCGAGATTGAATCGGCCTTTCAAGCGGAATGTTCGTCCCATCGAAACGTTCAAGGCAAATTGATCGGGGCCGATGATGGAATCTCTTCCTGCGTTTCCCCATTGGCCCCGAGAAGGCGCCGTGTAAGCCGCCGGGTTCAAGAACAAGCCCGATGGGGCCGCGTAAAGTGGGGCGCCTGTCGCATCCGGCCGAATGCTTCCAGTTACCCCCGTGCCAGGCACCGCGGCAAGATAGATGGGGGTCTCCGGCAGACCACTCCCGACAGTAATCTGGGTAAGCCAGGTCCACTCTTTGAAAAGCGTTCCCTTCCAGCCGCTCAGCAGTGATCCTCCGGCGAGTCCCATTCCTGTGGTGTACTGCAATTGCAAGTTCAGAAGGTGGCGCTGATCGAAGGTCGAAAGCCCGCGCTCGGCGCCCAGATCGAGCCAGTTCTGCGCGATCGTGGGGGCGCCCTGAGTCACTGCATTTAACGTTGCTGTGCCGGGACTGAGCCACGACGGTATCGTCGTGCTTTGCGTCTGGAGATTAGGTCCCTGTCCCCCCAACAGGGAATCATCATCGATGGATTTCGAGTAAGTGTATTGGGCAGTCCCGGTAAAACCGTTATGCAACCTTCGCCGCAACTGAAGTTGGCCGGCTTCGCGGGTGGAATTGCCATTCGAGGTGAGATAAGCAAATCCGGCGGGGCAGCCAGGGCAAGGATTTACCGCTCCGGCCGGGAAGGTGTTCGGCAGGAACTCCTGCACTCCCCGCGTGCCCTTAGTGCCCAGGTATGTCGCGATCAGTTGCAGCGAACCGGGCAAGTCGCGTTGCGCAGACAACTGCCAGACTTGCGCGTAGCCAATGCGGAACTTCGGATCGATTGCAAAAGTGTCAGGCGTGATCGAGGGGCAGGCGTTGAATCCATTCGCCAGCGTCAGCGGACAAGCCGAATTGTTTTGCACGCTCAAACTTTTCGAGAGCGGTGCTTGTTGCGCCATTTGCTGCGCGATAGTTTGATAGACCGACGTGTCGTAGTAGATTCCATACCCGGCGCGAAGCACCAGTGATGATCCGGAGACGGGGCGCCAGGCTACCCCAACGCGCGGCTCAAAACCGCGTTTGTCCGGCCGGATGAGAGAGTCCGGATATCGTTGCGCGGTTAGCGGCCCCATCGGATCGCTCGCCAGAACCGGCGACACGGCCGCAAAACCTGGAGTAATGTCGAGGTTGATGAGACGGCCATACAGCTCCGTAATGGGCGCGCCGCATTCCCAGCGGGCTCCGACGTTAAGGGTCAATTCCGGGCTCATCCGCCAATCATCTGTGACGTAGGCGTCGTAAACGGATTCTCGAAAATATTTGTCGGCATTGCCGAAAGCGATGGAACTTGTGTCCGGGATTCCAAGCAGGAAATCGGCAAGATCAAAGCCGCCGACGGAAGCGCCGTTCGAGCTCCCCTGAGTGGCCGCGCCCGTAAACGTAAATGTGCCTCGCGGGTTCTGTTGGGACAGGTAATTAAACTGCTGCCTGCGAAAATCACCTCCAAACGTCATGTTGTGACGGGCCCGGCTCCAAAGCATGGAATAAGACCACGCGTCCGTCTGATTGCGGTCGAAAGAGCTTTGCGCGTCGGACAGCCCTGCGAAGCCGCTCGAGAAAGCGAGGCTCGGCGGCCCCCAATTCGCCGCGTCTTGATTGTTCCCCAAGATTCCAGCATCGCCGGAAACGTTGGCGCGATCCTCCCAGTACGGCTTGGCCCGGGTCGCCAATCGGCTGAACCGGTAACCAAGATTCAGGAACAACCATTGATTGAAGCGGTGGGACCAGTTGACGTTGGTGTTGATTCCCAACGCATCCGTGGTATCGAGAAAACCGAACAGATTCGGGCTGGCGGTCCTGGTGCTTTGAAAAGCAAACCCGCCGTTAAGCTGGTTCTTGGCATTCGATATCTGGATGATGCGCGATTGCAGCGCGTCTTGATGCGTGTCGCCGATAATCGAGGTCTGGTAGTTGTAACGCGGATTTCCGCCAAAGGTCGGCAATGGGTAGAAACTCAGCAAAGCTCGGGCCTGAGGGCTGACCTGGGTTGGTGGAATCGCATTGCCGGTGAACGGCATTCCCGTTGCCGGATTGAAAATTTGCACCGGCTGACCCAGCGCATTCAGGGCTTCGGAGAAATCTCCGCCGCGCTCCGCCGAGTCCGGCACCAGAGCCGATTGGGTTGTATCGTTGACAGACCGTGTCCACTGGTAAGCAACAAAAAAGAATGTATTGCGCAAGGGAAAATGAGGAATTCTCAGAGGCCCCCCCAGCGTGGCCACACCGGTGATGCGGTTATAAGCCGGCTTGGGCGTCTTCTGGCCACTCAGGGAAAAAGGCCGCGCATCCAGCGCGGAATTGTCGAAGATCAGGCCGACTCCGCCATTGTACAGCCCTCTTCCGCCATTGCGAGTATTGCCGAAGGCGAAAGACTGCGCGAACGGTGAAGCGGCACCGTTGTTTACGCTGCCGTTGATCAAAAAGCCGTCAGCGGCGCGGTCGCTGAGGTCATCTTGGGAGGGTTCTTTCTCAGGGGTATTAGTGCCCGGTGGCTTGGGCTGCTCGCTCTCGGCTTCCGGAGTCGCTCTGCCAGCGGCCCCCGCTGGTTGCAGGGGCGCCCTACGGGGTGGGGCTGCGATTTCAGCCTTGATTTGATCGAGCGGCAACAACTTTAATTCCCATTTGGCCGCCAGCGTATTCGGGCCGATCACCACCTCCTGTTTGATTGCGGAAAAGCCTGTCATCCCGACTTCGATCGTCCATTTTCCGTCCGTCAAATCAGGAAACGAGTAAAGGCCTTGTTGGTCGGTGCTGGTGGCGAACTGTTTGCTGCCTTCAGTCGCCGTCACTGTCGCTCCGGGAACCGGCAGGCCGCCAAAAGTGACTTGCCCGTGGTACTCCGAAGCCACTGCCACGCTGGAGAGTGCGAGCGCCGCAAGGGCGATCATCAGTTGGATGATTCGACGCATTCAGGCCCTAATTCTCTGTGGGAGTCTTCTCCACGTGGTCGATGACGAGGTGCTCCACCTTCGCCTTGCGTGGTTCCAGCTTGAGCCCGAGTTTTTTCACCGATGCGAAAACCGTCGAGCCGCCTGGATCGGATGCCGCCGGGGCCGCCGGCACGTTCATGCCTTGCGCTCGTGCCGCCGCCATAGCGTCTGCGAACGAAAACTCCACAGCCACCTGATAGTTGCCCTTCAGGTCAGTCATGTCCACCACCTGGCGGCCGCCTCCGCCGCCCATCTGCAGGAGGTTCGTCAACATGTCGGCAAACCCTGCCATGGTGACCATGCTGGATTCCAGAGTTATCGTCTGGGTCTGCATGTCCATTCTCTGCGTGATCGTGCCCTTTGCGCCCATATTCATGGTAGTGGAGCCGTCGGCGTTTCTGGTCACGCGAACCGGGCCGTTTGGACCGTCTATCTTCGTCTCACCGGGTTTTAACGGAGCGTTCTCATCGATGGGTTCGGTGGTCGCGGGGGATTCCTTCAACTTCGGACCGTCCTTGCCAACCACCAGTGCAAGCACCGGCTGCTCCTCAGTGTCACGATGGGCTACCAGCTTGAACCGTTCTTCCAGCAGCGCCTGCAACATTGTGGGAGCGTCATCCTTGGATGCTCCGTCGGGCAGCTTCGCTACAATGTCGAAACGCTCAGCAGCAAGCCACGCCGGGCCGGCGATCTGATAGCCCTTCACCTTGTAGGCGATGGTAATTAGATCTTTGAGCGACATGTAGTTGTACTCCGCTTGCGAGGCACTGACGTGCGGGCCTAGTCTTGGCATCTTTCCAGCTTTAATCTCCGCAGCCAACTTCGCCATATCAAGAGGAGGTGAGGGCTTCACTGTGGCTACCTAGAAAGCAAGGTTGCTGGGGGCCGTCTGCCCCGATGCCGCAGCGGCGGCAAGGAGCAGGCCGACAGCGAACAGAAGTCCAGCACAACTTCGCGTCCTCATTGGAATCTCCTTTTGCTGAAATTCAGTGGCGCGTTACCTCCTGGAGAAAACGATCCGCAGAACCAGGCCGCCGAACCAGACGATGAGGCGGAAGGGCGTGCACCAACTGCCTGCGGGGCGCAGTTCGCAGCCCATAGTGCTGGTCGGTGTACGGCACGGGCGTGACGGGACGATATGACGGCGCCAGCGCGATGGCGAATGGCGAGGAAACCCTCCTCCTGAAGCGATCGGCGGCGGCGATTGTATTGAGGTTGACGCTGTCTACTGTAGGCGTACTCCATACCACGAGCCGTGTCAGGCGAAACGTTTCTGGAGTAGTGTCCCATTTTCAATGTAGCGCCGACCTTTAGGTCGGCAAGTGCTGGCCTAAAGGCCAGCGCTACGAGTCAAATTAGGACACTAGCGTTTCTGGTGCGGCGCACCACCAAAAACACTAAGCCACGAAGAAAACTCAGGCACCGCAAACCACCAGACAAAAAACTGCACATCGCGGGTCGCTTCGTCCGGCTTTCGACGCTTTATGCCTTGGTGGCGATTGCCTAATTCTCCGAAGGCCTCTCGACGTGGTCGATGACGATCTGCTCCACCGCAGCCTTGCGCTTTTCCAGCTTGAGGCCGAGCTTTTGCACCGAGGCGAAAACCGAGGAGCCTCCAATTGGTTCGGATGCCGCCGAGGCCGGTGAGTTGTTCTCAGCTCCGCCGCCCGCTGGGGGCATCGGCAAGCTTATGCCTGCCTCTCGGTGCGCTGCCTGTGCCATCGCAGTAACTTCCGCGAGTGAAATGTCCAGGGCCACTTCATAGTTTCCCTTGAGGCCAGTCATGTCCACGACTTGGCGGCCGCCTCCCCCGGCGATGTGCGTGAGCATTGTCAACATGTCTGCAAAACCTGCCATGGTTACCATGCTGGATTCCAGGTGCATCGTCTGGGCCTGCCGGTCAACTCTCACCGTCATCGTGCCCTTGGCTCCCATATTCATTGTTTCAGAGCCGTCGTCGTTTCTCGTCATGCGGATCGGCCCGCTTGGACGTTCCATCTGCGTCTCGCCGGGTTCCAGCGGAGCGTTCTCGTCGATCGGTTCGGCGGTCCCGGGCGATTCCTTCAGCTTCGGCCCGTCCTTGCCTACCACCAGCGCAAGCACCGGGTGCTCCTGAGTGTCACGATGAGCTGCCAACTTGAACCGTTCTGCCAGCAGCGCCTGCAACATTTTGGGAGCGTCATCTTTGGACGCTCCGTGCGGCAGCTTAGCCACAATGTCGAAGCGGTCTGTAGCGAGCCATGCCGGGCCAGTGATCTGATACTCCCTCACCGTGTACGCGGCGGCGATCAGTTCTTTAAGCGACATGTAGGTATACTGCGCTTGCGACGCATTGACATGCGGGCCGAATCTCGGCATCTTTCCGGCTTTAATCTGTTCTGCCAACTTCACCATGTCAACGGGAGGTGAGGGCTTCACTGTAGCCACCTCGAAAGATGGCAAGGGCGCACCTGTCGTTTGTGTTGACTGCGCGCGCATCTGCGGGACGTTCACGAAGCCGAACACCACAGGTCCAGCAATGACTCCTATGCCGAAAGCAGCCAACACAAGCTTTCTGCCGAAACTGAGCTTGTTTGCCATGCGCTCGGTCATTATGCGGACAATCCGTTTCTTCAGATCGGCGCCCGTCACGCCGGATACGCAGGCCAGCGGAGACTCCACACAAAATTCGCAAGTCCTCAAAATACTCTCGGCATAGACCTGCCGTTCGCCGCCCGATTCCAGGACTTCTTCGTCGCAGGCGCGTTCGCGCTCCTCCATCAGCCGCGACCCCAACCACCAAACCAGGGGGTGAAACCAGAAGAAGGCTTCCACGGCCATGTGGATCGCGGCAGTCAGATTGTCTCGGCGACGGACGTGCCACACTTCATGCGCCAGAATGGCCTCTAGCAGCGCATCGTCAAGGCGTTCGGAGAGTCCTTTCGGCCAAACCAGGACGGGCTTGACGATGCCAAAAATGCCCGGTTCCAGAGTAACCGGCGATAACAACAACTCGAGCGGCTTTCGGATTCCTCCCAAACGCTCCGCGCGGCGCAACGCTTCCACTTCGTGCCCCTCGCGCAAGGGCGCCGCGTCCCGCATTGCTACGGAAACCCGCCGCCAGCGCGCGTACCACACAAACAGGACCGTCATGAATCCGGAAAGCCACAGGGCCACGAGGACTGCCGGAAGCAGATGAACCAGCCTGTAGCGCGGACCTGCGTCTTGTGCAGGTCCGCGGCTTTTCTCTGCCGCCTGGGACCCTGCTGCCGCCTTCGTGAACGGCTGGCCGACCTCCTCCATCGCAAAGAAGAAACCCCGTTCCGTTGATGGAAGAGCGCGTGGCCTCGCCAGGTGGCTGCCTATAGCGATTAACAACGAAAAAGGGACCAGGAATTTCACCGACGCCGCCAGCCACAGTCCATAGCGAGCCCGCGCGTGATTCTTCCGCAAAACCAATGTCAGCAATCCCGCTATGACGATGCACAGCGTCGACTGCCATAAGTGATTGCCCAGAGCCGGTGCGATAGCCATCCATATCGCAGACAAGTATCTCGGGATCATACCTTGTCCTTTCTCTCCAGCTTGCGAAGAGTTTTCTCGGCTTCCTTCACATCCGCGAGCGTGAGTTTGCCGGATTCAATCAGGTGCGCCATGACTGGCTGAGTGCGCCCGCCGAACAGGGCCAGCAGATCGTCGATCAGCTTCCGCTGCGCGGCTTCGCGGGAGACCGCGGCTTCAAATATGTGAAAGTTGCCAACCTTCTTGACGCGGCGCGCCGCCTTTTTGCCCTCCAAACGATAGACGGTTGTCTGGATCGTCGTGTAGGCAGGTCTGTCTTTTTCGGGGAAAGTTTCTTGAATCTCACGGATGGAGACGTTGCCCCGAGTCCACAGCGCCTCCATGATCTGAAGTTCGAGCTTGGTTAATTTGGGTCCGGCCATTTCATCTCCTATATTGGTGTGTAATTCTACTATTGTGATAGGTAATGTCAAGTCTTTTTTCCTGGCTGCTCCGGTTAGGTCCATCGTTGCGCGATTGCCTTGGATTTTCGCATCAATGGGGAGGATGAGAATCGACGATTCGGCGACAATTGCGGTTCTCGCCTCATTGCGCCGCTTGAACACGCTCACACTTGAAAATTGGATGCCTACCCTTTGATAGTTGACCAGACCCCCATCCTCTTGGGAATGAATAACGAATAGGTCGTCTCTTGTTTACCGACGGATCCGCAAGGACAATTTGAGGTTCTGGGGGCGACGGCGCGCTCAGATACTATGCTGACTTGGGACTGGGCCGGATTTGGAACGAAAAACGTTAGTGCTTTATCGGAAGCGCGCATCCACGAAGGAAGTGTACCTAAACACGGTGGTCCGGCGCGCTTTCGATAAAGCCGTTTGAAGGAAGCCTTTTTTGGCAGGGCAATT
>Ga0187874_10003900_pt1 | contig 10211 bp, 12 predicted proteins | sample June2016WEW_16_1_3_FD_132993 | JGI IMG/M metagenome (GOLD analysis project Ga0187874, IMG submission 132993) | Peatland microbial communities from SPRUCE experiment site at the Marcell Experimental Forest, Minnesota, USA - June2016WEW_16_150 | ecosystem: Environmental > Terrestrial > Soil >... | reverse complement strand
CTTTCTGCGCAAGGCCTCGGGCATTGCATTCCGCCACTGGCCGCAGTGCCGTTCCAATTTGCGGGCCCTTTGCAAGCTCCGCCGCGGTTGTCCAGCCGCGGAAAGGTCCCTCGTTCGTAGGCGGGAGTGTATAGCCCCAGATCATTGGGTACGGCCCGAGCAGGGTCAGTGGAGGAAGAGGGCTTGGCCCATAAAGGGGTTGTGTGCGTGCCAAACTTTCCTCCGTCCGGGGACACGTCTCCCGCCGAACCCAATCGCTTGTCCAGCAAGGTAGAGAGGCCCCGGCACGATTTGCCAACGCCGGGCCCCGCGTGTGGAGTAGTGCCGCCACGGGTTCGCGCGTTGGAGTTTGTTCGCCGGATGCGCGGCGCCTCCCAGCCTTGGCTGGTGCGGTGCGAAAACGATTCCAGCTACGTCGTAAAGTTTCAAAATAACCCTCAGCACGCGCGGGTGCTCGCCAACGAAATGCTGGCCTCGCGCTTGGCGCAATTGGTGGACCTTCCTGTCGCCTCTCCCGCTTTTGTTGAAGTTTCCGGCTCTTTGCTGGGCACCCATCCTCAACTGGCGTTTGACGTCGGGGAGCGCCGCGAACCGATCCGTCCCGGCACCCAATTCGGCTCGCGCTTCCCGGGCATCCCCAGCCAAACCCTGGTGGTGGATTTCCTTCCCGATCGCCTTCTGCGGCGCGTTAAGGACATGACCTCCGTCTTCCTGGGAGCCTTCGTCTTCGACAAGTGGACTTGCAACTGTGACGGCCGCCAGGTGATCTTCCATCGCCCTGCCGACGATGAGGGATCTTCCTACTCGGCGGCCATGATCGACCAGGGCTTTTGCTTCAACGATGGCGATTGGACCTTTCCCGACAGCCCCATTCGCGGCATCTACCCCCGCCGACTGGTCTACGAAAAGGTCAAGGGGATGGAATCGTTTGAGCCTTATCTCTTCCGCATCGAAAACCTCACAATCGGTGAACTGGAGGAGTGCACCCAAGGAATCCCGACGAATTGGTGCGAACCGCACCCCGATCAACTGGCGCGGTTGATCGAAGTCCTCTACGCGCGGAGGCGGACATTGCGCCAGGCCATAATTGATGCCAAGAATTCCTCGCTCGATCCATTTCCCAATTGGGTGTGAGGAGCTTGAGTTTTGGATTGTAGGTTTTGGATATTGGATTGGGCGCCGCGTCGGCCCGCTCGGGTTCCTCAATCCAAAATCGCAAATACAAAATCCGGTGAAATCCATGGCGGATGAAGCCAACTTGAAGGCCTGCTCGTATTACCTGGTGCGCTACGTCCCCGGCGCTGAGCGGGAAGAGTTTCTCAACATCGGTCTGCTGCTGCACTGTGCCGAAGAGCAATTCCTCGACTGCCTTTTCACACGCGACCTCCGTCGCGTCAAGCGCTTCCATCCGCAAGCCGACCTGGAATTCCTGCGTCAATTGCAGGATTATTTCGAACAGCAAATCCAGCAGCACGAAGATAACCTCCAAGGGTTCATCGAGGAGATGCTGCAATCCCTTTCCCATGCCATTCAACTCGCCCCGGCGCGACCGGTGCTGGCCGCCGAACCCGCGGCGGAATTGCGGCAACTGTTCGAAAGGTTGGTGGGTAAACGCCAAGCCGAGTTTCCCGCGGCGGACACCCGCATGCGCGTCAAGCAACGTCTGGTGGAGGCGCTCCGCCGCGTCCGGGTGTTCGACCACAAACAATTCGAGAAGCGCATCCCCGCCGAACCTCTGACGCACCCCGGTGACCCGTTTCATTTCGACTTCGGCTACCGGCCGCCCATGGCTGCGGGAAGGCCGAACGGGCATCTGAAGCTGATTCACGCTCTCTCCCTCCACCGCGATCATGAACTCGCCAAGGTTCTTTCCCTGACCATGGGGTATGTTCGATTGAAACAACCCGCCGAGCTTACCGCCATCATCGAAGGGCTGCCGGCCCGTGGAGATAAAACCGCGGGCCATTCCTATCGAATCTTGAAGGATGCCGACGTCGCCATGTGGCCTATTGCCGAAGTGGACGCATTTGCCACATCCATCCGCGATGAATTCAAGCCGAGCACCGCAAACTGATTCCAATCGACCCATTTCCCTCAGGCGCATTCGGGACCCTGTGTCCCGGAACAGGGACGGACCTGGCACGCGCGGTCGACGTGCGGATGGCCGATGAACTGAACGCGGCATCGGTGCAAAAGTGGTCGGTTGATTTTCGAAGTCAACAAGTTGGTTCATTATCTCGCCAGGCACCGCCGATAACCGATGCGGGATAGTGTGTCACGCGGGGGCTAGGCCGTCGACTCTCCCATCTTTTGCGCCCTTGGGTTTTGGCGGTGCTTGTCACTCCCCGCTCGTCACTGCCCTCAGTGACTTCGGGCTCCAGACCCAGAACTCCTGACTCCGTTTCTCGTCACTCCTCACTCACCAGTCACCAATCACTCGTCGCTGGTCTTAACGACTTCGGTCTCCGATTCTCGTCACTCGCCACTAGCCACTCGCCACTGTTTTTACTAACTCCCTTTCTTTTCATCAACATCGTGGAGAGATAGATTTAACTCGTTTGCTTTCATCAACATCGTGGAGAGGCGAAAAACGGGCATTTTTACTATATGTGTTTTCAATAACTTAAGGCAGTTTACCCCCATCTTTTACCCCCTTTTTTTTCATGACCCCCGGCCACCGTATATCGAATAACTTGTTTATTTTCAGTAATATAGATTTTTGCGAGAGTTTTGCCGTTCATTGCTAACTCCTTTTTCTTCTAGCACATCGTGGAGAGCCGTGCCCCTTTCTTCTCCCGGCCTCCCGTCTCTTAAGCTAACTCTTTGCATTTGAATGAGATAAACATTGAGACATTTTCGCGCTAAACGCTAACCACCTTTAGTTTCTAGTACATCGTGGAGAGCCGCCAAGGGGCAGTGGTTAGTGGACAGTGGATAGTGGCCAGTCAGCGGTCGTCATTCGGCCTTCAGCAACCGCAGACCGTCCATCGTCGATCCTGACACCCGGCACCTGACACCTACCGCTCTCCTCCGTCTACCGTCTACTGTCTGCCATCAACCGTCCTTCTTTATCGCGTAACCTGTGCATGTTCGCCCAAGAAACCCAACAGATTGGTGTCGATTAGCATGATATTGCTGCATTTTGGTGTGAGGAGCCGAATTTGTCACTATACATTTTGTCGTCTTTCTTTTGTTTTCATACACATCCCCGGAGGTTCCTTCATTTTCGACATCTTTTTGGTTCCATGGTTCGTCTCGGATCTGGAATAGCACCTTCGGTGGCCGCCCCGATGGGTGGGGAACTTCGAAAATCGGCAATCGGCAATCCTAAATCCCCCGCCGGTTGGAATCTTCCATCCTTTTGAAGCTGACAGCCGACAGCCCACAGGTGGTGGTCAACCACGTTCACGGTCAGCTCTCCGCCTACTGCCCACAGCCCACAGCCTACTGCCCACCCCGAACCCCCAAACCCGAGCCTCGGATTTTCGTCCCTTGGATGCACGCCGGAATTCTGCCTTGCTGCCTTCGTAAGTTGGATGGGCTTGGCTTCGGGAAGCTGGGAGACTTGCGCGCGCACGTGACTTCACCTCACAGTAACACATGGTTATTGTATCAACCTATACTAGAAAAGTCAAGAGAAATCTACCAGTGTTAGAGGCTACAAAATGTCGCAACCGGAAAGCCAGTGTAACGCGGGCCTGTTTTGTAGATCCGCGGGTTTTCCATACCGAGAGGGGAAGAGCGGCGGACCTCAACAAAACAGGTCCCCGCTACGCTGGCTAGTTGGCACCAAAACGGAGGGCAGATACAAGGCCCCCCTACGACTACAGCGTGATCGAGTTGCGCAAGGTGTAGGGGGACGGCATGTCGGCCCCTGGCTCCGCATTCACCCTGCGGAACGCCGGGTAAGGCACGCCCTACCCCTACATCTCGTAATTCCATACACCCGTTCGAACGGCGCCTTAGGTTGTGTGACCTGGAGGTAGGCACGGCCAATTCGTCTTGGGAATTGCCAATGCATTCGTCATCGAAAGGAAAGCCCGCGGTCGCGAAAGCCTTGACCTTGGCAACCCGCTCTTCCCTTGTCACGTTGGGAAGAAAGGCAGAGGCCATACGCATGAAAGTCCACAAGTGGCGCTATAATGTAAGGGTACGCCACCGCAATCGTGGGGATGCTTGAGCATGAGTGTGTTGGCCGCCAGCCAAAGCCGCTGGGCCTGAGCCCAAGTTAGGCCGTTGACAATCTATGCCTGAAATCTCTCGGTTTTTCGGAATCGTAATCGGTATATTCTACAGCGAGCATGGGGCCGCACACTTTCACGCGGTTTACGGCGAGCACGAAATCACGGTCGAGGTGGAATCAGGCAAGATCCACGGCCAATTCCCGGCAAGAGCCTTGCGGCTCGTGCTGGAATGGGCCAACCTTCACAAGGGAGAATTGATCGAGAACTGGCAGCTTGCGAGGCAAGGGCAACCTCTCAGGCGCATAGCCCCACTGGAGTGAGGATCATGAACTATCATGTTGTCGAGGCACGCTACGTGGCCGGCCACGTCGTGTGGCTCCGCTTTCGCGACGGAACGAGCGGCGAGATCGATCTGGCGCCGGCTCTTCGCGGCCCCATCTTTGAACCGTTGCGCAATCCCGAAGTATTCCGTCAGTTCCAGATTCATCCCGAGTTTCACACGCTCGTCTGGCCGAATGGAGCCGACTTTGCGCCCGAGTTCTTGCGCGATAATGTGCGCGTTAAAGTATGACCGGCAACGGGGGACGCCGCAAGAACCCCGCACCGCTGGGAAAGCCGCTCCGATGAATCCGGGCGCTACCTGCCCACGATGTCCCCAAGGCCATTCGCCGTAGGAAGACGGCCTGCCGCCCCGTGGTTCCGCATTCACCATGCGGAACGCCGGGTAGGGCAAGCCCTACCCCTACATCGCGTAATTGCCTTCACCCGCTCGAACGGCGCCTGAGGTTCTACCGGCTCGCGCCCAGTCAAGCTGGCACTTTCATCGGACACGAAAGCGTACCCATGGATCAGGCGGTTGCGAAAGGCGACGACCCGACGGCAGTCGCTAACATGGTTAGTAAGGTCAGGGTACAGACGAAGGGCCTGATTAAGGGCTTCCCCAATGATTTCGAACTGTCGCTCCACCGCCGACCGCAGGAGAGCGTCCGCGGTGTAGTCAGTAAAGGCTTTCCCACGGGTGAACTGCGTGAGCAGGTCACACGCCTGAGCGACATCGAACAGGTACTTGCGTACTTCAAACGGCAACATAAAGCTGTACTTGGGTCTCTTCGATAGCCTGCCGAAAATAGGGATTGCGAATCGGGCCGGGTTCAATCAATTCAATCGGCACACCAAATAGCCGCTCCAGGTCTTCTTGCAGTCCAAAATAGTTGTCCGCATGTTGAGCAGGACGCACCGGCTGGAACTCGACAAGGAAATCAAGGTCGCTGGACGCGGGGTCGAACCGTCCGCTTGCTGCCGAGCCAAACAGAGCTAGGCGGCGCACGCCACGGTTGTTGCACAGCGCGACCAGATCCGAGATCTTTTCTTGCACGATGGCATTCATCAGCACCCTCTTCCTATATCATACCTCAGTTCGCGGCACGTACGTCGTTTTGCGAGGGGTTCGCTAGACCCCCATGTCCGCAAGGCCTTTCGCCGTAGGGGGACGGCTTGCCGCCCCCTGGCTCCGCATTCACCCTGCGGAAGGCCGGGTAGGGCAAGCCCTACCCCTACATCTCGTAATGGCATTCACCCGTTCGAAGCGCGCCGGACAAAGTCGCGAAATCCATCGTTGAAGGCGTTCACGTGCCCTTTTGGCACCCCGAACAGCTCCACAACACGATCAAAATACTGCGTGGGTGCCAAGTAGTTTACTATTGTGAATTGTTCGAGAGACGTGCGCCGCCTGGCGACCGAGGTGCGAATTAGACATGCTTGGTCTCCATCAGTTCTAGGCAAGCTCCAGCCGAGGACAAAAACCTCATCGGCTTCCTGAAGGCACTCTTCTTCTCGTCTTAGAATATCTTGGAGAAACGGCATCTCCGTCGCTCTATCGTAGCTCTGACCGCCCCCAGGAGGGATAATAAACACCCCCTCCTGATCTACATTTAAGAATAGCACCTCAAATTCACGGTGGTACGCAACTTGATTATCGGCTCCATCCACGATCACCCTTGGCGTCTGGCTCTTGAATTGGTAATTCGCCGTGAACGGAACGAGCCAGTTCAATGACCCATGAGGCTTCAACAGGATTACCCGCGAGGCGCCTGACGTTGTGTCTACATCGGATGGAACATCTGTCCCTCGGTTCCAGGTTGCGGCTGCGAGACCGTAACCGTCCGAAGGACGCCATTTGAACGAAGCGAAATCTTTGGACACCGCCTGAATACACTTGTCAAGTGCTAGGTCATAGTTGAAGCTGATGAAGGTGTGCTGACCGCCTGAGGTAAATTGAGAGCGCAGGAAGGTTTGCAGATGGCAATACTCCAAGCTGCTATCGAGAAGAGAAAAAATCTGATTGATAGCGAAGGCAAAAAGCCTCCCGAGGCTCCAGTCGGGTCCTTGGTCAAACTGCGCGAGCACTTCCTCTATGTTTCTCGCTGGTAGCCTCTTGATGAGTCTCGCAACATGCTGCAGGTACAATGGGTCAATCGGCCGCTTACGAACATACTCAGGGAAATCTCGAAGTTCCGTAGCGAGTGGCCACCCCCAAACGTCTTCATGTAGCACAAGCTTAACTAGCGCGGTCCTGACCACAGGGTTTTGAATGTACTCCGTCATCACCGGGATGAAGTCCACCATTAGCGGAACACGCAAACGGCCCTCGAGCGCCTTTGTTAATCCGGCCCCCACGATGTAGACATACTTCTTTTCGCTCATTCCTGTAAATATACCATGGCGGACTGCACCACAGAGTTCCCCGGAGATGAGGTGAGCAGGGCACAAGGCTGGATGGCAACGTTTGGCCCACTCAAGTGAGCGCGGGTATCCTCGCGCTGGGTTGGCACGCTACGATGGTTGCATGAGTTGCAGTACCGAGGTATACGCGAAGATAGAGGCAGTTGTCGGGCGGTGGATGGATAGCCATCCAGCAGAAGTCCTGGGGATCAGCATCTGGAACTTTTTTGAAGATCAGTCGTCGCTCGACATCGTCGTATCGATTCAGCAAGCGGATGGCATCCGGAGACTTACTCTCGACGGCCAGCGATCTGCACCCGCGCTTACACCCGCAGTCGAAGACCGGATTCTTAATTGGCTAGATAATCTTTCCAATCAACCCACAGTTGACCATTCGAGCTGACCCAATACTGAAGTTTCATACCGGTCTCATTACCACCCAAATTTCTGTGTCGCAGCGCTGACCATTTTCACGGTCTCTACTGCCAGGGGAACAGCAATTGCGTCAAATCCCAAGGCCCCCGTTCGCCGAAAGCCAACCGTCCCGTTCTGTTTACTTATTTCTTGAAGGAACACAGAAAGGAGGTCATTCGTTCCGGGCTCCTCTATCTCCACAATTCGGGTGATTCCGACAGGTCTAGGTAGGCGATTGTAACGGAGGAGCATATCGGGAGTTACATCCAAATTCTGTTCACGCATTTCTATGCGGATGCTGTGTCCCATTGACCGGGAAAACGTATCGGCGTTTGCTTTCTTCATGAATTTGTAAGCCGCATTAGAACTGCAGCGGAGGGCAAGGGTAATCCCAGCAGCGCGGGTCTGTTTCGATAGTTCTGAGGAATCTTCCACCGGAGGCATGTGCCATGGGTCCGCGCAGTACAGCGTGAAGCCTTCCGCCCTCATGTGGTCGTCGTCCTTGAAGACATAAACATTACAGCTTGTTGCGCGGGTTCCGTGACCCAAATAGAGGAATCGTCCCAGCGCGAGTCCATTCTTCACGGCTTCGCGTCCCATCACATCCCCATACGCCCCGACGCCCGCCCTTTTGGCCAACCAATCTTTGAGTCCCATGCCAACCTCCGCCAATGCGGCTGAGTGTATCAAAGTCGGGCAGCCACGGGCAGCGGAGCTTGAAAGCAAGTCCGCGCTAAGAGTGCGAGTCAGTTAACGTCTTTGGGGCGGCAGAGATGGCGAGAAGGGCGATGTACGCCCCCCCCGCAGGATGGAATCGCTTACACCCATGTGATTTCACATTGGGGTGCCACTCCCAGCCGATGAAGCGCGAGGGCAAAAACCTTCTTAAAGTTGGCCTCGTCCCACGGGCTGGTGGAAGTAGAGTGCACACGCATAATCACATGCTGGTTGGCTTGAAAATCGAAATCAACCTTGGGGGACCGGTTAAGGTTAGCGTCGATTTCCCAAGCCTTCAGAAGAGTGTCTGGGTCAACAGGTTCGGAAAGATTGGCCTGGAAGATTTGCATAACACACCTCTACGGGAGCGGAGCCCAAACAAAATCCAAACGCGGGCTTAGAGTAACGCACGCTAGCGCCGAAAGACAAGCGCAAGGATTCAATGGCAGCTAGCTCATGCGCCGCGTTTTGCATCGTCTGCATTGCGAACACCGGAAATCCCGGCCTTTGCCTCGCACAGTTTGTCATTTATTCATCCGGTGAAGTAGGTATTCGTAATTCCGCTTATAGGTCGCGTTCTTGGGATCGAGCATGTAGGCTTCGCGGCATTCCACGATGGCCCCATCCAAGTCGCCCTTGCTTCCGAGGGCGTAGCAGAGGTAGTAGTGCGCAGAGGCATTATTAGGGTTTAAGCGCAGCGCTTCGCGTTCTTCAGTGATTTCTATATCCCAGTCGCCCTTGCTTCCGAGCGCGAAACCGAGGTTGCAATGCGCGTCTTCGTTGTTCGGATTCAGACGAAGAGCCTCGCGGTATTGTGCAATGGCGCCGTCGATGTCTTTTTTGTAAGCAAGCGCAATTCCAAGGCCAGCGTGCGCCATATCATTATTGGGGTTCAAACGCAACGCTTCGCGTTCTTCTGCTATCTCGCCATCCCAATCGCCCTTTCCACCGAGAGCAGTGCCGAGGCTGGCGTGCGCCCTGTCATTAAAGGGGTTCAAGCGCAGCGCCTCGCCATACTCTGTGGCCGCGCCATCCCAGTCGGCCTTCCCGGAAAGCGCAGAGCCGAGATCGAGGTGGGCCTGTTCATTCTTATGGTTTAATCGCAACGCCTCCCGGTATTCTGCGACTTCCCCATCCCAGTCGCCCTTCTGCCCAAGCGCATAACCAATATCCACATGTGCCCAGTCATTATTGGGGTTTAAGCGCAACGCCTCGCGCTGTTCGGCAATGTCTCCATCCCAGTCCCCCTTTCCCCCAAGCGCAAGGCCGAGGCTGACGTGCGCGTCGTCATTATTCGGATTCAGGCGTAAGGCTTCACGTGCTGCGGACGCAGCATCGTCGAACTTCTTCTCATTGATAAGGACATAGGCAAGGCCGTTATAAAGGGCGGCATTCTGGGGGTCAAGCAGCACGACCACGCGCAGTTGCTGTTCAGCCGCGAAATATTGCCCTTCCTGTTCGAGTTCCACTATACGCGCTAAGCGTTGCCGCACCTCGGCTTGCCGGGCCTCCGCCGCTGGATCAACAGTCGCGGACTTCGTCACTTTGGCGCCCTTGAGGGCGCTAATTAGTTCGTCCTCGCCACCAGCCAAGCGGACTTCCTGAAGGTATTCTTCCGTGGGCTCAAAATCGATTCCGCGTTCCTGGATTAGCATGGTGACTCGATGGCTTGGCACTTGGCCCACCAGCAGGGCGAAAACCTGCACCTGGTTTATCGGCTTCTTGGCGCTTGCGGGCTCGGGCGGCTTGGCGGCGCGCAGCGCCTTAAGAAATGCTTCGCTCGCGCCTGCGGCCTTGAGGGTTTGGTAAAAATCCTCAGACGGGGCGAAATCAATCCCACGCTGCTCGATCAGCTTCGCGCCCGACTCGTCTCCGAATCCGTCACGCACCATATTGCTGACCTGCTCCTGGGTAAAGCGCTTCTGCTGGGCATTTATGCGCACCGTCAGAATCAACGCTATGATGAGCATGAGGATGGTCACGACCGGTCGACGCCACATCGGCATCTCCCGAAAGCGAAAACTACTACGATAATGGGGGGCATTCTATCACGATCTGCGATTCAGACAGTAAGAAACCAGGCTGGGCGGCCGACCAGCGCTCGGTCTGTCAACAGGTCTATCCGATCCGCCCGCACGGCTCTTGACGGCCTTTCCGACGGCCAGTTGTCCACCT
>Ga0187874_10003898_pt1 | contig 10213 bp, 6 predicted proteins | sample June2016WEW_16_1_3_FD_132993 | JGI IMG/M metagenome (GOLD analysis project Ga0187874, IMG submission 132993) | Peatland microbial communities from SPRUCE experiment site at the Marcell Experimental Forest, Minnesota, USA - June2016WEW_16_150 | ecosystem: Environmental > Terrestrial > Soil >... | reverse complement strand
TCCCAGCCCAATCATATGAAATACGACAGGAAGGATGATGGCCAGCGCGGCCATACCCGCGCTGGTCACCATCGACCGGAGGTGATCCGCTTTGGCCATTAGAAGTGGATGGAAACGCCTCCCGCCGCATTCACCCCAGGCATCGGATACCCAGGAAGGATTGTATAGCTGTGATTCAGAATGTTGTCCACGGTTGCAAACACGTCATAGTGGCGCTGGAACGGGAAACTGATCTTTGCCGAAGCCAAAGTATATCCGCCCATTTGCGCGGTTAGACTTTCATCCGTATATCGCCGTCCGATGGCCTGCACTCCCAGGTGCAGGAAGGCCCTCTTCATGTTGATGTCGGTGGCAAAGATTGCTTTGTTCTGCGGGACCAGAGGCGAGATATTCGTCGAGGTCAGAAAAGCGTATCCGGCCATGGCGCTAACCCTGCGCCACATGCGCCAACGTACATTTACGTCCACGCCTTTGTTAATAGCGTTGCCGGTATTCAATAACTGCATGTTGGGATAATTGCCGAGGGTAACAATACTGTTGTTGATGTTCGCGTAGTAAAAAGTCGTCCACGCACTCACATTTCCGGTGATGCGAAGCTTGAGCGTTGTCTGATAATTCCACAATGTTTCCGGGAGCAGGTTCGGATTGGGCGCCGGGAAAAGATAGAGTTCTCTCAAGGTCGGATTACGAAATCCTTCACTGATCGAACCGGACCACGTTAAACGAGGCAAGACATTGTAGATGGCACCGATCTCAGGCACTGCCATATCACCGAATTGCGTATCGGTCTGGTAGCGCACGCCGGCATTCACAACCAGTTTCGCCACCGGACTCCAGTGGCCGCGGAAGAAGCCTGCGGCGTCTGTGATCTGGTGATTGCCGCCATAAGCATCCAGTTGTCCGTACTGCCAAGCCGTCCCGCCGTAGTTCACAATATCCGTACCGAAATCAAAAGCTGCATTGTGAGCGAAGGTGATCGTCTGCGAGATACGTGCTCCCGTAGTACGATCGACCGAACGAAATCCGTCCGAGATAACATTGTGACCCCAGGTGGAGTAGAAGAGCGTATAGCCATTCAAGCGGTCGGTCGAGTTCGCCAGGTTTGCGCTGAATCCGCCGCGCCCAACGCTGGCATAGCTGTTCGTGAGCAAAGCGTCGACCGGGCCGGGATCGTGGACCAGAAAATGTCCGTAGTTTCCATTGAGCGACGCTTTCCAGACTTTTGAAAGCGTGTATGAGGCGCCGGACGACAGGTTTTGCGAGTGGAATGCCGAGTTAGCGCGGTCTCCATCCGTGTGGCTTGCGTTGGCGGCAAGGAAATAGCTTTGTTTGCCGTGACGAAAGCCGGTCCACAGCCGGTGTTCCCCGGTGTCATAAGAGCCAAGGCTGGAAGTAAGCCGAAACTCCGCGTTATTTTCCGGTACACGCGGATTGATTTCAACCGCACCGGCCATGGCGTTCGTGCCGTACAGAACTGAGGCCGGACCTTCGATCACGCTGATACTGCCCACCTCCGAGAGGTCGTAAAAATCGGGCAAAGGATGCCCCATCTCTCCTTGAAAATCCGGACGCCCATCCAGCACAATCAACACGCCCGTGTTCGGCGATTCGCCGATGCCGTGGATGCTGACCGCTCCGGTGCCATTGTCGGAGATTCCGTAGCCCATGACCCCGCGGCGGGTGACGAAAACACTTGGGGATAAATCATCGATTGCGTCGAACGCCGTTCGCGCTGTCGTGCGGTCAATCTCGTCTGCGGTGGTCGTCACGACCGTGGGTGACCCTTCGGAGCGAATCCCTTCGTCACGGACGACGACGTTTATGGTCGTATAGGCGGCTGACGGCATGAGCGTGACGCTCTTCGGTGCTTTGCAATCCGTCAGTGACAGCGATTTGTCCTGGAATCCCAGACTTGAGACTACGGCTCTTGACCCGGCCTGACAGTCAAACGTCGCCTTGCCTGTGCCGTCAGTCCGAACCGTTTTCACGGTGGACGCCCCACGTATTTCAACGGTAGCGCCTACGATGGATGCTCCCATCGGGTCTTGCACCTGCAAGCTGGTCTGTTCGCAAAGAGCGTTGGTGGCGAGTGTCAGAGAAAAACAAACGAGAAGAGAAGCGTTGAAGCGATTCAACACACAACCTCCTAATCAGTCATGGTTGTAACCGTCGCCGCTCTCGCCGACTGCGCGGCCATAGGCGCAGACCTTGACGGAAAGCGGTTAGTAACACGAACATAATATTCGTGCTACTGTTTGTAACACGAGTTTATGAATCGTGCTACTCACGTTAAGCATAGTCGAATGTGACCTCCGTCACGAAAGCAAGTTGGAGTCGGCTGAAAATTCCCGTTTCGGGCCGGAGTTGGCTGGAGTGCCGTTGGGTTCGTTAAGAGACGAACCGAGTATTCCATTTATGGCGCTTTTAGCCGCGTGATCAGCCGAATCGGTGGGGGCTATTGTGATTGTGTTACCGCCTATCGATTGCGCTACTCTTAGGGAAGCGGAATCCACAGATTCGTGTCGTCTTGGAAGTGAGGACTCCATGGCAGATGTGACCCGAACGGGCGTTTCTATTGAGCCCGAGTTGCTCGACAAATTCGACCGCTTGATCGCTAAACGCGGTTATAAGAACCGGTCAGAGGCGCTGCGCGACCTGATTCGCGAAAGCCTAATCACTGAAGATATCGAACAGAATCGACTGGTGGTGGCAACCCTTTCCATGATCTACGACCACCATCGCCATGATCTGTCCAGCAAACTCAACGAGATCCAGCATCACTCGCACCAGAATGTGTTGGCAGCAACGCATGTGCATTTGGACGACGACAACTGCCTAGAAGTCGTAATCATGAAGGGGCGCAGTGGAGACGTGAAGCACCTAGCCGACCACATGTTGAGCATGCGCGGAGTTAAACACGGAAAGCTGGTAATCACGTCCGCAGGTAAAGGTTTGTGAAGTTGGCATTGTGCGAGCAGGCAGTTTTCGTTGAGGTTACAGGATCTCCACCGGGACAATATCACCCGACCGCAACCTGGCCCGGAGTTGTCGAATCAATTCCGCCCGACGCTGCCGAAGTCGTTCGAACTCCATATGGAAATATGGAGAACGGCGCACAGTTCGGGGTGTAAGCGATGGCGTCGAGGGTGCTCATCGGCATGACAAGATCGCCCCTGCTCTCCCACTGGCTGACAACCGCCGTTCTAATCTCTTCATTAAGATCAGCGAGTTTATCGACAGACCTCAATTGTCTGACATCGAAAGCCTCAACATACAGGTAATCGCTGATCTTTCTGGCCGCGCACCCACGCTTTCCAGCGAATTCTAAGAGTTCATCAACTCGATCTAGGTATGTCTCTGGTCTCGTGGGAAGAACCTCAATACGAATATTGCGTTCTTCATTCTGGCCTTCTCCGGTATCCAAGAGCGTGACCACCTCGTCCATCGCGTGCTTCTGTCGTATCTTGCGGCTGGACTTTGTTTTGCTGCTCTTTACCTCTACCAGTTCCACTGAGCCGTCGCTTCTGACAACGGTAACATCTCCGATTGCAAGACAATTTGTAAGTGCGTTGAGAATGGCGATGTCTGCGCCAGAATCAAAGTGATTGCTCCATACACGTAGTTCTTCAACGGTGCCTCCCGACGTGATGTGTTGCTTCGTCGCCCGCTCTCCAAGCAGACGAGTAACTGCTCGGTCGTATCCCAAGGCGCGCCACGCAATTCCGTCCCCAATCGCTCGAATCGCGTTTCCGTAAATCCGGTAAAAGAATCGTTCACTCTTGGCAAATTGGATTTCCTCGGTGCGGTCGCCGGAAACATCGCCTGTGCTTTCCGTTTCGATACTCTCCGGGCGCGGTTCGGCGGCGACAGTCTCATCTCCGTTCTCCAAATCCTCGTCCTCTCGGTCGGTACTGCCTTCCATCTCCACACTCTGGAGATCTTTGAGCCTTTGTCTGTAGTGTTTTACAGCTCCTTCCTGAACGAGCAATTCCTCCAACATATGAATCTGCAACCGTGCTAGTGCAGTTGAATTCTTCTGACGTTTGCGACTTATGGAAAGAAAGTCTTCGAGGATGTCAGGAAAGTCCGAGGTCGCAAGGCGAAAAATGCCTGTCAGGTTCTGCGGCCTCTCATCCTTTCCCTCGCTTACACGCCAGTCGAAGGCTCGGCGGTACTTGTTGGGCGGCTTCCTGGGTATCTCGTTCAAACAGGCACCTTCATCTCCCGGTCACGATACCAGGAAGGACAAGTCTGGCGATTCCGACCCATTTCTCGTCACTCGACAGGAAACGATTGCTATTCTGCAAATAGAGGAAACACTCGCGATCGCCGAAATCATTCGGCTGTGGCGCAAATTGCCCCGTTCCACAACCGATCACGTACTCGATATACGCGCTTGCGTGTGGCGCGAATAAGGGCGCGGCAACATCGTATTCGGCTTTAGTTGCTTCCCGAAGATCGCCGAAATTGTACTGCTCGTCAGCGGTTTTGCAAGGCTAAAAATATTGACTTTCGCTTTTTAATCGCCTACGATATTCGGCATGGATCAACAGCGGGAGAACGGGGCTCTGTTGATTGCCGCCTGTATCGTGGCTGCCATCCGGCTTCGGGGCGAGCCGATTGTGCGCTCCCCCAAGGTCATGGCTACGATTTCGGATTCCGTCCAGTTGGCGCGGTTGGTGTTGCAGGAATTGCAGCGGTGAGGGAGACGAAGATAGGAATGGCTCCGGTGTTGACCGGAGCCTTTGCTATTTACCAGGGCCGCGCAAGCGGCCGTTCCATGTTAATGAGCCAATCAGCGTGCTCGCTTGCGCGAGCGCCTTCGTGACCACGGCACCATTCTGCGCAAAACGCTTCCGAAGCAACGTTTCGCACGGCGAACCCGAGCTAATTCAAGCGGCATAACGGCGCGCGATGTGGCCGAAGCCGGAATCTTGCCGTGTCTTCCGGACCGGAATCTGCCAATCGTTGCAAACTCCGTGATTTCTCGTATTGGGCTAAGGGGTTTCCAGTGCTATAGTTTGCATCGCCCCTACTCTCAATCGGCACGCGTCTCGGACGCTCGGCGTGTCTGCCTCCCATGGGAAGGTGGGGATTGGAGACCGATACCATTATCTGATCCGGCGGCATGGAACACGTTATGCGCCGGAGCGAAAGACCTCTCGGGTCAGGCGCAAGATATGTGAAATGACTCTTTTATGAGGCTCATTAAGAACATAGGCAACGACCGCGTGATCGACGAACTGCGCCAGACCCTGGTGCCTCCGTCGTCACTCGACTTGGCCTCTCCAGCATTTTCTTTATTCGCCTTCGCGGAGCTGCGTGAGCTGTTAGAAAAACTCGATGGTTGCCGCGTGATGCTCCCGACAGTCAATGGTGGCGATCTCGGATTGATCGGCTCTGATTCGGACCGTGCCTTTCGGAATCGCCTCCAGCTCCGCTGGCTCGCTCGCGAATGTGCCGCGTGGGTTAAGAAGGTGGAGTTCCGCGGCGTGCCGACCTTGCTGCCGCAAGCCGCTATCATTGCGGGGAGGCCCGAATCAGATCTCCATCGTGTCATTACCGGCAACTGTCCTTTCACAACTGAGGGGCTGGGCGTCACTCCCGGCAATCAATTCAGTTTGATCCAGTGCTCCGAAAGACCAGCGGAATCCGCCATCCTGGGCTCTTGGTTCGCTAACTTGTGGAAAACGTTGCCGGCCTCCGGTCAGCCGAAAGTCGAATTTCTCTCGCGTCTTCAGGAACTCGCCGATTCAAAGGCGCCGTCCCTCATCTACTTCCTGACCCTCTTTCACATTTTCAAAGATCTCGGTGACGAATTAGACGAAGAACGCATCGTCAAATCCGCTACCGGAATTCGTAATACCACGGTATGGAAGAAGCTGTACAAATTCCAGCGGGACGGCGCTGTCGGGGCCATCGACAAGCTGGAGCGGTTGGGAGGCTGCATCATTGCCGATAGTGTCGGCCTCGGCAAGACCTTCGAGGCTCTCGCCATAATTAAGTATTACGAACTTCGTAACGATCGCGTACTGGTGTTGGTGCCCAAGCGCCTACGGGATAACTGGACACTTTACAAGGCCAACGACCGCCGTAACTTCCTTGCCTCCGACCGCTTCAATTACGACGTTCTGAACCACACCGACCTTTCCAGGGACGGCGGCGTTTCTGGCGACATTGACCTCGCCCACGTTAATTGGGGCAACTATGACCTCGTCGTCATCGACGAGTCCCATAATTTCCGTAATAAGGCCACGCACAATACTCGCGAGACGCGCTATGACCGCCTCATGCGTCGCATCATTAAGGAAGGAGTCAAGACCCGCGTCTTGATGCTCTCCGCCACGCCCGTCAACAACCGCCTTGCCGATCTCAAGAATCAGATCGCCTTCGTTACCGAGGCGGACGACATAGCTCTGGATGCCCACGGCATTCCCAGCATCGAGGCAACAATTCGCCAAGCGCAGGTTCAGTTCAACCGCTGGCTGGCCCTTGAGGATGCCGAGCGCAGGCCGCCGCGTCTCCTGGACATGCTGGGGTTCGACTATTTCAAGTTGCTCGACCTGCTGACTATCGCCCGTTCCCGCAAGCACATCGAGAAGTATTACGGCACCCACGAAACGGGCCACTTCCCGGAGCGGCTGAAGCCCATTAACATCAAGCCTGACGTGGACCTCGCCGGTGAGTTTCGCTCCATCCGTGACATCAATAATGAAATCCGACGCCTTACTCTCGCAGCCTACGCGCCGCTACGGTACGTGCTGCCACATAAGCAAGGGGCTTACGACGCCAAATACAGCACTCAGATTCGCGGCGGCGAGAGTTTCTTTCGGCAGGTGGACCGTGAAGAAAGTCTTGTCCACCTTCTGCGGGTAAACGTCCTAAAACGGATGGAGAGTTCGGTTACGTCGTTCGCTCTTACGCTCACTCGCCAACTCGCCGACGTGGAAGCTACCCTGGCCAAGATCGAGGCTCACGCGGAAGCGGTAGAGGAAATTGACATCGAGGACGTGGACGCTGACGACCCGGCTTTCGAAAGCCTGCTGGTCGGGCGAAAGATCAAGGTGCTGCTTCAGGACGTGGACCGCGTCCGCTGGCGGCAGGACCTCATCGAAGACCGCAACCGCCTTGCGACGCTTCTTTCGGCTGCGAAGCAGGTGGATGCAGCGCGTGACGCCAAGCTGCGGGCTCTCCGCGATGTCATCGAACGCAAGTGCCTCCAACCCCTCAACGCCGGCAACCGCAAACTGCTCGTCTTTACTGCGTTTGCGGACACCGCCAAGTATCTTTATCACGAGCTTTCAGGTTGGGCGCGGAAGGGACTCCACCTGCACTCGGCCCTAGTCACCGGAGCAGGTCACAATCAGACGACGCTCCCCAACCTCCGCAAAGACTTTGCCAGCATCATCACGGCGTTCTCGCCCCGGTCAAAGGAGCGCCCTGAGGACCTCGCCGGTGAAGGCGAACTCGACCTTCTCATCGCCACCGACTGCATCAGCGAAGGCCAGAATCTCCAGGACTGCGACACCGTCATCAACTACGACATCCACTGGAATCCCGTCCGCATTATCCAGCGTTTCGGCCGCATCGACCGCATTGGTTCACACAACGAGTGCATCCAGCTCATCAACTTTTGGCCCAACATGGAGCTGGAGGAGTACATCAACCTCGAACAGCGCGTCAGCGGACGCATGGTGCTGCTCGATATTTCCGCTACCGGCGAAGAAAACTTAATCGAGCAACAGTCCGGCGATCAAATGAATGACCTGGAATACCGCCGCAAACAACTCCTCAAGCTCCAGGATGCTGTCATCGATTTGGAAGACCTCAGCAGCGGTGTATCGATCGCCGACCTCACCCTAAACGACTTCCGCATTGACTTGGCGGGTTTTCTCAAGGAACACGTCGGGAAGTTGGAAAGCCTGCCGCTTGGCACGTCTGCTGTAACCACCGCGCAGGGAAACGGAGATTCAGCAATCCCGCCAGGAATCATATTCTGCCTGCGTGCAGTCGGTGAGGGAGCACTGAAAAGCATCGAGCCGGGTTACCCGCTCGCTCCGCACTATGTCGTGCATGTGGGAGACGACGGCGCAGTTCTGCTGCCGTTCACTCAGGCCAAGCAGGCGCTCGACCGCCTGAAACGACTCTGCATTGGTCGCGACCTGCCCGACGCCGGAGCCAGTGTCCGCTTCGACAAGATGACCAGGTACGGTAAGGAGATGAGCGCCGCCCAGGAATTGCTCGCCAAGGCCGTTTCCTCCATCGTCGGCAAGAAAGAGGAACGCGCCGTCGCCAGTCTGTTCACCCCAGGCGGCACCCATGCCATGAAGGGCGAGTTCCAGGGCATTAACGACTTTGAGGTCGTTGCCTTTCTCGTCGTGCTGCCGGAGGCGGCAAACGCATGAAGTTCGCTCCGGTGATCAACGCCCTGGCTATTCCACCCGGCGCTCTTGTGGACCAACGGGTGCCCAAGAAGCTCCTGCTGGAACAGGGCGCACCTACTGCCGGCGACAAGCGCCAGATTCAGGATGGCATTGAGGACATGATCTGGGTGGCCGCGCTCAAGCCCACCAATATCGGTGTGCCGATCTTCCGGAATGAAGAGCGGGAGTATCTAGAGATCGCTGTGCTTACCGCCTCGCTCCGTTCCGCCGCGAAACCGAATCGCCTAATCGAACTGATTCACCGTGCGATTCCATACCCGCTCGTGCTTGTGGCGGCGCACGGCGACACCATCAGCTTGTCCCTGGCTCACAAACGCTGGTCACAAGGCGAGATCGGCAAGGTGGTTATCGAAGACTTGCACCGTACGGCCCCGTTTCGACCGGATTCGCCTAAGACGGAAGAAACCCTGTTCCTTGCGAGCCTTGCCGTCTCACAACTGCCCACTCGCGATCTTTTTGCGCTCTACCAGGGTTGGCTCGACCGCTTGGCCGCGCTGGAAGCGGCGCAGATAACCGGCACGTTTGCCCCGCCAGCTTCCGCTGACGGTGTCGCCCTGCGCTCCAGTCTCGACACGCATGCCCGGCTACTGCGCGAGATTGCGGTGCTGCGCGCTCAGGCAGAAAAGGAAAAGCAGATCAATCGTCGCGTAGAACTGAACCTTGAAATGAAGCGATTGGAAGCCGAACTGGCTGTGATCGGCCAATCATTGAGATGTAGAGAGGATATTTAATGAAAGTCTCAACCATTCTCGACCACATCGACAGTGGACACATGGCCTTACCTGAGTTTCAACGCGGCTACGTGTGGAACCGCGACCAAGTGCGGGGCCTGTTCGGTTCTCTCTACCGGCGGCATCCGGTGGGCATGCTGCTGGTATGGGCCACGGAGGCGAAGACGGCAATCCATCGCGGCGACGGTTCGCTCCCGGGTGGCGTGGTGAAGCTGCTGCTCGACGGCCAGCAGCGCATGACCACGCTCTACGGTGTTGTGCGGGGTAAGCCGCCTAAGTTTTTCGATGGTAATGCGATGGCGTTCACTGGGCTTCGGTTCCACCTCGACACCGAGACATTTGCTTTCTACCAGCCGCTAAAGATGCAGGACGATCCGAAGTGGATCGATGTGACGGAACTGATGCAACAGGGCAATGCGGGCCTGGGCGAGTTTGTCGCCCAGCTCAGTAAGCAGTCTACGCTGGCGCCGAAGTTGGGCGAGTACATAGGGCGTCTAGGTCGGCTGCTGGGCATTGTTGACATCGACCTGCACATAGAAGAGGTTACCGGCACGGACAAGTCGCTCGACGTGGTGGTTGAAATCTTCAACCAGGTGAACAGCGGAGGCACCAAACTTTCCAAAGGTGACTTGGCATTGGCCAAAATTTGTGCCGACTGGCCAGCGGCGCGCAACGAGATGAAGCAGGCCCTCAACGGCTGGAGGGCAAACAGCTACCAATTCGACCTCAACTGGCTGTTACGGTCTGTGAACACGGCGCTCACTGGCGAGGCAAAGTTCAGCTTCCTTCATGACAAAACCATGGAGGAGTTGCAGGACGGTCTGAAGCGGGCGGTCAAACGCATCGATACGTGCCTGAACCTCATCGGCGGACGTTTGGGCCTGGACCACGACCAAGTACTCTTCGGCCGCTTTGCGATTCCTGTCATGGTCCGCTATCTCGACAAGCGCGCCGGACCGCCCGACGTCAAGGAACAGGACAAGCTGCTTTTCTGGTTCGTTCAGGCAGGCATGTGGGGGCGTTTCTCCGGCTCCACCG
>Ga0187874_10003893_pt1 | contig 10222 bp, 7 predicted proteins | sample June2016WEW_16_1_3_FD_132993 | JGI IMG/M metagenome (GOLD analysis project Ga0187874, IMG submission 132993) | Peatland microbial communities from SPRUCE experiment site at the Marcell Experimental Forest, Minnesota, USA - June2016WEW_16_150 | ecosystem: Environmental > Terrestrial > Soil >... | reverse complement strand
CGTCGTTGCCCCATCCATTGCCGCCAATGTCATAGGTCCACTTGGAGGGGTCGGGTGCAGAGCCGTTGGGACCATTGAACTCGTCGGCCCAAACCAGCATGTAATGCATTTGAACGGCAGGCTGCTGGCTCAGGCCCAATCCACTACCATAAAGCAGCACCACTACAAGAATAGTGAGAGCAAGGCGTAGACATTTCATCGAAGTTACCTCATGAACGAGGAATACTAACATGATCTTCTCCCGCAGGGAGAAGGCGTACGCGACATGGAAGTTAAAGGTAGAGGTAGTGTTTGATCTATCGCGCCGGTCCATGCATAGGCGATACGTCAAGGGTTAGGCGAGAAAGACATGGCCAGGGATGTAGCGCGGGCGTCCCGCCCGCTGTCGCGGGAGCGTCCCGCTCGCGCGAAGTGCGCGGGCAAGAGGCCCACGCCACAGCGGGCAGGATGCCCGCGCTACAATGGCGGGAGGTCCCCACTCCCACCTTGTGCCGTACTCCCAGGCAATACCAAATCGAGAATGGATGGATTGTGGCGGGGGGTTCGCGATAAAATCCAGCGCCGGGAAAGGAGACGATGTGATGCCAAATAAAGTGCGATGGGGTGTTCTGGGGGCTGCTCTGATTGCAGTTCAAAAGGTGATACCGGGAATGCAGCGGGGAGAGTGGTCTGAGATTTCGGCGATCGCCTCTCGCGAATTGGGAAAAGCGCAAGCCGCGGCCAGCGCGCTCGGCATCGGCAAGGCCTATGGATCGTACGAAGAGCTCTTGCGGGATCCGGAGATTGAGGCGATCTACAATCCGCTTCCCAACCAGCTTCACGTGCCGTGGACGCTCAAGGCGATCGAAGCGGGCAAGCACGTTCTCTGCGAGAAACCGCTGAGCCTGACGGCGGAAGAGGCCAAGCCCCTTTTGGCGGCGCGCGACCGGGCCGACGTCAAGGTCGGTGAAGCCTTCATGGTCCGCACGCACCCGCAGTGGCTGAGGACTCGGGAGATCATTGAGTCCGGCCAGATCGGCGCGTTGCGCTCGATCACGGGCTTCTTCAGTTACTTCAACCGCGACCCCGCCAATATTCGCAACGTCGCCGAGTGGGGCGGCGGAGGCTTGATGGACATCGGGTGCTACCCGATCACGACCTCGCGTTTTGTTTATCGCCAGGAACCCGTGCGGGTGATGGGCCTCATCGAGCGTGATCCCGAAATGAAGATTGACCGGCTAACTTCCGCGATCCTCGATTTCCCCTCGGGACATTCCATCTTCACCTGTAGCACCCAAATCGTGCCCTATCAACGCATGCAGTTTTTCGGCACGCAACGGCGCATCGAGGTGGAGATTCCGTTCAATGCCCCCAACGACAGGCCTTGCCGGATCTTCGTTGACGACGGACGTGACTTTTTCGGCGGGGGCGTTAAAACGGAAGAGTTCGCGACGACGGACCAATATATGATTCAAGGCGACGTGTTCTCGCGGGCGATTCGCGAGGGCGGCGAGGTTCCGGTATCAGTCGAGAATGCCATCAAGAACATGTCCGTCATCGATGCCATCTTCCGGTCGGCGGAATCAGGCCGGTGGGAAAAACCGTAAGAGCGAGGGCGGCGGAAATAAACGCGTCCCCGTTGCACACGGTGCGAAGTTTTGGAGTGCGGCAGATTGGTGCCGCTTTTTCTACCGCTGACTTGTCAGCGGTTGGTGTTTCGCCGCGACGAGTCGCGGCGAGCAAGAGCGGCGACGAGTCGCCGCACTCCGAAATAACGGTCCGTGTCGCCGTGGCGCGAAGCTTTGACTAATGCATAAGGCGTTCGCAATTTTGCTTATAGTTAACGTTCTTAGGGTCAAGCTGGGCGGCAGCACGGTATTCCTGTAACGCGCCTCCCCGGTCGCCTTTCTGCTCCAGCGCGTCGGCGAGGCAGGCGTGCGCAGGGGCATAATTAGGGTTGAGGCGCAGCGCCTCGCGTTCCTCGGTGATGGTTCCATCATAGTCGCCCTTGCCGGCCAGCGCCAAGCCAAGTCCGGCGTGGGCCAGGCCGTTATTGGGGTTCAATTGCGCCGCCGTGCGGTACTCCGCGATGGCGCCGTCCCAGTCACCATTGTTTCTGAGGGCATCGCCCAAGTAGACGTGCGCCCGATCGTCATTGGGCTTCGAGCGCACCGCCTCGCGATATTCCTTGGTGGCGCCGTCCCAGTCCCCCTTCTTCGCCAATGCCGCGCCCAGGTTCGCGTGCCCCCCGTCACTATTAGGATTCAGGCTCAGCGCCTTGCGATATTCGGCAATGGCGCCATCCAAGTCGCCTTTGTTGCTCAGGGCCGTCGCCAGGCTGGCGTGCGCCATGTCGCTATTGGGATTCAGTTCGAGGGCCTTGCGGGATTCGGTAATAGCGCCGTCCCAATCACCCTTGCTCGCGAGCGCCGATCCCAGGTTGGCTCGCGCGAATTCATTCTTGGGGTTCAGTTCCAGGGCCTTCTTCTCTTCTGCGATTTCGCCGTCCCAATCGAGCTTGCCGCCGAGCGACACACCCAGGTAGGCGTGCGCATAGTCATCGTTCGCGTTCAGGCGCAGGCCCTCGCGGTCTTCCGCGACGGCGCCGTCCCAATCGCTCTTCCCAGCCAGGGCCAGGCCGAGGACGATGTGCGACATGGCGTTATTGGGATCCATCTTCAAAGCTTGGCGGGCGGCCGTTACATCGTCGTCCCACTTCTTCTGGCGGCCGAGGACCATGGCCAGGGCCAGGTAAACGTCGGCGTTGGGCGGCCCCAGCGGAATGGCGGCGCGGAATTCCTTTTCCGCATCCGGATATTGCCCTTTCAGCTTGAGTTCCGCTCCGTGCGCCACGTGTTGCCGGACCTCAACTTGTTTCGCCTGGGCGGCAGCATTGGGCGAGTCGGGCAACAACACGTTGGCGCCTTTGACCGCGGCGACCAGGTCGTCATCACCGCCCGCCAGGCGCACTTGCTGAAGATAATCATCCTTCACGTTGAAGTCGACGCCGTGGCCTTTCACCAACATGGTGATCCGTTGGGTGGGCGACTCCGCCGCGAGCTGGGCGACAATCTGCACTTGGTTAATCGGCATCTTATCGCGCACCGCCTTCAGGAATGGGTCCTTCGTACCGGCCGTCTTGAGGGTTCCGACATATTCCTCTGTGGGCGCGAAATCAAGTCCCCGCTGCGTGACGATTTTCGCGCCGGAGTCGTCGCCCAGTCCGGCCTGGACCATGTCATTCACCTGCTTTTCACTTAAGGGCTTGTTAGCACTCAGCGCCTTAAGGAACGGCGCCTTCGCACCGGAGGCCTTGAGGCGGAGGAGAAATGCCCGTGAGGGAATGAAAGCGAGCCCGCGCGACGCGATGAGCTTCGCTCCCGCGTCGGTTCCGAGGCCTGCTTTCACCATGTCAAGCACCTGTTGCTCGGTAAAGGGCTTGCTCTGGTCCTGGCCCTGGTCCTGCGCCCAAGCCGGCAGGGAGAAGACCAAACCCATCGCCAGTATGAGAAAGATCAGCGTTTTGTGTGATCTCATTGCCACCTCGCGAGGCTGTTGTAAACGGATTTAGACCTGAGGAGAGATTCTACCGCACTTTTCCCGCTTGTGGTCAGCCGGATGTTGGCCTGGGGGTAACGCCATAGATCACCCTCACATACTCATTTTGGGGCGCTGGCTTGGAATCCGGCTTCCCACTGCACGGGTTCTGACTGGCCGGAAAAAGTCATTCGTAGGGAATTCCCGCTCAGTTCATGCTGCACCGGGACCTCCGTGCCCCCTTTGGTTCTTGCCCGCGCTTGCGCGATGGTCATCCCGTTGGGAACGTAGAACCACAAGGTGTAGGCATCCCCGGACACAGTTTCTGACGTGCCCCGCAACGCGCTCTGCGCCGGGTCCCACTCCACCTGCTGAATCGAGTACGCCCCTGTGATGTGGCGGGAGGTGCCCACCAACTGCGGGTGATCCGCCAACGGATGAATCAGCAGCACCCGCGTATCGTATGGCGCAATCGTCAGTGCCATCTTGCCTTTGAATACACCCAGCAGCTTCTGCGCCCAGAAATCGAATACGACGTAGGAGGTCTGGGAATCGAGACCGAGTTTGTCCTCGAAAGAAAGCGCTCGGCTGGCTGTAGAAGTGCGCCAGTTGGTGAGCGCGGCAACGTCATAAATCCCCGACGGGGCATTCACCTTGACGTCCAGGATCTCGGGATAGTTATGGATGTAATCGTCAGGAGTTGTGCGCTTGAAGGTGTCCCACTTGGCGTCGGTTCCACGGCTGAAGAGGTCGATGGGCAGAATGGGCATGGTGGGCAACGTCTGCTTGAGCAGTCGCACGCGCTCGGCCGGCAGCTCCGGCATGACGCTCGCCATGGGATAAGCAACTCCCGTGAGCGAAACGTAAGTCACCACGGTGCGGGCCTCGGGCAAGGTCGTACCGAATCCCGTCAGGGGGGCCTCGCGGGTGCGGGCCGTCTCGATGACCGAGGGGTGCCGGTGCTTCGCGGCTTCCTCCGGCGTCATCGGCGGCAACAATTCCATCCCCTCCCCAGGCATTACGTAAACCACTAGATGATTCAGGAAGGCATTACCATTGATGGAACTAAAGAGGTTGTACATCCCCCGCCAGTTGTTGTACACATCCTGCCCATTGAAGTAAGAGTTGAAATACCCAATGCCATCGAGCGGCGCGCCGGCCGGACAACCCTCAATGAACCGGTGCGGACCCATTGTCTCCCGGATCACTTTCAGGCGCTGCCGGTACGCCTCGATGGGGTCACGCGACTTATCGATGACCTTATCGAGGTCAACGCCCGGGATGTACTTCAGATAGTCATGCTCGCCGTCAAATTTGTAGTAATCGAATCCCCAATCGTCCAGGGTGGTGAACTCCTTCTTGAGAAAATCAATGACCTGGGGGTTGGTGTCATCGAGCGTGGGAGTCTGGTAATCCAGAATGATCTTTCCGTCCCGCTTGTACCGCAGATACCAATCGGGGTGCTCTGTCACAGCTCCGGCGTAACTGTTGGGGACGATCCAGATTCCTGCCCGGAGCCCTTTGGATTTGATGTAATCGGTCAGCCACTTCGGCCCATGGGGGAACTTCTCTTTGTCCCAGTTTTCTACCCAGTAGTGCTCGCCCGACTTGCCGCGGTCGTAGCCGTCGTCCAGTTGCACGTATTGGTACCCGTACGGCTTTAGGTTTGCGGCAATCCAATCGGCGTTGCGGACGATGTCCTCCTCGCGCACGCCCTCGTAGTAGCTTGTCCAACTCGACCAGACCATCGGCGGTGTGCGGAAGTAGGAATCGTCAAACGGGACGTAGACGGGAAGCCCCAGGGTCTTGGTGAAGTAGTCGCGCAGGACCCGCACTTGCGCGTTGCCCGGCACGGGAATTATGACATCCAGCAGGTTCGCATCCTCCCCGCTACGTTGCATCGAGGTTGTGTCCGGGAAATCAATCGCCGTGTCGGTGGTGCGATCGAAGAGGCTGTGGAGGCGAGAATCCGATACCTGCCCCAGCGCGAGGTACATGACCTCCGGGTTGCGGCGGGGAAGAAAGGAAGGGTTGCGCGTCTCGCTGGCGCCGTAACCGTCCTTGACTTCGTCAGTGCCCACCCAGGTCACGGGCACTCCTTGCGGGTCCAGCAGGCGCGCCACAATCCGATCCGGAGTGGCGGGTGCTTCCGCGGTCAGCACCCCCTCCGCCGTCGTAGTGGAAATGGTCAATGCCTCGGGGCCCAGTTTGAAGTCCCACGCCGTGCGAGGCTCGGCCGAGTGAATGGTAAGTTCGTTTTCACCGATCTTGGCTACGGACCACCCTTTCAATTGCTGTAATCCTTGCGGACCGCGCAGATTCAGCCGGACGTCCTTCAATATCGTTCCGAGATTCTCGTACGTGACGCTGATTACTCCCTGCTGACCGTCCGCGGTAATCGTCCAACCGTCACTGCTTACGGTGAGAGGATTCCCAACTTGTGTCCAACCTATTTGCGCGGTCAGAAACAATCCGATCACAACCAACAAGACCCTGTGCATCTCTTGCTCCTTCGTCATTGAGCTGGACTCATTATGTAGAACACCGCGCCGTGGGGCGGCACGTGGAACGCGCGGCCACTCTGGACTGTGCCGAGCGAGCGCTTCTCCCAGAGATCGCGTAAAGTACAGCTCTCGGGAAGACGCAAATGATGCCAATCCACGCGGATCTCGGCTGGCCCGCTGTCACCGACGTTAAAGACCGCCAGATACTTTGAAACTCCATCGGGCGCCGTGGAAACCCAGGCGATTCCATCGCCGTGAGAAAACAGTTGATGGCTGTCGGTTCCCTTCTGGTTGGCAGCCAGAACCTCCTCGTTCGAGATCAGCGCCAGGGTCGCGGGATCGTTGCTCGGCAAGTCGCCGCCAAACATCAGGGGTGAGCGTGCGATGGACCACAGCGTAATGTGGGTACGCTGCTCGTCCGGGGTGAAGCGGGTTCGGCGATCATCCCCCACCTCGCCGCGAATACCGATGCGGCCGAGCGGAAGCATGTCCGCGTCCGGCCAGTTCCCCGGCTTGACATACGCACTCCAACTGTTGAGGAGATCGAAATTCTTGCGCAGCGATGGCCAATTGTCCCAGAAATCTCCGGAAATTCGCCAAAGGTTGGCGTTCTCAGCAAAGAAGGCGGCATGCGCAAGCGGAGCCGGGCCTGGCGACAGGCTGAGCACGATGGGGCGGCCCGCATGCAGAATCGCCTTGTGCAGAGCGGCAATCTCGTCCAGTTGCACAGGCGAGGACATGTCATCGGCCTTGATGTAATCCACACCCCATTCTGCATACATCTTCACAATGGAGTCGTAGTACGCCTGGCCGCCGGGATGCCTGGTGTTGACCCCGAACATGTCCACCATGCCTGCCCATTTGCAGACGTTTGATGTATCGGCTACGTCGGCCGCTGTGTAGGATGTACCGAGAATAGGCAGCTTGCGGGTGACGGCCTCGCGAGGAATGCCGCGCATAATGTGAATCCCAAACTTCAAGCCTTTCGAATGGATGTAAGCCGCCAGATGCGTGAATCCGGAGCCGTCCCCCGCAGAGGGAAACCGGCCAACCGCCGGCACCAACCGCCCATACTTATCGAGCGTCACGTTCGCGGGATCGGGGATGTAGCCGTGAGTCTTGGGCCTCGGTGTGTACCACTCGATGTCGACAACGATGTACTGCCATCCATACTGGGCCAGATATTTCGCCATGTAGTCGGCATTCGCCTTGACCTCTTCTTCCCGAACCGTGGTGCCGTAGGCGTCCCAACTGTTCCACCCCATGGGAGGAACCAGCGCTACGGTCGCGGCGGTTGTAGGCCAGGGGACCGACAAAGCGGCAAGCGCGAAAAGAATGATTTTGATGGCGCGAGCGATCATGCCTTTTTCTCCTTCTCTAAGGTGCTTCCATCCGGCACGCCATTGCCGCGGGTATACTACGCGCCAGCGTGCCGTTATACAAGCCGTGGGATGGCCAGCGCCGATGTTTTTCGATAACCACATTTGTTATCAGCAACATCACGGGGTAAGCGTCGTAACTAGCTTATTTTTCATCAACATCACGGGGTGCCAGTTTTTGTCACCATTGTTTTCAATAACATCACGGGTTATCTCTTCATTTTTGATAATATATTTTTCGGCTTCATAGCCTCGGCAAAACACACTAACCTCTTTAAATTCAAAGGCATCGATTTTGCCAAAATTCGAGTCATTTACGCTAACCCGATTTATTTCAATTACATCACGGGATATCGGCGGCATTGTTACGTCGCCCTTGTGCCGTGGCCACCCTGGCCATGTCTCCTGCACGCGCAGGATGCCCGTGGCGCTCACCATTCTATCGTTGGTGCCGGCGTCCGGTTGCGTTCGGCGGGCCCGCAAGTCCGCCATCCGGCGCTAGCCTTTAATGCTAGCATATGCTGATAGTCCCTGTCAAGAGAAAACCTATCGAATAGTTTAATATCGGTAGACGTAGACTTTAAGTCCGAAAATACTGCCCTCGGGAAGGAAAGATCACTCGCGCGGGCGTCTAATTGTCCGAGATCGCTCCCGGCATCAGCAGAGGAAGCGCGTGGGGAAAGCCGTGGGAAATCTGCCCGCACCACGTCGTACCTCCACGCGCGGATGAAATGACCGAACCAGCGGGATTAGCGTATGTTATAATTCCCGGCGACAGGGCGAAACGACAATTTTTGCGCGAGAGGGGTGTAACATCCGCCGCCGCGACTTACTTGGCGCAACCTCCGGCAGCCCGTTAGAGGTTTCACGGGCGGTTTCCTGGAGCCGGCGTGAATTCCTTCGCGCGGCGACGGGGGCAACCGCCGCCGGGGCTCTCGCGGCCTTCCCGCAGCTAGCGGGGGCAAGAGCCGTACCGAGCCGCCGCAAGGTCGTGGTGGTCACTTTCGGCGGGGGTGCTCGCGACGAAGAGACCTTCATGCCCGAAGGTCAGGAGAATATTCCCCATCTCTTGACCGAACTCCTTCCGCAGGCCAGTTTCTTCACGCAGGTGGTGAACCGGGGCATCCTGGGGCACTACGTCGCAACGGCCAGCCTGGCCACCGGCGTCTACGAGCGTTTCAATAATTTCGCCGACGTGCGACCCGAGAACCCGACAGTGTTTGAGTACTTTCGCAAGGACCTGAAGCGGCAGGCGAGAGATGCCTGGGTTGTCGCCCCAAGCAACGGCTTCAACCGAATCGGTGAGAGTTCCAACCGCTCCTACGGGCAGGGTTTGGGCGCGGGTGTGATTCTGCCCAAGCGATTGCTGACGGCGGCGCTCGATTCCGGCGGGAGAACGTCCTACGAGCACCTTCTGCGCGACAACTATGAAACCCCGCTGTACACGCCGGAGCTGAGCGGGAGCGAATTTGAGTTGCAGCAACTCGATGAGATCGTGAAGCTTTCGGTGTCGGATTTCGTCACGCACGCGCGCAATCTGGCAAGTCCGGATGAACTCTCGGTCTATGTCGCTCGGCAGCTCATGCGGCAATTCGCCCCCAGCTTGCTTTGGATCACGCTGCACGGCATCGACGTGGCGCACTCCGGGACTTTCTCACTTTACATCGAGGGAATACAGCGGTCTGACCGACTTTGCGCGGAGATCTGGAAAGCGATTCAGACCGATCCCGAATATGCCGGGAAGACCACCATGTTTATCCTCCCGGATTTTGGCCGCGATTCCGACACGGACGCCAGCGGCAACGGCTTTCAACACCATCGAACCGGCGATGCCCTCTCGCGAACCACCTGGATGTTGGTGATGGGTCCGGGCGTTCGCCAAAACGTCGTCGTGGACCGTCCGGTAGAGTCGGTGGACTTGGTTCCGACGCTCGGTTCCTTGCTCGGGTTCTCGACGCGCCTTTCGCAAGGCAAGCCGCTGCCGGAAGTGGTGTAGGGAAACATGCTTTCGTCTGACCTCAAGCCAGAGCAATTCCGGACGTACCCTCCGCAAGGGCGGCAATTGGCCATCGCCCACATTGCCTTGCTGAAGCAACTGCCGCCAAGTTTTGTGGCGCTCCTGCTGCGCGAAGTGATCGCTTACGACTGGAAGTTTCCTGCCGAGCAAAAAGATGTGACGCAGCAGCTTGCCTACCTCGACGCCCTCTCAAATGAGCAGCGGCAAGAGGCGATGGCGGGCTTTGCACAGATTCGCCTGTCCCCCGAGTTCGAGGGCCTAGATTGGGTGAATGCGCCCACTAAGTTTTCCGAGCGGCTGACGGCCCACCTGTGGTCCTCCCACCAAATCGATGGTTTTCGCGCGGCGGCCCTGGACTATGGCCACCGCGTTGACGCGAGCCGCACGCCGAACACGCCTCCGATCCCCCGACTCGGAATTGTGGTGATTGGGCAGGGAGTCGCGTCGAGCACCTATTCGCTGTTCCGCAAACTCCGCAAGCAAGGAGTCTATTTCAAGGCCGTCAAGCCGGATAGCGGGCTGCAAATCCTCCTGGATGCAGTAGCCGCCCGAGCGACGGCTCATCCCATTCCCTTTGGCCACTGGTACATCGACGGGGCAGCGCAAGAGCCCGGATCCAGCCCCGGGCTGACCTCGGTCTCTTACCATGCGCTCGAGCCCGCCCGTGCCGCTATCCTGAAGAAGATGGAGAAGGTGATCAAGTCGGGAACCGGTGGGCCGGAAGCGCTCCACGACCAGATGGCGGACCTGCGGCCGGAGGAAATTGGTCTCGACGGTACGGGCGATGAAGCCGTATTGAATCACTT
>Ga0187874_10003892_pt1 | contig 10222 bp, 4 predicted proteins | sample June2016WEW_16_1_3_FD_132993 | JGI IMG/M metagenome (GOLD analysis project Ga0187874, IMG submission 132993) | Peatland microbial communities from SPRUCE experiment site at the Marcell Experimental Forest, Minnesota, USA - June2016WEW_16_150 | ecosystem: Environmental > Terrestrial > Soil >... | reverse complement strand
TCGCCGTTCTGTAGCCTTCCTTTTTGCGCGGGCGCGTAGCTCAATTGGCAGAGCAACTGACTCTTAATCAGTAGGTTGAAGGTTCGATTCCTTCCGCGCTCACCATCTCTAATCCAATAAAAGAAATGATTTACGAGCAATCTATCGCTCGACTCAAAATCAGTCAATTTGGCCTGTGTCCGGGCTGTGTCCGTACTGGAACAAGGTTCCGTCCTGTAGGGCTGTCGCGCGAAATAGCCGAACGACCTAGGTGGGTACCGGAGCTACTTTTCTTCCATGGCGAATAACAACCGAGATTGCGCGTTTCGGCGTAATGCTCAACCCGACAGCTGACGCGCCTAATCGCGACCAGAGAAGCCCGAGGCTCTAGCGTACTTGCCGAGCACGTAGGGCGCCGACGTGCGGGGCGAGCTCGCTCGGCAAGGCTTATCAATCGCCCCCGGAAGAGCCTCTCGCGAGCTTCTCGCCTCTTTCCTTCAAATGCCTGTGGATGGCAGGGCACGGTGCGTGGAAAGGCTGGGCTGGCATGGCTCCGTTTATGTGATGCCAACCCACTCAATCGGTGAAGAGCTGGCGATAGTCGTATTCCAAAATGCCCACTCAATCGAACCCGCGTTTGCGATCACGGGATCGGTTGAGGACTGGCGCCGCAAGGTGGGGACGCTAGCCAAAGCAAATTCGCGACTGGTGTTTGCCATCTCCGTCGCTCTTGCTGGTCCCCTCGTTGAGCCTGCCGGGGAGGACTCCGGCGGCTTTCATTTTCGCGGAGCGTCGTCGAGCGGCAAGACCACCGCGCTGAAGGTTGCTGCCTCCGTCTGGGCAATCCTTCCTCGTACTGCCGGTTATGGCGTGCAACCTCAAACGGTCTTGAAGGGCTTGCCGCGGTGCACAACGACGGCCTGCTGATCCTCGACGAGTTGGCGCAGGTCGATCCAAGAGAGGCACCTATGGCGCCGTGGTTTCGACTTGCCGCATCCCGCAACGCCGCTGCGAGCTCAGCGCAGCGCCGAAGCCCGCCGAATGATGACCTGCCAGCGCCGAACCCGACTTAAGCACATTTCGCTTCGGTTTAGGAGTTGTTGAATTCGTATACCGGAGGCTTACGCTGCGCCAAGGAGTCTGCCCGCCGCTCAGGTACGCGCACCCTACCAGCAGTTCAGCTCGCGTTTCGCATCCCTGAAGATCGGCGTTCCTGCAGAAATTAAGAGCGAGCTTGGTTTATAAAGCCACTATTTTGTTAACCCTTGGTATATGAAGGAGAAGAATCTTAAACCAATCGTAGTTTAAGTTTGTGTTAATTTATATACCATGAGTACACAGAAGCAAGAGAAGTTAAACTGGCTGCAACGATCCCTACCCGAGGGACTCGTTGCGGACGCGGCCTGGCTTGAAAAGAACGGCTATTCCGGCGCTTTACGGAAGAAGTATGTGGCGCACGGCTGGCTGGACAGGATCGCACGCAGCGTGTACCGCCGGCCCGCGCCGCAGCTCCCGCAGGAAGGAAGCGAAAAGGTCCTCAGCTGGGAGAGTGTAGTCATCTCGCTCCAGAGCCTCCTGGACGCGCACTTCGTCGTTGGCGGCCGGACAGCTCTTGAATTGCAGGGCTTCGCACACTACCTGCCCTCCACGCCGCAGCGCGAGGTTCACCTTTACGGGACTGCCACGCGTCCCGGTTGGGTCTTGAAGCTGAAGGTTGAGAGCCGGTTCGTATTCCACAACGCGAAGAGATTATTCCCTAACGATGTCGTTCTGGACGTCGACAGCGAGGGGAACGATCTAGTTGTGCGCAGCAGTTACGTGCGACAAAGATGGGGAAAATGGGACTGTCCGCTCGTGCTGTCGTCATCGGAGCGCGCGATTCTCGAACTGCTCGACGAGGTACCGGAACGCGAGACGTTTCATCAGGCCGACATGCTCTTCGAAGGATTGCGAAACCTGAGTCCGCGCAAGCTGCAGCCGTTGCTTCACGCCTGCCGCAGCATCAAGGTAAAACGGCTGTTCCTGTGGTTCGCCGAGCGCCATCGGCCGCCGTGGCTCAACGCGCTCGATCGCGGCGGGATAGATCTGGGCAAAGGCAAGCGCATGCTCGTCAAAGGGGGCAAGCTCGACCCGAAGTTCAATATCACCGTTCCGGAGTCGCTCGATGGCAATAGCTGACAGTTATCGCAAACAGGTCGCGCTGCTGATCAGGACGGTGCCCCTCGTGGCTGCCGAAAAAGAATTTGCGCTCAAGGGCGGCACGGCGATCAACTTGTTCGTACGCGACATGCCGCGCCTGTCGGTCGATATCGATCTGACCTATGTGCCGGTCGCGGATCGCGCGACTTCGCTGAAGGCGATCGATGCCGGCATGAAGCGGATTGCGGGTGCGATCACGAAAGGCATGCGCGGCGCGCAGCTGAATGCCAGCCAGCCCAGAGGCGAGAACTGCACGACCAAACTGCTTCTTCGCGCCGATGACGCGCAGATCAAGATTGAGGTGACGCCGGTGCTGCGCGGTTGCGTCTACGAGCCCGCCGTGAAGCGCGTTTCGCCAAAGGTCGAAGAGCAATTCGGCTTCGCCGAAATGCCTGTCGTCGACTTTGCTGATCTTTACGCCGGCAAAATCATGGCGGCCTTGGACCGCCAGCATCCGCGCGACCTGTTCGATGTTCGGGACCTGCTGGCGAATGAAGGTATCGACGACAGGCTGCGTAAGGCCTTCATCGTCTATCTACTCAGCCATAACCGTCCCATGGCCGAAGTTCTCGCTCCGCAGCGGCTCGACGTCTCGGCCGAGTACGAGCGCGGCTTCGAAGGCATGGTGGATCAGCCGGTCAGCCTCGATGACCTTCTGAAGGCGCGTGAAGATCTCATTAGGGAGATCGTCGGCAAGATGCCGGAACAGCATAAGCAGTTTCTGGTCAGTGAAAAAGGGCGAGCCCAACTGGTCTCTGCTAGACCTGCCCGGTGCAAAGAACCTGCCCGCCGTGCGCTGGAAACTCGAAAACCTTGCGAAGCCTGATGCCGATAAACGGGCGAGACTGCTGAAAGGTTTGAACGAGGCCCTGCGCATCAAGGAATCATAGGGACATAGGATGGGGGCGGAGTGTTTAAGCGGATTGCCTCGGATGAGCGCTTTTCGGACTATCAACCAGGCAATTCAGTCAGCTTGGCAGGTTGCCCTTGCGGGTTTCGCAATCGTTCCCCTTGTCCCCATCGAGCTGCAATGGAGGGCGAATCCGTGCCAGCGGAACGTAGCCTGAAGGGCTGTCCCCTCTGCCCCAGAGCTGTCCCCCAAGGCTAGGCAGGCCCAAACCCCCAAGTACGGTGGTGGTCGCCCCTTCCCCATTGTCCCCTCGAAAAACGCTGCACAACCCTGAAGGCGAAGCGGAAGACGATTCGGCGTTGCCACGAGCAATACCGCTGTTAAGCTGCTAACCAAGGCGAAACATGTGCCCTTGCCATGCCTCCCGAGTGGCTGCTGGCCTGCGCTGCGTCACCCATAAGGGCCAGGTGGCACCCTACGACGTGGATCGCGGACGGCAAGCGCGATGGGAAGCTAATGAGCAGGGGCCCGCTCGTTCCGCTATCGCTTGGAGCAACGGCACTACCCACTGCAGATATGTCAGGCCTCGCACATACACAATAGGGACAAATCCTTCGCTCATCTCATAAGGACTTGCCGGTTCCAGGATTCTTATCGCCTCGCCAGAATCGCGCTGATCGAGTGCAACTGCCGCTCGAACTGCCGGAATGGCGCCGTGAAATAAGTGTAAACTGGAAATCCCCTATTCAGTTCAGCCGCCATTTTGAGCGCCTGCGTACTATCGCCGGCGAGGGTCTTGACCCCGTCCCGAGACCTATAGGCCTTACCAAGAAAAATAAACATGCGCTGGAATTCCTCGGTGGGTGTATAGTGCGTTGCTGTTCATCCAAGAACGTAAATCCGGGTCCCCAATCTCAAAAGGGAGGACACTCCCGTGCCGCGCTTTCTTCGTCTTGTGCTGTCCTTGTCGCTGTTCACCGCTTTCATCACAGTCGTACTTAGCCCGCAAATTGGCCATGCGGTGATACCACCTCCGGGCGACCCTGCATACAGCCAGGACTGTCCCTCCAACGGCCCTTCAGTATGCCCTCCCCAGCACCTGCCTGCCTACTCGTTCTCTATCAGCCTTACGGAAGGAAACGTGGCGAACGAAACATCGGTGGCGCAAGTTCGAAGTTCCTTCGGAGCGACGCTGGGCTTCTCCCCTATCTACAACTCTTACGCTGCGGACGGCTCCCGCACCATGTTTATGGGTCCTGGCTCCCAGACCGACATAGGATTGGGGTATGGCTGGACGCACATGTATAACGATTTGCTGTTCAGCTGGCACGGCGATGTGTTCCGCGTGGGGCCCGACGGTCGTATCACCCGCTTCGCCCTGCAGAACAACGGCAGCTACCTGACTTCACCCGGATATTTCGAAACCCTGGTCAAGAACAACGACGGTTCGTTCGACCTGACCACCAAGTACCAGACTGACTATCACTACGAATCCATTCCGGACACGCCCTTCCTGGTAGATGGCCCGGTGCTGCGGCCCACCAGCATCACCGACCGGAACAACAATGTCACGACGCTGACGTACACCGACGGCAACCTCGCGCTCATCACCGATACCTACGGCCGGAGCATCCAACTCAATTACAACGGCAATCATCATCTAACGACCGTGATCGACCCTTTTGGGGCGACGACCACCTTTAGCTATAACGCTAATGGCAATCTGCTGACGGCCATCACCGACCCCACTGGTAAAACGACTAGCTATACCTACAACAACCTTAATCAAATCACCTCCAAGACCGACCGTGATGGGCGGGTGTTCACCATCCTTTACAACCATAATCTGCCGTCTTCGGAACTCGACGGCAACGGGGGGACGATTTATACGCTCACCAATCCCACGAATTGGGCAAGCGATCCCGTTCAACTACTTAAGGACTTCATGCGGGTCTACATCCCGTCCACCACGTCCGCGACCGACGGTCGCGGCAACGTCTGGACCTACAGTTATGACAGTAATGCGCACCCGTTGAGGGTGACCGCGCCGGATGGAGCCGTAACTACCTACACTTACGATCCGGCCACACTCAAGGTCCATTCGGTGACAGATGCGGACGGCAACACGACGACATATAGCTATGATGCCGAAGGTAATACGCTCACCCGCAGTGACGCGCTCGGCCATGTCACGACCTACACCTACGATTCACAGTTCAATCAGATGCTAAGCATGACCGACCCTCAAGGCCGAATCACCACCTACACAATTGACGGGCACGGGAACCGGCTTAGCGAGACGGACCCCCTCGGCGGAATCAGAAAGTGGGCCTACGATTCCCACGGAAATGTCCTGACCGACACCGATAAGGACGGCAACACTACAACCTTCGCCTACGACGGTTATGGCAATCGCAACACGGTCACCGACGCCCTCAACGACGTCGCAAAGTATACCCACGACATTATGGGCAATGTGACGTCGATGACCGACGCCGATGGCAACACTACGAGATATCAGTACGACGCTCTCTACCGCCTCATCTTGGTTACCGATGCTCTTGGCGGTCAGAAACAGTATTTCTATGACGGCGAAGGCGACAAGATAAAGTTCATTGACGAAAACGGGCATGCAACTTTGTATAGCTACGACCAGCGCATGCGGCTGACGACTGTAACCGATGCTTTGGGCGGGGTGATCACTTATACCTACGACGGTAATAACAATAAGCTGTCCATGACCGACCAGAACGGACATACAACGACATATGCCTACGACGTGCAAAACCGTCTGATCCAGGTCACAGACGCTTTAGGAGATACGACGCACTACGCCTATGATCCTGTCGGAAACCTGATATCGGAAACCGATGCCAACGGCCACACCACCACCTATCGCTACGACGCCTTAAATCGCAGGGTCCAAAAGACAGACGCACTGAGTGAGGTCACGACCTGGGTCTACGATCTCACCGGCCTTCCGGGCTGTCCGGTCCCGCCGGGGCCCTGTAGCGGCCCGACTCTGGGGTCGCAGCTGGTTACCGAGCAAATTGATGGCAGTGGGAAAGTGATCTATTACGCTTACGATGGGCTGGACCGCCTGATCGTCGAAGACCATAAGCAGGGAAACACAAGGTACGAGATTGATCCCAACGATGCGGTCACTGTTTATATCTACGATCCCAATTCCAACCGGCTGACATGGCAGCAACCGGACGGCAACAGGACCAACTATACCTACGATGCGGTGAACCGCATGATCCAGATGGTCCAGGTGCAGACAGGTGATACGACCAGGTGGACTTACGATCCCTTTGGCAACGTCAAGACTGTCACTGCCCCAAACCTCAATGCGACCACATACAGCTATGATGCTCTGAATCGCAAGATCCAGCAGACGGACAGCGATGGTCCGGTTGGTACCTGGTCCTACGATCCTGTGAGCAACCTGGTGTCCAGTACCGACGGGGACGGTAACTTGACGTCCTACGCCTACGATGGGTTGAACCGCCGGGTCACAATGACCGATGCCCTGGGTGACGTCACACAGTATTTTTACGATCCCGTGGGCAACCAGGTGAAGGTGATAGATCGCGAGGGAAATCCAGCCACATATTCCTACGATGCCATCAACCGGCTTCTCACGATCACCACTGCACTGCCGGCGACGACCACTTTCCAATACGACCCGGTCGGCAATCGGACCGCGATCATCGACGCCAACGGCCATACGACGACATTTGCCTATGACAAGGTAAATCGAAAGATATCCGAAACCTATCCCGACCTGTCCAACAACACGATCACGTGGACCTACGACCAGGTCGGTAACGTGATAACCCGGACCGACCAAGAGTCGCAGATCACGACCTACAGCTATAGCGACCTGTACTTCCTGCTGAGCCGAGCTTACTCCCCCAGCGGAAGCGCCGATATTTTCACCTATGACCTGTCCGGGCGCGTACTCAGTGGTTTACGCTCAAGCTGCCTGCCTGCCTGCTTAAACTGGAATGAGACTTTCGCCTATGATGGTGCTGACCGATTGTTACAGAGCGTTCAGAATGGTCAAACCGTCTCCTACGTGTACAACATTCCTGGACGCACCCGGACGGTAACCTACCCCAGCGGGCGGAATATTACCGAACAGTGGGACTTCCGGCCGCAGATTCTAACGGTCAACGACGGTGGCCCCACCCCGATTGCGCAATACAGCTATGACTTCGCCAGCAACGTGTTAACGCGAGGGTATCGCAATGGCACGCTCGCCACTTACACCTACAACCCTGACAATTGGGTCTGCTCACTGACTAATAGCCTTGGCGCCAATCTCGTTGTCGGTTTCACTTACGGCTATGACAACGAAGGCAACAAGTTCTATGAGCAGAAACTGCATGAGACGGACGATTCCGAGGCATATATCTACGATCCGGTTTACCGGCTGATTAACTACCAGGCGGGCACGCTGAATGGTTCCCCGCCTCCCAACTGCCCCACGAGCCCCTTGAGCATACAGATGCCCCCCACCATCCAGACAGCCTACACACTGGACAAGCTGGGCAACTGGACCAGCAAATACACATTTGATCACGACGGCTCCCTCCAGAACCGAACTTTCAGCCCGTCTAACGAGATCACCTCCATCAATACAAGCCAGGTGGCAAGCGACTACAACGGGAATACAACTTCGTATGTGGGGATCGGCTATTCCTACGACGAAGAGAACCGGCTGTACCAGGCAACGCCACAGGAGGGGAATTTCCTGGGGCAATATTTCTATGATGCCTTCGGCCGCAGAGTCTCGAAGATCGACAACCTGCGCATTCAGACTTTCTACTACTACGACGGTTGGCGAACGATCGAGGAGCGGTGGTCAGCGGGTTTGGCCCCGGCAACCTACGTTTTCGGCAATTACCTGGACGAAGCATTGACCATGGATCGCGGCGGGGCGACCTACTACTATCATCAGAATGCGCTTTGGTCCACGTTCGCACTGACCGACTCAAACGGCAAGGGAGTCGAAGGCTACCAGTACGATCCCTACGGCTATCAGACTTTGGTCTTGCCGGGTCAGGACGGGATCCTGGACTTTGGCGACGACGATGTCTTTCTGCCCGGCGCCAAAAGCTCTGTCGGCAACCCGTTTCTCTTCACCGAGCAGCGCTTCGATCCTGAAACTGGTTTCTTGTACTACAAGAACCGGTACAACTCCACCTTCTTTGGCCGCTTCATGAGCCGGGATCCCATTGACTACGCGGCTGGCGACATGAACCTGTATGCGTACGTTGGCGACCGTCCAACGAACCTTACAGATCCAACGGGGAACGCGTCCAATTACTATCTTCGGATAGACGGCGTCACCGAAGAATCGACTGCGCCAAACTTTCAAAAGCAAATTGAGTTGGACAGTTGGTCGTTCGGCGCTTCCAGTCCCGCGGACATAGGCGGCGGTCTAGCCGCCGGCAAGTCGGGAGAAGAGATCTGGGTGGACAAGTACGGCCGCGTGAAGGTGCAATTCTACTGGGGCGGCCAGGGGCAGAACGAGACACTTTCATTGGCAGACTTTGATTTAGACTCTTCCAGCTATCAGATTTTGAAGGCCTTGTATCAAGGCACACACATAGACAAAACTGCGTTGCGCGTGGAGGACAATTCGCGCGAATACGTGAAGAACGACCGCCGCCTGATCGTACGCAATCAGGACGCGTTGGTGGAAGCGGATAAACATGGACACGTCAAGGGCGACCACAAAGCGGCCATCTATGACAAGCCGATGGGGGATCAGCAAGAGGATTACGTCGAGATTCACCAGAAGATTGCCTTGCCATATGATTTACCCGACCGTCAGACGGTGAGTACCTTTAAGTCACGCAGTTCGAAGGGCGGCGGCAGCGCGGTCTACATGAACTTGGGAACGATTGCACCCGAGATGAACTTCGGAACGATTGCACCCGAATTCAAGGAGCAGAAGCCTGATGGAACTTTGGGTGGAAGCAGGATTTGGGATTTTCCGTCACCCGGCTCAGGAGGGCCTCCCATGCCCGAAGGGTATGAAGCGGTGCGAGACGCGACAGGCGTTGCAGGACCGAAGGATCCCGATACGGCCGATGATGGCAGCAAGCTTGGAAAGCTAAACCAATAGCCAGATTATTGGAGTTGATGTGCCTCCAGCAGCCCGCATAAACGATCCGACTACGCACCTCGCGACGCCTCTCGCGCCGGGCCCGGGAGTACCAATGTTCTCACCGGTAATCTTCCTGCTTGGCGGGCGACCGTCGATCAGCATGCTTGCCCGGCGGTCGGCGTCAGCGGCGCAGATGGCGTCGGCTCGGTGCTAATGGGCAGTCCGACCGTGCTCATCAACAACATGATGGCGTGCCGGTTGGGCGATATCGTGGTCGAAAAACCAAGGGGCTGCTATGGGACCGGCGAATCCCATCGTCCGAACAGAGCGCATCCGGAATCTGGGCTGGCGATCGCAACTCGTTTCAGCGAACAAGGAGAACAGATGAAAGGGAGTTTATTCCTAGTGGTTACGGTGCTGCTCGTGATCATGTGCGTCAGCAGCTTCGGCCAAGGTCCGGCCTCGTCGGCTAACGGAACTATTGTCACACCACCCAGCAGCCTGGTGCGAGGCCCCGGGAATGTACACACTCCGATGTTCATTTTCATTCCCGATGAAGGCAGGCAGCCTAATAGCCCGCCATCGAGTGCTGAGACGCCTTCCTCTATCGCTTGTATCTACGGCGTAACGACGCCAACCATGGGCTGCCCCAGAAACGGGAGTCTTGTTGCCAGCGGTGGGTCAAAGGCCATCGCCGTGGTGGAGTATGGGAATAATTCAACGGCCCAGTCGGATTTCAATGCATTCAGTACCCAATACGGCTTACCAGCCCAGACGCTGCAGTTTTTCTGCTCCTGCAACTCGTGTCCGAGCAGCGACGGGACTGGCTGGGACTTGGAGGAAGCTTTGGACGTACAGTACGCTCATGCCATGGCACCCAATGCGCAGATCATTGTGGCGGAGTTCTGCAGCGACCCGATCGGCGATGGAACCGAAACCGACGCGGGGGAGGCCGTGGCGGCCGCGCCTTACAACGGCGGGGAAGTCTCCAATAGCTGGACCTACGATGGGGGGGAGTTTCCTGAGGAACTGGGGTTGGATCAGTACTTCACCACTCCCAGCGTCGTCTACTT
>Ga0187874_10003890_pt1 | contig 10226 bp, 9 predicted proteins | sample June2016WEW_16_1_3_FD_132993 | JGI IMG/M metagenome (GOLD analysis project Ga0187874, IMG submission 132993) | Peatland microbial communities from SPRUCE experiment site at the Marcell Experimental Forest, Minnesota, USA - June2016WEW_16_150 | ecosystem: Environmental > Terrestrial > Soil >... | reverse complement strand
GCGAAGTCGGCAGCACCTTCGGAGACCTCGCGCACGAATTCGGCCGGCACTTCGCCGACGGTAGTGACGCCGGTGCGCCAGTTATGCACACGGAACAGGCTGGCAGGCACACCGGCGAACATTTCGGCGATTTGCGCCGGGGTCACGGGAGAGTGCGTTCCGAGCGCAGGCAGCACGTCCGCGAGCCGGTCCCCGCAATAATCGTAAACCAGACGCGTGAGAACCCCGGCATGGGAATGAAACCGGGTAAAATCCGGCGGGATAACAAGCACCCGGCGGCGTGGCCCCAGCCGCTCCATGGCCTGGGCAACACCCGCGCGCAAGTCCCCGGTTGCAATTTTGTCGGGTGCAGAGCCGCGTTCAAAGTAAAGCATAAGGAGACACTAGTTTGCCCCAATCTCCTGGGCATTGAAAGCTCTTTGGCAATTCAACGTTGGATGCGCGCGGAGCCACCCTTGGCAAAGGCCTTGACTTGATCCACCGTGGCCATGGTGGTGTCGCCGGGGAAGGTGGTCAGCAAGGCGCCGTGGGCCCAGCCCAGCTTGACCGCTTCCTCCGGGGCTTCCCCGCTCAGCAAGCCGTAGAAGAAACCGGCTGCAAAACCGTCCCCGCCGCCCACCCGGTCGAACACCTCCAACTCGCAAGCAGGCGCGAGATAATTCTTGCCGTCGATCCAGGCCACGGCGCTCCAATGATGGCGATTGGTCGAATGGACCTCGCGCAAAGTCGTGGCGATAATCTTCACCTGCGGATGTTGTTTGGTAACCCGTTCGATCATGGTCAAGAAGGCCGATGGGTCGAGTTTGGATTTGGCCGCCATTTCCGGTCCGGCAATGCCCAGGCCTTTTTGCATGTCTTCCTCGTTGCCCACCAACACGTCCACGTTCTTGACAATCCGGTTGATGACCGATACGGCCCGATCCTGGCCGCCTGAGATTTTCCAGAGCTTCTCCCGGAAATTCAGGTCGAAAGAAACCACGGCCCCGGCCGCCTTGGCCGCCTGCATGCCTTCGATAATCAACTCGGCCGTGGTTTGCGAAAGCGCCGCGAAAATCCCGCCGCTATGGAACCAACGCACGCCCCCGGCAAAAATCTGTTTCCAATCGAAGTCCCCCGGCTTGAGTTGAGCTGCGGCTTCATTACAGCGGTTGTAAAAGACCACCGGCGCGCGCACGCCCTGCCCGCGGTCGCTATAAACCGCGGCCATGTTGGGACCGGTCACGCCATTGTGGGCAAAGTGCTTGTAAAATGGCTTTACGCCCATGGCTCGCACCCGCTCGGCAATGAGATCGCCAATGGGGTAATCCACCATGGCGGTGGCAATCCCGGTTTGCAGTCGAAAGCAGTCCGACAAATTGGCCGCCACATTATACTCGCCGCCGCTGACATGGATCCGGCACTCAGTGGCTTTGCGAAAAGGAATAATGCCGGGGTCCAGGCGGTGGACCAAACCTCCAAGCGATACCAGGTCCAGCGCGCCGCCCGTTCTTATATTTAGTCCGTATTTCATGGGTGGGACGTTGACCGAATCCAGCCTCGTTTGTCACGGAAAAAACGGACGTGTTTCCGCTAAGACCTTAGTCAGGAAGTCTGGCATCTGGCAAGGACCCGCTCCACTTCCGTGGCAAAACTGAGAGGAATCAGAAGCCGCCCAAATTGAGCCATGACCAGGTCACCCACGTTGGTTTGGCCGACCTTCATTGTGAACAGGTCCTGGCCCATGATGCCTGCGTCCGAAACGAACGACCGCAGCGCGACCGCGGATTCCGGCTTGCCCAACGTCACTTCCCGTTGCAGGCGAACCAGAAGTTCGCGGCGAGGGTCCGGGGCCAAAACGAAGTCTGTGCCGTCGTCGGTCTTTCCCACCACGTAACGCAGGCCGACGGCGATCAGCAGAACCAGCGGGGCAATTTCCGTCTCGCTCGCGCCGCTTTCCACCATGCGCTTGAGGGTCGGGTACACCCGGGGCAGATATTTGGCCGTCCAATTCATCGCGATTCGCTCCGTAGCGTCGGGCAGGTGCGGGTTGAGCACGCGGCGGATGGCATTGGCGCCAAAAGCTTGCGCCGTCGAGAAACTCGGAGAGCTAATTCCCGTCGTAGCCAATTTGATGATGTGTTCAACCATCGCCCGCAAAAGCGGATCGTGCATCCCCTTATAGATACTGAAGGGGCCGAACCACCCCTTGATCGCGCCCGCGAGTGCCAGCCAAAGATGGAGGGCGTTGAGGGTGGTGAGCTTGAGCTTCTCCGCCACCTCAACTTCGTAGAGCGGCACGAAATGCACCCCATCCACTTCATCCATCGGGGGGACCGCTCCCGCAAACTGCTGTTCGATGATCCACCAGAGTGTCTCCTCGGTAACTGCCGTCGGGCAAACAAAACCGAACTCCTGGACTCGCGCCACAATTTCCGGCGTCGGGGGGATTGAGATACGGTCAATCATGCTGTCAGGGCAACCGACCTGTTCGGGGTCGGCAATCCAGGCCTCAAAGCCCTTGAGGGCGGCGCCGCGAGCCCGCTCGAAACTACGTGCCATCATGCGGAACGCCGCTCTTGCGAACTGCCCGTTACGGCTGAAGTTCGTCCCGGAGATAAAGGTGAACCTGGGGCCACCGGCAGCGTAACGCGCCGCGAGGAACTCCGTGAAGCGTCCCAGATGGCTCCTGGTGGCGCCATGAGCAACGTCATCTTTGGTGGCCGTCCCCAGCGGACTGGCCAAGTCCCCGTCGCCCAATTTCCACTCACAGTCCCACCAACTTTCGGGCACGTTGCCCGTCGCGAAACTCACTTTCGGATCGGCCGCGTGATGCCGGAGCCAGGCCCACGTGGCGCCGGCGCCGCTTTCGCCCGCAAAGCCAACACCCGCGAAGCTGTCATGAATCCGCAGTTGCGGAGCACCGTCGGAAGGCAGCACCAAGTGGGCGGCCAAGCCATCGGTCTGATTCAGGTCGGATACCAGGCCGCCGTTGAAGGTCTCCATGCCAATGACACGGGGAGCGCATTCCGGGCCGCGTTTGCGCCGGAGCAGTCCGAGAACGTCGCTGGTGAAACCAATCCCCATCCCACCCGGTCCGAGAATGACTCCGGCGGCCTGTGGGGCAGTGGCATGACGAAAATAAGGCGGAGCTACAAGGGTGAGGCCCGCGGCTGTCAGGGTTTCTTTATCCCCCAGAAGCGCCAGCAGGGATTTTCGGGTAAGGGGCTCAAGTGTTTTCTTCATTTGCACTAGCTGGTTTCTTTGCCGCTTTCCCGGGCTTGATGGGATGCGTTCGATTGTCTCATTTTGCGCAGATTGTGGCCATTTTACATCGGAAAACAAGCTGAAACCTGTTCGATTGGCCCGTAGGGCGGGCGGAAAGGATACGCATCAGTTCAAACTGCTGGCGCTGGACACAATTCGAGGTGGTTTGTGAATTTCAATGCCGGTGATCTGAGCGGGAGGTTTCCGTCATTTCCCGCCTGCTTTGGGAGAAATCTGATGTCACGACCCGCCCATCAATCCAATCTTTCTCAAAAGGATTTCCAAGTCAGCGTCCACATTCGCCACTCGCAAGAGATCATCAAGCGAGAATTGCCGCCCCAGCGCGTGGGCGTTTACCGGCTTCTGATAACTTGGCCACCGGCTTTTTAGTCTTGTTTCCGCTGAGGCGGCGTCGGGAATTTCACGCTTCATGCCAGGCATCATTCTCAACAATAAGCCTTCGTGGTTTGGAGTTTGCACGCAAACGGTGATTTTGTTTTTGGCGGCCTCACGCCTCAACCGTTCAATTGACCAGTCGCCTTGCTCCGCGCGGTCTCTGTCCACGATAAGAAAGCGGTCCCGGTAAGCGCCTGCGATTCTGCAACGCCGCTTATGCAGACGCACAGTCTTTTGAAGCATTGATTTGAACCCGCCGCCGCCGAGCAGGACGCCATCCAGATGAACGTGCAATTCCTTTTGTGAGAGCGCCTGCAGCCACGCGAGGAAGGACTGTTCACTCTCGCCCTCAACCGCGACAAAGAATCGCGCGCGAATTTTGACGATTGGCGCTGACATGGGTCAGCCGATATGCGGCACAGCCCCCAGTTCGCCGGAGAGATATTTTTTCATCAGGCTCGGCTCGCGGCGCAGCCCTTTGATTTCGCGCGCGCCGTAAATGCGCGTCGGTTTGCCGCCCGGCTTTTCGGTGAAGAATACCTGTTCTTTTTCCAGTTCATCAAGAATTGCAGGATTGTGAGCCGTGAACAGAAGTTGCGCGCCGTTCGGGTTGCGCCGGCTGTCGTAAAACCAGCGGAACAGTTCAGGAATCAGCAGAGGGTGAATGTCGGTGTCCAATTCATCAATCACTGCCACCCCGCCAATATCCAGGACAAATTGCAGCAGTGGAAAAATCTCGATAAACTGCCGCGTTCCCTTTGATTCCTGCGCCAGCACAATGTCGCAGTCGAGTCCAACATGCTTGAACGTCGCTATAGGGCCGGTGTTGCCAGGGTGAATCTTCATTTCTTGAAGTCCCAAATCAAGGCGGCTGAGTTCGCGGTTCAAACGCTGGAGATAGTCGGGGCGTTGCGCGTAGAAAGACAGGGCGCTATTGAGTCCTCCATTTGCTTTGTCCAGCCCGACGATATTGGTTTGCAGGCCCCGAAGCGATAAAATGAAATCGCTGGAGAGTTTGTGGTTAAGTTGCGCCAGCGTGCTGATAACGCTCGCATTCGGGCGGATGCTCTGAATGCGCGAATCACCATTGGTGATGCCGAACTCACGGCCAAAAGTGAATTTCTGCTGATGGCGTTCAAAAATCCTGCGGGGTTTCCCATGCGGTGCGTAAGACAGCGATTCGTAACTTACCTCGCTGCCAAATTTGTTTGGCTCATGGCCGATATGCACCTCGTAGCGAAAGACCGCGGCAGGCGCGTTTTCCGCAAGCTGGCTGTCATATTCAATACTGATCTTTGAGGGGCGATTCCACCAATTGTTGCGCGCATACGGATTGAAAAGCGGAATGGCACTGCTGGGCTGCAGGGTAAAGCTGTGCTGCACAAACGAAGCCGCGCTTGTAATGGCGCGCAGAACAGTGGATTTGCCGGATGCGTTTGGCCCATAAACCCCGATGATCAACGGCAGCCGCTGGCCGCAAGCAGCCCGCGAATCCCGGAAGCAGGCCAAGTCTGGGGCATTTGCAGGCACCTGGAAATCCATCTCCTGCCTGTCGGCCACGGAGAAGAAGTTTTCTATGACAATGCTGTGTATCATGGCTGTAATGTTTGCATATTTTGTGTCGAAAGTCAACGTTGAAACAGATAAAACAGAGACATAAATGCCATTTTGACATAAAAATGTTGTTTAATGCGTTATTCTGATCCGCTGTTGTGCGAACTTACCAAGTTTCCATCAACCCTGCGCCGAAAACCCAACTGGAGCCAGCAAAAGACTGCGGCGGATCACGGCGCCGGAATTTTTTTCCGTGGTCTCGGCGGCTGGTGGCTGAGCTGGAAATCGACTTGCTTTTTGAAGGTGTCCACTTTGCCGACTTGTACGGTGACTTTGTCGCCGAGCCGGATGACGCGCCGGGTGCGGCGGCCCACCAATTGGTTGCGCGCGGCGTCGAAGATGAAAAAATCGTCCTCGACGGAGGAGAGATGCACTAACCCGCTCATCCCAAGGGCGGGCACATCGACGAAGAATCCGAAATTGCGCACGTCGATGACCAGCGCGGGGTAGGCATGAGGCTGGCCGGATTTCAGTTGGCCGCGCAGATAGGCGAAGAGCTTGACGTCTTTGCTGTCGCGCTCGGCGTCGGCGGAGTTGCGCTCGGTTTCGGAGAGGCGCCGGGCCACGGGGGCGAGGCCGTGCGCGCTGCTTTTGACGCTGTCAAATAATGCGCGGTGGACGACCAGGTCGGCGTAGCGGCGGATGGGCGAGGTAAAGTGGGTGTACTTGGCCTTGTTCAGCCCGTAATGGCCGAGCGGTTCGACGGCGTATCGGGCGCGCATGAGGGATTTGAGAAAACCGATCTTCAGCGCCGGGCCGATGGGCAGGGTGTCCAGGCGCAACAGGAGTTTTTGCACCTCGGGCCGGTGCGTCAGGCCGCCGCACGGGATATTATGACTGACAACGTCGTCGCGGTATTCCGCCAGGCGCGTTTCGTCGGGCGGCTCGTGAACGCGATAGATGGCCGGGCGGCGCAGCGACATCAGCCGCGTGGCGACCGCTTCATTGGCCAGGAGCATGAATTCCTCGATCAACTGGTGCGAGACGTCGTTCTCGATTTTTTCGATCCGCAGGACGCGCCCGCGGGCGTCGAGGCGGATTTTCGTTTCGGGAAAATCCAGGGCGAGCGAGCCGGTCTGGAAACGGGCGCGGCGAAGGCGCTGGGCCAGGGCGTGGGCCTGATGGAGCATTTGTTCGACGGGATCGCCGGCCGGCGGCCGTTGCAGGATGGCGAGGGTTTCCTTGTAAGTCAGGCGCCGCCGGGAGCGGATGACGGCGGGATAAAATTTCGCCTCCAGGACGCGCCCCTCGCTGGAGAGGAGAAACTCGACGCATTTGGTCAGGCGGTCCACGGCGGGATTGAGCGAGCAGAGTTCGTTGCTCAACGCTTCGGGCAACATCGGGATGACGCGGTCCACCAGGTAGGTCGAATTGCCGCGCCGGAGCGCTTCTTCATCCAGGGCGCCGCCGGGGCGGACGTAGTGCGAGACATCGGCGATGTGGACCCATAATTTCCATTGATGGCGCGCGTCGCGCGCGAGGCAAATCGCGTCGTCAAAATCCTTGGCGTCGTCCGGATCGACGGTGACGACGCAATGGCTGCGGCAATCGACCCGCCCGCGCCATTCGTCCGGCGACGGCTCGCCGCGCGGATGCGTTTTGGCGATGGCGGCGGCTTCGGAGAGCACCTTTTTGGAAAAATGCGCCGGCAGGTTGTAGTGGCGCAGGACCGAAAGCATATCGACGCCTTCGTTGCCGCCCGGCCCGAGGACTTCGATGATTTCCCCTTCGGGATTGGTATGCCGGGATTCCCAGGCCTTCAATTCCACGACCACTTTGTCGCCGACACTGGCGGGCCGGCCCGTATCGCGGGCGGGCGGGACATAGATGTCGTGCGGAATGCGCGGATCGTCGGGAATGACAAATAGAAATTGCCGGCTGCGCTGCAAGGTGCCGACGATTTGGGCGCGCTTGCGGTCCAGGATGCGGACGACCGCGCCGGTGGCTTGCTCCCGGCCGGACGGGCGGCGGCCGGCGGCGGCGTCGCGCCGCACCAGGACGTGATAGCCATTGAAGGCCGTGCCGGTGGCGCTTTCGGGGACGACGATTTCCGGCACGGTGGAATCGTCCGGTTCGAGAAAGCCCTTGCCCTGGCGGTTGACGCGCAGGACGCCGGGGATGAGGTCGGCCTGGCGGGATTGGATGTAGCGATGGCCCTTGGTGCGGATGATCTGGCCGTTTTGCTCCAGGCGGCGGAGGGCGTGTTGGAGAGCGGGTTGATCGCCTGGGGAAAGGCCCAGGCGGGAGAGCAACTGATGGAAGTCGGAGGGAGAGTAATCGCGCCGGCCCAGCAGACGTAAAATGGCGTCTTCCATGTCAACCGCCCAGGGCGGCCAGTTGCTCGCGGCCTTCCATCAGGAATTCGAGATAGGAGCAGAGGCGGGCCTTCATTTCCAGGCGCGGCACAATGGCGTCAATCAAACCGTGCTCAAGCAAGAACTCGGCCGTTTGAAAGCCCGGCGGCAATTCCGATTGGGTGGTGCTCTCGATCACGCGCGGCCCGGCAAAACCGATCATCGCGCCCGGCTCGGCCAGGATCAAATCGCCCACCGCGGCGAAGCTGGCCATGACGCCGGCCATGGTTGGGTTGGTCAGCACGCTGATGTAGGGCAGCTTGTTGCGGGCGTGATAGGCCAGCGCGCCGCAGGTCTTGGCCATTTGCATCAAGCTGAACATCCCTTCATACATGCGGGCGCCGCCGCTGGTGGAAATGATGATGACGGGCAGGCCCTTGTCGGTGGCCGCCTCGATCAAACGGGTCAGCTTCTCGCCCACGACCGCGCCCATCGAGCCGCCCAGGAATCCAAAATCCATCACCCCCAGGGCGACGCGGCATTTGCCCACGCGCCCGATGCCGGTGCAGACGGCGTCCTTGAGGTTGGTTTCCTTTTTGTATTGTTCGAGTTTGGCGGTGTAGGCGGCCACGCCGGTGAATTTGAGCACATCAACACTTTCCATGGAGGCGTCGGCCTCCTCGAAGGAACAAGTCTCGACCAGGGCGTGGATGCGTTCGCGGGCGCTGATGGGGAAATGATACTGGCATTTGGGGCAGACCTTGAGGTTGGCGTCCAGCTCCTTGTCATAGATCATGGCGGCGCACTTTTTGCACTTGGTCCAGAGGCCCTCCGGGATTTCGCGCTTGCGTGAGGGAGGGCCGGCCAGCTTGGGTTTCTTCACGAAACTGGTGGTCTGGGCGTCCGAGGGCGGCGGCGTGACGGCGGGTTCACCGGTTTCCAGGTTGAGGGTCTTTTTCGTAAATGAAGTTGTGGCCATATTAAAACCTCGTCATCCGATTGTTAATTGCCAGCACTTTATCCATTAAACCCGATCCGCTTGCGCGGCGTCAAGTTCCGCGCGCCACCGTCCAGACACAGACATCGCCCGCGCCGGCTTGGCGGGCCGCCTGGGCGCAAGCGTGCGTTGTGGCGCCCGTCGTGAGCACATCATCCACCAAAATAACTTTTTGGCCATCCAATTCTTTTCCGGCCCGCGGGGCGAAGGCCGCCTGCATGTTGGCGGCCCGTTCCGGGCGGGTCAACCTGGTCTGGGTCTGGGTGAATTTGACCCGGCGGAGCAGGCGATTGTTCACCGGAAGGCCCAACGCGCGGCCCAGGTGGCGGGCCAGGCAGTTGGCCTGGTTGAATTCCCGTTCGCGCTCTTTGAGCGGATGCAGCGGCACCGGAACAATCAGGTCCCATTTTTCGCCGGCCAGGGCGGGGGCCGCCTGTCGCACCAGCAGATCGGCCAGGAACGGCTCGAACCAAACCGCCCGCTTGTATTTGTAACGATGGATGATGTCCAGAATCAGCGCGTTGGCCGCCACCGCCGAGCGGGCATAGCGAAAACCGAATTCGACCTCCGCGCAATTCGCGCAGCGGAACGGTTGGGTGATGTGGCCTTCGTAGGGCAGTCCGCACCGCTCGCAAAACGGGGCGGTGATGAAGCGAACGCCCGACCAGCATTCGCCGCCGACATACCCCTCGGCCGCTCCGGCGCGTTCCTGGCCGCAAATCTGGCACACCGGCGGATAAATGAAATTCAACGCGGCGTCGAGGGCGGTTTTGAAATTCGAGAGGTTCACCCGAATCCTTGGCGACCTTTATCCCTTGCGCAATTCGGCGCGCGCCTCACGGATGATGTCAGGCAGACGATCCAGTTTTCCCGAACGGCGGTCGGCCTCGGCGTCGGCTGACAACTCGCGCCAGAGCCGTTCCTTCTCCAGACGCGGTAAAAGGCGGTGCAGCAGCAGCAAGCTCTCGTCATCCATAGCCTCGATGCGCTGGATGAGTTCAGGCCGCAATTTCCGGGCTTCTAAGACGGTCGCTTCCATGACACCATCATGCGCCAGCCTGCCTGCCAAAGCGAGTCATTTCTGGTGAATTTGATTTTGGCTTGCCATGCCAAGCTGCTTGGCATATCTTCTCTTGATGCGAAACGCGATCTCTGCTCACTACGCCAAAATCGGCCGCCGGGGCGGTCTGGCCTCCACGCCAGCCAAGCGCGCGGCGGCGCGGCGCAACGCCCTCAAACGCTGGCGGCGCAAGCCGGATGCCGGAATTCTGCCATTGAACAGGTTGCGCGATGGAATGTGGTATCTTGGCCGCGGGCGCAACGGGGCCGCCGGGTTGTGGGATGCGCGCGCCCGATGCTTTTGGACCATTGCCCTGAATGACTTCGCGGACCCGGCCACTTTCCCGGCTGAACCACGACGCCAGGTTCGTCTGAAACGAGAGGACTACTTTTCCCGCCAGAGCGGGACTTTCAGACCAACCGCCCGTTTGGGAGCCTGAAGCGTGTTCACAACCTGTTCCCAAATTCAGGAAGCCCTATCCCGCCTCGGACGCCGTCTGGCTTTAAACTTGGAACATTAAACTCGCGCAAGCGCGCTTGCAGTGGGGCGGCGATTGGTTCTAAATGTGCGGCCGGATGAACAACCAGACAGTCACATTTACCAAAGAGGACCCGTGGCGCGT
>Ga0187874_10003888_pt1 | contig 10227 bp, 9 predicted proteins | sample June2016WEW_16_1_3_FD_132993 | JGI IMG/M metagenome (GOLD analysis project Ga0187874, IMG submission 132993) | Peatland microbial communities from SPRUCE experiment site at the Marcell Experimental Forest, Minnesota, USA - June2016WEW_16_150 | ecosystem: Environmental > Terrestrial > Soil >... | reverse complement strand
CCATGATGGAGCCGAGTTTCGACAGCGTCTCAAAATCCACCGGCGTGTCGAACATCTCCTGGGGTATGCATCCGCCCGAAGGTCCGCCGGTTTGCACCGCCTTGACGGCATGCCCGCCGGCCGCGCCCTCGCCCACGTCATAGACAAAAGTCTTGAGCGGAGTCCCCAGGGGCATTTCCACCAAGCCGGTGTTCTTGATCTTGCCGACCAGGGAAAAAACCTTGGTTCCGGGACTCTTGGCGCTGCCCGTTTCCGTGAACCATGCCGGGCCCTTGGCAATGATGGGCGCTACGTTGTACCAGGTCTCGACGTTATTGATGTTGGTGGGAAATCCCCACAAACCCTTTTGCGCGGGAAAGGGCGGGCGCGGCCGGGGGCGCCCGGCATGCCCTTCCAAAGAGCTGATGAGCGCCGTTTCTTCACCGCAAACGAAGGCGCCTGCGCCTTCCACGAGTTCAATGTTGAAATTGAAGCCGCGACCGAGGATATCGTCGCCCAGCAATCCGGATTCTTTGGCCTGTTCGATGGCGCGTTCCAGGCGGTGCACGGCCAGCGGATACTCGGCGCGGACATAAACAATCCCCATGGTGGCGCCGGTCAGGAAACCGGCAATCAGCATTCCTTCTAACAACGAATGCGGGTCGCTTTCGATTTCGTTCCGGTTCATGTAGGCACCGGGGTCGCCTTCATCAGCGTTACAGATGATGTACTTTCTCTCCGCCACACCCTTACGCAGATAATCCCATTTCTGGCCGGTGGAGAAACCGGCGCCTCCGCGCCCGCGAAGTTTGGCGGCTTTTATCTGCTCAATGACTACGTCCGGCCGGTTATCGATGAGCACGTTGTAGAGCGACTGATATCCGCCCACCGCGATGTACTCTTCCACATCATCAGGATTAATGAGCCCGCAATTGCGCAAGACGATTTTCTTCTGGCCTTTGAAGAAGGGGATTTCTCGCCAGGAAGGAATATTGGCGTAGCCGGTCCCGTATTTGACCTGTGCCGTGATATGGTCCCACTCCTCAATCTTGCAGAGAGCCAGGTCCGTGGGGATGTTCCCCATCATGACGTCGTCAATAATCTCGTCGATTTGCTGGCTCTGCACGCGGTGGAGTATCACCAAGGGCCGGCCGGGGAGCCAAACATTCACCAGCGGCTCCTGGGCGCAGAAACCAAAGCAACCGACGCGGGCCAAAAGAATATCCAAGCCACGCTTGTCAATGGCATCGGCAAAGGCGTGATAAACCGCTTCCGCGCCATTGCCGGCGCCACAGGTCCCCATGCCCACGGCGATGCGAGGGCGGAAAGGCAAAAGCTTGGCCATCCCCGCCCCTCGAACGGTGCTGAACGTGCTCAAATCCCGGATGCGCGTCATTTCTTTGCCGTCTCCCTTCCCAAATGCTCCAGCTCTCTTTGCAGCGTCTGCTCGTTCATGTGGCCGTACACTTCGTGATTGACCTCGATCACCGGAGCAAGCGCGCATTGGCCAAAGCAGGCCACCGTACGGAGCGTATACATGCCATCACTGGTATTGAGTGAGATCTTGTCCCCGAGCTCTTCGTCGGGGTTGTGGAACCCCAGCTTGAACATCAGGGTCTCGAGCAGATCGCGCGAGCCGCGCGTGTGGCAAGCCGTTCCGCGGCAGATACAGATGGTATTCTTTCCCTGCGGCTCGAGGTTGAAGAGCGCGTAGAACGTGACCACGCTGTAAACCCGAGCCAGAGGCGTGTCCGTCTTGGCGGCAATGTATTCGAGGGTCTCACGCGAAAGGAACTTGCGCGGTTGGTGATCCTGGGCCTTCTCCAGGATACCCAGCAGAGCGCCGGGGTGGCCGCTCTGTCCAGCTATTACCTTATCCAAGAAGTCCTGTTCGGCTTGCGCCAGCGGAACTGAGGTCAACGTCACCATGGGCTCACTCCTTGACTCTTGCCAGTCACCAATCCAGCAAACTCACAAGAACTTAAATCCTCTACAGCCTTCCCTGCACACACTTGGCCATTTCAGGCTCGCCGCAATTCGTCCAAAACCTCGCCATCTGGCGCCAGCAGTTTAACTTGCAAGGCCATGTGTCCCAGGGCGTGGGTGGAACAACTCAGGCATGGGTCGAAAGCCCGCACCACCGCTTCCACACGGTTGAGCATCCCTTCCGAGAGCTTTTCGCCATTTACAAAATGCTTCGCCACTTGCAGAACGCCACGATTGAGCGCCAGATTGTTGTGGCCGGTGGCAATGATGAGATTTGCCCAGATCATTAGCCCATTGTCATCCACTTTGTAGTGATGAATCAGGGTGCCGCGCGGGGCCTCTGTCACCCCGATGCCCTCCTGGTTGTTGACCCCGGCAAAAGCCCGAACGTGCTTGGAAAGGATATCCGTGCCCTGGAGCAATTGCTCCATACGCTCGATGCCATAAATGATTTCGATGAGGCGCGCGTAATGATAATAGAACGAGCTCAGCACCGCACCGCGGTCAAGCTCGCGAAACTCAGCCCATTCCTGGTCGGCGCGGGGGGTTCCGCAGCGGTCGGCAATGTTCAGGCGGGCCAGCGGCCCCACGCGGTAAATGCCCTCGGGATAACCGCGCGGCTTGTAGTAGGGGGACTTCAGATAGCTATCCGGCTCGCAAGCTTCGCCGATGTAATCCGCGTAGTTGAGGACGTCCAGTTTGTCGGACATGATGTTGCCGCGAGAATCCACAACGCGGAAGAATCCGTTGTAATGTTCAAGTTCCCCGGTGGGGCTCACCAGTCCCAGAAAATAAGTGGGAAAATTTGCGAAGGTCCGAATTTCCTCGCGGAACTGATCCAGAACCGTCTTGAACCAGTCGAGAGTCTTTTGCGCGATTTGCATGGCTTCCGGTAGCACGGCCAGAATCTCGTCACGAATCGCCACCGGGAGCGGCGCATTGACTCCACCCGCAACGACCCAGGCAGGATGAATCCGTTTCCCCGCCATTTTCTCGATAATCTGCTGTCCAATCTGGCGCAAGCGCACGCCATCGCGCGCCAACTGCGGGTGAGCTTCTGCCAAACCAAAAATATTCCGCCGCGCCGGGTCGGAATCCATTCCCAACAAGAGATCCGGGGAAGAAAGATGGAAGAAACTGAGTGCGTGGGATTGCACAATCTGCGCCAGGTTCAGAATGGTGCGCAGCTTAATGGCTGTCGGGGGGATTCGCGTCGCCAAAATCGCATCACAAGCTTTCGCCGAGGCAACCAGATGGCTCACCGGGCAGATGCCACAGGTCCGCGCCATCAGCGAGGGCATTTCATAAAACGGCCGGCCTTCGCAGAGCTTTTCAAAGCCGCGGAGCTGCGTCACGTGAAAGCGCGCATCCGCGACCTTTCCTTGGTCATCAAGATGGATTGTAATCTTCCCGTGGCCTTCGATCCGCGTCACGGGATTGATAACTATCGTCTTCTTACTCATCGCTTTTTGCTTTGCCATCCCTTTTCGTTACGGTACTGCTTGATTCAAAATTCAAGATTCAAAATGACTCCGGACCGCCTCTATGCTCCAAACCTCGTCTTCGCCATGAGGTCAGGACATCGCCCCTCCAGGATATCCGTCAGCACCAGGTAGATGGTGTCGGCGGAGGGAGGACATCCCGGCACGTACACATCCACGGCCACAAACTCGTGGATCGGCCGGGCCTGAGGAAGGAGGGTGGGAACGGCCTCCCGAGGCGGCCCCTGGTTGAGTGTCGAGTTTTCGGCATACGCGCGGTTTTGGACGTGCTGTACCTTAAATGGGTTCCGCATGGACGGTATATTGGCGGTCACAGCACAATCGCCCAGCGAGACCAGGAGGCGAGAACGGGCGCGGACCTTCAGGATTTTTTCCAGATCTTCGTCACTGCTCACGGCGCCTTCCACGAGGGCCACATCCACGTTTTCAGGGAACTCCTTTTGGTCAACATAGGGACCGAAAACGACCTCGATCTTCCCTGCCAGTTCGAGCAGGCGCTCGTCCATATCCAGGATCGACATGTGGCAGCCCGAGCAGCCATCCAACCACAATGTTGCAACGCGTGCTTTACTCACCAGCGTCTCTCCCGCATTAACGTCAGATAGGGCAGAAACTGCCGTTGTTTGGTCATTTCCTGCACCGACTTGCCTTTTTCTACCAGCGCCCCGGTGGGGCAAACATTGATGCACTTGCCGCAGCTCGTGCAGGTTTCCGACGCGCCCCAAGGCTGGTTGAGGTCGGTGATCACTTGGGCATTCACTCCCCGCCCCAGCACGTCCCACGTGTGTGCTCCCTCGATTTCGTCGCATACCCGCACGCAGCGCGTGCACAGGATGCAGCGATTGTGATCAATAACAAAACGCTCGTGCGATCCATCCACAGCCAGGCGCGGATACCGGTAGGCGAAGTGTACGTGGGTCATCTCCAGGGTTTGCGAAAGGTTCTGCAATTCGCAATGTCCGTTGGAGACGCAAACGGCGCACACATGGTTGCGCTCCGAAAAGAGCAATTCCAGAATGGCTCTCCGGTATTTGCTGAGCCGCTCGCTACTCAGGGACACTTCCATGCCTTCCTCGACGCGGGTAACGCAAGCGGGAAGCAGTTTGTTGATGCCTTTGACCTCCACTAGGCAGAGGCGACAGGCGCCCACGCGGGAAAGGCCCGACAGGTGGCAGAGGGTGGGAATGTGCATGTTATTTTCCCGCGCCACCTGGAGGATGGTCTGATCACCGCGCGCGCTGATGTCGCGCCCATCCATTTTCAGAGTGATTACGCGAACCGCTTGGCTCAAGCCTCCACCTCCTTATGAATCTGACAGACGCCCGATGGGCATTTGCCTTCCTCCACATGCGCCAAATATTCATTGCGGAAATACCGCAGGGTGCTCAGCACGGGATTGGGAGCCGACTGTCCCAGGCCGCAAAGGCTGGTATTCATCACCAGGTCGCACAATTCCTCGAGGACCGTCACATGTTGCGCGGTGGCTTTCCCCTCCGTGATTCGGCTCAGAAGGTCGTGCATCTGGTAAGTCCCCACGCGGCAGGGAACGCACTTGCCGCAGGACTCCGACATGCAGAACTCCATGAAGTACTTGGCGACATCCACCATGCAGGAGGTATCGTCCATCACAATCATGCCGCCGGAGCCCATGATGGAACCGAGCTTCTTGAGCGATTCATAATCCACCGGCATATCCAGAAACTCCGCCGGGATACATCCCCCGGAAGGTCCGCCAGTCTGCACGGCCTTGAAATTTCGCCCGTCTGGAACACCGCCACCGATATCAAAAATGATTTCGCGCAGGGTGATGCCCATGGGTACCTCGATCAGGCCGGTGTTCTGAACGCGGCCCGCCAGCGCAAAGACCTTCGTTCCCTTGCTCTTCTCCGTCCCGATGCGTGCAAACCAGTCCCCGCCGTTGCACAGGATGGGGGGAATATTGGCGAACGTCTCAACGTTGTTAATCAGGGTGGGATAGCCCCAAAGCCCTTCGGCTGCGGGAAATGGCGGCCGCGGCCGGGGCGTTCCCCGCCGCCCTTCGATGGAAGCGATCAGCGCCGTTTCCTCACCGCACACGAAGGCCCCCGCACCCAAGCGCAATTCCACATGGAAGCTGTGCGTGGTGCCGAAAATGTTGTTCCCCAGCAAGCCTAGATTTTGCGCCTGGCGAATGGCGGTCTTAAGGTTTTTGATGGCCAGGGGATACTCGGCGCGTACGTAAATGTAGCCCTGCGTAGCGTCCACGGCGTACGCAGCAATCGCCATGCCTTCGAGCACGCGGTGCGGGTCGCTTTCGAGAACGCTGCGGTCCATGAAAGCCCCGGGGTCGCCCTCGTCGGCGTTGCACACCACGTATTTCTTATCCGCATCGGCTTTCGCCACCGTGCCCCACTTCAGTCCCGTGGGGTAACCGGCCCCGCCGCGCCCGCGCAAACCACTGCGCAGAACCTGCTCCACCACCTCGCCGGAAGAGAACTCCGTCAAGGCTTTAACCAGCGCCTCATAACCGCCCGCCGCGATGTAGTCTTCAATCTGCTCAGGGTCTACGCGGCCGCAATTCTCCAGGACAATCTTCACTTGGCGGCGGAAAAAGGGCATTTCGGTAGGGCACTCAAGGCGCGCTACCGGCTCAGCGTCAAGACTCTTGATGATGTCCGCCGCGTCGCCCTCGTTCACGTTCTGGTACATCACATTTCGCGGCTTCACTGACACCAGTGGACCATTGGCGCAGAGGCCCATACAGCCCACACCCTTCACCTTGCACTGGTGCTCAAGCCCACGGTCCTTAATTTCCTTCTCCAGCGCCGCCTTGACCTTGTCGCTCCCGGAAGAGAGGCAACCCGCCGCGGTACAGACGTGCAGGCGATTCTTGAATTGCCGTTCTGCTTCCTCCTGTTTGGCGGTTATTTCGCCAAGTTCTTCCGGCGTCATTGCCCCCACCTCCCAGCTTTCGCCAACATGTCTGTGGAATTCATCTTGCCCGCCACCTGTCCGTCAAACACCACGGCAGGCGCCAGTCCACACGCTCCCAGGCAGCGCGCGGTGAGGAGGGAAACGTTGCCGTCCGGCGTGGTCTCTCCCGGCTTGATCCCATACTGCTTTTCCATGTCGGTCAGCAACTTCCCCGCCCCCTTGATGTAGCAGGCCGTCCCCGTGCAGACGACGCAGGTATGTTTGCCAGGGGGCTTCATGGTGAAGTAGTGGTAGAACGTCGCCACCCCATACGCCTGACTCAGTGGCACGCGTAAGCTCGTGGCCACGAACCGCAGCGAATCCGTGTCCAGGTAACCGAACGCTTCCTGCACGCTATGTAGCGCCTCAATCAGCGCGTGCGATTGGTTGCCCAGCCGGCGCATGGAAGCTTCTACGATCTTCCAGCGCTTGTCCGGCGATGGCGCTACCGGCTTACGAAAACTCGTGCCCATTTCACACTCCTCCTCCGCTTTTCCCGCAAGGCATCCTTCGTATCCCTATACCCTTCGACATTACTTCTGCACGACTTGAGCCAAATTGGTGTTTACAAGAACATCAGGAGTGCTAATAGTTTGAACAAATTAGGCAACTATGAGGTACAAACTGTCCCGTTTGCATAGCGTCAAACGACACAATGTCCCCGGAATCCTCGGACCTGCGACGAATGCCCCAATTATTGACTTATTGTCTGCGGCTTTTCAAAATCCAGAAAACAATTTGCCCGAACGCATAATTTGTGGCTTACTCGCCACACCTGGGTACGAAACGGGCAATGGGTGGAGAAAAAACAGGATACGGGAGTCAGCTCGGGTTTGCGCCTGTTATTCTTTCGGCCATTCGAAGGGGAAGAGTTTTCCGGCGTCCTCTGGACTGAGCTTGACGCCCAGCAGCGCCGCCGCATGGGCAAGCACCGGGTCGCGTTCATTAGCCATGTCTTGGGCGGTGGGAAGAACAATTTCGTCCGGCGTGACCCCGGTATGCTCCAGGCTTTTCCCGTCGCTCATAATAAGGTCGGACTCGGTGATGGATACCCCATAGGGAACGACGGTTTCAGTGCCAACCTTATGTTCATAGTGCTTCGCTTCCATAACACTACCCGAGGAGCGGTCACCGACCACGAGACCGCGCTTTTGGAGTTGCACGATCCGGGCAAAGAGTTCTGCCGCCGATGCTGACTTGGAGTCAACCAGCACCAGGACCTTCCCTGTGAAGGCTTTGCCACCCCGGCCTTTTGCCACCTCGGGCTTCATTTCTTTCCGGCCCTTTCGATCCGCGATCTTAACTTCGTCAGCGAAAATGCCGCCCAGGAGGTACTTCAGCGTATCGACCGCTCCGCCGGGGTTTCCCCGCAGGTCTATGATGAGAGCCTGGTGTTTTCGCGCCTTGCCCATCAACCTGTCAATTTCATCCTGATTGAACATAAACTCCGGCAGCTTCAGGATCATCAGCGCATCGCCCATCTCCGTCGTGCGGGGACGGATGAGATGTTGCTCAGCCTCATCCTCGCGGATGATATCCCATATGTTATTGGCGTCGGGAGACGTCAGGTCCACCATTTTGGAGGTTTGTTTGAACTTTGCCGCCACATCGGCCAGGCGTTCCTGACCTTCAGGATTGCGAATCGTGAGGCGCAGTCCGGGCTGGGGGCGCAACACTCTGAAGGTGTAGTCGATCTTCCACAGGTTCTCGCGAGAGGGTTTGTAACCATTAACGGCCAGCACCTGGTCTCCGCGTTTCACTCCCTTGGCCTCGGCGTCACTGCCTGGGCGCACGCGGGAGATGTAACACCCGTCACCCACCATTTCCATGCGAAAGCCGTAGTCGTGCCGATAGGGGCGCGGCGGGGGAAGCAGGAAAGTATGGGAATCGTTAAGAGCGTCAAGAGCCGCCGCGACGTGGGCGATGGACATGTTCAGGGAGCTTTCCGCGCGAATTTTCTCCCGGGCCTCGCGTACCTTTGCCTCCCAATCCAGGCCATGAAAGGTTTGATCATAGTAATGCTTTTGTATGTCTTGGGCGACATCGTCTAACATCTCAGACGCTCTGTCGCGGTCGAGACTGGACATTTGTTGCGAGCTCGCCGGCGAGGCCAGAAACATCGCCAGCGTTATAATTGCCAGAATGGATTTGCAGAACTTCGCCTCGTTCACGAGAAACCTCCAGGGCGGATTAAGCAGCGAAATCGTACTGCCACTTTTCCTGAAGTCAATACCTTTGTCTTCAGTGATAGACCAAAAGCCTGAAGGTCCCCACAATCGCTTCCCGCACACGAAAGGCAGGCCTGAAAAGGCGCGGCAAATAACCGAGTGTGCGCGGCATGAAAGTCGATCGCCTTCGGCATCTCTTGCTGAAGGGAGTGAGAACTTTGTAGCGCGGGCGTCCCGCCCGCTGGGGCGTGGGCATCTTGCCCGCGCCATTGGCGGGAGCGGGACGCTCCCGCGCCAGCGGGCGGGACGCCCGCGCTACATCCCCCCTACCTTCAACTTCTATGTCGCACGGCATACAACGGGCTAGGCCTTGAATTACTCAAGATTCTGAACAACGCGCTGATGACCGCCCAGTCAGCAGATTCATTTCTTCAGGCACGGGAGAACCCAGAGCGGTGGGGGTCAATAGCCGAATCCGCCATCGGGGCCCATCTGGCGAATGGAGCTTTAACGGGTGACTACCGACTCTTTTACTGGCGCGAAGCTTCTAAAGAAGTGGACTACGTCCTGCAAAAAGGGAACCGAATACTTGCCCTGGAGGTAAAATCGGGACATCGCCCCACAGCTCGACCAGGAATGGCGGCATTCGATAGAATTTATGCTCCCGCAAAGAAGTTTTTGGTCGGAACAAGTGGAATGTCCTTCAAAGAATTTCTCAGCGTGCGCGCGGCGGAATTTTTCTGACTTTTTGGATCGACGCAGCCTCTGATCTTCGGCCCGCCCAATACGGTCCTCCGCGCCTCTCAATTTCAAATCTTCTCAATCCCATGGGAGGATATGAAATGCCACGGACCTACAGAACAGGTCCGCGCTACGCTGGCTTCCAGGCAGATGACTGGAACCGCAACCAGCGCGGCGGTGGGGTCGATCCAGCGGATATGAAGCACCGCATTGAGGACCAAGCCGGCAAGGGTTATGCCGGCAAGGTAGGCACAGGATTAGACTATCGGCGCCAAAGGCCAAAAGCACGGGGCTCCGTGCGCGCCATGCCGAAAAGAGAGCAAGGGCGTACTCAACCGCCATCCAGATCAGCGTGACCACTTGCAGCCGCACAATCTGGCGCGATATTTCGCCGGAAGTTCCTGCGCATCCCGAGGCGCGGGTCAATGTCCCCCCGCAAATATGGTGCGCTAAAGTGCCGAACTGCGCTCTGCGCCAGCCGGCCGCTCTACCTCAGATCGATGACGCGGTCTCCCGCATCGAGTAGTGCCTCAATCCGGGGCCAGGAGCGTTTAGAGGAATCTCACGAGGCGTGAAGCACCGAGTGGTCGGCCTGGCGAGCCGCATATTCAATGGCGGCAAGAATGTCTTCTCTCTCCAGGAAGGGGTAATCAGCAAGAATTTCTTCGAAGGAAGCCCCGCCGGCCAGGAGATCCAGGACGTCCGAAACGCGCAGACGAAAACCCCGAATGCAGGGGCGGCCTCCGCACTTTCCTTCTTCCACCGTTATCCTCTTCAGCCGTTCGATGCTCATAAATTGGAAGTCTACGATGGTTCGGGCCAAAGAGCAAGAAAGAGCCAACCCCGCGGGCATGAATAGCCGCGGACCTCACACCGCGGAGGTCCACGCTACGCTTGCT
>Ga0187874_10003886_pt1 | contig 10231 bp, 7 predicted proteins | sample June2016WEW_16_1_3_FD_132993 | JGI IMG/M metagenome (GOLD analysis project Ga0187874, IMG submission 132993) | Peatland microbial communities from SPRUCE experiment site at the Marcell Experimental Forest, Minnesota, USA - June2016WEW_16_150 | ecosystem: Environmental > Terrestrial > Soil >... | reverse complement strand
TCGAAGACGCCAAACCCAAGGTCATGTTCTCGAGCTCCTGCGGCATCGAGCCCAAGGGCGCCATCCCCTACAAGCCCCTGTTGGACAAGGCCATCGAGCTGTCATCCCACAAGCCCGAGAAGTGTGTGATACACCAGCGGCCCCAGGTGAAGGCCGAGCTGATAGCCGGCAGAGACATAGACTGGAATGATGCATTGAAGGGCGCAACTCCCGTGGGCTGCGTCACCGTGGAGGCTACGGATCCGCTCTATATTCTCTATACCTCCGGTACCACCGGCAAGCCCAAGGGTGTGATGAGAGACAACGGCGGCCATGCAGTCGCGCTCAAGTGGAGCATGGAAAACATCTACAACGTGAAGCCCGGCGACGTGTACTGGGCAGCCTCGGATGTGGGCTGGGTCGTGGGACATTCCTACATCGTGTATGCACCGCTGTTCTACGGATGCACCACGATCCTCTACGAGGGCAAGCCTGTGGGAACACCTGACCCGGGTGCATTCTGGCGGGTCATCTCACAGCATAACGTAAAGGTGCTCTTCACGGCTCCAACAGCCTTCCGCGCCATCAAAAAGGAAGATCCGCAAGGGTCTTATGTCAAAAAATACGACATATCATGTCTGAAGTACCTGTTCCTGGCAGGGGAGCGTCTGGACCCGGACACCTACCACTGGGCAAGCGACCTGCTGAAAATCCCGGTCATCGATCACTGGTGGCAGACAGAGACAGGCTGGGCCATTGCAGCCAACTGCATGGGTATCGAGCAGCTGAAAATCAAGGCAGGCTCCCCCACGAAACCGGCTCCCGGCTTTGATGTGCACATTATCGATGAGGCCGCCAAGGAGCTGCCCAGGGGCAAAGAAGGAATCATAGGCATAAGACTCCCGCTGCCGCCCGCCTGCCTGCCCACGCTCTGGGAAAACGATGAGGGTTTCGTGTCATCATACCTGACCGAGTACCCGGGATACTATGCCACCGGAGACGGCGGGTACATGGACGCCGACGGCTATATCTACATCATGGGCCGGGTTGACGACGTCATCAATGTGGCAGGACACCGGCTTTCCACCGGCGGCATGGAGGAAGTGGTGGCCAAGCACAAGGATGTGGCCGAGTGTGCGGTCATCGGGGTGAACGATGTGCTGAAGGGCCAGGTACCCATCGGTTTCGTGGTCTTGAAGGCCGGCGTCAGCAAACCCAATAACGAGATCACAAAAGAAGTGGTGAACATGGTGAGGAATGAAATCGGTGCGCTGGCCTGCCTTAAGGATGTGGCGGTAGTACCTCGTCTGCCCAAGACACGCAGCGGTAAGATCCTCCGGGCGACCATGCGCAAGATCGCTGACGGTCAGGAGTACAAAACCCCATCCACCATCGAGGACCCTGCTGCCCTGCAGGAGATCCAGGGGGCTGCGGTAACGCTCGGTTATCCGAAGAAGTAAGCTTAAGCGGAATGAACGGGGGCGGATCGTACCGGCCCCGTTCTTTTTTTATTTTAATGAAAAGAGGAGATATCATGTCTGAACAGAAAATGGGTAATCCTGCTGTTGTCGGTCTCGCCGGGTTCGGTATGACCACGTTGATTCTTCAGTTCCACAATGTCGGTTGGTGCGGCGCCGGGCCGGTTCTTGTGATGGGCCTCATATTCGGAGGGCTTGCACAGATGATTGCAGGTCTGCAGGAGATCAAGACCGGCAACAACTTCGGATACAGCGCATTCACTGCATACGGCGCCTTCTGGATCGGGATTGCGCTGATCTTCCTCTGTAATCAATTTAAGGTGTATCCTCTATCCCCGACGGACCTCGGATGGTATCTTGTGGGATGGACGATCTACACAGGTATCATGTGGATCGGCTCCATGCGGGTCAATAGCGCCCTGGCGATGACATTCACCCTGCTGTTTGTCGGGTTCATACTGCTGGATCTTGCATCTTTCGGCTATCCGGGCCTCAAGACGGTTGCAGGATACGAGCTCATGCTCTGTGCGCTCAATGCATGGTATGTCATGGCACATGCGATCTTTGCCGACGTATTCGGCAGAGACGTGCTCCCGGTAGGGAACCCCTGGATCAAATAAGCCGATAGTGACCGGTGATCAGCAACGAGATAGGTCGCGGGTTTTTATGTTAAGGGGAAATGTCCTCATGCCCGGCTGCATTCAAAGCAGGGGGTCGAGTGCATCGAGATAGCGGTCCGTAACACCGCGGAACTTTTCAAAAGCTTCCCGTGCTCGAAGGCCTATCTCCTCCATGCCCTGTTTCTTCTCGAAGATGGCGACCGCGGCATTTGCAAGTTCCTGGGCGTTCCTGACCACGACGGTAAAGTCCTGAACTATATCGAGTGCCCAGGTGAAATTATCCATGTGAGGGCCATGTATAGTGGGCACGCCCCAAGCGATGGGTTCAAGGATGTTCTGGCCGCCGAGGTCCACGAGTGACCCCCCCACGAAGGCTGCGTCGCTCAGGCCGTAAAGGATGAAGAGCTCGCCAAAAGTGTCCACGATGAGGAGGTCCACATCGGTCCCACCTGCGCTCCGCAGCCCCCATTTGATATTCAAGCCTTGGGCCATGTCCTTGATGTACTGAATCCTGTCCGGGTGTCGCGGCGCAATGATTGCATAGAGACCGCGGACCCGGGAGGCTATCCGTATGATGGCGTCCACGACCTCCTTTTCCTCACCTTCCCTCACACTGCCCGCAATGAAAACCGGCCTGTCCGTGATGCCGAGCTCACGGCGCAAGGCATCACGACGGGTCTTGTCTCCGAGAGCAACTTGGGCCAGCTTGAGGTTGCCGAGCACCTGCACCTCAGAGGCACCAATACTCCTGAACCGCGCAGCATCATCCTCAGCCATGGCAAACACCTTCACATCGGCAAGGATATGCCCGAACACCCCTGCGAACCGCCTGTAGCGTTTATAGGCACGTACCGACATCCGGGCATTCACGAAGATCACTCTCACGGCACACTTCTGTGCGGAGAGGATTAGGTTGGGCCAGATCTCGGTCTCCACAATAAGGACGGCCTCCGGCATGATCTTCAGCAGGTGCCTTCTCATGGCCCAGGGGACATCGAAGGGAACGGCAAAAACCATATTCATTCCTTCTGTCGCTTCAGCCATCTTTCTTCCCGTTGCGGTCATGCATGACATGCAGATGAACAGGTCCGGCCTGGAGGCCTTGAGCGCCCCGACCAGGCCGGAAACCGCCTTCACCTCGCCCACGGAAGCCGCGTGAATCCACAAGGTCTTTTTCCCTGCAGGGACTTCCGGCAGCCTCAGGCCAAGCCGCTGCAGGAGTGTCCCCTTGAAGTTCGGGTGCCTCCGGAGGAAAAAAGCCAGGGGCCACACCGCAATCGATCCGAGCAGACGATATATCAGGATCATGAGGGACGCCATTGGGTGAGGAGCCTTTCACGGTCTTGCGGGGTGTTGATCTCGAAGAATTCGCCTCGAGCGATGATTACCCTGATGGATATGCCGTTTTCCAGAGCCCTCAGCTGCTCCAGCGATTCGGCCTGTTCAAGATAAGATGGCGGAAGGCTTGTAAACCTGAGGAGGGTATTCCGGGAAAACCCGTAGATACCTATGTGCTTGAGCATCTCCACATGCCCTGTGTTGCGGAAATAAGGGATGGGAGACCGGGAAAAATACAACGCATTACCCTTAAGGTCACACACCACCTTTACACAGTTCGGGTCATCTTTATCCTCCGGTAAGGCCCTTGTTGCGATGGTGGCCATGGCGGCTCCGGCTTTAAGCTCTCGGACGAGCCCTGCAAGGGCATCGATGTCGAGGATCACCTGGTCGCCCTGGACATTGACAACATAGTCGGCATCCAGGCCCGAGATTGCCTGGGCAACCCGGTCGGTGCCCGAAGGGCACTCGGGGCTTGTCATGACCGGCTGCCCGCCGAATGCCTCCACGGCATCCCGTATTCTCGCATCGTCGGTGGCAATGAGCACTTTGTCGATCTCCCCGCAGGCAGCTACCTGCTCATAGATCCTCATGATCATAGGCTTCCCTGCGATATCGACAAGCGGTTTGCCGGGAAAACGCGACGATGCATAACGGGCCGGGATAACGGCTACAACACTCATGTCAGCTCAGATCCACGCCCGCATTGACGGCATCAAGGGCCCGCAGGTGCTCCTTGTATGACCCCTCGTCATAGAGGACCATGCGCACGAGCTCAATATCCGTGGTTCCTTCAAGATACCCCTTTATGGCTTTTATGGCCACATAGGCCGCCTTGTCCACAGGATAACCGAAGATCCCGGTGCTCAGGGCCGGGAAGGAGATCGACTTGATCTTATTCTTGTCTGCAACTTTAAGCGAGTTGACATAGCAGGCCCTCAAGAGCAATGCATCGTTCTTCGTGCCGTGATAGACAGGGCCCACGGTGTGGATAACGTACTTGTTGGGCAGGTTGTGCCCGAGAGAAATCTTGGCCTCACCGGTTTCACATCCGCCCAGTTTTTTACACTCCTCCCACAAACCCGGCCCTGCTGCGCGATGTATGGCCCCTGCCACACCGCCGCCGGGCGCAAGCTGGGAGTTGGCTGCATTCACCACGGCCTCGGTGTCCTGTGATGTAATATCCCCCACCATGAACTGAAGCCTGGACTTGCCGATCTGGATCTCTTTCATCTCCGCCCTCACACCCTCGTAGCGGGCAACTCGTTCTCTCCATGCGTATTGTGGTTATCTGAACTCTTCATTATCTATACCGTATTCATCACCAAAGCAATCCTGCCATGAATGGAGGAGATCATGATGACGAACAAAACCGGGCATAGGCACATGAGCGGCTGATTGCAGGTTGGGTAGAGGCATAAAACCCGACCCGCTCAGCATTTGGTGCATGATGGTTTTCCTTGTCATAGAGCCACCTGGGGCGGGCTATCCATCTACCTTGACTCCCAAAATATTGTGTGCTACCCAAGTGAAGCTCGTGTGGGGCCGTAGCTCAGTTGGGAGAGCGCTTGAATGGCATTCAAGAGGTCGAGGGTTCGATTCCCTTCGGCTCCACCATGATTCAATCCCTCTCCCAACTTATCAATCGTGCAGTTTTTGTGCAGTTGGTTTTTCATTCAATACACCATCCAGCATATCGACCGCTTTTACCTTGTGGCCATGATATAAAACCTTATATTATTGTCAATCAACCAAGTTATTCTTATTGCCCGGAAGGGTAATCTGTTTCCCCATTTAGGGAAAATGATTTCTATCTTTATGAGCTTGCCTCGCTGCGGAAATTATAACATGCTGAGATATATAGCATGCTTTATTTGCATGATTCTTGCTATAAAGTAATCTGGTAAGCCGATCTGTTGTCTGCTTAGATTACATCACGAAGAAAATCATCTGTGCATATCATAAAGATGTAATTGGAAGGCACACGTTATTTCCGGAAAGGGAGGATATCTGTTGCGTGTGTTGAAATGTGCTGCATTGGGCTTCTCATTCGGTTCAACAAGCAGTCGAGCATGGATCCTGCCTTATCTACCCTGCCACCATTTTGTGTTGCTCAGGATAATGGGAATACCGGATGGCAGCGGGGCATTTCTCATTACTGTTTATTGTCCTGCTTGAGCAGCCTTTCCGCAGTTGAGACAGAGTGTTCCTGATCGACTTGCCACAATATTATTATGAGGAAAGGGGGTATTATGAGGAGAAAAACACGTATAGTATGTTCAGTGCTGGTAGTTTGCGGGATACTCACGTCTCTTCCTGCGGTGTCCTATGTGACATGGATCTTGGCCGACCTCATGAGTGTCGTTTCACCAAAACAGTTACAGACCCTTGACTACCATCCAGTGGAGATCGTGGTATCCTTCAAGAATGGCGCCATAGCTAACACCTTTAAGGCCTCGCTCAACGGGCATGATATCACTGGTGAATTCCAACCCATCCCGGGCGGCGTACATGCTTATGTGACCCCGGATGATGGGTTGAATTGTTACATCATTGGCAAGAATTCGGTGGTGTCAATGATCAATTTCCTCACCACGAGTATTCAAGGTAACGGGTACAAGAAAGACATAAATGTCACCGAGTTCAATGTCAAATACTACCCGGTTAAGACTGTCCGTGACAACGTGGGCGTATGGTTTATCACCGGGGGCTCACTTGGTGATGTCATGGAGTCAATGGGGTATGCGGTGGCCACCGACAGGCTTTGGCAAATGGAGACATACCGCCGCACCGCGAGAGGCACGCTTGCCGAGATATTCGGCTCATCTTATTTGCCGAACGATATCTCTGTGCGGACTATCAGCTATTCCGATCAGGAACTGTCTGATGGGTTTGACGCCCTAGACAGGGATGAACAGATAGCCATTGAATCGTATGTGGAAGGTATCAACAAGCGTATCGACGATATCAAGGCGAACCCCACGCTACTGCCGTTTGAGTTTCTGGCCCTCGGATTCACACCCGCTTACTGGACCGAGGAAGATATCCTTGCATGGATGACAGTCTTGCTGAGAGATTTCGACTGCGAGGCGTTGGAGGTGGGCCAGATCCAGAACGCGGCACTGTTCCAGGCGCTGACAACCCAATATGGTTTCGGGGTGGGATATGGCATGTTTAACGACCTCAGATGGTTGAACGACCCGAATGCACTTACCTATATCCCTGCGGTCAAACAGAAGGCGATGATGGCGACCCCAGCCCTTGCTGCTCCCAGCGCCTCCGCTCAAGCACCTGCGATCCAGGGGGCTCCGGCTGATTTCAAAGGGGCATATGAAGACCTGTCCACCCAGAAAGATACCGTCACAAACAATCTTAAGAAGATCAACGCATTCGTAAAGATGGGGAGTTATGCATGGTCTATCTCAGGCAAAAAGACGAGAGACGGCAAACCGATTATTTACTCCGGACCCCAGATGGGGTTCTCGGTTCCTGCAATCGTGCTCGAAGGCTCCATAAGAGGTGGCGGCCTTGATATCTCGGGCATGTCAGTCCCTGGTATCCCTGGCATCATCATCGGCCGGACACCGCATCATGCATGGTCCATGCAGGTGGGGCATGCACATACGGTTGATTTTTACGTCGAATCTGCTTCGAATGTCACCCTCAACCGCGTAGAGACCATACATGTCGCCGGTAAGCCTGATTATACGCTTCCCGTTTACCGTAGCAAGCATGGGCCCATAGTCAACCAAAGCCCTCTCCTTTCCTGGAAGTACTCACACTGGGGATATGAGTTCAAGACGGTCAAGGCATTCATGAATCTTGCACGCGCACAGAGCATGGATGACTTCGGCAAGGCCATCGAGGATGTCGCAGTAAGCCAGCACTTCTGTTATGCAGACAAGGGTGGGAATATCGCCTACTGGATGTCAGGCCGTGACCCGGTAAGACCTGTAGGTGAATGGCGACTGCCCCAGGGTTTATTAGGTCCTCCTCTTGAATGGGATGCCTCGGTTCTCATCCCCAGGTCAACGAATCGCAATAACGCCCAGGGTTATTACTGCGGATGGAACAACAAGAGCAACCCGGGCTACAATGACTCTATCAATAGTCCTAGCTACTTCTTCGGGCCGTTTGTCAGGGCTCACGTGATTAATGACTATCTTTCCACCAATAACAACCTCACCTACGAAGAGGTGCGGGACCTGGCCCTTTATATTGCAACCACCGATTCTTTCGGAAGCGGCGGCATCCCGTGGGATTTTGTGGAGAAGGATTTCACTGATGCTGTGAACAATGTGGGCCTCACCCCTGTAAGAAAGGCGGCACTCGACCTGCTTTCGGCGTGGGACGGCCATTTTGTCGATGGAGGCCCCTCGGAATGGCGTCAAGGCGTAGACCGTGCCGATGCCTGGATACTGCAGGATGCCTGGATTCGCGAGGTCATCAGGCTCACATTCGCCAATACGCTCCCGTTCTATTTTGATGCCAACAATCCGGTAGTCATATATCGCCTGTTCAATGTACTTCTCCACAATCTGGACGGCAACTTCAACACCTATGATTGGTTACCGGCTCAGACCCGGGACAACACTATCGTGCAAGCGCTCGATAACGTGCTTACAAGTCTTGACCTCAATAAACGGCCGTGGGGCACAGGGCAGCGTGGGGAGATCGTGCTTACAGATAGCTTCTTAGGTGGTATGGTCGTCGATAGTATACCATATGCTGAACGATCAACGTACGCACACTGCGTTAAGCTCGGGCCGGGCGGTCCCATTCGGATCGAGAGTATGTTCCCGCTCGGTGAATCGGGTAACATACTCTTTAACGGCTCTATACCGGTAATCGATCCAAACTTCTTCAGCATGATACCGATATACGATCCGTTTGAACCGAGGCCATTCCCTCTGTTCAACTGAAAGCCTCTTCCATACTAAATTACACCGGCCCTGCCTGTTACCCGGGCAGGGCTTCTTTTATGTTCATGAACAGGGGGAACGTAGAGATTTCATGACAAGACTGTCACGTACTTTATCATTTTGGGCCTTTGGAAAAAGTGAAGATATCGTGCAAAGATTATTTTAAGGAACCTTTACTCTTCACCCCGCCTTGAAAGTGTTTATTTATCGCAGTAATTATCATATAAGATAACGTTTTACATGAGCGGCCGACAGAGGCCGGAGGAGGTCAGCACAATGGAAGGGTTGAATAATGGATTGAATACGACCTTCCAAGTCGTCTGAATCCTTAATGGTTAGCCATTATGTGTGCCGGCTCGTTGCCTAGAGACTTGACTCTCATAGTTAGAAACGATTCTTCGTCATCTCGGCCAATTCCTCCGCATAGAACGAGTCTGGGGGGACAAAGAAATCAAAATGTTCATACAGGGGGTGCGTTAAAGCCTTGACCGCATCAGGCAGCAACTCGCGAATGACCTGTTGAGCAAAGCGACCCTGTGTGCGAACCACGCTCTCCGTTGAGATGTAGCCTCCGGGGATGAGGCGGCGCATGTTGTGAACGAAGAGTTTTCGATTTGCTATCCCGTTCCACTCGCACTCGACCAGAAGTTCAAAACCTTCATCAAACATCACCGAACCGAGATCGACTACTCGCAGGAGAAATTCGCCAAGGCGCCATACAGGTAGTGTGGCTTCGAAGAGCGTTCCTGCTTCACCGACCCTCCTGATGGGATCCAGTGAGTCCTCCTGATAGCCACGCAGGAGATAGAAGTTTCCCTTGGGATCGATTCGCCAGAAGTCGGCGTGACCGACGTCGGGGTAGTTGGCGTGCCCAAGCCATGCCTCGATACACCCGGCGACAAGCTTCGGCCTTGTTGCCTCTTGATGTAATGTTACGAAGACTGGCCAGCCTGTGTAGGACCGCGCAGCTTGGTTTGCATCGATGATGGATCGTGCATCAACATTCTTTGATACGCCAAGAATCCGAGCCGCGAAGGCGAAGTGCCCGAGCTTGATATGAGCAGGGTGTTCTGTCTCAAGCGACTCGTTTAGCGATTGCCAACGGACCTTTGCGGCTTCAGCGAAGTCCAGAAGTTGCTGTTGTTCGTTCGGGGGCGACGGTTGAACCAGATCAGCTGCGGCTGGAAGGAGACTGCGAACGAGTCCAATGATCTCTTCACGTTGGTTTAGGAGCGCATGCCGCAATAAGGCATCCCATTCGGCGGCGTTTAGTGGCCCCCGACTCTCTGGTCCCGGCGCCCGAATATAATAGACATACTGTTTAAGGCTTCCGCCTGGAGTCGCGCTGTCCGAACGTACTGGCACCTTTGATTGCCCTGTAACGCGAACTAGCGGGTACTCGTCGCCAGTGACCGGGTGCTTTTGCAAAGTGACCTCAACGTGAAAGGCCGGTTCAGCTCGCCGCTTAAGGATAGAGTTAATTGCGTCAGTGAGGTACGGTTTCAGTGACGATGGTCGTGCTGGATCAGGGACCAGTTTTTTGTCCTGGTCTTCACGATACCCAAACAGCAAGAAGCCACCACCGTGGTTCTCAAGTGCGATGAGGGCTTTTGCGATAGTCCCTTGCGACTCTGGTTCGCTCATATCGAGCCACTGCTTAACTTCGAAATCAAGTGTCTCAGTTGGACTGAGTAGCCAGTCTTCAAAGCGCGAGTTGATATCTCTGTTTAGCACGTGCTTGTCCTTGAGCTCTACGGGCAGTGATTGTGATAGCTAACTAGTGCCCATCCGGAAAGTATAGTTAGTTGAAATAATTGAGTAAAAGAGCATTTTCTCATTGGAGATTTAGAGAATATCTGCTATGGTTATCATGCAACACACTGATATTCCAAAT
>Ga0187874_10003882_pt1 | contig 10236 bp, 12 predicted proteins | sample June2016WEW_16_1_3_FD_132993 | JGI IMG/M metagenome (GOLD analysis project Ga0187874, IMG submission 132993) | Peatland microbial communities from SPRUCE experiment site at the Marcell Experimental Forest, Minnesota, USA - June2016WEW_16_150 | ecosystem: Environmental > Terrestrial > Soil >... | reverse complement strand
CAGGCTCAAAGGCAGGACTTCCATGAAAATGCGAAATTCATTGAGCCCGCCATACAGCAACTGCCCGCCCAGGAACACCAGAATCACCGTCATATAAGGCAGGAACCGCTTCCGCCAGCCCAGCACCAGCACTGCCGCCAAAGTTCCCGCATTGGCGAAAATGACGTGATTGAAGGTGGGCGAAAGCAGCACCTTGAAGTTGTAATTGAGAAACGTATGTCGGAGCAACTCGGCCAGGTTCGTCGCATTCCCCATCGACAAGCCCGCCGCGTCCAGGTGCAGCAGGTTCAGCAGAATCTTCTTTCCCAGCACATACACCGCCACGAGGCCGGCAAAGGTCAGCATCCGCTTTCTCCATTTCCACTGGCTGGCGAACAGCACCAGCAGGGCGCAGACCAGGACTGTCTCCTTGAAAAAGCAGCCCGCGCACGTCGCGGCGGCCATCAGCCCCATCTGACGGCGCTCGAAGAACAGGACGGCGAGTGTGAAGAACAAAGTAGCCGGGATGTCCCACGGATAAAAATACGGCCCGGCAGCGGGCGAAAAGTTATAGATCAATCCCGCGAAGATGCCCAGGTTGATGAACAGCGAATGGCGCAGGGCAAAAGTGACGGCGACGAACAGCACCAGCAGCCAGAAAGTATGGTACAGCCCGAAAACATTGCTGAGTCGCTCCTTAAGTCTTGGGGTAGCATTGTGTTCATTAACCGAAAAATCAGTCAGTGTGCCCGACAACAATAAACCCGACAGGCGGCCCTTCCAAGCATCACATATTATCGATTGGTCCAGCCGGTACCCCTTTTCTGAACCGGCCGTGAAAATGATGTGGTTCATCGGATCGCCAGTGACAGCATAGTTCCTGACCAAAAAGAAGTAGGCCACGCTCAGTGAAATCACCACGAACAACTCGAAAAACAAAACCCGCCATTTTGTCCGGCCCTCACGGACGTCAAATTTGCCGCCCTTTGCCAGCCCGTCGTTGCGGTTGCGTGAGTTCATGATTGTCGGGGATAAACTTTACGACACAGTTGATGCAGAAGGAAAAACAAAAAACGGCAAACGTTTTTAACCATGCACGAAGCGTTAAAATCGCTGCAATTTGCGCTCGAAGATGACTCAGCAACTTGATGTTTCACCACGCCCCCTTTTGGGAGACATGCTTGGCGTAGTGATCAAAATTGTTCTTCTTTTTCCTTGAACAGCACGTTGAACGTGGTCAGTGAGCCTTGGCTGCGCGTGATGTATTGCTGCATCTCCACCTTTTCGCCATCGGTCAACTTCGCGTGTGCGTTGATTTTCTGTTCCAGCACGCGCAAGTTGTTCCGCACCATCACGATCTTGTGGAAAAAGGTTTCCAGCGGGACTTCCTTGGTTTGCAGCGCCGGGTCGGCGGGATGCATGACCAGTTTGCCGCCATGCCAGCGGATGCCGAGCTTCTCAATCACGGCATCCGGCTTTTCCAGACCGAGCTTGACCACGGCGGCGTCCAGCGTCTGCTCAATGAATTGTTTGAGCGGAACGTTCAAACCGCTCACTGCTGTCTGCGGTTCGGCGGGTTCAAGGCCGGCGGCATCCGGGTCAATGGTGCGCTTAGTGCCGTCGTCAAATTGAATGTCCGCCGTGGTTTCGGAAATTGTTTTGACCATGCCGGTGCCGTATTGCGGATGGCGCACGTGCAAGCCGACATGCAGGGATTCGATTTTCATGGAGATAATTTACCCACAGGTAAACACGGCGTAAAGCCGCGTGGCGGCCATGCCGCTATACGTGGATGAACACGGATTTTTCTCGCGTGAGGAACAAATCGAGTTGTGTAGCGCCGCAGGCGCGGCATATTCCCCGATGTCGCTGCCAAGGGAGCAACACTTCATTGGCACAAATAACAGCCCCGGTTGTTTGGCTCTCCTGACGGAGCTGGTTTTTTGCCTGCGGTTTTCTACAAATATACCGCACCTATGGCACTGCAGAACGAAATAGCCCAACACTCGTTCTCGCCCTCGAAAAAATCGAGGCTGACAATACCACAAAACGCTATAGGCTCGGAACGAAGAAATGAGCGCCAAATTTGACGACCGCTTCGCATTTGAGCGCGTGCTGTGGAATCGCGGCGCGACGCGCGTCGCCGGTGTGGACGAAGCCGGACGCGGTCCGCTTGCGGGCCCGGTCGTGGCGGCGGCGGCCATTCTACCGGCGAAGTGGGCGAAATCCGGTTTGCCGGGCGAACTCGAAGGCTTGAACGATTCCAAGCAACTCACCCGGCTGCAGCGCGAGAATTTTTTTGCTTTTCTCACCACCTGCGCCGAAGTGCAATTTGCCGTCGCGCAAATGGACGCGGCCCAGATTGATGCCGTGAACATTTTGCAGGCAACCCACCGGGCGATGAATAACGCGCTGGCGGAATTGAACCCGGAACACGCGCTGGTGGACGGGCGTCCGGTAAAAACCTTGCGCGTCCCGCAAACGGCGATTGTGAAGGGTGATGCGCGGAGTTATTCCATCGCCGCGGCGAGCGTGCTGGCCAAGGTCACGCGCGACCGGTTGATGCTCGAATTCGACCGGCAGTGGCCGGTTTACGGGTTCGCCGCGCACAAGGGCTACGGCACCGCGCGGCATCTCGCCGCGCTGGCGGCGCACGGTCCTTGCCCGATTCATCGCCGCAGTTTCACGCCGTTGAAGGCAAAGGAGCGGGGATTTTTTTAACGCGAATCGGGTTCCTCTTCGTCGTTGTCCTCGTCCTCGTAATCGAAAGCACAAATCGAGGACGAGGAGGAGAACGAGGACGAGAATGAGAGCGAACGCGATTAGAACGGTACGGATTAAATGACCCTTTTGGAAAAATTGAAGGCGCGATTCGCTGGCGCGGACCAGCCGGAGCATTTGCGGTGGGGCAAGCTGGGCGAGCGGTCGGCCAAAAATTACTTGCGGCGCCAAGGGTTGAAATTTCTTACGGCCAATTTCCGTTCGGCGCGCGGCGAGATTGATTTGATTTTTCGCGACGACGACTGCCTCGTGTTCGTCGAGGTCAAAACCCGTTCGTCGGAGGATTGGACGCGTCCGGCGGCGGCGGTCAATGCCGAACGGCGGCGACGGCTTTCACGTTGCGCGCTGGACTACTTGCGATTGCTGAGAAATCCGCCGGTGAAAATCCGGTTCGACATCGTCGAGGTCCTGCTGGCGGACGGTGACGTGCGCGAAGTGCGGCATTTGTCGAACACGTTCGCCATGACCAAGCCGTATCGTTACGGGTGAAACCGGAGTGACAAGTTACACGAGTCCGTTAAAAAGCGCGAAGCCATCAGGGCCGCGCATAGCTCGTCCTTCCGAAGCACTGCTACAGAAATTGCTTGAACTGGCCGTGAAACAGGACGAGTTTGGCACTACCAGCCATGAGCCAGACTCTGCAAATCGCGGGCGAGATTTTCTGGTTCACAATCATTTTGGGTTTTGCCATCTGGCTTTTCATCCGTTCGCTCAAACGGAGCGAAAATCCGGCAAAGTTGATTTTCAAATGGGTTTTCACCGCCATCGTCGTTGGATTCGTGGTGGGGGTGGTCGTTCCCGGTTTCAGGGAAGGCGGGCCTGACGCCCTCCACGCGCTGCTGTTGATGCTGATTTGCGGGCTGGCCATGGTCGTCACTTGGAGGCACAGCCTGATTGATATCATCGCCAAACCGTTGACCAGCGCGATTGATGGCGGCAACGAACCGCCGGAATCCGAACCCTATTATTCCATCGCCCTGGCTAAACGGAAACTGAACAAGCCGCTGGAGGCGATCGCCGAGGTTCGCAAGCAACTCAACCGTTTTCCCAACGACTTTGAAGGGCTGCTGCTGCTGGCCGGCATTCAGGCCGAAGACCTGAAGGACCTGCCCGGCGCGGAAAGCACGCTGAACCTTTTTTGCGATTCACCCGCCGCGTCGCCCCGGGAGGTGGCGGCGGCGATGAACCACCTCGCCGACTGGCATCTCAAGCTGGCGCAGAACGCGGAAGCGGCGAGAGCCGCGTTGGAGAAAGTCATCGGGCGGTATCCCGAAACGGAATTGTCGCTGCAAGCGGCGCAACGCATTGCGCATCTGGATGGCGCGGAGAAAATCTTTTTGGCGGCGCGCGACCGCCAGCCAATGGCCATGCCGGAAGGCGTAAAAAATCTGGGCTTGCTCGAATCTTCGGCGCATCTATTTCCCTCCGGCGACGATCCGAAAAAACTCGCCGCCGATTATGTAAAACATCTGGAACAGCATCCGCTCGACCTGGAAATCCGGGAGAAGCTGGCCATCCTTTACGCGGACCATTACCAGCGATTGGATTTGGCCACGGGCGAGTTGAAGCAATTGATTGAATATCCCAATCAGGCGGCCAGGCGCGTGGCGCGTTGGCTGAATTTGCTGGCGAACTTGCAGATTCGCCATGGCGCGGATTACGACACCGTGCGCCGGACTTTGGAAATCATTGTCGAGCGGTTTCCTGATTCAGCAGTGGCAGAACTGGCGCGCACGCGGTTGGGGCGTTTGAAACTGGAACTGAAAGGGCAAAAAGAAACGCCGGGCGTGAAACTCGGCGTTTATGAACAAAACCTCGGCTTGAAATCCGGCTCACCGCGCCAAGGGTAGGGCGGTTTCCCTTTTCGATCCTCGGTCGGCGCAGTGCAGGTTGCGTGACGGCGGCGCGGCAGCGTTGTCTAATCGGCAGTGGAATTGCTTGTGGACCAATCATCCGTTGAACCGGCTCGTATGGAACAGCCGCTTGAGGACATGGCGCCGCCCGGGTTTGCCGAGGCGTATCGAACGCACAGCCGCTCGATTTATTATCTGGCCCTGCGTTTTCTGAGTGACCCGCAAAAGGCCGAGGACGCCACGCATGACGTTTTCCTGAAGGCGTTCCGCAAACTGGAACAATTCCGCGGTGAGGCGTCCCTGCGCACGTGGCTCTACCGCATCGCCATCAATCATTGCCGGAACCGGCAACAGGCCTGGCACGACCGCCATGTTTTCCCGAATACGGACGACGCGATTTTGGAAAACGCCGTCGCGGAAACGGATTCGCCATTGCGCGTACTCGAAATCAAGGAACTCGGCCAGCAAATTCAAAGGGCCCTTGATGCGTTGCCGGCAGAATACCGGCTTTTGCTTCTACTCGTGGCGGATGAGCAGTTAAGTTACGAACAAATCGGTGCGTTGACCGAACAGTCGCCTGACGCCGTGCGCGGCAAATTGCATCGTGCCCGCAAAGCCTTCACCGTTCTCTTCAAAAAAAACGCCTGAGTCGAACTATGAAACACCAGACCAAACTTTCCCAGGAACAGCAACAACAGCAACACGCCGCCGAGCAACAAACGCAATCGCCGTCCGCCCGCGAATTTGCCAGTGCCGAAGAGATGTTGCGCTATGATGCCGCCCACACCACCGTGCCGCCGGCCATTGCCCAGCGGCTCCAAAAATCCATTGGCCAGACGGGCGCGCCGCCGCGTTCGTGGTGGAGAAATTTATTCGGTTTGTGACCCCATGAAACGCCTTTGGCATCGTTTTCTGACCTCGCTCACGCCGGGAGTGCGCCTCCTGTTGTGCATTTTATCGGCGGTTTATCTGGCGGCGTTGGTCGGCAAATTTACCCACACCTACAACCTGTACTGCTGGCTGGCGCTGAGCGGGGCGAATTTCCGGCAGGGCCAGATCTGGCGGGTGGCCACCTATCCGTTGCTGTCGGCGGCGGTCTTTGATTTTGTGTTCAACAGCCTGATGATCATTCTGCTGGGCGGATTGCTGGAACGCATCTGGTCACGCGCCGAATTGGCGATGTATTGTGCCGTGGCCGTTGTCGGGGCCGGACTGGCCAAAGTCATTCTACCGTTTTCCGATTCCTCCCCGACGGCTGGTGCGGGACCGCTCGTTTTCGGATTGCTTGCCGCCTGGGGCCGTCTTTTCGGGCACGAAAAGGTTCCGTTGGGAGCTTTCGGCGAAATGACCGTGCGTCAGTTGGCCTTGTTGGCCGGCGCAATCAGCCTCGTAACCGTGTGGCTTTCCGCCGGGTTGGGCAGTGCGGTCGTCATACTTTCCGCCGGGCTGGCCGGATTGTTTTATCTGTGGTTGCGCGCGAAGCTGCTCATGGCGCGCAAAAGCCGGGTGGTTCATTCGGAACGGATGAATCGGCTGGAACTATGATTGAAACCGCGCTGAATGAACGAAGCACGGATAACCATGTCCGCGAGGATCGGGTTTTTGAAAATGGAAACCCGCGGACCCGGCTGTCCGCGCCCCGATCCGTGCTGGCCCGCGAACGGGCACAAATCGCGCGGGCGATGCTGGCCGATTGCCGGTTCTGCGCCCACGATTGCGGTGTCAACCGGCTGGCCGGTCCAAACGGCTTGTGTCATGCCGGGGCGAAAGCGCGCTTTTTTTCCGCACAAACCGAAGTTTCAGACGAATTGGAACTGATTCCGACCTTCGCCGTCGCTTTGAGCGGGTGCGATTTGCGTTGTGACTTTTGCATCACCGGCGCTTCCAGTTGGAATCCGCACGCGGGCGCGGGTTTCGACGCGGGCGCGGTGGCCGCAAAAGCGAGGGCCGCTTTGCGGAACGGCGCGCGAACGATCATGGTGCGGGGCGGCGAACCAACCGTTCATTTACCAGCCGCGCTGGAATTGGTGTCGTTGCTGCCGGAGACGGCGAAGCTGGTTTGGAAAACCAACGCGCACGGGTCGGCACAGGCCCGCGAACTGCTCGACGGCCTGTTTGACGTGTGGCTCGCGGACTTCAAATTCGGCAACGATGTATGTGCACAACGGCTCGCGAAAGTTCCCGGCTATGTTCGCGTGGTGGAGGAAAATTTGCTCTGGGCCGCCGGCCACAACGAGCTCATCGTGCGCCATCTGCTGATGCCCGGGCATGTGGAGTGTTGCTGGCGTCCGGTGGCGGAGTGGCTGGCGGCGAACCTGCCGGGCGTGAAAGTAAATTTGCGCTCCGGCTTCTGGCCGGCATGGCACGCGAAGCGTCATGCCGAATTGCGGCGGGCAGTTACGACGCCGGAAAGCGACCGGGCGGTTGCGTTGGCGCGTGAATTCGGTTTGAATTTGATTCCATGAAAAAGCGATCACTCAATGCGGATCGCAAATCATCCGGCGAAAAGCTGGTGAGCGAGCTTCTGATTCTGCCGGACGGCCGGATCCTGGTCCACAACCTGACCCGGCCGTTCGCCGAACTTTTGGCTGAATTGAATCCTGATTGCGAACAAATTGCCTCGCGCTCGTCGCGCCGAAACGAAATGAAGGCGGACATCACGCACCCACCTTCGCATTGCTCCGACGCGGCCAGTCACGCATCATCCGGCCATGAACTTTCACAACGAACTTGAGACGCTCATCCGCGCGCGCTACCCGATTCTCTATATCATCTCCAGCGAGGAGATGCGCGTTCAGAACGTGGTAGTCGGGATCGCCCAAAAGCGGCAGAAGAAGGTATACGAATGGACCTATAGCAACGGCATCGTACCTGCCGGCACCTCCATTCAGTCGCAGAAAGGCCGCAGCGCCGCCACCAAGGACCCGCTCGCGGCGCTGGATCAGGTCATCGAGCAGGTCGAGCCGGCCATTTTCATCTTCAAGGACTTTCATCCGTTCCTGACCAAAAACAACTTTGCCATCATCCGCAAACTCAAGGACATCGCGCTGCACCTGAAAAACAGCTTCAAAACTATTGTGCTGATTTCGCCGGTAATGGAGATTCCGGCGGAACTGGACAAGGAAATTACCGTCATCAATTTTCCGCAGCCGACGAAGGAGGACCTTGGCGAAATGCTCGACAAAATCATCGCCGAAGTCCGCGACCGGAAAAACGTTCAAATCGAGCTGGACGCCGAGGGCCGCGAGCGGCTGTTGCAGGCGGCGTTGGGACTGACGCTCGGGGAGGCGGAAAATGTCTTCGCCAAAATCATCGTCCAGAACCAGCGCCTGAGCGCCGAGCACGTCAATGAAGTCTTCGCCGAAAAACAGCAAATCATCCGCAAGAGCGGGCTGCTGGAATATTACGCGGCCAACGAGGATTTCTCGAACGTTGGCGGCCTGGCAGTGCTGAAGGACTGGTTGAACAAGCGCGCGGTGGCGTTTACGGACGAGGCGCGCGCGTTCGGCCTGCCCGCGCCGAAGGGGATATTGCTGCTCGGCGTGCAAGGGTGCGGCAAAAGTCTGTGCGCCAAGGCGGTTTCCCGGCTATGGCAACTGCCGCTGTTGCGGTTCGACATGTGCCGGATGTTCGGCAGCCTTGTGGGGTCGTCGGAGGAAAACGTGCGCCGCGCCATCGCCGTGGCCGAATCGGTCGCGCCGACGGTGCTTTGGGTGGATGAGATTGACAAGGCGTTTGTCGGCTCGCAAAGCTCCGGGGCAACCGATGGCGGTACGACCGCGCGCGTCTTCGGCACGTTTCTCACGTGGCTCTCGGAAAAGAGCGCGCCAGTGTTCGTGGTGACGACCGCGAACGACGTATCGCAACTGCCGCCGGAACTGCTGCGCAAGGGGCGGCTGGACGAAATTTTTTACGTGGACCTGCCTAGTGAAGAGGAGCGCGAGGAAATTTTCCGGATCCACCTGGCCAAGCGCGGGCGGGAACCGAAGCATTTCGACCTCAAAACGCTGGTGGCAGCCAGCAAAGATTTCAGCGGCGCAGAAATCGAAGAAGCCATCATCAGCGCGCTCTACGATGCTTTTTATGAGAAGCAGGAGCTGGCGACCAGCCACGTGCTCACTGCGCTCAAGCAAACCGTGCCGCTGGCCAGGACCATGGCGGAGAAGGTTTCATCCCAGCGCAAGTGGGCTGCGGGCCGGACGCGCAACGCCAGCACCAGCCAGCCGATCAAAATTGAAGAGGAGGTGCGGCGGATGGAATTATGACGCGGCATCCGTGCGAACCACGGAACCGGCACGACCGCCTTTCAAATGAATCCTTTTTGGCCTCATTTGTACGGTGATTCCAAGGATCGCCGCTCTGCGGCTCTTTTTCTGACCTCCCTTTTGATATTCTTTGGATTGCTCATTTTGACGGCGGTTATTTTCGCGCTCGCATCTACGTTCGGCCTGCAAAAGTATTTTCCGTATGCGCTACCGGGAATTGGACTGCTCGCCGTAGCTTGGGTTTGCCGGGCTGTTCGCCGGGCGCGGGCAAGACGGCGGGAACGGTTGCAGTATTCCCCATTGTCGCGTGATGAATTGCGTGTAGCCCGGTCAAAATTGGTGAAAGACCAAAGCGTTTAGAAATTATGAGTGCAGTGTGCATTTTAACTCCGGTAGTTATCGCCGCCTGGCCGGCGTTCAGTGCGGCGGTAGTAGCGGCCGCGGCTTCGTTCGGATATCAGGTCGCATCCGAAGTGAACGCCCAAGTCTCCTCAGCCACGGCGCAAAACAAATCGAACTCGGTCCGGCTGGAAATTGAGCGCAGCGAGGTGGTAACTAGTCAACTGGGCCGCGACCAGCACATTACCGTCACGCGCAACGGCGTCACGGTAACGTTTTCGCGCGACGCACGCGGCAAGGCGTCGCTGTGTGTGACCGGCACCGCCGGCCAAGGCAAGGAGGAATTGCGCGCTTTGGGCGAAGAGCTGAGCCAGTGCGTCGTCCAGCAGTACGTCTATCAGAGATTGATGGATGAAATGCGGGCGCGGGGCTTCAACGTTGTCGAGGAGGAAATGAACGAGGATCGTTCCATCCGCCTGAAAGTCAGGCATTGGGAGAATTGAACATGCCGCAACGCGAATTTGAAATCACCATCGGCAAGAACGGCAGCGTGGAGCTGCACGTCAAAGGCTACAAGGGCCGCGCCTGTCTCAACGCGGTAAAGCTATTCGAACAAATCGTCGGCGAAATGAAGTCGCGCCAGGAAACCAGCGAGTTTTACGAGCCGGATGAACAGGTGCAGTTCAACATCGAGCAGCGGCACTGAGGGCATTGACGATTGACGGTTTACGATTGACGCGTTGATTGGCAGTTGACGCTTAAATCGCATATCGAAAATCGCAAATCCGCAGGATGGCCAAAGCGAAAACAGTCGAGACGGACTCAGCCTACTACCCGCCGCGGGCGCGGTGGTACAGTCCGGTTTTTAGTCTGGGCGTGGCAGTCCGGCGGCGGCTGGCGATGGATCGCATTCATCTGCCGCAGCAGATGACCTTGAGCGGACTGATTGCCGGCTTGCTGGTGCCCGGCTTGGCCGTCTATCTTCGGGGTCCGCGACTTTGGGGGGAGGCCGCTCTGAT
>Ga0187874_10003880_pt1 | contig 10237 bp, 19 predicted proteins | sample June2016WEW_16_1_3_FD_132993 | JGI IMG/M metagenome (GOLD analysis project Ga0187874, IMG submission 132993) | Peatland microbial communities from SPRUCE experiment site at the Marcell Experimental Forest, Minnesota, USA - June2016WEW_16_150 | ecosystem: Environmental > Terrestrial > Soil >... | reverse complement strand
TATTTTGCTCTCTACTATCGGAAAATCTTCTACGAAGTTCCGTTATTTCCAGTTCTGGGACTTGCCCCGGATTACTGAGGGGTGAGGCGTCTATGCCTGTTCTTTCTGAGAGACCCAACGTTATCATTTCTGCACCACTGTGTCCCCCAGCGGGTGCGGCTCAAATTCTGGGATGGAGAAATGCTGCCCGATATGGAATTGACAGGCAGCCAGTTTGTGAATCGGACCATACCCGTAAGACGTGGTGGCTGTGCCCACGATTGGTTGCCCGCAAAACGGACTCATCGGGCGGTTCGGAGCGGCGCAGCCCCGTCCCATATAAACCGTAAATATCTTTCGCGGCTCTTCCTGCTGAACTCCTTGAACGTAGTGTTTTGCACCCGTGGTGGTGTCCACCAAACTCGTGCCTTCCGTCACCTCGGCGTAGGTGTCGTATGTATCGTAATGCGGCTCGGTGTCGGGCAGATTGAAGCAGTCCCACCGATAGTGAATTTCCTTCGGCTTGCCCGGCATTGCCCGCAGGGCACGTTCCTTGTAGGGGTTAAAATGGAAGAACCCTTCTATGTAGGCTTTGCCTTGAAATTCTTCTGCGCGGTTATAAGCTGCCTCGTAAGTGCTGAAAATTTCTTCGGGGTATTTCTTGTCCTCAACAGCTTCGAATGGGTCAAGCTGCTTGACGTGACCGTCAAACATTCTGACTTCGTATGCCGCTGTACCAAGCTCAACGATGGCTACTTGCCGGAAATCAAGCTTTTGGGTAGCCACGTCAAGGTGGTAGCCCACGTAATTGTAATGAACTTCGTATCGCATACAGACATTGTCTCACACCGAGCGTGATTTGTCAAGGGTTTGGACAAGAAAGTACTGGTAGTACTAGGAGTACTAGAACGTCCCATAACGGAGAGTATGTCTACCTCAGAAACCATCCCGCGTAGTCAAGCCTTATTGGTGAGGTCCGCCCTGATCCAGCCTGATCACCGCAAGCGGGCGGGTAAGCCCCCAGTGGGCGCTTTGACCCTCGGTCTTCTCAGGTTCCTTCTTGGCTTTCGCCACCGCCTCTTTCTGCTGCTTGAACCTGCGCGATATGCTCTTCGGTCTTGTCTTCAAAACTGTCATCGTTTGCCAAGCTCGCGGATTCTCCGGCGAAGCTCTGCGGCCTCCGCCGTCGCATCAATGTCAAAGGAGATTCCCAGTTACGTCTGGTTGGAATGGACGTAGTCGCCGATGGCTTCCCTCATCGTTCTTCCGCGACCCACCGCAGGCGAACCGCTGCGGGAGAAATCGTCCACGACGAACAGCCCGTCTTCCTTGCTGATCTTCAGTCTCATCAGTCGAAGTCGATCTCCTCGTATCCGCTGACGCTGTACCCCATAAGCTGGTAGAATTCCCGCATCTGCTGCTTGGTATACTTGCTCTCGCAGTAGCGTATCCAGATGGCGTTCATGTCGAACTGCCTCCCGGCTCGGGCCTCGTCAACAAGGTCGCGCACGACCGGATTGCCGACAAAACGCAGGGTGCCGTGCCCGTCCGTGTATGTCCGTCTTCTCGCCATCAGAAGGTCCCGATCCGTTCGCGTTGGAGCAGCCCCGCCTCCACGCAGAACTCTTGCAGCACCGTGATGGCCTTGACCACCTGCTTGCGGGTGATCCTCTTGTACTTCCGGTTGTGCCAGATGTGGTCGGCCGTCTTCCCCGCCGCGCAGCCGATGGGCAGATTCGTGTTCCAGTCCTTCTCCTTGGCGAAGCCGCACCCGATGGTGCCGAACTTTGGGAATATTTGCACCGCCTGGTCGCGGAACAGCCTCACGCGGGCGATGAAATAGTCCTCGTCAAGCGGGGGCGTGATCGACACGACGCCGTCCTTCGTCATGAACGTGTCCTTCGCTTTGGCGAAGCTTGCGTTGACCTCGATAACGATCTTCTTGGTTTTCACTTCTCTGCGTGCTCCATGATCTCGTCCTTAAGCTCATTGCCACTGGAACGGAAATAGCGAATATGGTCCCCGTCGCCGAGCATGTAGACCACCGCGTTGACCACCATCCACGCAAGCTCGCTCAGCCAAACCTTGTCTTCCCGCGTCATAGGTCGTTGTCGTCCTCGTCCTCCGGGAACGGGTAGTCGCCCGTCTGCGTCGGGCTGTAATCCACGGTCACGCCGTGGTTGTGGCCCCACGAAAGCTCGACCTCCAAGCTCGGCGTGTTCTCGTCGAACCGGAGCACCGTGCCGCCGCTGACCAGGTTCAGGTGCCACGCGAATGGGTTGCGCGATTTATACACCACCTCTTGGTACTCCTCATACGCTTTTGCCTGTGTCGCGTACTCGGCTTTCAGTTCGCCCACGGTCTTCGCGTCGGGCGTATTCGGCGTGATTGCCGCGCCGTAGCCGGGAGGGGAGACGGGCGTCAGCTTCTTGAACTCTCGCTCGGCGTCGAGGTAGGATTCCCGCGCCTTCTCGCAGAGGGCGTCAAGCTCCCCCGCCGACATGTCGTCTGGCACCCATACGTAGGTGCTGCCGGAGCCGTTCTTCCAACTTATCGGCTCGCCGCAGCGCCAATGCTCAATCCTTGCTAGTCTCATTTTTCTCCTCAGTAGCGCTGAGCCGACCGCGCATATAGTTCACCGCGTTGAAAATCTCCTTGGCTGCTCTCTCTGAGAAGGCTTCGGCGAAAATACGACCGTCAGGCTCATAGATGTTCCACTGGTTGTTATACATTCCGTCGTCAACGAACTCGAAGTTTCTGAGCGGCAAGTACATCAGGCCTCCGGCCAAGCTTTCCCGGTTACTTGATCCGCAGTGAGTACTCGAAGTCTAGCCACTCGTTGCGGTCTTCGTAGGAAGCCGGGCAAATCTGGATGATGAAGATCACTTCGCGGGCGTTCACGATGATGAACCGGGAGCGCTTACTCAACTGCGTCCCATCCGGGGCGTTGTAAAGACGCCGGGTGTAAGTGAATATGTGGCCTTCCCACACGTCCGTCGAGCGGCTGTCGATAGTGCCCCCGGTCGTGTCGTTGTCAGCGTAGAAGTCCGACGAGGTTTGGTCCACTGCGATATTGTGGTCGATGATGCGCACGGTCACGCCTTGCGACACGCCGTGGCTCCCGGAATAATAGGTGGTGTTGCTGCTTTGGTTGTTCGCGGTGCGGGAGGTGGTGGTTGACACCGCGCCGTTGAAGGCGACCGAGAAATAGCTGGTCGAATACGGGGTCGTCTGGAAAGCCGTGGGGTTCGGGTTCACGGGATACTGTATTTGCGCCGCCGCGAAGGTCGCGAACAACAGGGCGGAGATCACGGACAGGTAGAGCGATTTGATGCTGATCTTCATGTTGCCTTCCTTTTCAGTCAGATTTTAGTCCCAAAAAAGCCAACTCAACTCTGCGGGCACGACGGGCGCGAATCGTGCCAGCCGCCGTGGATGAACCCGTATGCCTCCGACGTCAACTCCCGGAACATCTGGGACGCGTCGGAGTAGCTGCCGCTGGATGAGAACGTGTGAATCCAGCCTTCTCCCCAGCCTGAGAGCACCAGCGACCCGGTGAAGTGGTCCTGGCCGTCGTTGTTGATGGTGTAGGCAAAGGTGAAGTTAAGCTGGTTCCCGTTCTGCGCCGCGAACGTGTTGTTGTCGCCCGTGCCCAACTCGTTCAGGTAGGCGATGGCGTCATTTTGAGTATAGCTGCGGCCCGCCGCCAAGTCCTTGGCGTTGTAGGTAGCGTTCACCGATACGCTGATAGCGAGGGCGCTGTTGCGGATCGGGGGGACGACCGCCGAGCATGGCGCGGGATGATAAGCGGGACGGGGCGCGAACATCGCCGGGTCGCACCCGACCATGAACAAGCCCGTCAAAACTGCCAAGACTGCCAACATTCTCGATTTCATAGCATCTCCTTGTTACTTCGCTCCTACCACTTCCAGCATCTCTTTGACATCGGTTGCGTGCGTGCCGAGCGGCGCAACCTCCAAGTACTTCTGCAACGCCTCCGCCGTGCCCGGCAGCGCGACGACCTTGCCGTGGCTTATCGGGCTAGAAGCGAACAGCATGGACCCCTTGACAAAGTAAGCATCCGCCTTTTGGGGGTCGGCGGCAATCGCCTTGTCGCACGCGGTCAGCGCGGCACCCTCGGTCATCCCCATGTTGTAGTAGGTTGCGCAAAGGTTGAAGTAGGCTTGCGCAGGGGTCGGACTTATCTCTGCGGCTTTCGTGTATGCCGCGATGGCGAGGTCGTTCTTCTTCTGCTTGAGGTAGCCGTTGCCCTCGCTCACGAGCATTCTGCTGATTTCGGTCTTGTTTTTGGCGGGGTCGATACCGGGGGCTTTGCTGTCCAGTTCCGCCTGCGCGAGCGATATTCCCTCTTCGTTCGACGCGAAGGCGTCTTCGTACTGCCCCAGATTCAACTGCGCGTTCGCCAGTTCCTCGCGGAAAAACCAGTTATCAGGGTTCAATTTTACGAGTTGCTTCGACAAGTCCGCCGCTTCCGGCCATTGCTTGTTCTGCGTGGCGATACTGAGTTGGATCACCAACTTCACCGACTCAGCAGACGGCTGTGTGTTCTGCGCGTGCAGTTGCACCGCGAATGCCGCCAGCACGGCGCACAGGATTGCTTTTCTGGTTCTCGATCTCATGGTTCCTTTGATGCGCAGATGATGCGCATCGGCGCAAAAAATTTACATACGGCAAATCGTTATAGCCTTGCTGAACGCATCAGCCAATTTTTGAGTGTCCTCGTGGGTGGCCCCGCCTTGCAGCGGGAAGACGGCGACCGGACTCGCGATGGACGTCCTGCGCCGGATCGCCATCGAGCGGTACCCGTCCGCAGTCCTGAGGATGACCCATTCCCTGTTGTCCGGGAGCGTATCGCCGTTCAGGTCTTTGGGGCTGACGGCAACCTTGGGGTCTAAATCCTTGAGATTGAATAGGACATCCATGTTGATAGATTCCTTTGTGTAGCCGGGTGTTTCCGATGTCACCGACACGTGTATCGTGGCATCGCAGTCGCCGAAGACGACGTGGTCCCGTTCCGCGTAAAAGCCCCCATTTGGGGCAGCCGCCCTGTAGTACAAGCCGTTCCACTCGACGAAGTCGTGGATGAAACTCTCGGCTTTCCTTAACTCTTGGCGTCGGGTAGCTCCGCCCGTCGCGCCCGCCAGGAACAGGCAGAGAAGTAAACCGATGGTCTTCGTGTTAGTCACGTCCCGTTGGCTTCTGCTTTTGGCGTCCCGCCAGCACGTCCATGAATGGGAGCGGGGCCGTACCGCCGTAGTAGTTCTCCGGCAGGTGACCATCCCACTTTGCCTTCATCATTTCGATGGTGCGAAGCTGGAGAAGTTCGGGCGTGATCTGTTCCTTCTGCGCCTTCAGCGCTGCCGCTTCCCCTTCCGCCTGCGCGATCTGCTGCTGCGCCTGAATCTTGATGCGCTTCAGGTCGTTGTCGGCTTTCTCCGCGTTCTGTTCCGCGACTACCTTCTGCTCGATGGAGTCCTCGAACTGCTGCGAGAACGAGAAATCGGTGATGGACGTCGTCTCGGCGACGATGTGGTAGGGCGCGACGCGGGCCTTGACGAGGTCTTCGATCTTGTCGCGGACCTGCTGGCGCTGGGCGATGAGTTCCTTGACATCGTACTGGGCTGTGACGGCCTTGATGGCTTCAAGGATCGCGGGGTCAATGATGCGGGTCTCGGCGTCGTCGTTCAGGTTGACGAGCACGCTGGTCGCGTACTGCGGGTCAACATGGTACGCGAGCGTGACCTCGACATGGACGACCTGTATGTCGTGGGAGGCGGCGTTCTCGCTCGGCTTCACGACGCGGGTCTGGACGACGACCGGGGTCACGCTGTCCGCGAACGGGCGCACGAAGTGCGGACCGGGTGCGAGTTGCCGCACGGGGTCGCCGAAGCGCATCACGACGCCGACAGTGCCGGCCTTGATTTGCGTGAAGGACAGCATGAGGAAGAAGAAGAGCGCCGAGAGCGCGAAGAGCGGGACGCCCCGGAGCGGACGCCACTTAAAACTCAATTCTGAGTCACGGGTTCCTATGTCTACCATCGAGAAGCCGAGACCGCCGAGCAACGAGGCAAGAAAAAACAGAAAGAACAGAAATCCCATTGGGTTCTCCTATAATATGCGCGGGGGGAAGCAGCGCCGCTTCCCCCCACATAGCTCAACCAGCGCTCAATCCCTGACCCGCACCGGAGGACTCACGTGACATTCAACCCTGCCGGAATATTGGCGGAATCTATTGGCTGATATTGTTGCCGATCTGATAATACCGCTGGCGGCGGGATTTTGCAAGTGCGGCCTATTGCGTGAATGGGACGTCGCAGGCCTCGCCCTCGTCGTACTCGGAGATGACGCCGTCGCCCAGCACCATGTCAAGATGCCTCGCGCACAGGAATACCTTCTGCCCACTAGGGGCGATGATGTAGTCCACTGCCGGGTCGGGGCAGCGGTCTTTTTCGTCCTGCTTAAATTCCCCGTTGACGCACGTGAACATGTCTTCTACCTCCATGCCGCCCACAGAGATGCTGACAAAGTATAGCTCGCATTGCCTCATAAGCTTGGTACGCGGGGAGGACTTGAACCTCCCCCTGCTTCACCTACCTCACAGCGGGCGAGCAGGTGCTCCTTCTCTGAGCTACCCGCGTATGGAACCCCGAACGGGACTTTTACCCGCAACCTCTCGGACTAGAGCCGAGCGCTCTGCATTGAGCTACCGGGGTGCTGGCAATCCGGGCGGGCATCGAACCCGCATCTCAGGTTTTAGGGACCCGGCTCTAGCCACGTTGAGCTACCGGACTGTATTGTGACTGATACTGGAGGCTGGTGCGCCCGGTCGGATTCGGACCGACGATCCCTGATTTAGAGGCAGGAGCTTTAGCCCACTAAGCTACGGGCGCATGTCCTTAGTATACAGTCTGTCAAACATTTTCGTCCATTTCCTCGAACTGCTTTTTCAGCTTGAGATACAACTCCTTGTCGCGTTCCGCATTCGCCTTCTTTTTCTTCTTAGCGGCTTCCGCTGCCTTTTCCGCCTTTTCCTTGGCTTCCTTCTGCTTCGCCTCGAAGTAGCGGTCGAGGCGCTTCTGTACTTCCCTCGCAATCGCATCGTCGAGCGCGTCGTCCTCAAGCCCGAGCAGGTACGACGGGAAGCTTTGCTCGTATGTCACGTACTCTGGGTGGCAGTGGCAGGCGTCGTTGTACTCGTACGAGAGTGTGAACTGGCTCTCGTCGAACGACTCCAGCTTTTCGAAGCTCCCGTGCGTTCGGATTCCGGGAAGGTTCGCGATCTTGAGCCGCTGAAGCTCCCTTCCGAGGGCTTGGTTATATTGGTCCGCGACCGCGAACGTCTGCTGGTGAATCCACTCGTATGTCTCTGCCGCTTCCTTAACGTCCTATGTCATCTCAGTTCTCCTTTGTCTTAGTTTTTGGACTTCCTCGATCAGGCTGCGTATGAATGAGCACAATTCGGGGTTGTCCGTTCCTCCGTAGTATTCCCCGTCCACGTAGAACTTGTCCTGGTTGCAATGCCCGGAACAATGGCAGGGAACATGCTCCCAGCCGTACTTGGTGCCGTCAATCTCGATCTCCAGCATTGTCATCATCCTCGGCGCAGTAGCCGCAGTGCGGGCACGTGACGCCGTATAGAATTCCCCAACAGAACTGCTTGCCGCACTTTTCGCAGCACAGAACGTGAGAGCCGGGGTTTAAGCTCCCGCAGCAGCAAACTCTTTTCGCGCCGTCCACAAACTCCGCTTTCGGGCAGCGAGCACAGAATCTCCGGCATTTCCATTCGTCAGTCGCAGGCAGCCAATGGCCCCATTCGTGGAGACCTAACAGGCATTTGACTGCGCTCATCAATTCGCTCATGAGACGTCTCCCTCGGGGTCGCCCTTCCTGCGGATGCCCCAGCCGCCGCGCCCATACCCCTCTAAGGTGTCGTCCCACATCGCCTCGCGACGGTCGTTCCAACTGGGCCAGACCTCGTATTCCTTCCCGCCGATCCCGAGGAAACCGCCCGTCTTCTCCTTCTTTGGCGGCAGGTCCTTCACTGGGTCTTGGGGCTGAGGCCGAGCTTCTTGTAGGCGTATTCCGAAGCGCCTTGGCAGGCGTCGCTGTTATCCGGGCGAATCCTATCCGCCTGCTTCTTTACCCACTCGTGGAAAGCCCCCATATCGACCCTCAGTTCCACGTCGCGGGCAGCTTGCCGGGTAACATCGTCGGACTTGCGGTAGCAGTCGGCGGTCGCACCGCTGAAATCCCCGTAGTCAATCTCGGCGTCGGGGTTGTCCCACAGCACATCGGTGATGCTCAGCGGCGAGATCACGACCTTGTGCCCGCTGGAGACATACCTGCCGCCCACGATGTCGTAATAGGGCTTCTTCGCGGGGTCGCGAATCAGCAGTTGCAGCCGCCCGTCCCAGTACGCAGGCTCGGCCGTCACGGTGAAGATGTCGATGTTATCGACGCAGACCTCAAGCTCGCCGCTCGGGTCCGCCTCTTGCAATTCTTGGATCAGGTCCTTAGTTTTCATTGCACTGCTCCTTCGTATTTAGACTTTAGTTCGAGGTAGCGCTGGCGCTCGGCTTCCTCCGCCTCACGCTGCTCCTCGGCTTCCTTTGCTGACACACGCTCAAGGCGCTTGCGCTCGTGCTCGTCGTACGCCTTTTTCTGCGCTTCGATCCAGTCGTCGATGTTGTCGAGCCAGTCGTAGGGGATGACGATGGATAGGTAGTCGTATTCGCCACCGCCGCAATACTTGCGACCCCTGAGAGTGATACTGTTTTCCCCGAACTCGTAGCCGTCGTCGTCGGATGCCCTAAACTCGTAGCCAGTGCGTGGAACCCACTTGGGTTCGTGGTCTTCGTAGATTTCCTCCCGCAGAAGTCCGGCGTTTTGGGCTTTCGCGAAGGCTTCCCGCATGATCTCGTGGAACTGCCCCTGCAACTGCTGAAGCTGCTTGCCCATCTCCCTAATCATCATTGTAGCTCTCCTATCAAGACAGAATTTGCTTGCGTTGGCACTACAGGATTTGCTTGCGTTGGCTCAGGTTCCCGCCAGAGGCGGTAATTCGATAATATTTGACGCTGGTGCTGTTCGAGCGGGACGGTGGCCACGGCGGACAGGCCCATGTTGAAGTCCGGCTCGTAGAACACCTGATGACCGATGTCCTTGGAACGGAGCTTCTCGATGGCGCGGAAGAGCGCCTGCTTGTCGGGTACGCCGATGACTATGCACGACGGGATTTCGTCTATGTCTAGGTCTTGGGGTTGCAAACGGCGGGCAACTTCGAAGGTCGCGTGGTTGGACTGAACGACCTGTTGTGCGAGGGGGATGTCTGTCCTTACGAAAACGTAAAAATAGGGGTGCTGAACCTATGCCATGGTTTTTGAGCCTCCTAGCTCAATACTGCTATACGGTCTGAAAGTTCGAAAAGTATGGAGAACAGCCAGTGCCGATCCCGGCCCGAAGACCAATTGCTCTGTCCTCAGTCCAGTTGGCTTTCACCAACCCCTCCGGCTTGCCCTCCAATATCAAGCATATTGTCTCACGAAATTTCCGGCCTGTCAAGGTCTATCTTCCGTCAGGGAACGACATAGCACCGCGTCGTAGTGCTCGGTGCAGAGCCACACTTGGTTGAACTTGATGGGGGCGGGTTCGTCGCAAAAGATCGGGTCGCCGTCTTCGCCCGGCTCCGTGTGGAAGTCCACGATATATTGGCAGCTATGCGCCATCTTGTTTCTTACACGTCGCATCCATAATTTCGGGCGGCAAGTACATTGCACATTTGTGGGTTTCTAGGCAACGCCTGCACGTGTAACGTTTTAGGCCGCAATAGCCCGTTGGGTTGTGGTAGCAATCCTCAGTGATCCAGTCATGTTTTCGTAGTACAGTCCTGTTCCCGAAACGCCGAACGCCGTGGCGCTTTCCGATGTTGGTTTTAGCCATTAAAGTTATGCCTTAGTAGGCACAGACCATTCCAAGACCACATCGTCCGGTTCGAGCGGCTGCGTCCACCTCCAAGAATTGTCGTTGGTGATAATCCGCTCATAGCCGTTGATTTCCATGTTGCTGACTAGGATGCGGTCATCCTTCGTGGCTCTTGCCTTCACCTGCTCCAGCGTCTCGACCTTTCCCCCGAGGTAGTACATGGGGCTTGTCGCCGTCACCTTGGAATCCAAGTCCTCATAGCCCCGCGAGCGCGTCGTGAAGCGGAAGCCGTAGGGTGTAGCGCCGTATCGCTCCG
>Ga0187874_10003878_pt1 | contig 10244 bp, 7 predicted proteins | sample June2016WEW_16_1_3_FD_132993 | JGI IMG/M metagenome (GOLD analysis project Ga0187874, IMG submission 132993) | Peatland microbial communities from SPRUCE experiment site at the Marcell Experimental Forest, Minnesota, USA - June2016WEW_16_150 | ecosystem: Environmental > Terrestrial > Soil >... | reverse complement strand
GGATGCGCGAGCGGGCGCAAGTCCGTCAGAGTCTGATACTGCCGCCGCCCCTCTTTCAACTGAGACAGAAGCTGGGCCAAAAGGCCAAACAGGAACCCAAGTATCGGTTCTACACGCTCTATGGGCGCATCTGCGACAGGCAGACGCTCGTGGCGGCTTGGAACCAGGTGCGAGCCAATGGCGGCGCCCCTGGCGTAGATGGGATGAGTATAGAAGGGGTGGAAAAGTCCGAAGGCGGGCTGGAACGGTTTCTCAACGAGATCGAGACGGAACTGCGCCGGAAGACTTACCGCCCCAAGCCGGTCAAGCGGGTATATATCCCCAAGGCCAATGGGAAACTGAGACCGCTGGGCATACCGACGGTACGCGACCGGGTCGTCCAGATGGCGGCATTGCTGATTCTGGAGCCGATCTTTGAAGCGGACTTCGAGGAATGTTCCTACGGGTTTCGGCCGGGGGGCTCGCCGCACTTGGCGTTGCGGGAAATCCAAGAACATCTGCAAGCCGGTTACTGCGCGGTGTATGATGCAGACCTCAAGGGCTACTTCGATACGATACCGCACGACAAGCTCATGGCGTGCGTGCGGATGAGAGTGGTGGACCGGTCGGTGCTGCGCCTGATACGGATGTGGCTGGAAGCTCCGGTGGTGGAGAAGAAGGACGGAGGCCCGCCCACAGTCAAGCGCAACGACCGGGGGACACCGCAGGGCGGAGTCATTTCGCCCCTGCTGGCCAACATTTACCTGCACTGGTTCGACACAGCGTTTCATCGTGCCGACGGGCCCGCCCAATGGGCCAAGGCCAAGTTGGTGCGGTATGCGGACGACTTTGTCGTGCTGGCGCGGTATCAAAGCCAGCAGCTACGAGGTTTCATTGAGGCCAAGCTGGAAGGGTGGCTGGGACTGACGGTGAACCGGGCAAAGACGCGCGTGGTGGAATTGAAAGAACCCAAGGCCAGCCTGGACTTTCTGGGCTACACCTTTGGGTTCAACCGAGACCTTCACGGCGGAGGGCACCGGTATCTGAACCTGGAACCATCGGCCAAGGCGCTGGCCCGCGAGCGGGAGGCGTTGCGGCAGATGACCGGGCCGGAACAGTGCTTCACGCCATTGCCCGAACTTATTAAGAGGATCAACCGGCACCTGCGAGGATGGGGGAAGTATTTCAGTCTGGGGTATCCGCGCAAGGCGCGTCGGCACATCAACTCGTATGTTCGGCAACGGCTGACGTATCATCTCCAGCGCAGGAGTCAGCGCGGCTACCGCCCGCCAGCGGGGTCGAGCTTCTACGACCATCTCAACCGAATGGGGTTAATTTACCTGTGAATGCCTGCGGCGACAGACTGCATGAGAGCCGGATGCGGAAAAGCCGCACGTCCGGTTCGACGAGGGGGAGGGGAGCGGCGGTCATTGACCTTCGGGCCTTTCAACCCGTGCTTTCCCTCTCTACTCTACTGTGTCGCATCTAATTTTTGGTTGGTATCTCCACTCCCTAAGAGCTTCGGGGAAGTTGCCAGTCACCGAAGCTGTCATGCAGGCCTGGATATCCAATCCATCGGGAAGCTGAAAGTCGGTCAAGGTCTTGGCGCGCGTGAGGGGAATGGCGCAATTGAGCACCTGCCGGTTCTTGCCAAGCACTTGAAGACATTTGGAAAATGCGTTTTCGGTGTGCTCGGCGCCCGGGAGTGAAATCGCGTCCCATCGTTCTGGAAGTTTTTCATTTTGTTGCGTCATCATGTTTCTGCGAGAGGTGAAGGGCGTGCAGACAGGACGGCGCCAGCCCTCCGCCGTCAAGGACGGTCGGGTGGGGAACCATGAGGAAACGACCCTTGGTGTTGTCAATTCTGTCCGCATGTTGTCAAGTATGCGTTTGGCGTAAGCCATGTGCATGTCACACCAGCCGACGAGGTTCCTCTTCCTGCCTCGCAGGCTGTGAACGGGGGAAAATCTGCTGGGTCCAGGCGTGCAGCTCGGATCCGAACGACTTCAGGCTGACAAGTTTCGGCGAAAATCAATGGCTCTGGGAGAGGTGAAGGGCGTGCAGACAGAACGGCACCGGCCCTACGCCGCCAAGGAGGTCGGGTGGTTAACGAAATCCGTGAGTCAAGGCGCTGGAAAATCTTAATTGTCGTTCGCCAGTTGGGTGGGGAACCCTGAAGAAATACGCACAACGCAGGGCCATTCCTGAGCATCAGGTGATGGTAGTTCGCGCCCTAACAAAGCCGGCTCATTGAGCAGGCCACTGTTCGCCAATGGTCATGTACCCGGCTACGCGGCCCCGCTGTCCGGACCCTTTGGAGGTTTCGGAGTGGATTTACGCTGACCCCTCCTTTCGGATGCGGGACGTGTATGAGTGTCATCCGAAGGAAGACCCCCGGCAGGAGCACTTGGCATTTTGGTGGCGTTTGATTTCAGAATTCAGACTTGCACAAATCCTCAAATAAGTTGAGGATATGTGTATGCCGAAGAAAAACGATCCTTTCGCTGCTCTGATGACGGTCGCGCAAGACCAGCAAGGCTACTTTACCACCAAGCAGGCCATTGAGGCAGGGTATGCGGACAACACACACCCGTATCACGTCCATGCGGGGAATTGGGAGCGCGTGTGCCGTGGCATCTACCGGATGGCGCATTTTCCGCCGCCAGAGGACGGGGAAATGATGGCCTGGCTGCTCTGGTCACGCGGACGGGATGAAAAGCCGGTGGCCGCGATGTCGCACCAAACCGCCCTCAGCCTGTTCGAGTTGGGTGATTTCAACCCGGCCAAAGTTCACATGAGCGTTCCAAAAACATTTCGTCGAAACAGCCCGACTCCCAAAGCGGTCGTGCTGCACCGGGCGACACTGGCACCCACCGAGGTCACGAGACTGCGCGGCCTGATGGTATGCCGCCCGCTGCGGGCGCTGTCTGACCTGGCCAGCACCAACCCTGACGCGGTCGCCAAAGCGCGGCGTTTAATCAAGCGTAAAGCGCCCGCCGGCGCGCGCGAAAGTGCGGGCCGGAGCCAGTCCCGACACGTCGGTTCGTAGCGGGAAAGTCGATTATATTGCGCCTGCACTTCAAACTGAGGCCGCGGGATGGCTCTGAGGCTCCGCGCGGAGGCAAGTCGGAATCTTACGGGATGGAAATCGAATGGTTGTGTGTCGGTTCCTTGCCGACAAGGTTGGCTGCGTCGCCCATCGCAATGGGGCTATTGCTCAGCCCGATGGCCGTGTGCTTGGGATGCAGGTATTCGGAGAAAGCGGCGCCAGGGTGTGCCCCATTGCCCACAAAGGCCAGATTGGCTGAAGCATTGGGTTCCTTGGTAATAATGTCCTGGAAAGACAGCGGTTTGCCCCTGCGTGCCATCATTTTGCGAACCCCGGCCAAAGGCATCGTGGCGCTGGCCAGGTAGTTCATAACGGCGGTATTGGTGCCCATCACCCATTCCGTTACGCCGCGCAGTTGGAAGTCTTTGACCATATCCACCACGGTTTGGTCGGCCAGTCGGGGATCTGCCAGGTCCAGAGCATTGACGAACCAGCCAGTGGCGGTGGCCCAATAACCACCGTTCTGATACGTGTCCTTGGCACAAGCTAAGTCCCAATACTGGCCGGCGGGAAGATGGCGGATCTGCCCACATTGCACGATCTCGCGGTAATGTCCTTTGAAATAGTTCGCGATCGTGCGGGCTTGTGCTGGCGTGGCCACCTCCAGGTAGATTGCGAAAGCTGAACCCCAAATATCTGGCTGTTTGCAAAAAGCCGTGGCCGCGCGAAACAGCCCGATTTTCTCATCCCAGAACGTCTCGCGAATCGCTGGCGCTAATCGATCGGCCTCGGTCCGCCAGCGCTTCGCGTCGTCGGAGCGCTTTCCTGCGTCCAAAAGGTCGGCCAACTGGCGGCAGGCCTGGACGTAGAGCAGAGAGCAGAACAACTCATCACCCTGCTTGCGCACTGAATCGGTGAAGCCGTAAGGGCATCGGTCCCAGCCCTCTGGCTTGATGTAAACCAAGCCGGTGTTGGGGTTGCGCGGCGTTGCGCCCATCGTTTTAACGAGCTTGTCGAGGATCTGGTCCAAGAGCTTGCCGTCCTTTGTCTTTTGATAAGTGCACCACGCCACCTCCACGGTAAATTGGGAGCCGTCCGCGACGGGATTGTCTCCCATGCGGCCGTAGCCGGGCATGTAGATCGGCCGACCGCTGAACATCACGCAATCGACACCAGCCCCATCTTCGCGCAACGCATCGATGAACACGCGGCACGAGTCAGTCAGTTCCTTGTCACTGAAGGCGTCGGCGCACCCTTCAAGCATGTAAGCATAATCGCGCAGCCAAAAAGCTTCGTAGCCGGCTCCAGCCTGCGGTGGAAACGCGGCCACACCGTTCGGCATTTCGCGGCGACTAGCTTTGATCATTGTTCTCGCTTTTATTTCCAGCCAGCGAACTGCGTCAAGCAGCGACTGCTCAGTCAAAGTGCGCTCGGCGCTGGTGTCCAAGCGTTCAGTGGCCGCCAGGCTCTGAGTCTGGGGCGTGTCCTTGGATTGAAAAACGAGCGCATGGGCGGATTCGACTACTGCCGGAAGCGGCGGCTCCGCCGCTAAGTGAGCCGCCAGGAAGCCGAGCGTCAGCGCAGGAATGAGTCGGTGGTCAGACATTATGAACGTTGGTTGTAGTCCGATAATCAGGATCCGCCGGCATTTTCATGGAAGCCTTGCCGTCCGAACTTGGGGCAGCGGCAACGCATGTGGATGGCCTCGGTCTCCTGACCCAAGACGGTGGCGGACGTTGGTCCAAGCGCTTCGCGCCGGACTTTGCGTCGCTGCCGCCGGATTGCAGTTTACCAACTCCAACATGCGGGCGAGGAAGGGCGGCTATTGGGAGCCCGCCGTTGAACCCGATTTTAATGCGCTGCAATTGAACGGCGTTAGCGCTGTTTGATCGAAATCCCACTGTTTGTTGATCACTGGCGCGAGAATACGCTGGATCTCGGCTACCAAGGCAGGGTCGTACGGTTCCTCATGCCACGCAACGTTACGGCGGACAGACTCGGAACGGGAGCTGCTGAATAGGGTGGTTGGGAGATGCGGGTGTTGGCTGGAGAATTGAAGAGCGAGCTTGCTGATCGGGGCTCCGTGCTGGTCACAGAACACACTAGCGCGACGAAACAGGCTGCGGTCCGCCTCAGAGGCTGGATGCCAATGAGGGGCTTCTCGCCCGGTGAGAAGGCCGCTGGCAAACGGCGAACCGTTGATAATGCCGATATTCTTTTGCCGCGCCAGAGGAAGCAACTCAATCATCCGAAGGTCCGCTAACGTCCAGTGATTATGGACCAGCGCGGCATCGATCGGCTCTTCCCGAAAGATGCGAAGCCACAGTTCCATCGGATAAATGCCGCAGCTCACATTGCCAATCCTGCCTTCTCGCTTCAGTTCCAGCAGCGTCGCTACGCCTTCGGTCAGCGCCCATTTAACGTGCTTGCGATGTTCGTATTCAAAGTCGTGAAGGTGGACAATGTCGAAGTAATCGGCGCCCAAGCGACGAGCGCTCTCGTCGAGCGAGGCGCGAATTCGAGTGCATGAGTAATCAAACGTGTCCTCGCCGTAACTGCCAGGTTGAGTGTGCTTGCCGACTTTGGTGGAGAGGTAATAGCGGTCACGCGGGATGCCTTCAAGCGCCTTTCCCAACACCGTTTCGGCCCGATCGCCCCCATAGGCAGGCGACACATCAAAGTAATTGATGCCCAAATCCAGCGCAGTGTGGACGGCGCGAATGCCTTCCGCTTCGTCCACCTGGCCATAGACGCCGCCCAGCGCGGACGCGCCGAAGCTTAAACAAGAAACCTTCAAACCGGTTTTGCCGAGGAGATTGTATTTCATGGGGCGATGGCTGAACTGATTCCAAGGGGTCTTCCGTGCGTGTGAGTTTGTTTGGGCCTACTTTTTCTTCTTTCGCGGTGATGGTTTTTCGAGATACCACCGCCCGTCGGTGCCGGAAATCAACAAGACGTTGGCATAGGCCGTGAAATCCCCCGTGCGGATGATCGTTTTCACGTCCCGACTGCGCGTTTTGAATTCCGAGTGGGGAATAACCTCGACTGCGACGTTGTCGCCGAACGACTTGGCGACTTTGTCGAAGTGCGTGGGATTGTGCTCCCGAGTCTCTCGCGCCATCACGATTTTTTCCACGGAGTGGACCTTCCGCAGCTCCGCCAGCACGTCGAGCACTCGCGGAACCCCCTGCGACAACGCGATGTCGATCAGTTCCACTTGGTCCGGACACGGAAACCCCGCATCGACCACCATCAAGGCATCCATGTGCCCTTGGCGATTGAGGGCAGAATCGATCTGCCCGTTTATCATTCCTACTTCCTTCATAATAATTCCAGTATCATCGTTTGATGGACTCCCGTTTCACACACTGCGCCCGGCATCAAAACCTGACGGTGGTTTCAAGCGTCACCTTATGATGCTTTTCCCAGGAAGACTTGAATCGTGCATAATCAGCCCTGGTTTCGAAGACCTGGCTGTCATTCCATAAAACGCGCCAGTCGCCATCGGCTTCCGGCCAGAGGAAAACCTGCCCCCAAATCAGCCGGTTATTCGCGTCGATCCCCGGATGCGCCGGCGTGCCATCGCCAGAGATTCGCAGCATCTGCTCCGGGGTAAGCAGGTCCTCCACCGCCGCCTTGAGATTCTCCAACATCCAATCGGAGCGAGTGGACATGGCCACATATCCGCCACTCTTCTTCTCGCGCTGGGCGGCCCAGTTGAGGCAGACGCGCGCAGGGGCGACCCCGAGCTCACGGGCGATCTCCTGGACCACCGGGTCCATCATGTCTGCGCGATGTTCCTTGAACGTATCCCGCGCCGGCCGGCGGGGAGACCCCAGCGACATATAGCCGGTGCAGACAATCCCTTCCGATTCAAAATACCGCCTCAATTCCGTCTGCTGGAACAACGGATGCATTTCCATCTGGTTGAGGACGGGGCGCTCGGCTTTTGAAACATCCCGGAGGAGAAGCCGCATCGTGGCCAAGGTGTGATTCGACGTGCCGATATCTACGACCTTCCCAGCCTTCTTGAGACGCACAATCTCGCTCCACATTTCCATGAATTGTTCGTGGATATAGGGCACAGCGTCAGGGTTGCGGTGCTCGCCCGTGCAGCCGGGCTTATGCACGTTCGGCCATGGCCAGTGGTTGAGGTACAGATCAATCTTGTCCACGCCGAGCGCTTTGAGCGTCGCATCCAGGGCGGGGGCCACGTCTTTGGCGGCCATGTGGCCATTCCAAAGCTTCCCGGTTATGAAAAGCTCTTTGGAAGAGGAGATATGGCCCGCGCGGATCGCTCCGCGGATCGCTTCGCCCACCACCGCCTCGTTCTCGTAGGCGCGCGCCGTGTCCAGGTGGCGCCAGCCCAACCGGATCGCCTCAAGCGTGGCGTCCTTCATGTGGGCCTGCGCCCAATCGGAATGAAACGTGCCAAACGCAGCCACGGGCATCATCACGCCACTGGCCAGCTTGACCTTATGAACGGTTTCCGGGCCGATCCCCTTCAGACTTCGGTCGAAACAAACCTGCTCGATCTCTGAACTCTTCATAGTCACTACTGAACTCCTTTATTTGTGTTGTTGATATTGTTTGTACGGTCACGCCCCCGGGTCTCCGCAAAGGCGTCTGCCAGTTCTTTGGGCAGGAGAGGCACCGCGCCGGCTTGCGAACAAACGAAAGCCGCCACGCGGTTGGCCAGTTCCTGGAGCCGGGTCAGTTCCAGGCCGCGGAGGCACCCGACCGTGACGGCCGCGGTGAAGGCGTCGCCGGCCCCGACGGTGTCAACCACGTTTGCCGGGCAACCCGGATGGCTTTCATCCCCTGCGGCCGAGAGCAGCCGGCTGCCCTGCTCTCCCCGGGTGTAAACCACCAGGTCCAAGTCGAACCGCTTGCGGAGGGCCCGCAACCGGTCGGTTTCGTTCCCCGCCAGGCCGAGGATCTCTGCCAACACCGGCAACTCCGCATCATTGAGTTTCAAAACATCGGCCAGTTCCAGCGAGTCAATAATGACTGGGGCGGAAATGAAAGGAGGCCTGAGGTTGATATCGAAAACCTTCAAACAGCCCGGGCGTAGCGCGCACAGGAAACTGCCGATCCCCTCCCGACTACGCGGATCACGCTGCGCCAGGGAGCCAAAAACCACGGCGTCGGCCTCGCCCGCCAACTTTTCCCGCCCGGCGTCCATCGTTATAGCGTCCCATGCCGCCGGGGCGCGGATGGTGAAAGTCGGCACGCCAGAGGCGTCCAATTGCACGTCCACCAAACCCGTCGGAAGATCGGGTCGCACTCTCACGCCGGTGGGGTCCACCCCCAGCACCTGCAACCGCCGTCGGATCTCCCAGCCGTCCGCGTCATCGCCCACCTCGCTGACAATCGCCCCGCGAGCCCCCAACTGGACGGCGTGAGCCACCACGTTGAGCGAAGCCCCGCCGATCGCCTTGCCGGAAGGCAACAGGTCCCACAGCACCTCGCCGATGCCGACACAGAGCGGGCGCGATCTGGGTAACTCAGTTGACATCGATCATGACCTTCAAGGTGTTGCCGGCTTGCTGCTCGATGAACCGATACGCCTCGGCATACTGTTCGAAAGCGAAATGGCCGGTAATCAGTGGTCCCGTCAATACCGCTCCCGAGGCAATCCACCGCAGCGCCTGCTCGTAATCCTCATGTTTGTACATGAGGGTGCCAACCAGGCTTAGCTCGCGGTCACCGACGATCGACATGTCCACCCGCGGACGGTCGCCAAACACCCCCACCACCACGATCCGACCGCCCTTTCCGATGGTCTGGATGGCGTCATCCAGCGCCGACTCGGCGCCCACCGCTTCGAAGGCGACGTCAAACCCCTCCGGGCCAAATGCCCGCTTCACCGCATCCGGCAGTTTCTCTTTGCCCACGTTGCAAGTATGGGCCACGCCGCAGGCCCGCGCTTTTTCCAAACGGAACTCGCTCAGGTCGGTAATCAAGACGTTCCTGGCGCCCCGGCAACGCGCCGCCTGGGCCACCAAGTTGCCGATGGTTCCCGCGCCGAGCACGACCACATTGCGGCCGCTCAAGTCACCGGCCCGGCCGGTGGAATGTGCGGCCACCGCCGCCGGTTCGACCAGAGCCCCCTGTTCGTAGGTCAGGGTGTCGGGCAGAACCACCAGTCGGTCCGCCGGAACCACAAAGAGATCCTGGGCGCAGCCCGGAGCCTGAAACCCCTCCACCTTGAGGCTATTGCAGGTATTATAATCCCCGCGCCGACAGGGGTCGCAAGTGCCGCAGACCACTTGGGGCCGCGCGGTCGCCTTCATGCCGGGTTTCAGGCGCTCCACACCCGGCCCCACGGCCTCCACGGTCCCGCTGTATTCGTGCCCCTGTATCACGGGATACGGGGTGAAGGGATGCTTGCCGTGCCACACGTGAATATCCGAGCCACAGACCCCAATGCGCCGTATGCGCAACAACACCTGCCCGGGACCCGGCGCCGGGGCAGCCGCCTCCCGAAACTCAATGTGTCCGGGCTTGGTCATAATCGCTTGTCTCATATTCTTAGTCCTTTGTTGTCTCTGTTCTTTGTTCTAAATCGTTTCCGTTATGATCGCCGGTTATGATTAGCGCAGGATCGTATAGAGCACGCCGACGGTGGCGACCAGGATCACCGCCACAAGGCGCGGATCACTGGCGCCGGCGAAGCGGCCTTTGAGGAATGACAGCGGATGATCCCAGCAGACTTTGGCGACTTCCTGCGGATTCATGGCCGGGGTCAGCAGGCTGGTGATGAGGTAAATCACCACGCACAGCACGGCGATGATCGGCCCGACCAGCATGAACGGAATCCCAAGTCCTTGCGCCGGGTCGGTGACCAGTCCGCCAAAACCGTCGTGAGCCCGGCCGTTCAGAAGCATTTTTCCGATGCCCGGCATATCCAGCACGAAGTAAATTCCACCAATGATCGAGCCAGCGTAAAGCGTCGTCATGGCCGCCTGCCAGGTGCCGCGTTTCCACAGCACGCCGAGCACGAACACAGTCGTCACCGCTGGCGCGAAGGTCATCGGGATCTTGTTGATCGCCTCGAAGATCGTGCCGAACTGGTTGCCTTGCGTGGACCAGAGCATCGCGAGCAGCATAATTGCTCCCGTGGTGATCCGCCCGATGATGACCACGCGCTCGTCCGGCATTTCGGGCCGCTGACGCTTCACAATGTCCAGGGAGATGATGGTGGCGCAACTGT
>Ga0187874_10003877_pt1 | contig 10246 bp, 8 predicted proteins | sample June2016WEW_16_1_3_FD_132993 | JGI IMG/M metagenome (GOLD analysis project Ga0187874, IMG submission 132993) | Peatland microbial communities from SPRUCE experiment site at the Marcell Experimental Forest, Minnesota, USA - June2016WEW_16_150 | ecosystem: Environmental > Terrestrial > Soil >... | reverse complement strand
TTGATCGTATGTGCCAGCCCCGCGACTGTTTGCCCGACAGCGGCTAGCCGTTCCGCATCCAGTTTCTCCTGTTCAAGACGTTTGATCTCGCGCACGTCTTCCATAAAGGCCGCACGCCCAAGCTGCCGCCTTCCACTTCGCAATTCAACGGCTGAAAAGTGAACCGGAATTTTCTGCAGTTGTGCCGAGCGCACAGAGATTTCAGGCAGATCAAGTTTGCCCTCGGGCATGGCACCAGAAGCAAAGAATTTCTCCGGAAGCATCTGTCTCAGCCGAGCGGCTGTTGGGGGCTGGCCTGCTGTCCATTCCAGCAGAGCGCGTGCCGCCGGATTGACAACCTTGGGATCGCCGGAGGAGTCGACCGCAATGATTCCGGCAGGCGAATTGTGGATCAGAGCCTCGTAGTAGTCCTGAGTCTTTTGCAATTCCCGCTCGAGTTGAGAGACCTCAGTGATATCGGTGGCCATCTGAATGACATGGGAAACGCCTTCCTGGCCGCGCAATAGCGGAGAACTGGTCACAATGTAATATGCGGGGGACCCGTCCTTGTGCACGCCAACCTCGCTGGCTGCGTGCTCGGAACCGTCAGCAAAAGTCAGCGTAGCCGTACAACTTCGGCAGGGACTCCTGCGCCGTTTGCAAACCTCATAGCAGAATTTCCCCTCGGGGATGCCGAAGATTTCCCGGAATTTGTCGTTCGCTTGAGTGAGGCGATAGTTGCGGTCGATCACAAAGGCCGGACAAGGCACGCGCTCGAACAATCGGTCGTATTCCCGTTTCCACGAGCGAGTCTCCGTCAAGTCCGTCTTCATCGCCACGACGTGAGTAATCTGTCCGCTGGCGTCCCTCAATGGCACGAGGTGTGTCGCATAATGGCATGTCCGACCGTGCCGGTCCACTCCTGTGTCGTCCGCCACGCGCATGCGCCCGTCCTCGAATGTCTCTTTCATAGCGCAGGGCTCGCATGGCCGCGATGCTCGCTTGCACACCTCGTAACAGCGGCGATTCCGCCAATTTCCGAAGTACTCCTCGAAGTTCCCGTTTCCGGCTACGATATTGAATTCGCGGTCTATGACGGCCACATTGAACGGAACCAGCTCGAACATACTGCGGCCCAGCAGTTGGTCCAGCTCGGATTGATTTAGCTGTGCCATTTACTTCCTCTACTTCCTCGCTTCAGGTGTTGGAAGCACAACGTTCTGCCCCGTCAACCCCGCTCTGCGGAGTACGAGTTCGCGGGAGTCGATGACTTCGCGCCTGTCCTTGTGACACCAGTCGCAGCGGGTCATTTCAGGTTTGCTCTTCTCCTGCGCCTTTTTCACATGACAGCCGATGCAAAGCCGGTGCATTGCCTCGGTATAGGCAACTGCCTGGTTGTGTTTAACAGTGATCGAAGCGCCGGTTGGGACGAGGTTCTTGTGGCATTTGTCGCAGCGGACCGCGCTTTCGGCAGTGCGCACCTGGCCCGTGGCGTGGCATTGGTAGCATGCTACGCGCGCCCCGGAGGGCGACGCATGCCAGTCATGCCGGAATGCGTCAACCGGCAAATACATGTCCCGGTGGCAACGTGCACAAGCTGAACCTTCGTCTCTAGGCAGGTTCATGTGATGACATTTCACGCACGACTCTTTTCCACCTTCGCGCTTCTCGTGTTCTACGTGCTTGAACGCAACCCCGAAGCCGTCGAGGTTCCCGTCGATCCATAGGACTTCGCCACCGCGGGCGCGTTGAACCGGTGTTGCATCGATCCCGCGGCTTTCGGCCGGTTCAACCTTCAAGAAGCCGAAGCCCACGGCGGCGGCCAGAATGAAGGCCAGAGAATATGTGGTGCGGGCTGCAATGCCGGGAACTCCCAGCCAGGTAGCGCCTACGGGATCGAACTCCGGCAGTTTGAGCGGATCGGCGTTCGGATCGGCGGGCCGTTCTTCCCAAACCTTGAAATGCTCAACCATAAAAAGGAACGCCAACACTGCGGCGGAGACCACGCCCACACTGATGGCGATTTCAGTCCAGGATGGCAGATAGAAAGCGCCGTCCGGCCTGGGGTGGGCAACGCCACCAACGTCGATACGGTTGAGGACTATACCGCAGACCGCGAATGTGGCGGCTGTCCATTGACCGGCGCGACTGTGCCGCACACGTGAAGCAGAGAAGAGGGCGATGGGAATGAGCGCCATCACCATGACTTCGAACCAAAACAAACCAGGCCGCCAGTCGGCCACAAAAAGCTGTGCTGCCTGCCGCCGAATGATAAGGTCGGCGATTCGCACGATCACATAAATCGTTAAGACCCAGCGGCACGCATTGGCGAATGACGCTAACAGGTCTGTCTCTGGCTTGCGGTAGTAAAGGTATGCCGTTAGATGACTCTCGAAAATCACCATCGAGAATCCCAGCCCAATCGCGGAGATCAGGAACATGACTGGAAGAATCGGCGAGTACCATAGCGGATGCAGCCGGTAGGGCATGATGAGGAACAGCGAACCCAGCGATGATTGGTGTAGAGATGAAAGTCCAATCCCAACGATCACTAGTGGCAGACGTGCCTTGACGAGTGTTGCGCGGATCTTCGCGAGGCGCGGGAACTCTTCCGCCGGAACCGGAAAGAACTCCAAGGCCAAAACCGTGAGGTACAGCATGACGCACCAGCCGACCTCAAACAGCGGCGATCGAGGGTTCCAGTAGACGATCATGTGCCAGATGTTCCAAGGCAGGCCCAGATCGAACAGCAACCCAATTGCGACCGCGAGATAGCCGAGAAACGCGGTCAGCACCGCAGGGCGAACGATGGAATGGAATCGCTCAAGTTTGAAGATGTAAACGGTAGCGGTAACTATGAATCCACCGGCGGCCAACGCCACCCCGCCCATCACGTCGAATCCGACCCAGACACCCCACGGATTCGCATCCGTCAGATTCGTGCTGGCACCCAACCCAAACAGAAAGCGCGCCGCCGCAACCGATGCCGCCAAGCCAACCAGCGTCCAGAGTGCCAGCTTCAGTCTGCGAACCCTATTCATGCGATTCGTCCTTCCCCGATGTGTCCTTCTCAATCCTCATGCGGCGCTCGATGATCCACGACAGTCCTGCCATGCAGGCCATGACACCCGTAAATGCAAACGGGACGGCTTCCATCGCAGTCGCCGTGGTTGCCGGCAGAGGCTTGGGGCCAACCACGTGGCCTGCGGACAGGAACGAAAGGTCGACGTTTGAGATATAGAGCACCGAGGTTCCGCCGGCGTCGAATTCTCCCCAGACCTTGTTTACATACTTGCCCGGGTCTTTCGCTATCCGGTCATGCGCCTCCGCCAGTAGCTGATCGCGATCTCCGAAGATGGTCGCTTTGGTTGGGCACGCCTCGGTGCACGCGGGCTGGCGACCCGCTGCAATTCGGTCGTAGCAGAAAATGCACTTGCGCACATACGGCACTGCGGCCTGCCACTCATAGCGGGGAATACCGTATGGGCACGCCATCATGCAGTACCGGCACCCCATGCACTTGCTGCCCTCGTACACCACCGCTCCGAGCTTTGTCTGATGGAGGGCGCCGACAGGGCAGGCCGAGGCGCAAGCCGGCTCAAGACAGTGTCGGCATTGTTTGCGGACAAAAGCGTGCTGAGGGCCTTCGACTACCGAGGTCCAGTTCTTAGCCGAGAGACCGTCATCGAGGTCCCACCGGCGCGGCAGGTCCACGGGCAACTGGTTCTGCTTCTTGCAGGCGACCACACACTCGTGGCAGTTGTTGCACTTCGTAGTATCGGTGAGGATAGCCGCCTTCATTGGTTGTCCACCTTGCCGTGTACGGCCGTCGCGATTTCCAGCCGTGCCTTTGGCAACCACGTGGGCCTATCCGCGTAGCCTAACGTGGCGGCGACCCGATCGCCCGCGCCGGCGGGAAACTTCCAAGCGATGGCGGTGACTAGTTGTGACAGCGGAGCAAGCACGCAATGCGCGATTTTCGTAAACGGGATTAAAAGCATGATGAGGTTCGCCGTATACACGTGAAGAAGCATCAGCGACTGGTAAGTCTTTGGCGCAATCCCAACATTCGTGCACAAGAATCCCGTGATGAACGGAACCACCAGAAACAATGGCCAAGCGAAATCCTGCAGGCGGCTGAGCTTGCGCGCTCTCGAGTCAAGAACTCGGCTGAGAAACAAAGCCATGCCGGTTACAACGACGATCACGGTGAGGTAGTTTGCCAAGGACTGTGGGATAGTGAACCATGCAAACCCGACAGAACGCTTCCATAGCAGGACGTGCGCAAATAAGAATGGGGGAACCAGAAGTAGCCCGACATGAAATAAGAAAGAAAACGTGCTGTAGGCTGGCCGCTGGCGCCAAAGCCGCGTTACGGGAAACAGCCAGGCGATCGTCTGCCTCCGCACCTCACGCCAGCTCACAATCTTGTCCGGGCTCTGACGATACGCCTCCGCTAGTCCGATTGCAGTGAGCACCACCGACCGCAGCAGGCCAAGCAGCATCAATGAAAATGCAATACGGAACAGAGGTCCGCGGCCGAACTCAATCCACGTTTCCACTGGCGCCCCCTGATTCGAAGTCGATCGCCTTGTAAACCAGGTCGTGCAAGCCAACGATTTGGCAGTCGATCCCTTGGTCTTCCATCAATTCTTTTAGCTGCTTCTTACAGTTGGCGCAGGGCGCAACGCAATACTTGGCGCCAGTCGCCCGAATCTGTTCGGCTTTGGCCTTGCCCCCCACCAGCGTTCGATAGGGTCGTAACTCATCCATGGATACGGTTCCGCCGCCACCGCCGCAGCAAATGTTGTCACGCCTGTTCGGCGTCATCTCAACGTAATCACTGCAAATAGCTTTGAGAAGCTCCCGAGGCTGCTCCACAATCCAACCACTCCGGGCGAAGTTACACGGATCGTGGTATGTGACCCGTTCGGTGATCACGTTCGGCTTGAGCTTCAACTTCCCGTCCTGCCATGCCTTGTGGGTGTACTCCATAATGTTGACGACCGGTCGCGCGTGTTTTTCGCCGCAGAAGGTCGGATAAAAAACTTTGGCAGTTCGTGAAGCGTGGCCGCACTCGCCGATCAGTAGCTTTTTCACCTGCAGGCGCTCCGCTTCCGCGTGGACTTTTTTCACCACGTGTTCCAATATCTGGTCGCTGTAGAAGAGACCGTAGTTGATGCCGTCGAAGTAACCGGTGCCAATGGTCCACGCGTCGCCGGTTGCGCGAAAAACCGCTGCATTGCCCATCAGCGTGTCAGCTTCCATAATGTAGTCCGAAACGGCGGGAAAAAAGAGGTATTCAGCACCTTCTACATCGACAGGGAATGTAACATCCACGCCCAAGCCCTCTTTGATTTCATCGCTCAGGAACTCCAACGTATCCAACAATGCCGGGACCGGCACTGCCGACGTATTCCCGCTGGAACCGGTTAACTGCTCGCGAACGCTGACAGCCAGCGCCCGTGGGATAATCCCAATCTCTGACAGGATGTAACGCCCCAGGTGAGTCAGCAGGCCGTGGTCGATTCCCATCGGGCACTCGAAGTGGCAGCGACGGCATGCCGTGCAGTTGTAAAATGCATCGGCCATTTCCTGGACCTTGTCATCGGTCACTCCAGCATCGCCCAGTAGCCGTGCCCTCAAAACGCCGGCGACGGTGAAGTGGCGACGATAAACCGACAGCAACAATTCCGAGCGATAGCACGGAATGTCTTGCTCATCGCCAGTAGCCAGATACACCTGACATTTGACCGTGCAACGCGAGCACTTCGCGCTGACCCTGACATAATGGTCCAATGCCACGCGATAGTTCGTATGCTTCAGGATGGCGGCGAATACCTCAAGGAAGCGCCGGGCACGATCATGGACGTCAAAGTCCTCCACGTGGTAGCGAACCGGCAAGCGCTGCCTCCGTATGACATCCAGCTTCTTCACCGAGTGGAAGGCTTTTCCCCGATCTTCTGGACTGATAAGCTGCATGACTCCTCTGTTTCTTGATCGATCGATGCCGAGAGCACATCTAGATGTAGTTTGCGTCTAGAATCCTAACACTCTTATAGCCTCGCGCAAGGCCGAATTCTGCAACGGCGAGCTTATTTTGTATGTCATTGGATACAAAAGGGCCATCACTGATTAGGTGTACTTATCACCTTGCTGAATGCCCTTTGCGGCGTGCGACGGGGATTTCTGGCAGTACTTTTTTGCCACATTCGGTTGAGACATTCGCCCATTTAGTCAACAGCCGCCGCTCTCGGCTGCCTGGCAGCGACCTTCTGAAGTAAGCAAAATAGGTGCGTGTTACACTTAGACTAAAGCGGCGTTTGGAGGTCCTTAAGAATGCCACGTGGAAAATGTCCCCGTCACCCCGTCGACTATCCCTGCACCTGCGCCATGGGTCACTTGTACCGGTTTATTGAGCCGGTTCTCTTGTTGATGATTCGAGAGCGTGGGCATGCTTATGGTTACGACCTGTCGGGAGACCTGGGAGATTACGCATTTACGGATGCGGATATCGAAAGAGCAGCGCTTTATCGCACGCTGAACATCCTCGAAAAGAACAAATACGTCACCAGCCATTGGGACACGAAGGGTTCGGGACCGGCACGAAAGGTGTACTCGTTGACCAAGGACGGTGAGCACCACCTGCAGCAATGGGCGGAGGTGCTTCACAAAGTGAGCAAGTCGATGTCGCACTTCGTACGCAAAGTGGAATCGCTCAACGGGGCACGACGGCCCACCCGAACGAAGCGGGCTTCAGCAGGCTCTTAGAACGTGCATCTATTCACAGTGAGGGGAACGGGATGAACAACTTTCTAGGGGCTCTAGCATTTATAGCCGTGTGGATATTGGTGAGCCGCTGGGTACTGCCACGCTTCGGCGTTCAGACCTGAGGGATGTCGCCAAAGAGCCGAGTTGCGGCTCCCGCTTCGTCGAGTCAGGACGAATCAGCTCCAGCGCCAGGTCCAGCCTGTAAACGGTAGATACAGTCACGGGTGCGGAATGACTCGCAAAAAGCGCGCTTTTGCCCTTTGCCTACTTCGGTTGGGAAATCAGCATAGATGGCTGAGTCGGCCCCGCCAACAATACAGGAGACTTTTTCGCCCAAGTACGGGAAAGCTCGCTCAGTGGACCCGCATAAATGGCATCCCCTGTGCAAGCCAGGTCGCACTCGGCCTTCTTGCCCTGCTTGACTTTATCCAGGCATAAATCGCACTTCTGCATTTTGCCGTCAGCGCCATATTTTGGTGCGCCGTACGGGCACGCCTTGCCGCAGGTTTGGCAGCCTTTGCATTTGCTCTGATCGACCACCACGATGCCGTCTTCGAATCGCTTCGCAATGGCCTTAGCCGGACACGCGGCCGCGCACGCCGGTTTGGCGCAATGCATACAGGAGAGGGACTGGTTCGACAAGCGGACATTCGGGCACTTGCCTGACTCCACGGTCGTTACCCGCCGCCAATAGACAGATTCTGCCGCTTTATTGTCATTCCAGTCTTTACAGGCAACCACGCAGGATCGGCAACCGATGCATCGACCTGCATCGAAATAGAATCCGTACTGTGTCGACATTCCGTCCTCCCCTAGGGAAGCAAATTTCAGATTGTCTGATTTCAGATTTCAGATTGAACAACCAAGAAAACGCCGGTTTCTCTCAATCCTGAGCCGTTGCCTTTCAATCTGAAATCAAAAATCTTAAATCTTAAATAAACTCAGGCCTTCTTCACTTCCACGAGCACGCTGTTGTAAGTGGCTGCGCCGCCCACCCGATCGATGGTGTCCGTGGTTAGCGTGTTCACTCCTCCGCCGCGGTCAACTCCGTCCGCTCCCAGCCTCCGCCATGGCCCTTGGTGCATGGCGATTACGCCGGCGGGCACGCGTTCGCTGATCTTGGCCTTGCGCTCGATCACGCCGCGGTCATTGAAGACGCGCACAGTATCGCCAGCTTTGATCTTTCTCTTGGCCGCATCGGCTGGATTGATGAAAACGTCGACCGGGTAGAGCTCATTCACCCAGCGGTTGTTGGAACGGCTGTGCAGCCAGGCAACCGAGTGAGGCGTACAGATCGCGAGCGGATACTTCTTGGCCAGCGTGTGCCGGACATTTTCAAACTCGTCTAAATAGGTTGGCAGCGGGGGCAGTCCTCTGGCTTCCATGGTTTTCGAGTAAAGCTCGATTTTGCCGGACTTGGTCGGAAATGGCTTACCTTCTTTGACCTGAGATTGGAACGGAATGAAGGGCCGTGGGCCAACGAACACGACCTTTTCCTTTTGCAGACGCTCGAGAGTTAGACCTGCCAGTTGCGGAGCGCTCGACGAAGCTTTCAAGGTCTCGCGCATCCAATCCACGTCCTTCCAGTCGGAATGAAACTCGGCGCCAACTCCCAGGCGCTCGGCAACGGCTGCCCACATCTCCAGATCGGAGCGGCATTCATACATCGGCTCGATGCACTTCTCACCGTATACGACCGCATGGCCAGCTTGGGCGTAGTAGCCCGCGTCGTTGCCCTCGAAGACAGTCGTCGCCGGCAGCAGAAGGTCTGAATAGCGGGCAAATGGAGTCATAAAATGGTCAGCGCAGATCACGTAGTCGAGCTTCTTCAAGGCTTTGGCGATCTTGTTCGAATCGCCCGTCTGATTGATCACGCTTGCACCGTGACCGATCAGCATGCGGATAGAAACGGGAGCAACTGTGTAGTCGGGTTGGACCGCCTTGCCCGAGAGAATCGCCTCCGCGATCTGGCATTCATTTACCTGGATCGACACCTTGTTCTTTTCAGCCGCGCCCAGATTCCCGATACCGATTGCCTTGTTGAAACCAAATCCCGTCGTGGCGTTCGTGCCGGGCTTGCCCACGCTTCCGGTGATCGCGGCCAGCGCGCCACAGGCGAGCACCCACTGTGAGGGGTCGCACCCCACGCGCGACGGACCGTCTCCCGGAAACAGGGCCGCCGGTTGTTTGCTGGCATATTCGACGGCGAGGCCGATGATCACCTTTGCAGGCACGCCGGTGATTTTGGCCGCCCACTCCGGGGTGTACTTTTGTACGTGCTGCTTAAACTCTTCGAAACCGAACACGTGCCGGGCCACGAAATCCTTGTCGTAGAGATCGCGGTTGATGATCACGTTGGCCATGGCCAGCGCCATCGCCCCGTCGGTTCCGGGCATGATGGGTATCCACTCATCCGCCTTGGCCGCCGTTTGCGAGAAGAAGGGATCGATCACGACGATGCGTGTCCCTTTTTCGCGTGCATCCATCATGATCCGCATGCCTTCGCCGGCAAAATCGACACGCCGGTTGCTGTCGGCGAAGCCGTAGCCCCAAATAATCGCCAGCTTCGAATCTTTGATGGTATCGAGATCGCTCTCGGTGTTCATCGTGCCGTACATCATCGGGGCAACGGAAGTCTTGTTAGAGATGCACAGCGAGCCCCACACTGTCGCCATTCCGCCCAAAACGTTCGTGAATCGCACCTTGGGCGCCAATCGGGCCAGGCCCATGGTTCCGCGAGCCGGATAAAAAAGGATGGACTCATTGCCATACTTGCCGCCGATCTCCTTGATTTTTCCGGCATAGGTGTCTATCGCCTCGTCCCAGGAGATGCGCTTGAACTGTCCTTCCCCGCGCTCACCGACCCGCTTCATCGGGTATTTCAGGCGGCTTGGGTCGTAAACGGTCTAGCGCAGCGCATGTCCCTTCGTACAGCAAAGGTAATCGGGATGGTTGGTAATATGCGTAATCCGCCCTTCCTTCACCGTTACCTTCAAAGGACACGTCGCCGTGCATAGGCCCAACGAGGGACAGCAGGCGGCAAACTCTTTTTCGCCCTCGGCAGCTAAAACCACGTCTGGCTCTCCAAAGAATTTCAACATCGGCTCGTCGGCCAACTGATCGCCCATGGCTGCGGCAATGCCTGTAACCGCGGCCGATTTCAGAAAAGATCGGCGGCTCACCCAACCCTTTTCAATGCCGTCACTCATCGGATCGCCTCCTGACTCGGAACTGCCTGCCCCTTGAGTCTCGCTGTCACCTCGACGCCACGCTCATCGAAAATAGACGCTCAACGCAGACGAAAGCTTACTTACGGCGTTGCCAACTAGGTGATCATCCCGCAACGCAGGCTCAACACAATTCAACCCATGAGCAAAGCATCGTGTGCGGCGAAATATACGGTGAATGTGAGTGGATGTCAAACGCTTCTTTTCCCGTAGCTTGCGGTGAATGTAAGTGGTCTATGAATAGATGTTTTATGCACTTACACGCCGCG
>Ga0187874_10003874_pt1 | contig 10250 bp, 5 predicted proteins | sample June2016WEW_16_1_3_FD_132993 | JGI IMG/M metagenome (GOLD analysis project Ga0187874, IMG submission 132993) | Peatland microbial communities from SPRUCE experiment site at the Marcell Experimental Forest, Minnesota, USA - June2016WEW_16_150 | ecosystem: Environmental > Terrestrial > Soil >... | reverse complement strand
CGCCTCCGCTTCACCAACCGGGGCTGAGTCTGAAACACCTCAGCCCGAATGACAACCACAATCCAGCAAACGGCAAGCTGTCAAAACTCAAACTGTCTCACCCGAGGGGGTCACCTCACCCCCGGCCCCGCCAGCCAGCCCTCCAAACCCACCCTAACTCGCTGATTTCTTATTCACTTCGTCACTCATTCACTCCTTCACTCAACTTTGCATTTATTTTCCCGCTTTGAGCGCATACTCGTTCCATGAGTGTCCAACCAGGCGTCCTTCACGGCTCTGAAGTCTCGGCGCAGTCGTATCTCTGCGCCGATCCTCCGTGCAACGATCTGCCTCGGTCGAGCCCGGTTCTCAAAAAGAAAAAAGTAAAAATTTTCAAGGAGATAAATCGCAGGTAACTTATCTGGAATCAACAAATCGTTCTCAAAATCGTCGACAAATTTCGGCCATTTTTTGATCGCGGCCTGGCGCTTTTCCGGCCCCAACGGCGCTCGCGCGACAACTCTGCCCAACGCCCGCACCCCGGCCCTTGGGCCAAACGATAGGGGCTAGTGCTAAGGCGTTGAGGGAGAAGCGAGTTCATCGTTTTTCTGACGAAATCCACCGGATAAAGGTTGTCAGCGCAAGGGGATTAGAGGTATTTTACTAACCAGTTAGTTAAATATCGACGCCGGGGAGGCGAAGGCGGCCGCGGTCTTCGCAGTCTTCCCGCCGAGGTCTTCATCGACTCGTGGACAAGGTTGAGGCTCGGGTTAACGGTTTGTGAATAAGACGAGGGTCCGCAAGCGGAGAGCCCCGGTCGGCACACGAGATACGGTGGCACGGGATACCGTGAAGGTGTGGGCCTCAGCAGAATGAGACGAGTGTGGGAACGAGTGGGGTATCGATTTCGTAATCAAAGAAGAGTCCGGCAAGCCCATGTGGAAGCGATAATCGTCTTGACATACCCAAAATGTGCGTCTGGGGCGGCTGAACGGCGCTCCGGAGACAAAACGATCCGCGCGGCGCAACGAATTGTGGAGAGGAACCATGCATTTTTACAGGACCGGTGTGTTGATTGAGGAGCAGAGTGCAGCAGGCAGCGAACGCAGAGGAACCAAACAGAAGGGGCAGTTAAGGCGACTTGGCGGCGAACGGCTGCGCGCCGTTGCGGCTGTTCTGTTGACGCTGGCGGCGACGATGCCGGGCGGCTACGCACAACAGGCCGGGGCCGGGTCGAACGGTCCTGACAAGGCAGCTTCGGTGCTGCCGCCTGCGCCGGTGCCGGTGGCGACGCAGCCGTATCCGCTGCTTACGTCGAGTCGCAACTACTCGAAGGCGTTCGCGACATGGTTCGGCAACCCGATCAACATCTACCGCGCCACCACGATTCCCAAGGCAAGCTTCACGAATTCCGTGCGGCTTGCGGACCTGATGAAGGACGGCAAGATTTATCTCAGCCTGTCTGACGCGCTGGCGCTGGCGATCGAGAACAATTACGACATCGCGATTGCGCGTTACGACATGGACATTGCAGACACCGATATTTTGAGAACGCGGACGGGCGCGTCGCCGCTGGGCGCGCCATCGGGCCTGGTGACGGGAACACAGGGTGGGTCGACTTCAACGCTGTCAACCGGCGGCGGCCCGGGCGGTACGACGGGCGGCTCGGGCGGCGCGGGCGCCGGGCTCGGCGGCATAACGTTTACGACTTCGGGTGCGGGGCCGGCACCGGAACAACTCGATCCGTCCGTTACCGGCACGATTCAACTTGAGCGGGCGAAATCGCCGCAGACGAGCATTATTTTCCCGCGCGCATTTACCAATACGAATCAATACAACTTCACTTACAACCAGGGCTTTGTTACGGGCACGGCGCTGCAAGTGGGATGGAACAACAGCCGCACCACCACGTTTGGCGGAATCAACAGCTACAGTCCGCAACTGGAGTCGAGCTTCAAGGCCACAGTCACGCAACAACTGCTGCAAGGGGCGGGCATCTGGGTGAATAAGCGGTTCATGTACCAGGCGCTGAACGACCGGCGCATCACGGATTCGTCGTTCCGGCAACAGATCCTGTACACGGTGAACCAGGTGGAGAGCATTTACTGGGGCCTGGTGCAGGCTTACCAGGACGTGCAGGCGAAGGAGCGGGCGCTGGACCAAAGCAACCAGTTGCTCAGCGACAACAAGAAGCAACTTGAGATCGGAACCATGGCGCCGCTGGACGTGGTGAACGCGGAATCGACTGTGGCTACGGACCAGCAGGCATTGATCAGCGCGCAGAGCGCGCTGAACTATCAGCAGCAGGTGATCAAACAGGCAATCATGCGAAATTCGAGCGATCCCGGGCTGTCGGCGGCGCCGGTGATCCCCACGGATCGCGTAAGCCTGGAAGCGCTGCCTGAAGAGAGCCAGCCGGTGGAGGCGCTGGTGCAGGAGGCGTTTCAGCAGAGGCCGGAGCTGGAGCAGGCTGTGCTGACGCTGAAGAACGATGAGATCACGCTGAAAGGAGCGCGCAACGCACTGCTGCCGACGTTGGATGTCTACGGTTTCTACGGAGCAACAGGTGTGGGCGGCTCTCCAAACACGAACTGCCAAATCTTCACCTTCAATTGCGCAGCCAGCTCGGGCAGCAGTTATCCGACTGTTTTAGACAATCTGGTCAACGGCAGTTCTCCTGACAAGGGAGTGGGCTTCAATTTGACCGTTCCGATCCGCAACCGCGAGGCACAGAGCGTGCAGGCGCGGTCGCTGATGGAGTACCGACAGGCGGAGCTGCGGCTGGAGCAACTGCACACGCAGATCCGGATGCAGGTGGTGAACGCGATGTACGCGCTGGTCAATGACCGCGCGCAGGTGAAAGCGGCGACAGCGGCGCGCGACTTCAACCAGCAAAGCCTGGATGCGGAAGAGAAGAAGCTGCACCTGGGCGCTTCGACGACGGCGAACGTGCTGCAGCAGCAGCGGAGCCTGGCGAACGCGGAGGACAACCTGATAGCGGCGAACGCGGCCTATGCGAAGGATCGTGCGGGGCTGTACCAGACGCTGGCGTCGACCATGTCGCACTACGACATCAAACTGCAGGAGGCCGCGGCGGGAGCGGTGACGACGGCGCCTGTGGTGACTGGCGTGGAGCAGGCGCAGCCGGGCAATGAGCCCACGATGACGCCGCCGGCGACGCAGGAGCAGAGCGCGCCGCCTCCGACGCAGCAATAGGGTAAGTTGATCGAGAAGATGAGACGGTCCGGCGAAGAGCCGGGCCGTTTTGTTTGTGCGAAGCGCTATCGTTCGGCGACGAGGTCGAGAAGATCGAAGAACTCAGGGAAGCTGATGGCGGCGGAGTCGGCGCTATGGATCATTGTGTCGCCATCGGCGCGGAGGGCCGCGATGCTGAAGGCCATGGCTATGCGGTGATCGCCGCCGGAATCTATTTGAGCGCCGTGGAGCGACTGGCCGCCGGGAACGTCGAGGCCATCGTCGAACTCCGCGACTTCTGCGCCCATCGCGCGGAGATTTTTTGCGACTAATGCGATGCGGTCGGATTCCTTGACGCGCAGCTCGCGAGCGCCGCGAATGCGGATTCCACCACGAGTGAAGGGCGCGATGGCGGCGAGCACAGGCAGTTCATCGATGAGCTGCGCAGCGAGGGCGCCGCTGACCTCGGTCGAGCCGAGGCCTTCGGCCGGCCCCGAGATTTGCACCACTCCCACGAGCTCGGCGTGCTTTTCTTCGAGATTGAGCACGGAGATTCTTGCGCCCAGAGTCATGAGGACGTCGAGTAATACGGCGCGGGTGGGATTGAGGCCGAGCGAGTCGATAACGAGGCTGGAGCCGGGGAAGAGCGCCGCGGCGCAGAGGAAGAATGCGGCGGAGGAAAGATCACCGGGGACGGCAGCGTCGATCGCTTGGAGCGACTGCGGGCCGGCGATTGAGACCGAATCGGATGTGCGCGTGAGTTTGGCGCCGAAGGCGCGGAGGGCGAGCTCGCTGTGGTCGCGGGTGCGGAGTTGCTCGCGGATGGTGGTTACGCCGGCGGTTTGGAGAGCGGCGAAAAGGATCGAGCTTTTGACCTGCGCGCTGGGAACGGGCGTGGCGTATTCGATGGCGTGGAGCGGCGAGCCTTCGATGGTGAGTGGAGCGTGGCCATCGCTGAGTGTGATGCGCGCGCCCATGTCTGCGAGCGGTTTGCGAATGCGCTCCATGGGGCGGCGCGAGAGCGAGGCGTCACCAATGAGCGTGAAGCGGCCGGCTTGTGGCGCGAGCAGGCCGGAGATCATGCGCATGGTCGAGCCGGAGTTGCCGCAGTCGAGCGGACGATCGGCGGGAATGACGTGGCCGGCGACACCTGCGATTTCGACGGAGTTTGGGCCGGTGCGGGTGACTTTGGCGCCGAGCGCCTGCATGCAGGCGAGCGTGGAAGCGCAGTCGGCGCCGGTGGAGAAATTCGTGAAGTGCGATTTGCCCTCGGCGAAGCCGCCGAGCATGGCGTAACGATGGCTGATGGACTTGTCGCCGGGCAGGCGAAGGCTGCCGATGATGTTGCGCGCGGGCCGGATGAGACGTTCCTGTGCGGCGATGTGCAAGAAGGCTCCGGGGTGGTTGGTCGTCTACTAGAGTCTATCGAATGGGGAACCGCTGTAGCCACGGCGCCGAGTCGTGAGTGTGGAACGTATAATTGGGACCGCTTCGAACTCTGCTTTAGACAGGAAATGAAATGGGCCTAATCTCTGTTCGTGTGGCGTGTGCCTTGGCAGTCAGCTTGTGTTTGGGAGGTCTGGCCGGCTGCGGCGGCGGCTCGTCCAGCGCGCCCCCTCCTGTAGCCTCCATCTCAAGTTTCGTAGCGAATCCAACGACCATCACGGCGGGAGCAAGCGCAACGTTGACGGGAGTATTCGTGAACGGTACAGGCGTGATCACTCCCGGGAACCTCGCCGTCACAAGCGGGACGGGAGTGAGCGTGAGCCCCGCGACGACTACGCTGTATACCCTCACCGTTACTCCAACCAGCGGAGCCGCGGTCACGGCGACCGCAACGGTCACTGTGGTTCCCGCGCCAACGATCACCAGCTTCGAGGCGAATCCGGCAACGATCACGGTGGGAGGAAGCGCTAGCCTGACGGCCGTCTTCGCCAACGGAACGGGCGTGATCACTCCGGGCAATCTCACTGTGACCAGCGGAACGGCGGTGAGCGTCAGCCCCACGACGACGACTACCTATACGCTCACGGTCACTCCCCCTGCCGTTGGGGCTGCGGTCACAGAGACGGCTATCGTAACTGTCGTTCCCGCGCCGACAATCACCAGTTTTATTGCGAATCCCGCAACGATTGCGGCAGGAACAAGCTCCAGCCTGACAGCTCTTTTCGCCAATGGCACGGGGGTGATCACGCCGGGCAATCTCGCCGTCACCAGCGGAACGCCGGTGAGCGTGAGCCCCGCGGCGACTTCGACCTATACCCTCACAGTCACCAATTCCGCTGGGACGGCAATTATCCAGACGGCTACGGTGACTGTTGTTCCCGCGCCGACGATCACCAGTTTTGTGGCGAATCCAGCGACGATCACTATAGGGGGAAGCTCCAGCCTGAAAGCGGTCTTCGCCAACGGCACGGGGGTGATCACGCCGGGCAATATCGCCGTCACCAGCGGAACGGGAGCGAGCGTGAGCCCCGCGACGACTACGACCTATACGCTCACCGTTACTCCTCCCACCGGGACGGCGATCACCCAGACGGTTACGGTAACCGTCGTTCCCGCGCCGACGATCACTAGCTTTGTGGCGAATCCCGCAACGATTGCGGCAGGAGCAAGCTCCGGTCTGACGGCCGTTTTCGCCAATGGCACGGGGGTGATCACGCCGGGTAATCTCTCCGCCACCAGCGGCACACCGGTGAGCGTCAGTCCCACGGTTACGACGATCTATACCCTCACGGTCACAAATTCCGCTGGGACGGCGATCACCCAAACGGCTACGGTAACCGTACAGACCTCGATAACGGTGGACGAGTCAAGCATCGGCCCGGCCGTATCTGACCAGCTCATCGGAATGAACATGGCTGCCTGGTACGACGTGGTGGGTAATGCGACGGATGTCAATGGCGCGTTCGCGCAGGCGGGCATCCGGGCCATTCGCTGGCCGGGTGGCTCATGGTCTGACGAATATCACTGGCAGACGCCTAACAGCTCGTCCAATCCCAATCTGCCTTTCATGTGCGCGAACAACTCAAGTGGGGTTCCAAACGGAAGCACCACCTGGGGTGGCTACAGCACCTTCGCAGACTTCGTCACCAACATCGTGCAGGGCGGAAACTACGACCTTGCTCTCACCGCCGACTACGGCACCAACGCGGCCTGCACCGGGCCCGGCCAGCCAACCGAAGCTGCCGCGTGGGTGGCTGCGGCGCTCGCCGATGGCATCACGGTGAGCCATATGACGGTGGGCAACGAGGAATACGGGACCTGGGAGACAGACCTGCACACCCCTGCGAACAACGCGGCTACCTACGCCGCCGCGACGGCGGGAAGCACCGGCTACTATGCGTTGATCAAGGCGGCCTCTCCGAACACGCTGGTCGGTGTTTCGGTCAACCCTGGCAATTCCCCGGCGTGGGATCCGACGGTGCTCGCCAACGCGCCCTATGATTTCGTGGAGTACCACTTCTATCCGGAGACGCCGGGCCAGGAAAACGATACCTTCCTGGTGCAGCAGGCGGCGCAGGAGTTGACCTCGAACATCAACACGATCAAGTCGGAACTGAACACAGCCGGGAAACCGAACACGCCCATTTACGTGGGCGAGATCGGAGGGCCTTACACCAATCCTGGCAAACAGAGCTGGTCGATTACTCAGGGCTTGTATGCGGGTCAAGTGTTAGGCGAAATGATGAACGATGGAGTCTCGCGCCTGACCTGGTGGATTGGCTTCGGCAATTGCAACGGCACGAACGGTAACGACACCTCTTCGGTCTATGGCTGGCAGAGTTTCGGGGCCTACAATGTTTTCTCTGATGGACTTTCCGAGATCACCTGTCCGAACGCCGGCCCCATCGGCACCATGTCTCCCACGGCGCGCGCGTTCCAGCTCTTCAGCAAAGTGGCTGTCAATGGCGAGAGCGTTCTCACAGCGACTGTCGCCGGCGATAAAACCAACGTGCGCGCGTATGCCGCAACCGCAAGCGGTGGCGGGACTGCTCTGGTGTTGTTCAACCTGAATGAAAATGCCAACGCGCCGGTCACGATCACGCTCTCCGGGCTGTCCTCCGCTTCCGCTGTGTCTGTAGAGACCTACGACAAGGCAATCTACGACATGTCAAACCCGGCGACCACCAACACCTGGGCTCCGCCTGTGACGACCAATCTTGGCGCTCAAAGCCTGCCGCTGACGTTGTCACTAACTCCCTGGAGCATGAACGTGGTCATCATCCAGTAAATGATGCGGGAAGATTCGCATCCCATTGGTCCGTCCCCGACAGGCTACGCAGAGCGTAGAAAGCGCGCTCTGCTTCGCTCAGGATGACAGACCATATTGGGGAGTGAATTTCAGAGCAGCGGCTCGAGATGCGCGGTGAAGTGGCGCAGGAACGGAGCTTCGTAGGTGAGGCGCATACCGCGGAGTTTCTCGCGATTCTTCCAGACTTCAAGGATGACTTCGACGAGGTAGTCGATGTGGCTCTGGGTGTAGACGCGGCGCGGAATGGCGAGGCGCACGAGATCCATTTGCGCGGCGGCGGCAAACATCAGCGTGCCGATTTCGACGGAGCGCACGCCGCCCTCGAGATAAAGCTCGCAGGCCAGCGCGACGCCGGGAAATTGCCCGGGCGGGATGTGCGGCAGAAAGGCGCGCGCGTCGAGATAGATGGCGTGGCCGCCGGGCGGCTGCACGATGGGCACGCCGGCGGCAGCGATGTGGTTGCCGAGGTAGGCCGTTGAAGCGATGCGGTAGCGCAGGTAGTCCTCTTCGAGCGCTTCATTCACACCAACGGCAATCGCTTCAAGATCGCGGCCGGCGAGGCCGCCGTAGGTGGGATAGCCTTCGGTGAGAATGAGCAGATCCTTCTCCTGCTGGGCGAGCAGATCGTTATTGGTGCAGAGAAAACCACCGATATTAGCCATGCCGTCTTTCTTGGCGGACATGGTGCAGCCATCGCCAAGGCGGAACATCTCCTGCGCAATTTCCTTGGGCGATTTGTTCTCGTAGCCCGGCTCGCGCAGCTTGATGAACCATGCATTCTCGGCGAAGCGGCAGGCATCGAAGTAGAGCGGAATGCCGTGGCGCTTGCACACGGCACTGACCTGGCGCGCATTCTCCATCGAGACGGGCTGGCCGCCGCCGGAGTTGTTGGTGACGGTGAGCATGACGAGAGGAATGCGTGCGCGGCCAACGCGATCGATGAGGCTCTCGAGCGCGGCCACATCCATGTTGCCTTTGAACGGATGCTGAAGCGCGGGCTGGCGGCCTTCAGGGATGAGCAGATCGACGGCTTCGGCTCCGGTGAACTCGACGTTGGCGCGCGTGGTGTCGAAGTGGGTGTTGTTGGGGACGACGTGGCCCTTTTTGCAGGTGACTCCGAAGAGGATGCGCTCAGCGGCGCGGCCCTGGTGCGTCGGGATCACGTGCTTGTATCCGAAAATCCCCTGGACGGCATCGCGGAAGCGGTCGAAGCTGCGGCTGCCGGCATAGCTCTCGTCGCCTTCCATGATGGCGGCCCATTGGTGCGTGGACATTGCGCCCGTTCCGGAGTCGGTGAGCAGATCGATCAGCACGTCGTCGGCGTGCAGGAGAAAAAGGTTGTAGTGCGCGGCCTTGAGAAGAGCTTCGCGCTCGGCGCGCGTGGTCCAGTGGATGGGCTCGACGCTCTTGATGCGAAACGGCTCGATGATGGTCTTGGCGATCATGAAGGGTATCTTGAGGTCCGTGCAGATTATTGCGCGAGAGACGGGTGCGGGGCAAAGGCGAGGAACGCAGGGACCGAGGGACCAAGGGAACGAGGGAACGAGGGAACGAGGCCGGTCCCACCCTTTCGTCCTCCGCGGCGGACGAAAAGAATGGGGCAACCCTGCCGAGTTTTCGAGGTCGCGGACCGCGAGGATTTCTTGAATGGTAACTACCGAGTCGCCGACAAACCGTCCACGACCTCTCAATGAGTGCGTTGGCCTGTTAGTATCAATCATTCTAACCAGCCTACAATGCTGGCTGCGAGCGATTCTTAGCGCTATGCGCTGTGAATCGCCCAGCAGGTGTTACCCCATGAGCGACATTGAGGTTAAGACATCCTCAATTGAGGGGTTGGGGCTCTTTGCAGCCCAATCGTTCTGTACTGGGAAACGCATCCGACAGATCAACGTGGTGCGTGAGGTCACACCCGCCTCACCATTGCGGGAAGAACTCGGCGAGCGAGCCGATCATTGCGATTACCCCAATGGCAAGGTCGTTCTACTCGGCCCTCCAGATCGGCACGTAAATCATAGCTGCGACCCCAATGCTTATGTGCTCTACGAGGGCGACGGCTGCTTCCTCGTGGCACGTCGCGACATTGCGGTGGGCGAGGAGATTACTTGCGACTACAACATCAATATCACGGGCGGCACGGAGTGGCCCTGCCATTGTGGTGCTACGCGGTGCAGAGGTACCGCAGTTGGGGACTTCTTCCGGCTCCCCCTCGATATCCAACAAGAGTATCGGCCACTGCTCGCGAGGTGGTTTGTGCGTGCACATCGTGATCGACTAAAAGCACTCGGTCTTGCATGATTGGCGAAAAATCGCCAACGCACTTGCCGAGCCGACAACCCAGTTCCGGTCGAATCACCGGCTAACCGGACATTACCCGAAAAATGGGTTATTTCCGGTTTGGCGACAATCCGGCAGGAACGCACAAAATGCCCGCAGAGTGAGTCCTTTATAAGGGGAACCGCACTTCTACTAATGCTGGCGCTTATGAGGGACGATCGAATCGGCGGGGCTGTACGGCAGCGCGAGTATAATCGTGTCAGCCTCTCGTATCGGAATCATACCTGCCACAATGCCTTTGGGCATTTCATAGACCCGACGCGGGAAAGACTGCAGGTTCCGCGATGGATTGGAAAGCACTATTACTCATCCTAGGGAGTGTGCTCACAGCCTCTGCCTCTGGCCAAGCCCCCGCCACGCCGCTAGAGCATTTTAGGAAATGCTGTAGACTGCATTGCAGAGCCTGAACCACGCCCTGGCGTTGTCCGGTGTGATCCTTTTGAGGGCATCGGCAATGGCTTGTTCGAGAGTTTCCCGGGTTCGG
>Ga0187874_10003871_pt1 | contig 10253 bp, 11 predicted proteins | sample June2016WEW_16_1_3_FD_132993 | JGI IMG/M metagenome (GOLD analysis project Ga0187874, IMG submission 132993) | Peatland microbial communities from SPRUCE experiment site at the Marcell Experimental Forest, Minnesota, USA - June2016WEW_16_150 | ecosystem: Environmental > Terrestrial > Soil >... | reverse complement strand
GAGGCGTCGCGCTCTGTAGCCCGCGGTGTGGTGGCGGTCGTGCCGGAATCGTTTCTCGGGAACCCCGGAATCGGAAAGGGTGCCGACCGCGTCATCTCTGGGGGCCCGACCCGGGCTTCTTCGGTCCGACGGGGCCTGGCGGCGGTTCCAGAGAACGCTGACGTCGTCGTTGTCCACGATGCCGCTCGGCCGCTCGCCTCACGTGAGCTGTTTCGCGCGGTGGTCGAAGCGGTCGTTGCCGGCGCTGACGGAGCCATTCCCGGCCTAGCCGTCGCTGACACCGTCAAGCGTGTTCGGGGCGGTCGCGTCGTGGAGACACTCGACAGGAGCGAACTGGTGGCGGTGCAGACGCCGCAGGCGTTTCGTGCCGAGGCGCTGCGGCGCGCACACGCCGGCGCACCGGAAGCGACAGACGACGCCGGTCTCCTCGAGGCTCTCGGTTTGAGCGTCGTGGTTGTCCCAGGCGAGTACCGCAACCTCAAGCTGACATCCCCCGACGACCTCGTAACTGCGGAGAAGTGGAGCAATCGGTGACCAAACTACGGGTAGGGATCGGCTTTGATCAGCACGCCTTTGCAAATGGGCCGGAGCGTGACATGCCGCTGGTGTTGGGCGGGGTCCGTTTCGAGGCGGAGCAGGGCCTGAAGGGTCACAGTGATGCTGACGTCGTGGCACACGCAGTGGCGGACGCCATGCTCGGCGCCGCAGGACTCGGCGATCTTGGCGCCCACTTTCCCGACACTGACCAGCGTTGGGCGGGAGCAGACAGCCTGGCGATCCTGGCGCAAGTGGCGGCGCTCATCATGAGCACCGGGTTGCGGCTTGCGAACGCCGATTGCACCGTGATCTGTGAGATACCACGGATCGGTGACGGGCGTGAGATCATGATGGAACGGCTCAGCGCGGCGGCAGCAGGCCCCGTGCACGTGAAGGCGACCCGACCGGAAGGGCTCGGGAGCCTGGGGCGCGTCGAGGGGATTGCCTGCCTCGCCACCGCGCTTTTAGAGGAGATCGGTTTGTGATGCCAGAAATCAGCAGAGGAGACGGCGCGTCCCGCAGTCCTAGCGGCCGCACCGCGGGGGGCCGCGGAGCGGGTACCGGTCGCGCCGGAGGTCGGGAACCAGGCGGGGCGCGCTCCGGCGGAGCGCGAGCAGGCGGTGGACGCGCAGGTCTTCCGGGCTCGGGCGGTTCTGGAGACCGGCTCGGGGGTGCTCCGGGGCCGCGAGGCACCGGCTACGCCGGAGGTCGCGGCGGGCCCGGTGGCGGCGTCGGCGGTTCAGGCACCGGCTACGGCGGTTCGGGTACGGGCGGCTCGTACCGTGGTGCCGGCCGCAGTGGTTCGGGCGCCGGCCGTCCCGCTTCGTCTGCGGCCGGCAGGGACGCCGATTCCGGCGGCTCTCGGTACCGGGGTGCCGGGCCTGTTGCTGACAGGGGCGCGGCTCCAAGTCGCAGGCCGCAAGCGTTCAGGTCCTCGTCACACAAAGAAGGCGGTCGCGGGTATTCGAACGGCGGATGGGACCGGCCAGCGCCCCGACGTGACAGCCCAGCTGCTTCGAGGCGGGACGGTCCCGGAAGTCGCCGAGAGACCGAACCCGAAGACGTCTCCGAGTCTGGGCCCCTCCCGAGCTCGATCGGTCGCGCCGCCACGACAGGTCGCAACCTCTGGCCGAGCGCCCCCCGGGCTCCGCGGTCGGAACCGCCCGGTGGTCAGCGGGGAGAGTTCGCCGGCGCGAGCAGGAGAATTCCGGGGTCTTCGAGCGCTTCGCGTCCGGCCACAAGTCGCAGGTCGCCCACCACTGGCGGCTACCAGCGGCCGTCGCCGGTTAGGAGAAGCCCCGGCGGTCCTAGCAAGCCATTCGGCCGCGGCGGTCGTCTGTCCGAGCCTTCTGGTGGGCGTGGTTCTGCAAAGGTCCGACGCGAGCTCGGCGGTGACCAGGTCGAGGGTCGCCAGGCCGTCCGGGAGCTGCTTGCCGCACACCGGAGGGAAGTTCACGAGGTCTGGATGATGGAGGGTTCGGATCCGGCCGCGATTCTGCGGGAGATCCAGTCTCTGGCCCGAACGAACCACGTCCCGGTAAGGCTTGTGAGCCAACGTCAGATCCAACAGGTGCAAGGCTCTGAAGCGCCGCAGGGCGTGATTGCCTTTGCCGAGCCCTTGACCGAAGCTGACCTGTCCGACCTGGTCGGCTTGCGGTTCGAGCCCGGGGGAACTGGCGACGCCGAGCCCGGGGGAACTGGCGACGCCGAGCCCGGGGGAACTGGCGACGCCGAGCCGGAGGACGCCGAGCCGGCCGACCTCGAGCCCGGAACGCCGGTCAGGCGTGCCAGCCACGCGAAAGCGGCCCGGGGAACTGGCGCGGAAAGGATGGCGTTTCTCGTCGTGGTCGATGGAGTCACCGATCCGCAGAACCTGGGCGCTCTTTTGCGTAGCGCCGAGTGCGCGGGTGTGACCGGGGTCGTGTTGCCTCGCCATCGGAGCGCGCATGTGACCCCGACGGTCACAAAGGTCGCAGCGGGTGCGGTCGAGCACGTCAGCGTCGCCGTTGTGCCCGGTGTGCCAGGGGCCCTTCAGGAGTTGGAGCGTCTCGGGGTCTGGACCGTAGGTCTCGATGAGCGTGGGTCTGAGCCGGTGTTCAACCTCCCGCTCGGAGACCGGCCGATCGCGCTCGTGATCGGAGCCGAGGGACGGGGCCTCGCGCCGCTGTCGCGTCAACGATGCGACGTGCTCGCGCGGATCCCTTTGCACGGTTCCATCGACTCGCTCAACGTGTCGGCGGCCGGAGCCGTTGCGATGTTCGAAGTCGCACGCCAGCGCTCCGCACAAGCTGGTAAACGGTCTTAGCCGCTTTCTCGCCTACCGGGACGACATCGGCACGTAGTCGCGGCGCCGGTGTCCGACATAGAGCTGCCTTGGTCGCGCGATCTTTGTGTTGTGCTCGAGCATCTCGACCCAGTGCGCCACCCACCCTGCGACGCGCGGAACCGCGAACAGCACCGGGAACATCTCTACCGGGAATCCCATGGCCTGGTAGATGAGCCCTGAGTAGAAGTCGACGTTCGGGTACAGCTTGCGGGAAACGAAGTACTCGTCGGCGAGCGCGACCTCTTCGAGCCCCAGCGCGATGTCGAGGAGCGGGTTCTTGCCTGTTACCTCGAAGACTTCGTAGGCGATGTCTCGTATGATCTTGGCCCTGGGGTCGTAGTTCTTGTAGACGCGATGGCCGAAACCTTGCAGGCGGCCGTGCCCCTCTTTCACGGAGCGGATGAAGCCCGGGACGTTCTCGAGGGTCCCGATCTCGGTGAGCATGCGGATGACGGCCTCGTTCGCACCGCCGTGGAGCGGGCCGTAAAGGGCAGCGCAAGCAGCGGCACAAGCCGAGTAGGGGTCGACTTGTGACGAGGCGACGACGCGCAGCGCGGCTGTCGAGCAATTCTGCTCATGGTCCGCGTGCAGGATGAAGAGAGCGTCCATCGCCCGTACCAGCGCCGGGTTCGCTTCGAAACGGGATTCCGGCGTCTTCAACACCATCGACAAGAAATTCGACGGGAAGTCGTGCGAATTATCGGGATAGACGAACGGCATGCCGACGCTGTACCGGTGCGCCGCTGCGGCGAGGGTAGGCATCTTCGCAATCAGCCGGATGATCTGCTTGTGGCGGACCTCCGGATCGAAGATGTTCTTCGCATCGGGGTAGTACGTCGAAAGCGCCGCGATCGCCGAGACGAGGATCCCCATGGGGTGGGCGTCGTAATGGAAGCCTTCGAGGAACCTCTTGCGCATGTTCTCGTGGATGAACGTGTGGTACGTGATCTCCTGGACCCACTTGTCGGCCTGGTCTGTGGTCGGCAGCTCGCCATGTAGCAAGAGATACGCGACCTCGAGGTAGGTCGATCGCTTTGTCAACTGCTCGATCGGATAGCCGCGGTACTCGAGGATTCCGTTGTCGCCGTCCACAAAAGTGATCGCGCTTTCGGCTGCAGCCGTGGTCATGAACGCAGGGTCGTAGAACCAAACACCGGGAAGGAGCTTGCTCCACTGGTCTGCCGCGATTCCGCCGTCGACGATTGGGATCTCGATCGTCTGACCGTTGCGGTTATCCGTGATCGTTACGCTCTCTACCACGACCTCCACCTCCGTTCGGCTCGTGCCAGGCTGACGTCGTTGGCGCCCGGTCCTGCTGTTGACGCTCATGCCATCGTCGCCACATCCTATGGCAGTGCCGGGGAGCGCCAACCCCGGGCCGACCGCCTGCTGTCCGCGCAAGGCGGTTGCGAGGTGCAGGCCGCCCGACGGTATCTGTCCGCGCCCGGCAAGTAGCATGCAGCGCGCCCCTCGAGGGCGACGAGAGCCCGTAGGTGGCCCAGACCTCCGTTAGGGGAGTCCGTTGATCTCAGAGCAAACGCGACCGGCGGCATACGGCGTGGCCGCCGCGGCACTGACCACGACAAGCTTGTCGAAAACCACCGCCCTGTAGGTCGGTGGCGATGACCGAGCGTTCGCTGCAACGACTCTATGAGGACCCGGCGACTCCGTTCAGCTCAGGACTGGAGCGGACCCAGATGCAGGCGGCGATGCTCGCCGAGATCGCATCATCGTCGCCGCGACCGCTCGTGGCAGTCGATGTCGGATGTGGTGACGGCATGGCCACAGCTGTCACCACATCCCGCTGCGAACAGACGCCAGGAGCGAACGTCACTATTATCGGCCTCGACTGGTCGTGCGCCGCGCTCGGTCGTGCCCGCCGGCGCGGCGTCCCCGTGGCTCGCGCAGCGATAGACGGCTTCGGCCTGCCTCTGGCTTCCGGCAGCGTGGACGTGGTCATCATGAGCGAGCTGATCGAGCACCTGCTGGATACAGATGCTGCGCTCGCAGAAGCAGGACGAGTGCTGGTTCCCGGCGGGAGGTTGCTGTTGTCGACGCCAAATCTGGCCGCTTGGTACAACCGGGTACTTCTCGCGTTCGGGGTTCAGCCTCTCTTCACCGAAGTCAGCCTGCAAGCCATCTACGGCCGACCCGGTCGCGAAATCGTCGGGCATCTGCGGATCTTTACCCGCCGCGCGCTCGAGGAGATCCTCGCCTCAGCCGGATTTGTCGATATCGACATCACAGGTGCCCCGTACCATGATGTCCCCCGACCGTTTCGTCCGCTCGACCGTTTGTTATGCCGCACTCCCAGCCTCTCGTCCATTCTTCTCGCTTCTGCTCGATGGCCGACGTGAGCCTGGACACCCACACCTCAGCGGGGATCGCCAGCGCGGTGATGTCGGCGTTGCTCACCGGCACCGGCACGGTCGTCGAGAAGGTCGCTCTCCAACGGCTGCCCGAGATTCATGCCCGGCACTTCTGGGCGATGCTGCGCACCTTGTGTGCTTCGCCGCAGTGGTTGTGGGGTTGCGCCTGTTTGCTGGGGGGTCTCTTGTGCCAGGGCCTCGCCTTGTCCCTGGCTCCGATCTCGGTGGCTCAGCCGATCTTCGCCTCCGGGATCGTCCTCTTGCTCGTGTTGTCACATTTCGTGCTTCACGATCGCCTCCGACCGGTGGAGTGGTTCGCTCTGGCGACCATCGTGGTCGCCCTGGTCCTGCTCGGTCTGTCGATCGACACTCGTGTGGACCACGCCGGCGGCCCTGCGCGCCTGGCTTATCTCCTGCTTGCCGCAATCCCAACTTCTGCGGTCGGCCTCGCAGTTTTCCTGGTAGCGGACCGGGCCCATAGGTCGCGGAGCCGGATCAGGCAATTGCGAGGCCCATTGTTCGGCGTGGCCGCCGGTCTTCTCTACGGCGTGGCCGGGCTCGGGCTCAAGTCGGCGGCGACTTTCGTCCAACGCTGGGGGCTCGTCGGCTCGATCCCTCACCTGGTGACTTCGCCCGACCTTTACGTGCTCGCCGTCACCATGGCGACGGGGCTCGTGCTGTTCCAAACCGGTCTGCAACGTTGCTCGGCGTCGGTCGTGTCACCGGTGAACATCGTCACGTCCACCTCTTACGTCATCGCAGTCGGGACCGTGCTGTTCAACGAGCATCTGCCGACCTCCGCCGGCCACCTGGGACTGCGGATCGCGGGCTTTGCCGGCGTAGTGGTCGGCCTTGTCACCCTTGCTGTTGCGGGCGGGTTGGCCGACAAGAGAGCCGCCGGCGCCGACGAGCCTGGTCAAACCGTCACATCAGGCGACGAAGTCGATCATCTCAAGTTCAGCCGGTAGACGTTCGTCTCTCGTTTCACGAAACCAGCCCTCGTGTACAAACGGTTCGCGGCCTCCCTCGACGATCGCGACGTCAAGTTGACGTGAAGGGCACCCCACTCGCGGGCGAGCCGGACGGCTTCTGAGACCAATGCTGCGCCGACACCGTGGCCCCGGGCAGACTCGTCGACGACGACGTCTTCGATGACGGCGTGCGGCCCGGATGGGATCCGGTAGGTGATGAGCGTGGTCATGCCGACGATCGCGTCGTCGCGCGAAGCAAGGCGCGCGACCAAGAAGATGCTGGACGGTGAGGCAACGATCTCCTCGAGGTCGGCGCGACCGAGCGCCGCCGCGCTCGAGGACAGTTGCGCGAGCAGCTGTGCCATGACCTCGACGAGTTCGTCGGTCACCTCTGAGACGTGATCCACAACGATGCCGTTGGCCTTCATGCGGCCGAGTGTATCGAGCCGCTTCCTCTGCTCGAAGTTCAAGCTCGAGTGAGCCGGGATGCCTTACGGTTCTTCTCGTCGCCAAATCGGCCCGCGAGGCCAGTCGAAGAGAACCTCGACCGAGTCACCCCGTATGACGGCGAACGCGTGCGCGCTCCACGCACCGGCATTGGCCAGCGGGACGGGGAGAGAGTCCTCGCCGAACCATCCGACGGCGGCACACTCGAGCGGGTGTGCCTGCAGCGCACCGCCCACAGGTCGGAGGTGGAAGACGAGCGAGTAGAGGGGCACCTGGGTGAAACCGAGCCGAAGACCGTCCAGGACCATGACCAGGCGCACTGGCTCGACGTCGATCCCCGTCTCTTCGAGGACTTCCTTCACGGCGACCTCGGCAGCCGAGTAGCCCACGTCGGCCCAACCGGTCGGGTAGAGCCAGGCTCCCGAGTCCGCCCGCTGCACGAGCAGGATCTGATCCTTGTCGTTGCCGACGATTGCCCCGACGGCGACTTTCGGCGTCACGTAACCGGCTACGCCCTGGCGCACATCCTGCATCCACTCGAGGACGAGGTCGTCCGCCCCACTTTTCGCCACTGGCTGGCCGTCGTGGGCCAGCGCCGAAGCAGCAGCGGCGCGGATGTCGCCGGCGACTTTGAGGATCTCTTCGTAGCGTTCCTGCTCGTAGAGGTTCTTGGTGAACGCGAGGCCGGTCCTGGCAATGGCGGCGAGCGTTTCTCCCCACCGAACGAGGTCCCGAGTCGACGCCGGCACGTCACCCACGCGCCCGACCCTAATGCCCGCCCGGGCCAGGGAACACCGCGACCGCCTGTGCGCGATCATGGCCACGTGAGCGTCAAGCAGGACTGCCGGCACTATGTCATGCGTACCGTGCGCTCGGGTGAGCGCACCGAGCGCTGCCGGCTCGGCGCCGCCGAGATGGTTCCCTTTGCCTGCCCGGAGGGCTGTGTGTTCTACGAGCCTCGCCAGATAGCGACCAGCGGCTGGCAGGTTCGTGCTCGGGGCAACGACGACCCACCGACGACCAGGCGCTGAACGGGAGCCGGGGGTACCTGGCGTCGCCGGGGACTGCGAAGCTGCCGCTGCCCTGGCTGATCAGCCCTCCAGGACGTCGCCCAGGCGGTCGACGCTGACGCCGATCGCCTCGAGCCATGCCACCGCACCTTCGATCGCCGCCGGAGCGCCGGCGAGCTCGCAGATGATCCAGCCCTGGTGAGCCTCCACACTCGCTCGGCGGATGTTCGGCTCCACGTCGAAGCGACGGACGAGCTGGGCCACCACCGGCTCGCGAACCAGCTCCTCGGGGAAGGTGAGCCGGACTCGCGTGTTCATCGGCGGACGTCGGGCGAAGCTGCCGCCGCACGGGAGAGATTGCCCGAACGCAGGCCTTCGAGATCAACGGTGACGTAGCGGTACCCGGCGCCCCGGATCGCTGTGACGATCTTGTCACGCATGTCGATCGCACGACCCAGGTCCTCCAGCGGGAGCTCGATCCGAGCGAGATCGCCGTAGTGGCGGACCCGCAGGGCATCGAAGCCGAGCCGTCGCAAGGACGATTCCGCCGCCGCCACTTGGTCGAGGATCCCCAGACTGACCGGTGTGCCGTGCGGCACCCTCGATGCCAGGCACGCCGCCGCTGGGCGGTCCCAGGTACTCAGCCCGAGCCCCTGCGACACCTTGCGGACCGTTGCTTTGTCCAGCCCTGCCTGGACGAGAGGGAAGACGGCACCGCGCTCGGCGGCCGCCTGCTGGCCGGGCCGGTGGTCGCGGAGATCGTCAAGGTTGACACCAAGCACAACTGTTGCCCGCTCGGACTCGGCTAGAGGCATCAGGACGTCCATGAGCTCTCGTTTGCAGTGGTAGCAACGATCGAGATCATTGCGCACATAGGCGGGGTCGTCGAGCTCGTGCGTCGTGACGGCTGCCCAGCGTAAACCCCACTCGTCTGCGATCCCAGCGCAGTGCGCCAGGTCCTCGGGTGCGAGCGAGGGGGAGACGGCGGTCGCGCAGAGCACGTGTTCCGCGCCGAGGAGCTTCGTCGCGACAGCCGCAACCAGGGCGGAGTCCGCGCCGCCGGAGAAAGCCACGACGACTCGCCCGAGGCGGGCCACGACGGCCTGCAGGCGCACTAGAGCGTCCCCGGTCAGCTCAGCGGGATCGTCCCCGGTCACCGCTTCAGCGTATGCCGACGCCACTTAGAACTTCCGCCGGCTCTGCGACCATACCGGTGTAGAAGGGGCCGAAGTCGCCATAGCGTGTCGAGGCCTCGTCGAAGCGCATGGAGTACACGCAATCTTTCAGGTCGTCGGGGTGAACACCGAACAGGGTGACTCCCCACTCCCAGTCATCCAGCCCCGCGGAGCCCGTCACGAGCTGAAGCACCCGGCCACGGAAGTCCCGGCCTACGGCCCCGTGCCCTCGCATGAGCTCCATCCGGTCGTCGAAGCTCAGTGCATACCAGTTCTCGGCACCCGGGGCGCGGCGCTTGGACATCGGATAGAAGCACATGGCCGCCATGCCATCTGGTGGGAGCCTCGGGTACAGCCGAGCTTGTCTCATCTCCTCGGGCACGCCGGCGGCGTACTCGGACACCTCGGTCAGTGAGACGTAGGAGTCGACCACGTCCAGGCCGCCGGTCTGCAGCTCGGTTTGCAGGCGCCGGAGCTGCCTCAGATCCGGGCCGAGGGTGAGAACGCAGACATCGGCCTTGTGTCCCAGCATTGCTGCGGTCACGACCTGGCAGCCGCCCTTTCGTGCGGTGTCGATCGCACCGAGAAGTGAGCGGACCTCGGCACGCGGCGTCGGCTTGCAGAACAGGTGCAGCACACCCCACCCGGTCCTCGGGCTGACCGGTGAGTCGTCAGGCATTCGGGGCTCGGAGGTCACGGCCTGGAGTCTACGGAGAACCCGATCCTGCCCCGAACGCGCCACCAGGGACGCCTTGCGGCGTCCCTGGTGCATTGCGTTCAATGACCCCTTGGTCCTGGGATCAGTAGTCCTCCATCCCACCGCCCGGAGGCATGGCTGGAGCCTTCTCCTCGGGCTTGTCCACGACGACCGCCTCGGTCGTGAGGAACAGGGCCGCGATCGAGGCTGCGTTCTGCAGTGCGGACCGGGTCACCTTGGCGGCGTCGATCACGCCAGCCTTGAACAGGTCCTCATAGACGCCGGTCTGTGCGTTCAGGCCGTGGGCACCCTTCAGGCCCTTGACCTTCTCGACCACGACGCCGCCTTCGAGCCCTGCATTGACGGCGATCTGCTTCAGCGGCTCCTCGACCGAGCGGGCCACGATCCTGGCGCCTGTCGCCTCGTCGTCATCCAGCTTCTCGGCTGCGTCCAGGATGGCCTGCTGCGAGCGGAGCAGCGCTACGCCCCCACCGGGGACGACGCCCTCTTCGATGGCCGCTTTGGTGGTGGACACGGCGTCCTCGATGCGGTGCTTCTTCTCCTTGAGCTCTACCTCTGTTGCAGCCCCGACCTTGATGACCGCGACTCCGCCGGAGAGCTTCGCCAAGCGCTCCTGCAGCTTCTCCCGGTCGTAGTCCGAGTCGGTGTTCTCGATCTCGGTCTTGATCTGGTTGATCCGGCCCTTGATGTCGGCGTCGTC
>Ga0187874_10003869_pt1 | contig 10255 bp, 8 predicted proteins | sample June2016WEW_16_1_3_FD_132993 | JGI IMG/M metagenome (GOLD analysis project Ga0187874, IMG submission 132993) | Peatland microbial communities from SPRUCE experiment site at the Marcell Experimental Forest, Minnesota, USA - June2016WEW_16_150 | ecosystem: Environmental > Terrestrial > Soil >... | reverse complement strand
GAGAAAGTGCAGGCAGAATGGAAGCTCATCTGCGCCACGCACAATCTGTTGAAGCTCTTCCAGTCGGGATGGAGCCCACAAAGGGCATGAACAGGTCTGCCCGACCCACAAAAGTCACTCCTCCGGCAGCCTTGAAGGAGTAAAAAGGTCGGAGCCCTAGTCTGAGAGAACGGCGCATAATAAAAAGCGAATTTCAGAAACCGTATCTCCGACAGGCTCCTAGCAATCGAAATCAGGCATGGACCGGCAGGATCCTTTGCCCATTCGGAAGCCGCGAGCATGTTGTAATTCTTCAGGTACGTGTTCCTCCTGACACAAACACCGGGCCCCTGCATTTACGGCGTCTTTGATGACCTGTTGGGTTCCCGTCGGCAATACGACCCACAGAGAATAATCAACTCGGACGATCGCAGCTGCCGCCCAGTCACACACCCGTCGTGCGCCGCCACGTTGTGAAGTAACGCGAACAGGGTGTGCATGTGAGTTTCACTTTCGGCGGGTTCCTGCGTGCGTCCAGCGGTGGACATCCTAAGAAGTCATGTTCGCTTCCACCAATCAACGCCGTTTTGGCGTGCGATCGCAAAATGAAGCAATTGTGTAAACTCTCATTTTGAAGCTGCGGGGTTAGTAGGGGAGGTGCCGGGCGCCAAGGAGGAAATCATTCGAAAATGCGCTAAGCACCTTGGAGTTCTATGAAGGTGAGCGCCTAGCTCGGCGAAAGCCGCAAGCAGGTGGGGCATGAAACCCTGCGCACTCTCCCCCAGAGCCGCGTGCAGGTCAGGGCGTTGGGGAGCCGACCGGATGCCTTCCTCCAGGACTTGGATGGCGTCTTCTCCTGGCGTTCGCGCGCCGTCGAGTCCAAGTCCGGATTGCGGAGCTGCAGGAACATTTGGAGGAGCTGAAGCTGGGCTGCACGGTGATCGTCAACGCGCGAGTGTCCCCTGAAGCCGGATGTCGCGGGAGGAGGCACCCACGAAAACCTTCCGGCTTCCACGGGCGGTTGCCCACCCGTGCGTATCCGCCGACCAGTAGGACAGTTGCCTAGGATCGACGTGAAACGTTACGCTGGCGGCACGGCCCGGCGCGAGTTCGATGCGACGGAATCCAACGAGAGACCTTGGAGCCATCGGGACGGGCGGATTCTCGATAGGCCCCACGGATGCTTGTGGAACCTCCGCGCCCTCCCTCGGGCCGGTATTGCGCACCGTGAAGATCACATCGAAACCGTTTGCGACTTGCCTCACGGCGAGCCCGGAGTATTCGAAATGGGTGTAGGATAGCCCGTGCCCGAACGGGAACAGCGGCTCGATCTGTTGTTGGTCGTACCATCGGTAGCCCACCGCGATGCCTTCGGAATAAGTCACCGGGAGCGCAACCGGGATCGTTCCGCCCGGAGCGGGCGGCTGCCGGGGCGGCCCGAGGCGTTCCGGATGTCCGGCCGCTCGGGCCGGAGTGTCCTCGACTTTCGCGGGGAAGGTGACCGGCAGCCTGCCCCCGGGGTTCGCGCGTCCGAGCGCAAGGTCCGCCGTTGCCCAGCCTCCTTCCTGGCCGGGGTACCACATTTCGAGGATGGCGCGTACCTTGTCCCTCCAGGGCATCGCCACCGGGCCGCCGGTATTCAGAATCACGACCGTCCTGGGGTTGGCCACCGCGATCTTCTCGATGAGGTCGTCCTGATCTTCGGGCAGCGAAAACGAGCCTCCCACCCCGCTCCAGGCGAACACCACGACTGTCCGCGCAGTCTTCGCCACGGCGACGGCGGCGTCAATGCCCGCCCGGCGAAACTGCGGCGTGATCCAGGAGAAGCGGATGCTCAAGGGCCCTTGGCCGATGGAATTCGCGGTGCAGGCGATCTGGTGGGGGCCGGCGGTCAGTCGGATCGTTCCAATGCCGTTGTCCCGTTCGTCGGTCGTGGGGAGCAAGCTGGACCACTTCTTGGTTACCATGCCGCTCCCACCGAAGCCAGGGCCGCCGGTCCTTGCGACCAGGCGGCCGTCAATGGCCACCGTCCCGCCGCCTTCCGACCCGCCCGTCAAGGCCGGCTGCACCATGAGCGTGTAGTCCCCAGCCTCGGGAGCGGTGAGTACTCCCGTCCACGAATAGTCCGCGCCGGAGCCGAGCGCCGTTGGGCCTTGAAAATCCACCGCCTCGTCAACCTGGGCCGGTCCCGATTCCCCAGCGTTCGGCTGGCGGAGCAACCCCGGCCGCCCATCGTGAGAGAGCGCGGAGCCCGGGATTACAACGCCGGTCAGGTCGACGCCCACAGAGTAGGCGATTTTGGCTCGCGGGGAGAGCCGCCGAAGGGCGTCAAACGGCGATACCAGGCGGTCCTCAAAACCGTAGGCGCGCTCGCCCAGAAACCCAGCCGCAAGCTGACCGGCGGTGGGGCCGATCAGGGCGAGTGACGCCAAATCCTCGGCAGTCAACGGCAGCGCGCCTGCGTCGTTCTTGAGCAGCACGGCGCCCTACGTGGCGATGCGGCGCACGAGCTTCGCATGGGCTTCAACGTTGATAGCTCGTGGCCGCGCGGCGAGCTTCCCGTCGAGAAGATGGAAGCGGTCCATCTGCAGCAGGATGCGCGCCAGCGCCTGGTCGATGGCCGAAACCGGAATCGCGCCGGTTTCGACGGCGGCTTTCAGCGCATCGGTGAACTGTGGCCCGCCCCGGCGTCCGGCGATCTCGCGGCCGGGCATTTCCAGATCCAGACCTTGGGTGATTGCCTGCGGGCTGTGCATCGCGCCCCAGTCTGAGGTCACGAAGCCCGCGAAGCCCCAAGTTCCCCGCAGGATGCCATTGAGCAGGTCGGCGCTCTCGCACGCCCAGGGGCCGTTGATCCGGTTGTACGCGCACATCACCGATGCCGCGCCGGCTTCCACCGCGGCCTGGAAAGCAGGCAGGTAGATTTCGTGCAGCGTCCGCTCGTCGATCCAGACGTTGTCAGAACCGTTGTAACCGGCTAGGTGCTTCACCTGGGCCATGGTGCCCTGACTCTGGATGCCGGCGATCTCGGAGGAAGCCAACTGAGCGGAGAGGTAAGGATCTTCGCTCAGGGACGTATGGTTGCGGCGGAACAGAGGGTCGCGAACGATGTTCACTTGAGGGGCTAATAGGACCTGCTGCCCGAGCGCCCTGGCCTCGCTGCCCATGATGGCGCCGTAAAGACGCGCGGCCTCGACGCTAAACGTCGCGGCCAGCGCCACTGGCGCAGGCAGGCCGGTGGACTCGCGATTCACGTTTATGCCGCCGGGTCCGTCGGCGAAGCGAAGCGCCGGAATGCCCAGGCGTGGCAGTCCGGGCCAGTAGCCCGCCTCTCCCCGCTCCTCGGGGTCGCGCGCGCCATGCACGAGCGCCAGCTTCTCTTCCAGGGTCATGCGGCGGAGGAGGGACTCAACCTTCGGGTTCGGAGGCTTTTCGGCGGCGAGGAGAGTGGCTGCGAAAACAACTAACAGAGCAAATAGTGCCAGGGAAGCCAAAGCACGGCGCAGTCGAAGGTGTGAAAGAACTCGAAAGTTGTCGTGCTGGGCGGAGCGAAGCATCCCTGCAGTTCGTCGCGACCTGCGGGCTCCGAAGAGCCACTGCGGAGACCCTTCGCCCGCCGAAGAGCATGGCGGGTTAAGGATGACATGGCGGGTCGGTTGATTCACAGCTTCAATTGTCCTGTGGCGCGTGCAGCCGGACGCGCCACGTCGACAATGGTGACGATGCCGGGCTGGCGGAAAGAGCCGAGCACGGCCTTCAAAGGTACTCTCCCCGCGACCACACTACCATTGCGAGTCGTTGGCACCCCGGTCAAGACGGAAAGATGTGGAAGCTGCCTTGTCGCTACATACTATTTGCAGCTCGGCCGCTATGGGTGCGATCTTCGAAAGCGTGATCTTGCAGGCCGCCACAGGCGCAGGAGGCCTGATCATGAGCATCGGCACCCGCCCCAGGTCTTGCTTCGGATCGTATGTCGCGGCCTGCGGGCCGGTCGCCTTATTGACGGCGAGTTGCCAGCGGGGGCCATCCGATAGAACGTAGATCGAGTAGTCGCCCTTCGGAACGTTGAAGCCCTTGAACGCCAGATCGGCCGGGGTATGAAAGCTGCCGGCGACGCGGTGGTTGGCCGCGGGCGCGGTGTAGTTGACGGTGATCGTCTTGCCGTCGAGCGTCGCGGAGGCCATTTGTTGCCCATAGGCAGCCGCACTCAAGCCGAGCAGCACGCCCGCACAAGCGGCAATGTACTTCTGCATCGTGTTCATCGTTTTGTCTCCCATTCAGACTACCAAAACCGGAGGTATTCTCTCGAACCAGTTTACCAGTCTTGCATCGCTTTCGCGAGGCTGTCCCGCTGGACTGTGGCGGATGCCCCGCAGTTCACTTTGCCAACGCCACCTGCACCCCCTTCTTCTTCGGGACTCCCTTGGTGTGGCAGTCAGCGCATTTCGCCCAATGAATGTTGTGTTTGCTGCCCGGCGACGCGAACGTCGTATCCATCTTCTCCACGTCCAGGCCGCAGTTCGACATCTTGGGATGGCAGGTCGCGCATGAGGCCCGCGTGCCCTCGCCGTGTTCCGCATGGCAGGCGAGGCAACTGATGCCTTCGTGAACGCCGATTCCAGTGCGGTCGTCCCCGCTCCCGACCTGCATTGTGGAAATCGGAGCGTGACACTGATAACAGAGCGCCTGCCTCTGGTCCTTGCTCATCTTGACTATGCGGTTCCCTTCCATCATCGCGGGCAGCGGCAACTCCCCGACGGGCACATACTGCTGGACGCGGCGGTCGTAGAGAGCAAGCGCCGGCCGCATGACTTCCTGCGCGGGCCCTGGCACGCTGCCTTTGGCACCGGTCTTGTTCAAGGGCTGACCTTCACGGTGGATCTCGTGGCAGGCGGTACACGGCATCGAGGGAGCCTCCGCCAGGTCCTCCGGGATCAATCGCCAGGGACCTTTGCGGTCGATCGGACTGACCAGCGCGGCGACTCCGTCTTTAAAGTGCATGCCGTGACAGCGCAGGCAATCGTCCATCAGCATGTTTGCCGCGTTGTGTTTCTTATCGAGGAAGATCCGCGCGTAAGTCGCGCTGTGCGGGCCCGCGTGCCACGAGGCGTACTCCTGGCGGTGGCAACTCCCGCACTGCGAAACCATAGCCAGCACGAAGTGGTTTCCCAGACGGATCCGCTCGGGCAGGTCGCCGCGGAGGTGTGCGTAGGCGCGCGCCGCGTTGTTCGTGTGAAACGAAAGATCCGTGGTTAGCGCCCAGCCGTGGCACTTCTCGCACCCGACGTTGCGATGGCTGGAGTTGCGCCACAGGTCGTACACCGGCTGCATTTCATGACAGGTGGTACAGCGCTTGCCGCCGCCGGTTTCAAAATAGAGAGACGTTCCCGGCGCCGTGAGCACGACGGCTACCGCGACCAACCCGGCGATGAGAATGATTCTTTTCAGGAGTTCACCGCCGAGCTTTTCCATGATTTGAGTAAGTTGGCAGACGCCCGATAAGCGTTCGCCAAGATAGTCAGGACGGGATTGAAACCGCCATTCGTCACGTGCACGCTGGCATCAATCACGTAGACGTTGTCCACGTCGTGGAGCTTGCAGTTCTTGTCTACCACGGAAGTCTTCGGGTCCGTCCCCATCCGGCAAGTACCCGCCTGGTGCTGGCCGCCGCTCAGTGATTTTCCAGGCGCGCGCTTCCAGGTCTGGATGGCGCCGGCTTCTTTGAGCCAGGCCTCCGCTTTTCCGGCGATGAACCTTCCGATCTCGATCGTGTGCGGGTGGCGGCCGCCGGAAAGCCGGGCCACCGGGATGCCCCAATGATCCTTGACCTTCGGGTCAACTTGAACACGGGCATCGAATAGGGGCATCTCCTGGACGGGACCTTGAATGGCAATGGTCCGCTTGAAAGCGCTGCGGACAAATTCTTTGTGCTCCTGCCCCCACTCCGCCACCCAGGCCGGAACCTGAGCCATGAACTGGTAAGGCAAGCGGATAAATTCATTGGCCAGCATCGCGCCGCCGGCCAGACCGGGGTTGCCGTGGTTGTAGTCGCAGATGGCGATGGAGGCGCCCGGCCCCAGGTCGTCATAGGTATCGCAGTCGAAAAGGCCGGTGGCGCCCGAGTAAGAGTGCGACTGAAGGTTGCGACCTACCCAGTCGTACCGGTTCCCCAAGCCGTTGGGGAACAGCCGGTGCTTCGTGTTCAGAAGCAAGCGGGCGGATTCGATGGCGCCTCCGCACACGATCACCAATCCGGCGGGTTGTTCTTGAAGACGGCCGTCGGCGTCGAAGTACGCGACTCCGGTGGCACGGCCCTGGCTGTCCAGGAGAATCTCCTTCGTCATGCATTCCGTCCGGAGATCGCAATTTCCGGTGGCCAGAGCGGCGGGGATGACGGTGTTGTGGGTGCCCGTCCGCGCGTTTACCTCGCACGCGAAACCCACGCACCAGCGGCAGCGCATGCACGACCGGCGGCCGTTGTAAGGAACCGTGTTGCGCAGCATCGGAATGTCGAAGGGATGGAGGCCCAGGCGTTTGGCGGCCGGGAACAGAATCTGATATTCCATGTTGGGCGCAAGCGGCGGCATCGGCAAAGGCTTCTTGCGCGGCGCCTGGAAGATGTTGTTCGTGACGTCGCCGGAGACGCCCAATTCCCATTCGGCTTTCTCGTAGTACGGTTCGAGATCCCAGTAGTCGATGGGCCAGTCTTCGAGCGTGCTTCCCTCGACCGCGCCATAGGTCGAGCGCATGCGGAAGTCCTTCTCCATGTAGCGCCACGCCATCGCGCCATAGCTGAACGTCCCGCCTCCCACGCAGGCTGCGTTGTTGCTGTATCCGCCGTCGCTGGCGACGACGATGGTCTCGCGCCCGTCTTGGTCCACCAGCACGCGGGGGTTGAGCTCGTCGTCGGGGCCGAACTTCGCGCCCAGCACCTGGGTGCGCTGGTTGTAAAGATCGTCCTTACGACAATCGGCCGCCGAATACCACTTGCCGCGTTCGAGCAACGCCACACGCAGGCCGGCGGTGGCGAGTTCTTTCGTCACCACGCCGCCGCCCCCCCCTGCTCCGACAACCACCGCATCCACTCGCTTGAGGGCCATCGGTCACCCGGCCTTCAGCTCGTCGTAGTTCTGCCGGCCACGGATCGGGGGGTACGGCAGTCCGAGCATTTTCCAACTCGCCATGTTGCGATTGCCGCCGTGGCGCGGGTCGCCGTAGAATCCCTGCCGGGTGTGAGCGAGAATCAACTGGAAGAACGACGGCGAACTTTCTTCGAGCGCATTCAACGCCTCGATTTGCGCTTCCGGAGGCAGCTCCACGAATCGCTTGCCGTACTTGGCCCGGCAGGCCGCATCCAGCGCGGCGATGCCTTGGCGATAGGCGCGCTGGTGCTTTTTGAATTGCCGCGTGAGCTGGATATCGATGTAGTTAACCACGAAGGCTTCTTTGGCGCCGGGGTCGCGGTCGGCAGGGATGAGTTGGGCCGAGACGGCTTCTACTGTCTGAGCTTCCGCCTCGCTGAAGAAGCGCCAGGCGCCGGAACCGCCTTTGGAGCATGAGATCGCATACCCGGCCGCCGCGGCGGCCAGCCCCGCTTGAAGAAACGTACGGCGCCTTATTCTGGCACCCTTGCCTTCCATAGGTCACACCACCTGCTTCCGAAACTAGCCTCCACCTCTTAGCGCCCTCGAGAAACGCGCCGGTGGCCGCCCGACCTCCCGTGGGCGCTACCCGCTAGATATCTCGGAGATACTCGTCCAGAATGCTTTGCACCGCCTTGTAGGGATCGTGCCCATTGGCTTCAGGGATGGCTTCGATCGAGAACAGCCCTTTGTATCCGACCTCCTTCGAAATCTGGATCACCTTGGCCTCGTTCCACCGTTTCGGGTTGTACTGTAAATGGCTACTGCCGGACGACAGCGGATACAACGCGCGCAATCCCGCCCACCGCGCCTGGTCGTCCGGGAATCCGCCGGGGTCGGGATTGGCCCAGATACCGGCGGCCTTGATCAATTCGTACTCGTCACGCCAATCTGCCGGTGCTGCGCCTGCGGCCGCACGACCGCCTTCTCCGGGGGGATCGTCGCGGTTCTCTATGGTCACCCAGACCTTCTTGGCTTTGGCGTAGGCGTTAATCTTCTTTAAGGTGTCGATGGCGGTCTCACGCACCTCGGGCGCGAGAGTACCCTGGTTCACCATCACCCGCGGACAGCCGAGAGTCACCGCATGGTCGATCCATCGTTTCGTCAAGTCAATCGTCTCCACCCGGAGCACCGGATCCGGAGACGAAATGTTCAGCTCGTCGAGCTCCAGGACGAGTTGCGTCATCTGCGATTTGGCTTCCTTCAGCCGGTTTCGGAACTCCTCCAGGTAATCGGGCTCGGTCGAATGAAAGTGAGCGTGCTGGATTTCCACATGATGGACGCCGTAGCGTTGGGCGATTATGGCGGGAAAATCCAGGATGTCGATGGTGCGACGCGGATCGTCAGCGTGCTCGCCCCACTTGACGATAGAATCAAAACTGTAACTCATCACCGCGATGCGATCCAATTTGGCTTGATCTGTGGGGTGCCCCCACGCTGTGGCCGCACTGACCGCTACCGCTGAACTGATAAGAAACTCCCGACGGTTGACCATATGGCACCTCCTATAGTGCGCCTTCACGACATTCCGGTGTTCGACCCGTACCGACGCACGTACTCAGCGTTCATGGCGTACTGGTCGATGTATTTGTCGTACATTCCGACCACCACGGCGTCCGTTGGCTTGATGTTCGCGAAAACCTCTTTAAACGTCGCCTCCACGAATTCCTGGGTCTCGCAAAGCCGGCCGGCAGCCAGGATCTTGTACACCCAGCAAGGCTTCTTGGTCTGCTTTATCACTTTGAACATTTCCGGCGGATCGCCGCGAACGAAGGATATTTCTCCGCCGTAGTGCGGCGAGCTACCCTCCCTCGAGTGGCCAAACTCGGCGGGCATCATTTCAGGGTTGGACGCGAATGCCTTATCCCACTCCTCTTTGGTGCGGCCAAACTTGTACAGGCAGGTCTGGTAAAAATCCACGTCCCAGTCCTGGGACTCGATTTCCATGAACACTTCCGGCCGGTGGCTGTTGACGGCGACCAGCACACCGGTATCGCGCACTATTTTGCACCACTCCCGAACCTTGTTGAGCTGGCCTTTCCGCCACATGGCGTCTGTGCCGGACTCGCCCCAACCTGGATGGTGAATGGCTATCGGCCCGAGCGCGGCCGTGGCCTTTATGGACGCCGAGGGATCAAGCCAACGTCCGTCCCTATCCAGTTCCACCTCGTTGGTGCAGGAAAAGAGCATCTTGCCGCCGTGTTCCGCATTGTACTTGGCAACGCGATCTTCGGCTTGTTCCATGCAGTTGATGCCTAACTCTTCACAGTGCTTCCAGATATGCACCAGCCGTTCAGGAGTGTGCCAGGCAGTCATCTCCTCATCGATCATTTGTGACAGGTGCGAAATGCCGTCGGCGGGGTTGGTTCCCATAATCAAGCGAGAGACCATATGCTTACCGAAACGAACCATCGGCATTGGGGGTTGCTGCGTTGCCGGTTGCTGCGCTTCCGGTTGCTGATTTGCCGGTTGGTGCGGAGAAGCGTCTGCCGCGAAACTTGACACGACGGCGAGTGATCCGATCTTTTGCAGGAAGTCCCGCCGGGAGTTGTCGCCCCTCAGGTTGGGTTTAGAATTTGAGTCCACTTCTTTCCGCCTCCTTTGCGGATGCAACTTATACGCGAATGCGAATCCCGTCCTGCCCTCAGGCTCCCAGCCAGAGCTTTACGGGAATCGCACCGGGATCCTTCGGCTCGTAAGGCCAGATGACCCTCCGCCCCGTGCCGGCGGATTCGTACGCCGCGTAAATGATCTCCAGGGTCGCCACGCCATCTTCACCTGTCTCGCGAGCCGGCTGGTCATTCAGGACGCATTGGGTGAAGTGGCGCATCTCATGGGGGAAACCGTAGAGGTGGGCTTCCTCGAAGACCGTGAATGTCCACCCTTTGGTGTCGCCGGATTTCTCCACGGCGTACCCGTAGCCATTTACGCTGTAGGTTTCCATGGAACTGCCGTGCAGCAGATCGCAGTAAACCACTCCGCTCGTTCCATACAATTCAATCCGGTCGTCCATGCTGTAGGCACTCACCTAAAAGCGTAGAAATCTGAACACAGGCCGGTTTTGGAGGGCGAGTCATCATCATCGCCGCAGGCGGTTTTTGGCTTTGAATATCATCCCCGTAGGCGCGTTCGAG
>Ga0187874_10003866_pt1 | contig 10257 bp, 9 predicted proteins | sample June2016WEW_16_1_3_FD_132993 | JGI IMG/M metagenome (GOLD analysis project Ga0187874, IMG submission 132993) | Peatland microbial communities from SPRUCE experiment site at the Marcell Experimental Forest, Minnesota, USA - June2016WEW_16_150 | ecosystem: Environmental > Terrestrial > Soil >... | reverse complement strand
TGCGTTGGTGTTTCGCAACCCGATCCTACCGGCGAATCGCCGGTGACCACCGCAAGCCGCTCGCTCGCTACGGCGCTACGAAAAGCGCGCTTCGCGAGCGGCTTGCTCCCGCCGAGCTACACCCCGCCCGGGGACACGATCAGAAGGAAGCCGATCAACTCGATCCGTGGATCGCCGAAGCGAGCGGCAGTCTGGTCTCATCTTTCGCTACAGGCGTCGCGAGAGACAAAACCGCCGTGTGGGCGGCTATCGCCGAGCCGTGGTCCAATGGTCAGGTCGAGGCTCAGATCACCAAACTCAAACTCGTCAAACGCCAGATGTACGGGCGCGCGAAACTCGACCTTCTTCAAGCCAGATTGCTCGGCGCTGCATGAAACCCGCAAACCGTCATCGAAATTGCGTCAGAGCCAATTTTGGACGCCGATCCCGGGTCAATTTTGCGAGCCGATTGACAGCGTCGCCGCTGGCCGGGTCGATGACGCGGTAGATGTCCTTCAGCGCCGCGGCGACGGCTTTGCGTTCCTTATAGGAGACGAACTCCAGGCTGTGCCGCAGAAGATGGACGATGCAGGTTTGAACCGTCGCCTCGGAAAAGACGGCGACGATGGCTTCCGGGAAGCCCTTGAGCCCGTCGATGATGGCGATGAGAATGTCCTCCACGCCGCGGTTCTTCAGCTCATTCATGATGCGCAGCCAGAATTTTGCGCCCTCATTCTGCTCGAGCCACAGGCCGAGAATGTCCTTGGTTCCGTCGACGCGCACGCCTAGCGCGACGTACACCGTTTTATTGCGCACCAGCCCTTCGTCTCGGATCTTGACGCGCAAAGCGTCGAAGAAAACCAATGGATAAACCGGCTCGGGGGGCCGGCCTTGCCAAGCGGCGAGTTCGTCCAGGACGGCGTCCGTCACCACGCTGATGAGGTCTGGCGACGCGTCGACGCCATAGAGATCGCGAAGATGTCCGACGATCTCCCGCACGCTCATACCGCAGGCCTACATCGAGATGATCTTCTCGTCGAAGCCAGGAAACCGCCGCTGGTGCTTGGCGATCAAGTGCGGATCGAAGCTCGACTGCCGATCTCTCGGCACATTCAGCTCGATCCGAGCGATGTCGGTGACCATCGTCTCCTTGCCATAGCCGTTGCGGCTGTTGCCGGCCTCGCCGTTCGCAAGATGATGGTCCATTTCCGCGTTCAGCGCCCGCTCGGCCAGCGCCTTCTTCAAATCGTCCAGAAGGCCGTTCGGATCAAACGCCGTCTTGGGATCAGCGCCACCAAGAAGCTGATCAAGGATAGCGTCCGGAATCCTAGGTTCTGTGCCTCGGGCCATGGGATAGCTCCTTTCTTCCCATTGTGCCCAAGCCAAACACGAAATTCAGGACAGCCCCCCATGAGATCCTCGCCGCGTAGACCTGCGACGTCCGCCCCCGCCACCGCGATCAACAACCAAGTCAAATTGCGCCGTAGCAAAACCTCCCGCCGATCGCACTTGGGGTATTGTCACCCTGTTAACCCCAGCCGACGACGCTTGAAGCGTCGCCACTCCGCCGCGATCCGCTCAATTAATGGCTTTTTTTGACGCTCGAGACCCGTTTGACCGGTCCCAAGCGCAGTACTCGCGTCATAAAGCCGCGAAAACGCGAGAAATCTCTCAAGCGAATCAAACTTATATTCCCTCAGCGGAGGCGGATCGTCATTGCCTTCGCAACCACAAAGTACTTCATTCAGTTGACGCGCCGCTAACTCAGGCGAATACCACCTCTCAAACCATCGTATACCGTCTTCTGAAGCCTTGGCGAGGTCGTCCGCCGACACGGTTTCAATGATCGTACAGAATTCTTCCTTATTGCGCCAAACTAACACGCTCGGGTACATCAGATCAACACCTCCATGAAATCTCGACATGCTGCTTTGATGAGCGAGAATCGGGGTTCCCGATCCCATTGCTTCAAGCGTAGCGAGGCCCCCGCTAAGCGGAAACGAGGATATGTACAAATCGATTTCATGTTCAACCAATGCGGTCCAAAGGCTTGGCACCCAAGGTATGTAAATAAAACGTTGTCCTGCGACATTGTTCTGCACCAAGAGCCGGTCTACAGATGCGACCGCTTCCGGAGGCAGACTTCCAATATGGAAATGACAACCCCCATCTACCACAAGCCTCTTGACAATGAATTCAAAGTATCGATAGTGGTACTCCGCAGAAAACTTATTATAGGTTCCTGACGAACACGATCTAAGCGCGCCATTCTTTCTAAATTGCACGGACGCGGCCCTTCTTGGTTTGCGCAAAACTGTAAGCGGCGCATATCTGTTTGAGGAAATTTGCTCGTAATTTCTGCAATGAAAATATCCGATATTATGAAGATCAATATGCTCCGCAAAGGGAAGATGGACTCCTAAACAAAGATTTGTGTCCGCGTGATGAAAAAAGAACACTCTTGATCTCTGAAGCCAAGGCGCCATCGCTGCGATCGCCACAGCATCCTCATGGTGATTGAATAACATTATCCTCTTGGGACCGATTTCATCCAACTGGTTAGACAGCCACTCCAACTTCACTAATGCGCCGCCCGAAGGGGCGACTCGAAACTCCGCCAAATCCCTAAAACGCAATTTCAGCTTGTCAATTTTGGCGTGATTAAAGAGATCTGTAAGCAGTATCGTCTTGCGATCGCCTGGTTCCGCCCTGAGTGTGTATTCCAGGAGATGCGTATGACCCCCAAATTCCGCCAAATGGCTCGCAATATAAACGGACACTTCGGAACCGTGGCAATACTTCCTATCCTGACAATTTTCAAACCGATTACCCACGCGTAAACAAAGCTCGTCGAGTCGCTTAGAGCCGTATATCCTTGTCAGTGTCCGCGAATCTCGAAAAACTCGCTGAATACAGGCGATAAGTAAATCCAACGCCTGTTGTAATTTGTCATCTTGTATGCATTCCGACACAACTTCTTCGAGTTCCTCCAGCTCGTTCTTCGCCGCCTGCCTCTGGTCGGAAATATTGTCTCGTCCAATGGTATGCCGTTGAATGCGTCGTCTAGACACAATCTCAAACGCAACTTCTTTACCGCTTCCCGGCCGTTCAAATCCAATAAATTGCAGAACTTGTCTAACCCGATCCTTGAAATCAAATCCGGTAGCAACCAACTGATTGCATTGACCCACAATCCTGAGTCGTTCTGTCTCATTTGAAGAGTAAAACTTGCAAATATCTCTAAGCTCCGACAGATTGCCATAGGTTGGCACTGGACAGTCACTTCCAAAGACTTTATACAGATCCGAATCCGGGTGAAATCTTGCTATCAATAACGCCCCGGACGCCATTGCCTCTACAACGCGAGGCGATATTGCGGTCCGATTTTGTAGGTTTGGTGCGTCGATCGTGATGGAGGACGCTTGGTAAGCGGCCACCAGGCTTCGTTGATCATCTAATTTCTTGCCAAATTGGTAACTAGCCGAGACCTTATGACGATAAAGCAGCGGGCGCACCCAATCATTCCGTCCATAGACCTTTATGTTCAGATCCTCCAACGCGACGATCGCCGCGAGACGGTCTTGCGTGGTAATTACATCCGACAGTAATCGCTTGAACGCGCGACTATTAACTCCCAATTTAGCCGCGCAGACTTCCAAGTCGGCCGTTCTAATATACCTATCAAAATCCAAGTCAGGATCTTCCCGCAACGCATCCATCAGCGAAAATATCGCGTTCGGAAGCTTGTTATCATCTTCCCCGAAATATTGCAGCAGAACTGAAACAGGCTCAACGTCAAGATAACTACCTATAAACGAAATGTCTTTCCCGGCCTTCGGAGGAATTGACTCAAACAGTTGAGTGCTTGTCGCGTGGGGAAGGAAGATCGGCTTCGTCACCAAGTGAGGGCAAAGTTCCTCGATCTTAGCACGTAACGCAGAACTGTAGGTTACGACGAAGTCGCTATCGGCAAACGCTTCATTCGGTGATTTGAAACTACTATGAAGAAAGTGGTGTCCAAGATCATCAAAAAGCCATTTTACGACTGGAACCCTGATGTGCTTGCGAATTTCCTTCGACATACCCCAATTATTGATAGAGATAACGCAAATCGGCTTTTCATGACGGATGAAGCCGGCGATTGCTTCCTCCGAAATGGACGGGTCAAACGATTCCATGTTAACGCCGACTAAATCGGGCGCCGTAAAAATCTTTAGCTTTATACCGAGCTGCTCGAAGGCAGCGATTATCCCGTTGTAAGGTGAGGCAAATTTTGCGGTCGAAGGAATATAGGGGAAAAACCCAATTACAGTTGCCCCAGAAACACCCTTACCTGTAATGTTAACCATGCTAAGACCCCGACGGAGTGAGATGGTGTGGCCAACGTATAGTCGTTGCGCTACGGCGTCGCATGCTGATATACAAATGGGAAACGTGTGTCAATCGCGTGATTGCTTGCGATCGCCGTCTACGCGGGCGCCGGTCAGTGCGGAATTGTCCTCGACGGCGAGTGGAAAAGCATCGAACGCGACCATATCAGGAAGGCCGCACGCGAGCGGCGAATAAGTGTCATTACGCGTGGAATAAGGATCATGTCCGTCAAGGTGGTGGAGATTTTGGGGCGGTCATATCGTCTCGCGATCAGGCTGCGATTTTGGCGAGGGCGGCGGTGTGGTCTTCGCCGAGTTCGTTCATGGTCTCCTGCGTCATGTAGCGATGCTGCAATTGCCACTCGTCGTCTTGTTCGAGCAGAATGGCTCCCACGAGGCCGATGATCGAAGCTTCGTTGGCAAAGATGCCGACGACATCGGCGCGGCGTTCGACCTCCTTGTTGAGGCGTTCGAGCGGATTGGTCGAATGCAGTTTGGGCCAATGGGCTCTGGGGAAGGCCATGAAGGCGATGACGTCGGCTTCGGCCTCGTCCATGAGCGCGGCGAGTTTTGGCAAGCGCGGCCGCAATTGATCGGCGACGTGACGCCAGGCCTTTGAACCTTCCGCCTGGGTTTCCTGAGCGAAGACGGCGCGGATGGCGGCGGCGACCATCTGATGCTGGCCCCTGGGCGCGTGGGCGAGCGCGTTGCGCATGAAGTGGACGCGGCAGCGGCGCCACGTGGCGCGGAAGACCTGGGCGATGGCGGCCTTCAAACCCTCGTGCGCATCCGAGACGACGAGCCGGACGCCTTTCAGGCCGCGCTTTTCGAGGCTGCGCAGAAAGCCGAGCCAGAAAGTGGCGGCTTCCGAGGCGTCGATTCCCAGACCGAGAATCTCGCGCCGTCCGTCGGCGCCGACGCCGGTGGCGATTATGGCGGCGACCGACACGATGCGGCCGTCCTCGCGCACCTTCAGATAGGTTGCGTCGAGCCAGACATAGGGCCAGTCGCCAGCGATCGGCCGGTTCAGGAAAGAGCCGACGCGCTGATCGATGTCCTTGCATGGGGCCGAGACTTGGCTCTTCGAGATGCCGTCCATCCCCATCGCCTTGACCAGATCATCGACCTTGCGCGTCGAGACGCCTTGAATCCACGCCTCCTGAACGACGGCGACCAATGCCCGCTCGGCGGTCTTGCGCGGCTCGAGAAAGACGGGAAATACGAGCCCTTGCGCAGCTTGGGGATTTTCAATTCGAGCGTGCCCAGCCGCGTGTCGTAGCTGCGCTCGCGAAAGCCGTTGCGCTGGGTCGTGCGCTCGTCCGAGCGCTCGTAGCGCCCCGCGCCGATCCGCCCCTCCACATCGAACTCCATCAGCCGTTGCAGAACCGCCTCGGCCAGTTCCTTGAGGAAATCTCCCCCGCCGCGCTTCTGCATCTGATCAAGAAATGCCATTGTATCTTCGGTCATCGTGGGCTTTCCGTTGCGATTCAAGGTTCAGCGACCCGATCCTATCGAAGAGACGCGATGACCGCCCTTAAGCCCCGGTCCGGCGGGCTCCGCTATGGCGGAGCTCCGCCCGCTGGGCCTCAATCGAAATCCCCACCACGAGCGTGGGCGCTAACCGCAAGGAGGATAGTGAGAGGCCCTCGCGTTGCGCCTCGATGCGGATGGTCGCCAATAGCTTCGCTAGGCGGTCCTCTAACGGCGTGAAGCGTTCTTGAGCTGCCTGCTTGGCGACCTGCGCCTCTTCGTCACGACGAGCCCGGTCGCGTGCGACAGCAGCGTTCAATTCAGCGATGTATGCGCTCATTCATGCCTCCTGCATGTTTGTCACACGCGCCGAACTCTGGTTGGTAAGGGGTGAGCGGCCCATACCGACAAGCTCGCTCGCGCGGCGCTCGTTCACGGTCCTTGTTGTGGATCGCCGGTAAGTTCGTCGAGACGGCGACAAACAAATCATCCGCTATTTCGTTGTTGCCCTCATCGTGGCCTTCGCTCCGCAAGAAGCCTTCAAAAAAAGCTCGCCGAAGTCGTCGCCGAGGAAGCGGCGCGCCATCCCGACGCGCCGATCGAGGCCTTCGCGACCGACGAGGACCGGCTCGGCCTGAAGCCGGTGACCCGTCGGGTCTGGGCGCCGGTCGGCGAGCGGCCGATCGCTCACGGACACCATCGCTTCGAATGGCTCTACGTGACGGCGTTCGTTTCTCCGGCGACGGGCGAAGGCTTTTGGTGCGTCTCGAACGGCGTGTCCAAGCCGTTCTTCGAGGCGCTGCTGCGGCTGTTCGCCGAGGAAGCCGGCGCCGGGCGCGAGCCGCGTATCGTCCTGACGCTCGACAACGCCGGCTGGCACGGCGAACCCGGCCTCGTCGTTCCCGACGGCGTTCGGCTCGTCTTCCAGCCCGCCTACATCCCGGAAGTGCAGCCGGCCGAGACGCCGTGGACGCTGGTCGACGAGCCTATCGTCAACAAGCACATCGCCACCCTCGAGGCCCTTGAAGAGATCGTCTCGTCGCGATGCGCCGTCCTCGCCAGCTACCATGAAAAGATCAAGAGCCAAGCCGGCTTCCACTGGTGGCCAAAAATCGCCAATCCGAGGTGATCATCCGGAAACCGTATCACGCGGATCGGCCGGCGGACCTGCGCAGGTTCGCCGACGCAATCACGAATGCCCGGAGCGAACGAGGACCGGCTCGGCGCGAAAGACGTCCGGGAACAGCCGCTTCAGGTTCTCGATTTTCGGCAGGTCGTTGAAGACGATGTAGGGATAGGTGGGGTTCAGGGTGAGAAAGTCCTGATGGTAGTCCTCGGCGAGATAAAAGGTCCGGCCCGGCTCGATCTTCGTGACGATGGCCGCGTCGAACACATGCGCCTGGTCGAGTTGCGCGATGTAGGCCTTCGCGACGCTCGCCTGTTCGTCATTCGCAGGAAAGATCGCGGACCGATACTGCGTGCCCTCGTCGGGACCCTGCCGATCGAGATCGGTCGGATCGTGCGCGACCGAAAAATAGATTTGCAGGATGCGCCCGTAGCTGATCTCGTTCGGATTGAACGTGACGCGCACGGATTCGGCGTGGCCCGTGTCGCCGCGGCTCGTCATTTCGTAATGCGCCGTCGCCTTGTCGCCGCCGTCGTAACCGGAAACGGCGCTCGAAACGCCTTTGACGTGCTGGAAGACGCCCTGCACGCCCCAGAAGCAACCGCCCGCGAGCACGGCGACCTCGCTCGCCGATTGCGCCGCTCGCTCATCTACTGCGGGCGGAGGAACGACGCGCGCCCCTTCGGCCGCCTGCGCAGCCGCGCCGAGCCAGCAAGCCGAGAGGATCGCGGCGATATGCGCGGCGCCAGGACGTCGCGCGACAAGAGGCTTACACAACAGGGTCATGAGCGGTCTCCTTTCATGGCGATCGGCCCCTCCCACATGCTTATACGGTTCCCAAGTCCACTCGTTTCAGGCGATGAAAATAAATATCGCTCCGATTGCCGGACGAGACACTTTGGATATCCCGCCCTCGGCGGCCAAACTCCGCATATCGCCATCGCCGCCCCATTCCTATATAGACGGCCCACGCGAGGAGCGGCCGGCGCCGCTCGCGAAAGAGCGGAATTGTCGGTCGAGGCGTATGGCGATGGCGCAGAGCCGCTGGAGTCCCGAGAGCTGGAGGCAAAAGCCGATCGAGCAGGCGCCGGTCTATCCCGACGCCGCGGCGCTTCATGAGGTCGAGCGTCAGCTCGCCGGCTATCCCCCCCTGGTGTTCGCCGGCGAAGCGCGCAAGCTCAAGCGCGCGCTCGGCAAGGCGATGGTCGGCGAGGCGTTTCTGCTGCAGGGCGGCGACTGCGCCGAGAGCTTCGGCGAGCATTCGGCCGACAACATCCGCGATTTCTTCCGCGTCTACCTGCAAATGGCGGTGGTGATGACCTACGCGGCGGCCTCGCCGATCATCAAGGTCGGGCGCGTCGCCGGGCAGTTCGCCAAGCCGCGCTCGTCGGATGACGAGACCATCGACGGCATCACGCTGCCCGCCTACCGCGGCGACATCGTCAACGACATCGAATTCACCGCCGAGGCGCGCGTTCCCGACCCGCGCCGGCAGTTGGAGGCCTATCGCCAGTCGGCGGCTACGCTCAATCTGCTGCGGGCGTTCGCCACCGGCGGCTACGCCAACCTCGAAAACGCCCATCGCTGGATGCTCGGCTTCGTCAACGACAGCCCGCAATCGGAGCGTTATCAGGAAGTCGCCGACCGCATCACCGAGACGCTCGGCTTCATGCGCGCGATCGGCCTCGACGCCGAGGCGCAACCGGAATTGCGCGCCACCGATTTCTACACTTCGCACGAGGCGCTGCTGCTCGGCTACGAACAGGCGATGACGCGGCTCGATTCGACCTCCGGCGAGCATTACGCGACTTCGGGCCACATGCTGTGGATCGGCGACCGCACCCGCCAGCTCGGGGGCGCACACGTCGAATATTGCCGCGGGATTCGCAACCCGATCGGCCTCAAGTGCGGCCCGGCGCTCCAACCCGACGATCTCATGCGCCTGATCGACGCGCTCGATCCCGCGCAAGAGCCAGGGCGGCTGACGCTGATCTGCCGCTTCGGCGCCGACAAAGTCGAGGCCGCGCTGCCGGCGCTGATCCGCGCCGCGAAACGCGACGGGCGCAAGGCGCTGTGGGTGTGCGACCCGATGCACGGCAACACGATCAAGACCGCGACCGGCTACAAGACCCGCCCGACCGAGCGCATCGCCGCGGAAATTCGCTCCTTCTTCGCGATCTGCCGCGCCGAAGGCGCCTACGCCGGCGGCGTCCATCTGGAGATGACGGGCAAGAACGTCACCGAATGCACCGGCGGCGCGCGCGCGATTTCCGAGGGCGATCTGCGCAACCGCTACCACACCTATTGCGACCCGCGCCTCAACGCCGAGCAGGCGATCGAGCTGGCGTTCCTGATCGCCGAACTGCTCAAGGCCGAACGCCTCGCCGCCCCGGCGCGCCTAGCGCCGGCGGCGGAATAGCGGCGCGGCCGGCAGGGCGGTCGCGCCATTCTGCCGTCATGGCGAGGAGCCCGAGCGTAGCGCGGGCGACGAAGCCATCCACGCCGTCGCCGCATGGATGGCTTCGTCGCTCCGCTCCTCGCGATGACGGTTGGGCCGCGTCATTCCTCCAGCCGCCGCGCCTCCTCGGGGAGCATGATCGGGATGCCGTCGCGGATGGGATAGGCGAGCTTGGCCGCACGCGAGATCAGCTCCTGGCGCTCCTTATCGTAGCTCAGCGTCGCCCGCGTCAACGGGCAGACCAGGATTTCGAGCAGTCGCGGATCGACGCGGGTCGGCTCGGCGGGGGCCGGCGAGGCCGGATTGTCATCGGTCATGGCGCGCCATCCAACTGCCGCGGCGCGGCGCCGCGCAGCCGATATAGCACTTCGGCCGAAATTTTCACCCGCCGAGGCCCTTTTTCGGCCTAAGCCCCGCGGCCCATCGAACGCGCGGCCCGTTTCAGCGGGCCGCGCGCGCTTCTCAGAACTTCAGCGCCTTGGCCTGCTTCACGCCGGGAAGCTTGGCCACCTTGGCGAGCACGCCTTCGGGCGCCGGGCCGTCGACCGCGACCAGCGCGATCGCCGAGCCGCCCATCTGGTCGCGCCCGAGGGCGAAGGTGGCGATGTTGACGCCCGCCTCGCCGAGCAGGCTGGCGAACCGGCCGATGAAGCCCGGCTTGTCCTCGTTGGTGACGTAGATCATCCACGGCGTGAATTCGGCGTCGACCTTGATGCCCTTGATCGACAGGATGCGCGGCTTGCCGTCGTGGAAGACGGTGCCGCCGACCGCACGCTCCTGTTTGGCGGTGGTCACCGTCAGCGTGATGAAGCTTTCGTAGTCGCCGGCGGCGGCGCGGGTCGCCTCCTCGATCA
>Ga0187874_10003865_pt1 | contig 10258 bp, 9 predicted proteins | sample June2016WEW_16_1_3_FD_132993 | JGI IMG/M metagenome (GOLD analysis project Ga0187874, IMG submission 132993) | Peatland microbial communities from SPRUCE experiment site at the Marcell Experimental Forest, Minnesota, USA - June2016WEW_16_150 | ecosystem: Environmental > Terrestrial > Soil >... | reverse complement strand
TGAGCAGTAGCATCGAACGTCTCCTTTCCGCGTGTGAATCAGGATTGCCGGTCTGCCTACCCTGCACACCCCTCTTCGCTCTGGAAGATGCAAAGACAGATCCACATCCCTCTTCGAGCGTCTCGCCGCGGTTTCCGCCTTGTGAAAACGCCTGGTTGGACGGGATGCAGCGGCGACATCTCCGCGGATGGACCGGCGGGAACCGCCCGAGATTTCGGAACGACTCCAATATCTCGGATGGCGCGTGGCGCTCAGCGGGGGGGCGGGGGCCCAGGCCGCTCGGTGGAAGGTGAGCGCATTTCAAACCGGGGACGGATCAGTCGCATCGGGGGGATCGCCTGCCTCGGTCCCGGCCGACTGCAGCGCAGGCACCGGTCGTCCGGATTCCTCGTTCGGCGAAGCGGGTGGAGCCCGCAACGCCCCCACCTCGCGCGGGCCAACTGCGGGCGCCGACCGCGCTGCTTCGGGCAGCATGTCTGGGCTCGCTGCTCGTGCGTCTCGACCGTGGGTCGCGACGAAGCCAGCATCCGCGAGGACCATCCAGAAGCAACCGGAAGAGAAAAAGCGCCTCGATCACCTGACCATGTTTGGAGAGTAGACGCCACCCCAGGTGGCGCGAGCTCTGCCAACCGCTTTGAGCGGTTCACGCTCTTCAAGCCCCCGGCTTTGCCGGGGGTATCTGACTATGCTCGAATCCGTACCAAGGGCCGGGCGTAGCCCACGGGGAGTGGGGGAATGGGTAAGCCGTCCAGGGACAATCACGACGCCGAGCGCACGCATCTCCAAGCCATGCTGTACCTGGCCGCCTGACGTGTCCGCGGCCCGGCCGGCCCCGCGACGCTCCTCCGCCTCAAGTCCACCACCCTCGAGTCCCGCATCAAGGAAGCTCGGGCTCCAGCGTCCTCGCTGAACGGCGCCTCCCCCATCCGACGTGTCGGAGTTGCTCCAATATCTCGTGCGTTTTCTCGTCTGTTCCTCCTCTGAGATTCAGGACAGCATCTCATCCAACCACCCGATTCAAGAGGACTGAGAGCTCGTCGGGCCACCCGGCGAGCGGGCTGGATCTGGCTTTGCATGCTCCAGGTAGCACAGGGGTACGCGGCGCAGCGGGAATCAGGCCGGGCGAGGGCACGCCGCACGAGCCCGGGAGACGGGGCACCATCGGTCCACGACCACAGAGCACCGTCAACACGCGGATGGCTGGGCGCCATTTTGATCGGGCCACGGCGAGGACGGCGGAGGCTCGCGGAGAACGGACAGCCGCCAGGTTCCTCCGAGGGGAGCAAGGCGGAGAAATCCGAGGGGAGCAAGGCGGAGAAAGCGGAGGGGCCCGGGCAGCGCCCCAGGGATCGCCCGGGCACGAGGGTGTCGTTGGCCCGGACGTCGTTCGGCACGGCAGGCGAACGGCAGCGAGACCGGTCCCGGAATACGTCGAGAACGGCCCGCCGGCCCGCGGGGCTCCTCGACAGGCCGTCGGGGGACCGGAGCAGCGCGGGCACCGGGTCTCTCTTGAACAAGGTTGTGGAGAAAGGAGACACACACATGGCACGGGGAACGATGATTGCGGTGTTGGTGCTGAGTCTGGGGATGCTCGCGACCCCCGGCCTCGCCGCCCAGGGGACGGCCAGCGGCACGATGGCCTCCGCCGAGGGCACGGTCAAGGACGCCGGCAAGACCGCCACGCGGGAGGTCACGGACTCCTGGCTCACCCTCAAGACCAAGCTGGCCTTGCTGGGCGACGAACGGGTCAGCAGCGCTGACGTCCACGTCACGACCCGGAGGGGCGTGATCACGCTCCGCGGGAAGGTGGCCAGTGCGGACCAGCAGCAGGCCGCCGAGGAAATCGCCCGGACCATCGAGGGCGCACGGGAAGTGAGCAATCGGTTGACGGTGGTCCCGAACGCGCAGCGGAAGATGGTCGATCGGCAGGACGACCAGATCGTGAAGGACGTCAAGCGGGGGATCAAGAATGATGCCCGCCTGAAGAAGGCCCGCATCCATGTGCGTGCAGACGAGGGGATCGTCACGCTCACGGGGAAGGCCCCATCGCTTGAGACGAGCGTGCACGCCTCCGAGGTGGCCCGCCGGGTTCCCGGCGTGCGCGCCGTGCGGAACGAGCTTACGTTGTAGCGCCTGGGAGAATCACACCTGGGGCACCGGCCTCCGCCGTCCACCCGGACGGCAGAGCGCCGCCTGATCCCCGGGTGAGGGTCGTGCCGCCCTACCATCGTCGTGTGTGTTACGGGTCCTCTTCCGCCGAAGGCGGCTCGGGTCCGAGGCGGTACCTCCGAATGTCGTTGGCCGGTGACGAATGCATCGCAAGGAACGTCCGGGAGAAGTGCCGATGAGCGAAACTCCCGTCCGGCCGCAACGGCTGGCGAAACCCTCGGCGGATAGTTCGAGGACGGGGGCAACCCTCCGAAAGAGAGCGCTCGGTGTGGTCGGTCTCTTCGTAATGGGCGCCTTGGGCCTGGTCTGCGCCTGGTGGTCCTATCCGCTGCTGGACTTTCGCAAAGAGCATCTTCCGGCAGTCCACCTCTACGCCGGAAGCGCAGAAATCGCGGCCCTCCAGGGAACCGCTCGGCGCTCTCAGATCTGGGTTCCCCTGGGCGAGATTCCGCAGCCGGTCGTACATGCCGTCCTGGCGGCGGAGGATCGGCGATTCTTTCACCATCCGGGGATCGACGTGCGGGCCGTGCTGCGCGCCACCGTGACGAACCTGCGGCGGGGAGGGGTTCGCCAGGGGGGGAGCACGATCACGCAGCAGCTCGCCCGGATGCTCTTCTTCAGCAACGACCGGACATGGGGGCGAAAGCTCCGGGAGTCCGGCGCCGCCCTCATGCTCGAGACTCAGTACTCCAAGCGCCCGATTCTGGAAGCCTATCTGAATGCCGTGTATGTGGGGCATGACGGGGATGTCGCCATCTATGGCGTCGGAGCAGCTTCTCGACACTTCCTGGGCAAAGACCTGGCGGAGGTGCGCCTCGACGAAGCCGCCTTGCTGGCCGCGGCGATTCAAGCCCCCAACCGGACCTTCCTCGGCCACTTCCCTCGCGCCGTCCAGGCGCGACGCAACAGGATTCTGCAGGCCATGTGGGACCTGGGCACGGCCGGCGAGACCGCCGTTCGCGAGGCCATGGTCCGTCCGCTCCCCCGCCCGCCGGCCGGCAGCGCAGCGCAGGAGGCCTACTTCGTCGACTTGGTCCGCGAAGAGATCGCTCGCCGGGTGTCGCTCCCGGCGTCGGGCGAGGTCCGCATCGCTACCACCCTGGACCCCCCGCTCCAGCGTGCCGCCGAACGCGCGCTCCGGGAGGGTCTAGAACGGATCGAACGAGCGCAGCCTGGCCTCGAGCGGGGGCGTCTGCAGGCCGCCCTCGTGGCCATCCAGCCGGCCTCCGGAGCGATCCGCGCCTTGGTGGGCGGCCGGGGGTACCGCGAGAGTCCGTTCAACCGCGCGACGCGGGCCGCGCGCCAGCCCGGGTCGCTCTTCAAGCCTATTGTGTATCTGGCGGCCTTCGAGGCTGAGCGGGCGGGTCGTGGCGCAGGCCTCACGCCGGCCTCGCTGGTTCTCGATGATCCGATCGCGATTCCGGTCGGCTCCAGTACCTGGTTGCCGCAGAACTTCGACCATCGGTTCCGCGGGCCGATGACGGTCCGCACCGCGCTCGAGGCATCGCTCAACGTCCCGGCGGTCCGTGTGGCGCAGGACGTGGGCCTCGAGGAAGTGGTGCAGATGGCCCAAGCCCTCGGGATCGCGCGACCCCTGGCTGCGGTGCCCTCCCTGGCCCTGGGAACCTCAGAGGTGACGCTGCTCGAAATCACCGCGGCGTATGCCACCCTGGCCAATGGAGGTGTTCGGGCCGTTCCCACCACGCTGGCCGCCGAGTCGGCCCCCCAGGGGGCGCGGGCCGTTGAGCCGATCCCCCCGCCGGTGCGGGTGGTCTCCGCGGAGTCGGTTTTTCTGATTAACCACTTGCTGGGCGGGGTGATGCGTTACGGCACGGGCCGCGCCAGCGCGCGCTGGGGGCTCAGCGACGTCTCGGCAGGAAAGACGGGGACCACGGACAGCCTTCGGGACGCCTGGTTCGTTGGCTATACGCCGGACCTCGTGGTGGGGGTGTGGGTGGACCTGGACGACGCCAGCCCCGTGGGCCTCATAGGCGCCCAGGCCGCGCTGCCGATCTGGGCCGCTGTGATGCAGGCCGCCGTGCGGCGGTCGCCCCCCGGGGAGTTCACGCCGCCCCCCGGCATCCTGATGGCTTCGGTGGATTCCGCCACAGGGCGGTTGGCCTCCGTCTCGTGCGGCGGCGGGCCGATGATCGAAGAGGCGTTCTGGGCCGGGAGCGAGCCCGCAGTCTCCGATTGTGACGGATCACCCGAGGGAAGCCCCGCGGAATCTGTTGCCGGGGGATTCCAGGGCTTGATCCCTTGAGGGTCCCTGGAGCAGCCGGAGGTATACGCCGGGTCAAAGGCGCGGGCCAGAAGTCGACAAGAGTCTCATCGTCACATAGATGGGTTCGCGCGCGAGGTGTGCGACCGCCCAGGCTCCGGTCGCCGGAGGCCGCAGTCGTACTCGATGGCGTGACTGCGCAGAAGACGCGCCTCGCAACACCAAGCGCATGCCCCGCAAGCAAAGGGTTCCGGATGCGCCGATCGTGCGCGTTCCCGCCTTTCGTGGCGCTCGCGGTTGTAACACTCGTGACGACTGCCTGCATGCGGTTTGCCCCGAACTATCCGACAACCCACCTGGCTTCCCACCGGCCCGACCTGCCCGTCCCGACCGGCTACGAGTACCGGAAAACGGCTTCCCCTGCAACCCTGGAGCGTCAGAGCATCTCTGCCGACGGACAGTACGAGACCTACGCCCTCACGCTGCCTTCGGTGGGAGACAACGGACAAAGGCAGCTTCTCGTCACCGCGCAGTACCTGAAGACGAAGACGCCGGGCAAGAAGAAGCTGGTCATCGTGGTCCCGATCTACGGGAGTATCACTTTCGCATCCAAAATGATGGCGAGGCAGTTGGTCGAATGGCAGAAGCAAGACACGAATGTGCTCTTGATTCAGGATGCAAACAGAATCTTTGATGGAGATATCGAGCGAGCCCCGATCATGACCACGGAAGCCGAGCTGCTCCAGGGAGTGCAGCGGTGCGTGACACGCTTCCGACACGTCGTGATCGCCATCCGGCGGTTGATCGACTGGGCGGAAACGGTGGAGGAGATCGACGCGGCGCGCATCGGGATTGTCGGGTTCTCGATCGGGGCCTCCGTCGCCAACGTCGCGATGGGGGTCGATGCGCGGATCGCCGCCGGAGCCTTCGTGCTTCCCTCAACGAAGCTGCACGAGATCTTTGCCTACGGCCGCGTGCCCCGCTGGCAAGAGTCGATCGATCGGATCCGCGCGAACTTGAAGCTCACTCCCGGCGAGCTCGCGCGGAAAGTCGAGCCGATCCTCCGGTCCATCGACCCGATTTACTTCTCGAAATCCATCGACCCGACCAGGGTGCTGCTCATCGAGGCGGCGCAGGACAGTTTCGTGCCCGCACAGGCGCGGAAACTCCACTGGGAGGCCCTCGGGAGACCCCAGCTTATCCGCATCGATTACGACCACGAGGTCGGCCTCCTGCTGTCGATGACCTTCCTCAGCCGAAACTTCACCGAACGGGCCATCATCACATTCTTCGATGAACACCTCTAGTTTCCCGCTTCAATCAATACTTACGCGCCACCCTTTTGGCGCGTGTATCTACGGCCATGGGGGAGTTGGCGACTATCGCTGGAGGGCGAGGATGGGCTTGGGGGCCGGAATATCGAGCTTCTTCAGCAGGGCGGCGACGGCCGCGCTGCAATGCGAGGTCTGAACAATTGCCGTCCCCTCCACCCGCTAGCGGACGGCCGTGAGCTCCTCCAGGGCCAGGCGGATGTTTCGCCGCGTGTCCCCCGCACGGATCTCCACCGCCCGCTCGAGGGGGAGCGCCAGCACGCAGAGCTTTACGTGGCTGACGATCCGGTGGGCGGTCCAGTGGTAGATCGGCGCCCCCCACTGACCGGTGCCTCCCCCCTCCGATCTATCGGAATCCCTCCGGTATATCGTGGATTTCCAGCCTGCACATCCGCTGAGATTCCCCCGCAGCAAGCACAGCCAACCACTTATTTCCACAGGACAGACGCCGCGTCACTCCCCCCCGACAACGGTGTGGAACTGTTCTTGCAAACTCGCCGTGGAAAATTTGCTCAATGGAGGGAGGGAATGTTGGCGAGGCACTGGAACGCGGTGCGAACGCGCGCGGCTGGGTCCTGTCCCATAGGCCACGAGAAGCGCGGAGGGAGAGAGAGGGCTCGTGCGCCGAGGGATGGCCGGGGAGCTTCGCCCCTCCGGCGACGTTACCCCAGACCGGACCCGAAGAGATCGTAACAACAGACAAGCACAGAGTGCCGGAGATGGACCAGTCGAAAACCAAGGAGGCGAAAGGAGGGCGATTCAGAATTGACGTGCAGTGACATGTCCCGCGACCACGCTGGGGCGAGAAAGGAGGTCTAGGCCGCGGAGAGGCCCCAGGGTGATGGCCTTCCCGCCCAGTTGTCCGGCTTGAGAGGATTGACTGCGGTGACTATGCGGTACGAAATGCACGAAGACGCTGAAAGGAGAGACGCGATGAAGCCGAATTCCAGCGTACGGAGAGTGCTGCCCTCGATGGCTGTCCTTGTTCTCCTGAGCTTCCTTGTCGGGTGTGCGGGGATGGAATACGCCGGAGGGATGGATCGGAGATTCTCGTTCTATCCAAGGGAATTGCCCGCCGCAGGGAGAGCCGTGGAGGCGGCAAGACAGGCAGGTAAGGACCGGGAATGCCCCGACGAGTTTCGAGCCGCAGAGAAGATGAAGGACAATGCGTACGCGACGTACGAGGCGTGTCATACCCAAGAGGGGATCGCAATGGCCATTGAGGCGGCAAACCGGGCGAATGGGCTTTGCCCGAGGAGAGCCGTGGCTCCCCCGCCGCCTGCGCCCAGCGTGTCTCTCTCGGCGAGCCCGGCCGCGATCGTGCAGGGCCAGTGCACGACCCTGACGTGGTTGTCGACGAATGCCACCAGCGCCTCGATCGCCCCGGGAGTCGGCAGCGTGGATCTCAGCGGGGCCCGGCAAGTCTGCCCCGGGAGCACGACGGATTATATGATCACCGCGACAGGCGCGGGCGGCTCCCAGACGGCAGCGGCGACGGTCGCCGTGACTCCCGCGCCGCCTGCCGTCCCCAGGGTGATCGACCGCCTGACCCTGCATGTGAACTTCGACTTCGACAAGTCGGTTGTTCGGAAGTCGGACATTGCCGAGCTTGAGAAGGCCGTCGATTTTATCAAGAAGTATCCGGGGTATCAGGTTTCCATCGAAGGCCATACGGACAGCATCGGCACCGACAAATACAACCAGGCCCTTTCCGAGCGGAGAGCCGCGGCCGTGAAAGCCTACCTCCTGCAGCAGGGCGTAGTTGACAGCCAAAGGATCAAGTCCGTGGGGTACGGGAAATCCAGACCCATAGCGGATAATAAAACGAAGCAGGGCAGGTTCGAGAACAGGCGGGTTGAGATCCTTATCCTGTCCGAATAGGGATCTGTGCGTTATGACGCGCACGGGCACGGCAGATCCCCGACGAGAGGAGTGCCGCGCCCGTTTCCTAGGGTGGCTCCGTCGAAGATGGGGGTGAGGAAACAACCAACCGCGCACGGAGGGATGACCATGAAGACAGCGAGGCCGATGGTGCGAGCGCTCTTGGTGCTGCTGGTGCTGGCGGTGATCGCCGGCTGTGCGGGGACCCGAACGACCGAAAGCACGGGGCAATACGTGGATGATTCCACCATCACGGCGAAGGTGAAGGCCGCGATTTTCGACGATCCGGCCCTGAAGGTGTTTGACATCAGCGTGGAGACCTTCAAGGGTACCGTCCAGTTGAGCGGCTTCGTGAATTCGGCGGAGATCCGGAGTCGGGCGGCCGTCGTGGCCAGCGGTGTCAGCGGCGTGCAGTCCGTCAAGAACAATCTGCTCGTCAAGTAGGAAGCTCACCCGCAGCGTGCGGCTGCGCGGGCTCCAGTCCCCGGAGCCCGCGCGCCGCAATCGATGATGTGAGATTGAGGGGGATCCAGCCGAGTGACCACCCCGCGTGTCGCGGAGGGCGCGGACCCCCGCAGGGTGCGGCGCGCACGGAAGCCGAAGGGCGGGTGGCGACGACCCGGAATGCCCAGCGTGCCAACGGAGGCACCAGCGTACAGCCAAGTCCTCCGTGAGAGGCCGCTTGCTCGGACGGCCACGGGCAAGGGAGAGAAAGCGCAGGCCGGGGAAATTCACCCGTGACGTGCTGGGGCGAAAGCCCCCAGCGAGGAAGGAGACAGAGCATGAAACGCATTGCCACGCAGTTCACGGTTCCCGCGGCCCGCACGGTTGCGGCGGCGGCGCTCCTTGCCACGCTCGCGCTCGCCAGCCCGGCGCGCGCGGCCACGGGCGACCTCGCCCACGCCCCCACGGCGGGGACACGCCCGGCGCAGGTCATGGTGGCACAGGCGACCTCGCCGCCAGCGCCGGCGGCGACCAGCCCGGTTCCAGGCCCGGCGCGCCCGGCGAAAGCGTCGGGAGCCGACCGCGTCGAGGCCCGCATCACCATGCTGCATGCCAAGCTCGCGATCACCCCGGCCCAGGAAGACCTCTGGAAGAACGTCACCCAGGTGATGCGGGACAATGCGCAAACAATGGAGGCGCTCACGAAGGCCCGGGCCGCCCAGGCCAAGACCATGACCGCGGTCGAGGATCTCAACTCCTATAGCGAGATCGCCGAGGCCCATGCCGCGGGCCTCAAGAAATTCGTCCCCGTCTTCCAGACGCTCTATGCCAGCATGTCGGACGCGCAGAAGGCCCAGGCGGATACCCTCTTCCGCGGGCACGGTCCTAGCCGCACGGCGGCGAAGAAGAAGGCCAAGAGCAACTGATCAGGAGGACAGCCCCGGCACGAGCGGGCCCCCGCCCGTGCGCGAGGAATCGCCCTCAGAACGGAGGAGGATCATGAGTCTATCGACAGCACGAGCCACGCAGGGTCGCTCGCTCGTCGGCACGCTCGGGCTGGCGCTCGCCGTCGCCTTGGTAATGGTTGGTCTAGCGCTGGGACCGGCGCTCAGCAAAGATAACGAGAGGCGCCCTGGGCCACAGGAGCGCGGCCGGCGTGCGCATCAACCCTCCCGCCGTGAGTATCGACCCTATGGCTACTACCCGCCGCCGCCGGTGATCTATGCGCCGCCGCCGGTCGTCTATGTCCCGCCCCCGTCGCCGGGCATCAGCCTCTTCTTTGACTTGCCGATCCGGATTCGCTAGGGGGAGCCGCGGTGGCGACGGCCCAGCACTCACGACCGCTCTCCTTCGGGCGGTCGCGAGCGCTGCCGCTCGATAGGATCGTGGCGCACCGCGCGAAGGTCATCGACGAAAACGGGGTCAACGGTGGCACGCGCGCTGAGGGGAACGCCCCATGCGCCGAACGCAGGGACGCACGCGGAACCCTGCGCGACCACGCACCCCCCCGTCCCTACGGGCGACGAGACGGGTCGCCAGAGGCCGACGGGCCCACCCCGGTATTGGCCGAATCCCTCGTCCACAGGACATTGTGTGGTCGAAGCCTGGAGTACCTGGTCTATCACCGTTGGGTCGCTGCGGATCCCTGGCGTCCTCGGAGCACGGCAAGCCGCTGGGTATGAACCCCAAAAATTCAAGTAGATTCGTGGCGAGGGGGGGACGGGACGGAGCAGGCCAGCTCCTCGGCCCCGGCTATCCGAGCATCGGATCAGGGGTGGGGAGGTCGTCAAAGAACGGTTCGTACGACCACTCTTGCGGCTGGTCAGCCGCCTGATCCCCGGGCGGATCGGGCGGCGCAGGGAGGCTCGCCGTTCCGGTGGAGAGCCCCAAATGGTCGAGGATCTGCCGGACGATCGCCGGCCGCTCGATCACGGCGAGCATCTTCATCGTCCCCCGGCAGCGCGGACAGCTCGGCGGATCGACCTCGTGCATCTTCCGAATCAGCCGCGCCCATGATCGTCGCATCGCCAGCGATCCCCGAGCGTCCCCATCGGGTGCAGGGCCCACCGTGCGGACCTTCCCGAGGAGCACGTGTTGCTTGCGGTAGCCGCGGGTCCGATTCGAGTACCAGCCATAGAAGAGGATGGTCTTCGCATGCGGATTGGGGATGTGGGCACTCACCTCGGCGAGGAAGTCCAGGGGATCGAAGACG
>Ga0187874_10003864_pt1 | contig 10260 bp, 9 predicted proteins | sample June2016WEW_16_1_3_FD_132993 | JGI IMG/M metagenome (GOLD analysis project Ga0187874, IMG submission 132993) | Peatland microbial communities from SPRUCE experiment site at the Marcell Experimental Forest, Minnesota, USA - June2016WEW_16_150 | ecosystem: Environmental > Terrestrial > Soil >... | reverse complement strand
CGACGACTCGCCAGTCCGCAACGCAGAGGGTATTACCGCTGCTGTTTGTAACACTGCTGTTTGTAACGACGACTGGAGGGCAGCCTGTCGGAGCGCAGCTGAATACACCGGATCGGAGTTGCTGACGGCCATATCACGATCAGCATCGTGGTCAAACCCAACGAAATGGGGTGCGAGCGGAAGCGCCATCAGGCAGACAATGGAAAAAGCGCTGACCATGCCGAGCGCCGGCCTCCAGACACGCGTGGCCACGGGCCGGTTCGCGTCGAGAATTCGCGCCAGCCGCAGCGAAGCTTCACGCGCGCGGTGCACAGCCGCCTGGACCATCGACCATCGCCGGTCTAGAAGGCGATGCGCCAGACTCTTTTCCAGCAGCGAGACCAGACAAGTGGCGTATCCATGCGGGTTGGCGGTTTCGGCCAGCACGGCGTCGTCACAAGCCATCTCGCGTTCAACAGAGAGCCGGTTATCGATCCACCACACTGCGGGATGAAAGAAGAATAGCGCGCGCACGATCTTCTGAATGAGGTTCGTCCAGTCATCCCAGCGCCGCAGATGTGCGAATTCGTGCAGCAGGATGACGTTGAGATCTTCAGCGGGCAGTTCGCGCAACGCCCAGGCTGGCAGAATAATGGTCCGCTTCCAGAAACCGATGGCGGCGGGCACGCGCACGCAGTCCGAGGTCGCAATAGTTACTGACTTTGATACTGACTTTGAATCGACCGTCCCTGACGCTCCGATTGCCTCCACCGTTTTTCGGACAGCCGGATCAAGATCGGCCACGACGATTGCCGTACAGCTTTGGCGCAGCCGACGCAGGTGCCAAAGCCCCGCTGCCAGACGTGCCATCGCCACGGACGCTCCAACCACCCACATCAGGAAGACGAAAAGTCCCCAGCGAGCGGGGATGGTGATTGCAGGCCGCATGCTTCCCGATGAACTCCCTGCGAACGAAGTCCCGGCCAGCGAAGTCCCGGCCGACAGCAGTGCGGCGTGCCTTTCGCCGAAACCGCCGAGCACCGGAAGCGCCGCAACCGCCAGCAATGCCAGGAACCAGACCGCAAATCGCGTTCCCGAATTCTGCTTTCGCAAAACCCGCAGCAGCGCCCAGGCGAAGAGCGCGATCAGAATCGCTTCGGGGAACGCGTTGAGAATGCGCTCGACCGACACCTGCGCCACTCTCTGCAGGGATGATGACAATGAGGATAGCGATAGGAATAGGAATAAAGAAGGCCAGTTCATTTCGCGTCCTTCCGAACCAGGTCCTTTTGAACCAGGTCCTTTTGAGCCGAGTCCTTCTGAACCGTGTCCTTCTGAATCAGCATCTCCCGCAGACGACCGATTTCCTCTTCTCCAATGCCTTGGTCCTCGAGGAGATTCAAGACCAGTTGCTCCTGCGAATTTTTGAAAAAGCGACCCACCAGGTGCCGAATTTCCGAACGCGTGGCTTCCTCTTGCCCGACCAGCGGCGTATAGACGTGAGCCCGTCCATCCTTCAGATGTTTCAAATAGCCTTTTCTCTCGAGAACACGAATCGTGGTCAGGACCGAGTTATAGGCCAAGGTGGGAGTTTGCATAATCGAATCAAGAACTTGCTGGACTGTGCCCGAGCCTTTTCCCCAGAGCACATTCATGATTCTCAGCTCGGCTTCGGTCAAAGTTCCTGATTGTCTCGGCGGCACCGGTCGTCCCCCTGCTCCTGCACCTTAGACGCCCCACACGGCGAAAGGTAACTAATTCTTTAGTTGCAGAGGAAATGCCGAAGGTTGCATCCCTGTTTCTCGGCGGAGATGAGGATTAAGTGGAGGCGGTTGAGGGACTCTAACAAGATGTCATTCTGAGCGGAGTGGCGCTTCGCGTTTGTTTACTCGGAAGGTATTAATTCGTGTTTACCACTACCCCCCTCCCCCCTAGTCTTTGGAATCATGGGGTTAGCGTGGGTATTCCTGCCAAAGTTTAGAGCGCAAAGGACTTATTTTTCAAAGTATTCCGGAATAAGGACTTAGCTTGATTTTTCGCTCTTTTTCCCTCAAATTCATCGTTTCGACGGCGCTCTGACCGCCGCTCTTTGCCTCAAAGGTAGTTATCAAAGTGCCAATAACAAGTGGTCCGAGGCGGCTTCGCGGGTCGTCTTGGGCTTGACGGGCACGGCTCGGCCCTCCACAGGTCAATCTCCATTGTCGACGACGAGCGGTTGGATGTCTGTGATGGCGCTCACTGGGCGTTTGTGATGAAAGGAAGTCAAAGGCCCCGCCCTTCGCTTCGCGATAGGACGGGTCACCCCGTCCCGCTCATCGCCTCAACTTGCGGTATCGCTAAAGCGATACCCTGATACTAAAACGGAGTTTTTCTGCAAGCTGTGAAGACGTGGCCTTTCAAAGCCGATTCAAAACGGCAACACTACCGTGGATTGGCGGTCATGGACGCGCGATGTCCCGTTGTCGTCTCCCAATACTCAGTCCAATGCAGCTGAATGCCGTTGGCGCGTTCGATGAGTTCGTGGCTTGGGCTTTGCCCGTGCTCGACTACAATGACGATGCCGGTGTTGAATTTCCTTTGGGAGTGATCAACATCGGGTAAGCGCGGCCCTTCCGCGGCAATCACCCTGGATAGTCACTTTCGCTCGTTCGGCCCGGAATACCGGGTGCCCATTTGTATCCTTACCGACTTGCACGAGGTTCTTCAGGATGAAGAAATCCGGCACCTCCGCGGCAGAGATCAACCCCATCAGGTACAGGTCGAGATAGGAATAACCTGCGGCGGGCACGAAGTAGCCGTCGCGGAGCTGCGTATATGTTCCATCGAGGTTGTCCTGCCAAACGCCTCCTCCGAGAGTGGACGCCTCTGTGGGGAGCGAATAGGGGAATGCAACTCGCGATTGCAATCCTGGCGCCCAATGAGGCCAAGGCCCGAGGGAGATTCTTTCACCATTGAGGTTCGCGGAGACGTAGGCGCCCCAGCGGTGGCCTATCTCATGCCCGAGGTGCCCAATCGCGTAGTTATAAGGAAGGGGCTTTTGGTCCGGTGAAGCTTCCGCGAGTTGGTGCGAGTAGAAAGTAATGTCGTGACTGCTGCCGACGGGTGCTCCTTCTGGAGGCCTTTCCTGCATTTCGTTCGAGCCAACAAACACAGGCTGCGCGAACCCCAATTGGAATCTGCCCTGGGTGCAGCGGCTCTCAAGGACTGGTTGCGTTTGGTCGTGCTGGCTTTGCCCGATCCCGGTAACGTTGCCTCCCACCGGCCCGTCACTCGGGGTGCTCGCTTCCTGGCTATCGACCCGAAAGTCGGAGTAGTAGGCCAGAAAATCGAACTTGTCGCCGAGAGCCTGAATGATTGTGCAGGAGAGATCCTGCGGTTTTGGCACGCTCAGGTAGTGGAAGGATTCGTACACGACTGCAAAGGGGCCATCTTTGTGCGAGAGAGAGGAAAAGTGAACCGGCACAGGTTTCACCGGCCCCGACGGCGCTGGGTAAATCCCAACGATGGCGTCCTTTGCTGCCATTTCGTTGTATGACATCTCAATGGAGCCGTCGCGATACAGTACAGCCTGAAAGCGATTGATCGTCTTGAACCATGTGAAATCGAGGAGACTACCGAACGGCTCTGTGAGATCCCACGTGATGACCACACGATCCGAGAGTTCCTTCAGATAGTGAGGTCCGGACATCCGCGGCTTCAGGAACACACAAATCGCCGGAGCCCTGTCGACCAGTTTGGCAGCCACCTCTGCCAATTCATCGAAGCGATCAAGAACAATGCCTCCGTCGCGATGGCCGTAAGGGTCGAGGCCGACATCCTTTTCTGAGGCAGCTTCTGACGCAGCAAAGCGGATCGATCCGGTTGTGCCCACGAGGAACGAGTTCCACAACTTACCGGAAAAAGGAAAAGCGAATTGGTGGAGACGCGCTCTAGCGCCAGTGAGTTCAGGACCGAAATCCGAATCCCAGTGCAAGGGCCCGGTCTCCACTCGATATCTGGAACCCTCTGGCGTGAAGCGAAGGCTGTGGCCAGCGAGGTCGAATAGGTTAGCCTTTCCTAGCGCACCGTCATCCAATTCGACTACGATCAGGCCTTGGCTGGTCGAAACCTGGTTGATCGAAACCTTGCCGATAGAATGGCCCGGCTCATCGTCCTGCTGCGCATATGACAGGCTGAGAATCAGCCAGAGCCCACACGAAACTAATACTGCACTCCGCCATAAACGGCCGACAGGCTTCCTCACGTCATCTCCAATCCGCCAGGAGGGCAAAGACCCACGCGGAGAGAATACGCGAATCTCTGAGTGAGAGAAAACGGCCGGCTCCTGCAGTGTTGATGCGAGCTGGCGACGGCGGCAACGGTGCGACTAGGGCCGACTTTTTTTGGGCCGACGGAACTCGCCAGCAAGATCGTGATTCTGCTCGGGTCGCGGGCAATCCGTCAAACGGCCACCGCCCTTCAAGCGGCGGCGAGATAGACATACCGCAGGATGAAGAGCGCGGTGAGAATCCAAATCAGCACGGTTATTTCTCGAACTTTGCCGACGGCAATCTTCACCACCGTGTATGCGATCAGTCCCAAGCTGATGCCGGTGGCGATGCTGAAGGTCAACGGGGTCGCGAGCATGGTGATGAAGGCTGGAACCGCCTCGCTGAAGTCGCTCCATTCTATATGCGCGATGGATTGCGTCATCAGTGCGCCTACCAGGATCAATGCGGGCGCCGTGGCGTAGGCCGGAATCGCGGTGGCCAGCGGCGCGCAGAATGTGGCGATCAGGAAGAGACTGGCGACGGCGACATTGCTGAGGCCGGTGCGGGCTCCGGCTGAGACGCCGGCCACGCTCTCTATGTAGCTGGTCACCGTGGATGTTCCGGTCAACGAGCCAAACAACGTACCTACGGCATCGGAGACCAGGACTCTGCCGACGCGGGGAATTTTGCCGTCTTTGATGAATCCGCCCTGTTCGCACACTCCCACCAGCGTGCCCACGTTGTCAAAAAGGTCGACGAACAGAAATGCGAACAGGATTTCGAGGAAGCCAAGATGGATGGCGGCGCGAAAGTCCAGCTTCAAGAAAGTGGAGGAAGGATGGGGGAGAGACAGGATGGCGGAAGGCCAATGGGACAGGCCACGCAGAATTCCCACCAGCGTGGTTCCGAAGATGCCAATCAAAATTCCGGCATTGATCTTCCGCGCCATGAGTACGAGAGTCAGGGTGAGACCGAAGCAGGCGGTTTGCACTTCCTTGTCCGAGAAATTGCCGAGGCCGACGAAGGTAGCCGTGTTTGCGACTACGAGCTTGGCATTGCGCAACCCGACAAAGGCTATAAACATTCCGATGCCCGTGGCGGTGGCGTGTTTCAGGCAATCGGGCATGCCGTTGACAATTTGTTCCCGTACGCGGGTTACGGTCAGCACCAGGAAGAGCACTCCGGAAAAGAAAACCACCGCCAGCGCTGTCTGCCACGGAACATGCAGGTTCAGGCAGACGGCATACGTGAAGTAAGCGTTCAAGGACATACCCGGCGCCAGCGCGATGGGATAGTTGGCGTAGAGGCCCATGACCAATGTGGCAGCGGCAGCCGAGATGCAGGTGGCAAAAACGACGCCCTCGGCGGGCATTCCCGCTTGCGCGAGGATTTGCGGGTTCACGACGATGATGTAGGCCATGGTTACGAACGTCGTGACTCCACCCAACAGCTCTTGTTTGACGGTGGTATGGTTTTCCGCGAGTTTGAAGTAACGATTGAGCAATCGGCTTCCTCGGATAGTTCTCGGTTCTCAGTTCTCAGTTCTCAGTTCTCAGTTCTCAGTAAAGGCTCATTGATTGAATGCAGAACAAAAGCTCGATTCTTAGAACTGGGAACTGAGAACCTTAGTACGGAATCTTACCGGGTTTTTCCGCCCACGCTTGAAATGCCACCAGGGCTTCGTCGCGCATCATCTGAATCATGGGAATCTTGCGCTCGGCGCGCGGCTGCGTGAGTTCTGCGTAGATCGCGGAATCGTTAAAGCCGATTTTGGCAGCGTCCTCGGTGAGATTGCCGAAGTAAACTGTGTCGATCCTAGCCCAGTAGATTGCGCCCAGGCACATGGGACAGGGCTCGCAAGATGTGTAGAGATCGCAGCCCCGGAGTTCGAAGCAGTGAAGTTTCTGACAAGCCTGCCGGATGGCCAGCACTTCAGCGTGGGCGGTGGGATCGTTCATGACGGTGACTTGATTCACGCCTTCGGCTACGACCTTGCCGTCTTTCACAACGACGCAACCGAAAGGGCCACCGCGTCCGGAACGAACATTTTCAAGCGAGAGTTGAATGGCGCGGGCCATGAAAACGTGGCCCATGTGGATTGGCTCCGTCATCGAATCTTCTGGATTGTACTACTCGCCAAAGCGTCCGAAATCGCCGTTTGCGCGCATCATTGACCGCATCATTTCGGATCAATCCGATAGCTCCAGAAACCGGCCATCTTCTCTTGCAGAACGTGGAAGGGAGCGTTGTGAGCTTCGGGGGCAGAGCCGGTTGCTCGGTCTTCACTCACCGCATCGTTACTCAGCGCATCGTCACTCGCCGCATCTTCATTCACCGAATCTTTGCGCACCGCGTCTTCGATCAGGTGGTGCAAGGGCGCAAGTTCGCACACAGGGTCGGTCGCGCTGGCATCGCCAGTCAGCAGAAAGGCCTGGCAACGGCATCCGCCGAAGTCTTCTTTGCGGCGGTCGCAGGAGCGGCACGGCTCGGGCATCCATTCTTCGCCGCGAAATTTCTGAAATGCCGCGGAGTTCTGCCAGATCCAATCGATCGTGTGTTCGCGCACGTTGTCAAAGCGCAGGCCCGGAATCACGCCCGCCGCATGACACGGCAACGCGCGGCCGGCGGGATCGATCAGCAGCAACTGGCGTCCCCAGCCGCCCATGCAGGCTTTGGGGAAGCGGGCGTGGTAGTCGGGAACGACCATATCGATGCGGACCTTGCCGCGCAGCCGCTCCTCGGCCGCAGCGACCACGGCCACCGCGCGGTCGAGTTGCGCGCGCGTGGGCAGCAATGCCGCACGGTTCCGGAGCGCCCAGCCGTAGTACTGCGCGTGTGCGATTTCCATGCGACCGGGATGGAGCGCTTCGAGCGCGGCAATCATTTCCTCGAGGTGCTCGATGTTCTGCCGATGAACGACGAGGTTTACGGTGAAAGCGATATTATGTGACCGGATCCATCCGGCCAGTTCGAGCTTGTGCTTGTGTGCGCGCGCTCCCGCGATCCAGTTGGCGTGGCCTTCGGTCGAATCCTGAAAGCTGAGTTGGATATGGTCGAGACCCGCTTCCACCAGCTGCACCAGACGTTCGCCCGAAAGTCCGATTCCCGAGGTGATCAGGTTGGTGTACAGACGCGACTTCCGCGCGCCCTCAATCAGTTCGGCCAGATCCGGGCGCGCCAGCGGCTCGCCTCCGGTGAGGTGAAGGTGCAGAACGCCGAGCGCCGCGGCTTCGCCGAAAACGCGCAGCCAGTCAGCGGTCGTGAGCTCTTCTCTACGCGAAGTAAGCTCCAGCGGATTCGAGCAGTAGACGCAGTGCAGCGGACAGCGGTGCGTGATCTCGGCGATCAGGGCCAGCGGATTGGAACATTGAGTCATTGAGCGATTGAATCATTGAGTCATTAAGTCACTGCATCAATGATTCAATACCTCAATGATTCAATAGTCCACGATGCGCTTGGCGTGCAGTTGCTCCAGAAATGTCAGGACGTCGGCGCGGATCTTGCCCTTTGGCGCCAGCATGAACTGCGCTTCCAGCTTTTGCACGATTTCAGCCAGCGAGAAATGGCCGTCGCAGAGTTCGAGGATGATGCGGCCCGTTCCCTCCACGCGGATCGCGCCTTCGGGAAAGAGCACGACCGGGGCTTCGACGGTTCCGCCCCAGCGGCATCCGGCGGCAAGCTTTGGAACGCTCGTATCGACCAACTCAGCCACGATGCCCCTCGATGCGAAACGCGCCCGGTGGCGGCCAGCCCGGCTCGACATAGGCGAAATAGAGCGCGTCGAGCTGCGCCCACAGAATGTCGCACTTGTCGCGCAATGCCTGGATGGCGCTCTCCTGCTCCGCGCACGTAGAGGCATGGTCGAAGACGTACTGCAAGGCGAAGGCTGCGTCTTCCGGAGCCTCCGTCAGCCGCGCTTCAAAATAGTCGAGCCCGGACGCGAGCCAGGGATAGTGCTGCCGCAACTTCTCCATGCGCAGCGCGATCAGGTCGCGTGAAAAAAGTTCGGTGAGCGAGGAAGCCACGCACTCCAGAAACGGCCGCGTGCGCACCAGATGGAGATACTCGTTTCCGATAAACCGCGTGGCCGGGAGAGCCTCGTCCCCACGCATCACCCGCTCGCGATCGAGGCCGGTAGCTTCCGCCAGCTTGATCCACCTGAGGATTCCGCCGTTGCGCTGGGCGTCTCCCTCTTGGCCATCGTGATCCACAATGCGTTTACGCCAGACGCGGCGGAACGACGGATCGGTCGAGCGCGAAAGAATGATCGCGTCCTTCATCGGAATGATCGACTGGTAGTAATAACGGTTCAGCGCCCAGGCTTGCAGTTGTCCGCGGCTGAGTTTGCCTTCGTGCATCAGCAGGTGAAAGGGATGTTTGTGGTGATAGCGCTGTTCGCCGACTTGCCGCAGTGCCGCGCGCAATTCGTCGAACGTCAGCTTGGCGGTGTTTGGCGTGTTTTCGGGGGCTAAAGTTCCAGATGCCAATTGTCCTCCGCCACTTCCCAGCCGGCCTGCCGCACAGCTTGATGTTCCGGACTCGCTTCGTTCAAGATCGGATTCGTGTTGTTGAGGTGAATGAACATCTTGCGCCCGGCTTTCATCTTAATATTTTTCAGCAGGCGCAGACTTTCTTCCACGGGAATGTGTCCCATCTGGTATGCGGTCTCGCCGCTGCCCTGAACGCGCTGCAACTCGTCATCGCTCCAAAATGTGCCGTCGAACAGGAGCACGTCCGCATGGCCGATCTTTTCGAGCAATGCATCGCTCAGACCGCCGACGGCGGGAACGTAAGCGACTCGCTTTCCCGAGGCAGATTCGAAAAACAACGCAGCCGTCGCTTCATCGCTGGCGAGCTTCGCGGCTTCGGTCTTAACGTATTTCGGATAGCGGCCCGAAAGGTAATGGACCTCGCAGCGCAGTCCAGAGTCTTTCCCATCGGCGGACAACAAGGGAAACGGCGCGCCCGAATTCACGGGTGTCCAAACCACCTGCGGCTCGACGCGGTTCAGCATACCGAACATGCTGTTCTCTTCGCGCAGAATCCGCAAGATCGAAGGAGCGGCATAGACGCGCAAAGGCTGGAGTTCGCGGAGCAGGAGTAGTCCCAAAACGTGGTCGAGATCGGCGCTGCCCAACACAACGCCAGCAATCGGGGAGTCGCGCGGAGTATTTTGTAAAGCCCGCGGATGAAGGTCCGGGAAGCTTTCGATTTGAAAGGCCAAGTCGGGAGAAGCTCCCGCTAGAAACCACGTGGAGCCGTCCGCGCTCAGCGCGAGTTGAGCTTGAGTGCGCGCTTTGCCGGCAAATTTGTTTTCGCGCGCGTTTTCGCGCACAGCGACGCAGTTTCCGCAGCCGCAATTCCACTGCGGGAACCTGCCCCCGGCCGCAGAACCGAGGATCAGAATGCGCATGTTGCAGAGTTTAGAGTTGTGCGCTCACGTAGGAGTTGATTTCGCAGCAGAGAACAACTTCTTCGAAAACAGGACTGGTCCAAGCCATAACTTTCACCTTGTGAGTTAGAGATTTCCCTCGCCGAGCCCCAGGCGCAGCGTGGTGGGGTTGAAGGAAGCTTACCACTGTATTGGTTGTATTCGTCCGGGAAAATTAGAAAACAGAATAGCCCAAACGGGCCATTTTTCGCCTCATCGACCGGTGGCACCCCTCGATCCATTGGAATCATAGATTTAGGCGATGGGCTCCAAGCGTCAAGACTGGTGTCGGGGATGGAAAAGAAAGAACCCGCGTGAGTCCCGGCCTAAAACTTGCGCGGGAAGAGTGCGGTAACGCGGTCGTGAGGGTCCGCGTTTGCGACAGCGATTCGAGTAAACTACTTTAACCACAAATCAATAGTGAGCCCTGCCTATGACCGAAGCAGAGTTTAAGAAACACCTCGATGCAGCTGAGAAGAGCCCGAAAGAGATTGCGGCGGCCGTCTCTGGTTTGCCGGAGAAAGTTCTACGCTACAAGCCTTCCCCTGACAAATGGTGCGTGCTCGAGATCCTCGGTCACCTGGCCGATGTCGAGATTAT
>Ga0187874_10003863_pt1 | contig 10260 bp, 9 predicted proteins | sample June2016WEW_16_1_3_FD_132993 | JGI IMG/M metagenome (GOLD analysis project Ga0187874, IMG submission 132993) | Peatland microbial communities from SPRUCE experiment site at the Marcell Experimental Forest, Minnesota, USA - June2016WEW_16_150 | ecosystem: Environmental > Terrestrial > Soil >... | reverse complement strand
CCGCCGCAAGCATACCCCGCGTCAAAGAGGTGATCCGCCGCCTCAACTTCTCCGAGACCCAGGAACTGGCCGCCGCCACGCTGCACGCTACGCGCAGCCGCGAGGTTCTGGCAATGCTCAATGCCCTCGTCCAGCGCATTGACCCCGACGTGGTGAGCTAGACCATTATGAACGATTCCCAGAGGGCTTGATCAACGAACAGGTCAAATTACTGTACAAAAACCCGTTTGCGTTCCGGATCTTGCGTTGGTTGGTCGTGCGCTACCTAGCTCTTTTCCCCACAGATTTCAGACTAAAGCAACGCCTTAGTGACAATCTGCAACTTGACTTCCAAAAGGTTCGCCGTCCTCGAATTGAGCAGCAGCTTCTCAACCCATGAGCTAACACAGCAGTATCGCGGTGGTCACGCAACCGTCTCATCTTGAGAGAGGGCAGGCAGCCGCTCGTGTCTCGGCCAGCACGGCTCTCATACAGTGCGGTCGCCAGTCGAGCGGGAACTGGCGGCTTGCCGTCCACCGCGCGCCCGCATATCGTAAACGGCATGCAGTGCGCTTTTTTAGTGGGGCCGACGGCGGTTGGCAAATCGGCGGTGGCGATGGAGCTAGCCAAGCGGCTCGATGCGGAGATTGTGTCAGCGGATTCGATGCAGGTGTACCGCGGTTTGGACATCGGCACGGCCAAGCTGACCGCCGACGAGCGACGACGGATTCCACATCATCTGATCGACGTGTGCGACGTCAATGAGCCGTTCGATGTGAAGCAGTTCGTTGATCTCGCGGCGAAAACCATTGCGGACATCCGCGCGCGCGGGAAAACTCCGCTCATCGTCGGCGGGACGGGCCTGTATCTGCGCGCGTTGCGGCGCGGATTGTTTGACGGTCCGCCGCGCAACGCGGAGTTGCGGGCTAAATTGGAGATGATGTCCGCCGAGACATTGTTTGCCGAACTGCAGCGGGTCGATCCGCAGACGGCGCAGAAGATTGATCGGCGCAATCCGCGGCGCCTCGTGCGGGCGTTGGAGGTGTTTTATTTGACGGGCCGGCCGATTAGCGAACTGCAGACGCAGTGGGGGAGGGGCGAAGAGCGTCGAGCGAAGAGCGTGGAGCGAAGGGAGGCGTTCTTTTGCCTGAATCGCGAGCGGCAGGACTTGTACGAGCGCATCGAGCGGCGGATTGATGAGCAGATCGCAGCGGGGTGGGTGGCCGAAGTGAAGCGGCTGCTGGCGCGCGGCCTGGAGAAGAACGCGACCGCGATGCAGGCTGCCGGGTATCGAGAGTTGGTTGCGCATGTGCGCGGCGAGTTGACGCTGACGGAGGCTGTGCGGTTGATCAAGACGCGGACGCGGCAGTTGGCGCGGCGACAATTAACTTGGTTTCGGCGCGAGCCTGACTTAAATTGGATCGAGATTGAACAGGATGAGCGGCCCGAGACAACTGCCCAACGGATTTTCAAAAGCCTGTAGCGGCGGTTCCTGCCCCGAGAACTTTCGGGGTGAACGACCGCCGATTTTCCAAACAAATTTCGCGACGGTCCTGGACCGCCGCTGCAATCAAGGAGCGCACGCGACACGTTGAAGATGTATGACACGCAGGAGCCGCCGCAAGAGCGGGCCCTGCTGGTGGGACTGGAAAGACCGGGCCACGGCAAGTGGGCTGTCCGGGATTCGCTGGAGGAACTGCGCGAACTGGCGCAATCGGCCGGCGCTGAAGTCGTCGATCTCACCTCCCAAAAGCGCGATGCGCCGTCGGCGCCCACGTTCATCGGCAGCGGCAAAGCCGAGGAATTGGCCCAACAATGCCGCGAGACGCAGGCCGACACCGTCATCTTCGACGATGATCTTTCACCGGCCCAGGCACGCAATCTTTCGGAGATTCTCGGCCAGAACGTCAAGGTGCTCGACCGCACGGAGTTGATCCTCGACATTTTCGCCCAGCGCGCCCGCACCCGCGAAGGGAAAATCCAGGTTGAACTGGCGCAACTCCAGTACATGCTGCCGCGTTTGGCGGGGTTGTGGACGCACCTGTCGCGTCAGCGTGGCGGCATCGGCTCGCGCGGGCCTGGCGAACAACAACTCGAGGTTGACCGCCGCCGCGTCATGGAAAAGATCAGCCGCCTGCGCCGCGATCTCGACGCGGTGCGCAAGAACCGCCGCATCGAGCGCGACGGCCGGCAACGGTTGCACTGGCCGCTGGTGTCTATCATCGGTTACACCAACTCCGGCAAGAGCACGCTGATGAACGCGTTGACGGGCGCCAACGTTCTGGTGGAGGACAAACTCTTTGCCACGCTCGATCCGACGACGCGCAAGCTGCGGCTGCCGAACAACCAGAACATTTTGCTGTCCGACACGGTTGGTTTTCTCCGCAAGTTGCCGCATCAACTCGTCGAGTCGTTCAAGGCAACGCTGGAAGAAGTGGCTGAGGCCGATCTGTTGCTGCACGTCGTGGACGTGAGCACCCCGCACGCGCGCGAGCAGATCAAGGCGGTCGAAGTCGTCCTGCACGAAATCGACGCGTGGGGGAAGCCGACGGTCGTGGCCTTGAACAAGATCGATCGGTTGGATAGTAGAACGGGCGTCACGCCCGTTCATGACACGGCACCGGATGAAAAAGATCAAGATGCTGATTCCACCCTGCACGGGGGAGACGCCCACGCCACTCTGGACAAATTCCAGCGCGAACTCGACAACGCCGTCCCGATATCGGCCAAGAATGGTGAGAACCTCGATGCCTTGTTGCACGAAATTGCGAACCGACTTCGTGGCCGCCGCGTGAACGTCACGCTCTCCATTCCCGCTGACAAAGCCAAGACGATTGCGCTGGTTTATCGCAGCGGTTACGTCACCGGACGGACGCTGGACAACGGCAAAGTCGTCCTGCAAGCCCAGATTCCCAAAGTATTGGCGGGAGAACTGATGCCGTATGTGGTGGAGGAAGAATGAACCACGAAGGCACAAAGACACCAAGAACGTCCCGGCGCTTTCTGCCTTGGTGTCTTGGTGTCTTGGTGGTGATCTTGCCGTCCTTTGCCGACAATCCCGCTCCCCCGCGCGACTGGCAATTCATCGTTATCCATCACAGCGCGACGCGGAACGGGAATGCAGACATTCTCGATGGCGCCCATCGCGCGCGTGGGATGATCAACGGCTTGGCCTACCACTTCGTCATCGACAACGGAACGGACGGCAAGGCCGACGGTCTGATTGAAACCGGGCCGCGCTGGATCAAACAAATGCACGGCGGCCACTGCCGACAGGCTTACATCAACGAGCACGGGATCGGGATTTGCCTGATCGGAGATTTTTCCCGCGACGAGCCGACGGAAAAGCAACTGGACTCGCTCGTGTTGCTTGTTCGCGGGCTGCAGGAGCAATTTCATATTGCGGACGATCACGTCCTCGGCCACGGGGAGGTCATCGGTGAATTCAGCGAATGCCCGGGGCACGAGTTTCCCTGGGACAAATTTCGGAAACGGCTGAAACAAGCAGGTGGCACGAGCGTCCCTGCCCGTGGGGACTGATGCACAGGCGCGGAGGCCTGTGCCGCCAATGAAATGACCACTTACCTCATTCGGGAAATGCCCGAGGGAGACCGCCCGCGCGAACGCCTTCAAGCGCGCGGCGCGGCGGCGCTTGGCGACGCCGAACTCATCGCGATCCTGCTTCGGACGGGAGTGAAAGGTCAGTCGGCTGTTCAGTTGGCGCAGCAGCTTCTGAAGGAATTCAGAGCATTGGATGAGCTTGCCCGCGTCCCGCTCGAGACGCTGGCGAAGGTGAAAGGCGTCGGCGCAACCAAGGCGATTCAGCTCAAAGCGGCGTTCGAATTGGCGCGCCGTTTGGCCGCAAGACCGCGCGAAAAGCAGCCGGTCATCAGTTCGCCGGAGGACGCAGCCAGTCTGTTGCGCGAGGAAGTACGGTTGCTCGACCGAGAACTCTTCCAGGTTCTGCTTCTCAACACGAAGAACGGTTTGATCAAGAAATGTGAGATCTCCCGTGGCTCACTCAACGCGAGCATTGTCGAGCCGCGAGAAGTGTTCAAAGACGCGATCGCGGCGTCGGCGGCGAGCGTGATTCTCGCGCATAATCATCCCAGCGGCGATCCGACGCCGAGCAGCGAAGACATCTCCATCACCAAACGCCTCGTGAAAGCGGGCGAGCTTCTCAACATCGCCGTCCTCGACCACATCATCCTCGGTCAGCGCACCCAAGACCGCGAGCAGGACTTCGTGAGCATGAAAGAACTGGGGTTGATGTAGTCTTGTCTTCCCGCGACGTGCCTCCTCGGCAATTGTTTGACCTGCGGCTGATGCAAGGAGATAATGACGAACCATGAACGGGCCCAATCGAAACGTGGTGGATTTCACATCGGAAGAGCCGTGGCGCGTGTTCCGCATCATGGCTGAGTTTGTGGACAGCTTTGAGGAGATGAGCAAGATCGGTCCTGCCGTCACCGTGTTTGGCAGTGCCCGCGTAACGTACACTGACCCTTGGTACGAAAAGGCGGAGCAGTTGGGTCGGTTGTTGGTGAAGAATGGTTACGCGGCGATCACGGGCGGAGGGCCGGGCATCATGGAGGCGGCGAACAAGGGCGCGTTTGAAGCCGGTGGCATCTCGGTCGGCCTGAACATCGAGTTGCCGCACGAGCAGAGGCCAAATCCGTATATGAACCGGCTGCTGAATTTCCGTTACTTTTTTATCCGCAAGGTGTGCTTCGTGAAGTACGCATCGGGATTCGTCATGTTTCCTGGCGGATACGGGACGCTCGATGAGTTTTTTGAGTCGATCACGTTGATTCAGACAGAACGGATCGCGCGGTTCCCCGTGGTGTTGATGGGTCGCACGCATTGGGCCGGGCTCATCGAGTGGATGGACGAGCGACTGCAGACGACTCAACTGATCGGACCGGGCGATTTGGGATTGTTCCATACGGTGGATGAACCGCAGGAGGCGGTGGATTTCATCGTCGAGCGGGACCGAGCGCGACAAGCTGCGCTGAAGCGAGCCTGAGTAATCGTGTATAGAATCACCCAACTTTCGGGCGGGTTGCGAGTGGCGACTGCGGAGATGCCGCAGATGGAGAGTGTTGCCATCGGCGTGTGGGTCGGGATCGGCGGTCGCTACGAACCGAAACGCGTCAGCGGCATTTCGCATTTCATCGAACATTTGCTGTTCAAAGGCACGGACCGTCGGAACGCCAAACAGATTAGTGAGACGGTTGAAGGGATTGGCGGTTACCTGAACGCGTTCACGGGTGAAGAAAACACCTGCTACTACGCCAAAGCCAGCCACAAACACTTGGACACGTTGCTGGATGTGTTGAGTGACATGTATTTGCATCCTCGATTTGCCGTGTCCGAAATCGACAAGGAACGGCAGGTCATCAAGGAAGAACTGCTCATGTATCGTGACCAACCCGATCATTACGTCCACGAGCTGCTCACGGAGATTGTCTGGCCCGAACATCCACTCGGCCGCTCGCTCACGGGCACGCCCGAATCGCTCGACGCCATCCACCGTGCCACGCTGCTCGACTTCAAACGCAGAAAGTACGTCGCCGCGAATACCATCGTCGCGGTTGCCGGACACTGTCGTCATGACGATATTGTGGCGCGCGTCCAACGCACTCTGTCTTTGTCTCGCAACGGCGCTGCGCCCAGCTTTGTGCCCGCCCGCGATGGCCAACGCGCTCCACGGTTGCGGTTCCTCAGTAAGGGCGTCGAACAGACTCATTTGGCGCTGGCGATTCGCGGCTACTCACGCAAGGACCCAAAGCGGTTTGCGATGAAACTGTTGAGCGTGATTGTCGGTGAAAACATGAGTTCGCGCCTGTTTCAAGCCGTCCGCGAACGGCACGGCTTGGCGTACTCGATTCAATCGTCCACCAGCTTCTTCGCCGACACGGGAGTGCTCATCATTTCCGCGGGCTTGGACACGAAGCGCCTGCCCAAGGCGTTGGATCTGGTGTTGCAGGAACTGAGGAAGCTATTGCGCCGGCCGCCGTCCGCTGTCGAGTTGCAGCGGGCGAAAGACTACAGCATCGGCCAGATGCGGCTTGGGCTGGAAAGCACGAGCAATCAAATGATGTGGGTCGGTGAACATCTGCTATCCTACGGGTTAATCCACACGCCCGAGGAAATCGAGCGCAAGATCGAAGCGGTCACGGCGGAGGAGGTTCAATCCATCGCCACGGATTTGTTCCGCGACAACCGCCTCAGCGCCGCCGTAATTACGCCGAGCAAAGATGATAAGGCAGTTGCGGATCTACTGAGCTTTTCCTGACATTGTAGCGGCGCTTCTGCGAAGCGCCGATTCCAGTCCCGAGTTGCGGTCTGCGCTTCATAGAAGCGCAGCTACATCAATCGCTTTATCAGTGCCCACATCATTGCCGGCAGCGCCCACGCCCACGGTGCGCGGAACTGACGAAGTTCGTCCAGCGTCTTGGTTGTCAATAAACTGAAAGTAGGGCACACTGTTGCGTACCATCCTTGTGCGGCATCGGAACGGCACGCAACAGCGTGCCCTACGACCATCAATATGCCCGCGCCATGACGACGCGCTGGCTTGACGGTTTACCAGTAAGAATGCAAAGGCCTTCGCCCTTCGCCTCGTCGGGCGTCTGGTCGGGGAAGGGAATACAGCGGATCGTGGTCTCGAATCGCTTGGCCAACTCATCTTCCTGATCGTGGTCACCGGCCCAGTGGGCCCAGGCGAAGCCGCCGCCGTCCTTGGCGAAGAACTGCTCGAATTCCTCCAGCGTGTTGATGACGCGGGAGTGCTTGGTGCGAAGGACGCGGGCGCGTTCAAGCAACTCGCGCTGCATCGTTTCGAGCGTCGGTTTGATGGACGCGAGTGCCTCGGCGCGGGGGAGAAAAGTCTTGCGGCGTTTGCGGAGGTCCTGTTCGGTTTCGCCTTCCCTCTCCAGCATAAATCGGCGCACGATGCAGAGACTGCCTTTCTCCAGGTCTTTCGGGCCAATCTCGATGCGGATCGGGACGCCTTTGGCCTCCCATTCATAGTATTTTGCGCCGGGCATGATGCCTTCGCGATCGTCGAGTTTGACGGCGAGTCCCTGCGCCTTAAGTTCGGCGGCGATCTTGGCGGCTTCTTCGAGGACGCGCGTTTTCTCGGCGTCGTTTTTGAAGATCGGAATGACAACGACGTGGAGGGGGGCGAGTTTCGGCGGCAGCACGAGGCCGTTGTCGTCGGAGTGTGTCATGATGAGCGCGCCGACCAAACGCGTGGAAACACCCCAACTGGTGGCGAAGACGTACTCGCGTTTGCCGTCCTTGTTGAGGAAGGTGACGTCGGCGCTTCTGGCGAAATTCTGGCCGAGGTAATGGCTGGTGCCCATCTGAAGAGCTTTGCCGTCCTGCATCATGGCTTCGATGCAGAGGGAGTCGAGCGCGCCGGCGAAACGTTCGCCGGGCGTTTTGCGGCCTTTGACGACGGGGACGGCGGCGACGCTCTCGGCAAAATCGGCGTACACGTCGAGCATACGGCAGGTTTCCTCCAGTGCCTCCCGCTCGGTGGCGTGGGCGGTGTGGCCTTCCTGCCAGAGAAACTCGGTGGTGCGGAGGAACAAGCGGGTGCGGAGTTCCCAGCGCACGACGTTGGCCCATTGGTTGATGAGAATAGGCAGGTCGCGGTAGCTCTGGATCCAGTTCTTGTATTGCGCCCAGATGATGGTTTCGCTGGTGGGGCGGACGACGAGCGGTTCTTCCAGTTTGGATTCGGGATCAACGACCACCTCACCATCGACCGATTTGAGGCGATGGTGGGTGACGATGGCGCATTCCTTGGCGAATCCGGCGGCGTGTTGCTCCTCGCGGGCGAGGAACGAGAGCGGGATGAACAGCGGGAAATAGGCGTTGACGTGCCCTGTGGCCTTGAACCGGTCGTCCAGCTCGCGCTGCATCTTTTCCCAGATGGCGTAGCCGTGGGGTTTGATGACCATGCAGCCGCGCACGGGAGAATGCTCGGCAAGGTCGCCACGTTTGATCACGTCGAGATACCACTGCGCGTAATCCTGCGCGCGCGGTGTCACGCTGGCTGTGTCGGCTGCCGCCGGTTTTCCTGGATTCGGTTGACTCATGCGGAAAACGATGAACCAGCGGTGAAGGCCGGGCAAGCCAATTTTTGCGTGAAAGTGGCCAAAAAAGTTTTGACCTTCCTGTATAAAGTTGTATAAGTACGTGGTGCTCCGAATCCTTCGGGGCAAACAAGGAGGAAGTGGGATGAATGTGGTTCTTGCAGCCGGGGGCATATTCTATATTTTTGGACAAGCTGACATGCCCGGCAAAGTGATCGTTGTCTTGTTGTGTCTTGGCTCGGCTTTTACCTGGTCGGTCATGCTCACGAAGTGGCAGCAGCTCCGGCGTGCCCGGCGGAGCAGCGAAGCGTTTCTGGGACAGTTCCGCCGCGAGAGTGATCCCCTCCATCTTTTCATCAACAATTTCGAAGTGGCCGACTGCCCGTTTTACAGCATCTATCGCATGGGTGCGGAAGAGGTCTCGACCCAGTTCGGCAACCCCGACAAGCAGGGCTTGTCGGGGCGAAAGGGAAGCGGCGGCTACAAGAGTTTCGCCGGCAGCAGCGGCGGGACCTCCACACTTGTGGCGGTCGACACCGAGGCAGCGGTGGACGAGCGGGCGGTCATCAATCTCGACACGCTTCGCGGCGCACTGGGTCGGGCCATCGACGCCGAGGTGATGAAACTCGAATCGCAAGTCAGCGTTCTTTCCACGGCCGTCACGGGCGGACCGTTCCTCGGATTGCTCGGCAGCTCTTGGGGTGTGATGAGCGTGTTCGCAGCGATGGGTGAATACGGAACGGTACGACTCGGCGCGGTCGCGCCCGGTATTTCAGCGGCGTTGCTGGCGACGGTTGTCGGCTTGCTCGTCGCGGTGCCGTCGTTGTTCGCCTACAACTGGCTCGCGCAGCGGATTCGGCACGCGACGATGGAGATGGAAAGTTTCGCCGAGGAATTCGTGAACGCTGTCGAACACAACTACGTGACGAATTGACATGAGCCGCGCATCACATCGAGGCAGACGGTACGGGCACTTGCCCGAGTTGGGCGAGATCAACGTCATGCCGCTCGTGGACTTGTTCATGCAGTTGTTCATCGCCGTCATCATTTTCTTCCCGGTGGTCGAGTACGGTATGAACATCAATCTGCCCAAGGCTACGACCGACACGATCAAGCGCGAACAGACGCGGACTCTATCCGTGGACAAGAACGGCCGCGTCTACCTGAATGACGTGGCCAAAACGCCGCAGCAGTTGCGTGGCGACCTGGCGGCGTTGGCGAAGATCAATCCGCCCGTCACGATCCTCGTGAAGGCAGATGAGGGGAACAATTACGGCAAGGTTATGGAAGTGCTCAAGGAGCTGCACGCGGCCAAGATCACGCGCATCGCGCTGATGACACAGGAGGAGAATCCGCCCAAGCTGGCCTCGGCACGTCGATGAGCACGGTCGAGAGGACATTTCGGAAAAACTTCGTTGTCGCATCGATTCTCCACGTTGCGCTGATCGGAGGGATTATCTGTTGGGAGGAATTTCTCCCGCACGGCCCGAACAACACGGCGGCATTTGTCGAACTCTACACCCCCGCCGACATTCTGGGTGACCTGCCCAAAGGCCCCGGTCACGGCCGCGGAGCATATGCGCCGCCCAAGGAACCGGCGGGTGCTGATGCGGTTGCCGGGCCCAACGAGGCGATGATGCCTGCGGACGAAACGCCCGCACCACAGCCAAGAGCGGTCTCGTTGCCGAAGTCCGATCCGAACGAGATCGCGCTCCCGAAAAAGGCCGCAACGAAGAAGCCGACACCCCAAGCGAAGGTGCCACCGTCAAACGGCAAAGCGGCGACCACATCGACGAAGAAGTCGGCGGACAACAAAACAGTGAATAAGGCAACTTCGGTGGCTGCCAAAGGTACGGGCACGGGCAGCGCCGAGGAAATTCGCAACCGGTTCGCAAAGGCGTTGGCCGCGGCGGAAGGCGGCACGCCGTACGGGGATGGCCAGGCCGCGGGTGGAGGCAGCGGCAAGAGCAATCGCATCGGTTCGCCCAACGGTTCGCCCGATGGCGTGGTTGGCGGAGTCGGGCAAGGCTCACCGTTCTGGCAGTATTACCAGCACGTGCACGACAGGATGTACGAAGCGTGGGAGCAACCGGGCCAGGTGCTGGACAAGAAACTTGTTGCCACGGTTCTGGTCCGGGTCGCGCGGGACGGCACGATTACTGATGTGACGTTG
>Ga0187874_10003862_pt1 | contig 10260 bp, 7 predicted proteins | sample June2016WEW_16_1_3_FD_132993 | JGI IMG/M metagenome (GOLD analysis project Ga0187874, IMG submission 132993) | Peatland microbial communities from SPRUCE experiment site at the Marcell Experimental Forest, Minnesota, USA - June2016WEW_16_150 | ecosystem: Environmental > Terrestrial > Soil >... | reverse complement strand
GGCTGGCCATAGAGATCGTGAAGGAAAGACTGAAATTAACCGGGGTGAAGGTGACGGAACTTCGCTGCGACCTCATCGGCATGGATTCAATCTTCGGCCCTAAGCTCTCGGTGGATGGCCAACCTCACGAGGTTCGCATCCGGGTGGCCGGCCGCACCGACAGTATGAAAGAAGCGGTTCGCATCGGCAACGAAGTTGAAACGCTCTACACCAATGGCCCAGCGTGCGGCGGCGGTGCATGGAAATCCGCCCGGCAAGTGGTGGCCATGGGCTCAACCCTCATCGCCCGAAACCTCGTCAAGCACAGCATAGGTTACCTGGAGGCCTGAATGAAATTGCGCGAGATTGCCCACTCCCGTACAGGTGACAAAGGTGATACATCGAACATTTCGGTGATCGCCCACCATGAAAAGGATTATCCGCTGCTGCAGCGTTATGTGACGGCAGAGCGCGTCAAGGAGCACTTTTCCGGCGTGGTGAAGGGAGAAGTGATTCGCTACGAGATGCCGAATATCGGAGCCTTGAATTTCGTGATGCGCAACGCCTTGGGTGGCGGAGTGACGCGCACGCTGGCGCTCGATATCCACGGCAAGTGTTTGGCATCGGCCATGATGGATATGGAAATTCCCGAGCCAAGCGGTCAGCAGCCTGAGTGAGATTGCAAAACGCCTTCGTGAAAGATATTGCTCAGTTCTTCTAAGCAGAAGTAGTCTAAGTTCTGACTTCTTCCGTCGTTGCAATAGCAGTGTGCGCGGAGTCGCTTGCCATAGCTTGCCTTACAGTTTCGCCGGCCCCAGCCTTTGGTTTGCCGCCGACAACTTCGGCTTCGGCGACTAACCAATCATCAAGATCGTGGCCGTGCTCGCAACCACGCTGCTCATAATATCCGTAAGCGCGTAAGCGAATGACGTCCTGAGGAGAGATAGGAACTTCCTCGAAAGATGTCGTAGCCGCCTTCACGGCGTTGGTGGCGGATCTGCTTTTCCGGCTTCTTTTTGCAGTAGCCATTCTCATCGCTCCAGTCAATCGGCGGATACCTAAAGAGTGCTAGGCGGTGCCACGTTCAGAGCATCCGTCCATCCTGAGTGCATCTAAGGATTCGTTCAACTGAACGAATCGAGACTATCGAATATTTGTTACACGCCTGTGAATTACATGGGGATCACCCTTATTGTAAACATCATTGGCTCGGTGATTCTGGAGCGCGCCCCAATCGCCGTGGAATAGCTCCAGGAGCCGACATGGCAACACGCGTAAACAACTCTGGCCCCGACCGAACATAGAGTCAAACCAAAGGTTTTCACGTACTCTTCACAGCCGTTTAACTTTTCCTTTATCGGGACGCGCTACATAGGAATCATGCTGCGACCCAGAAACAATACTCCGCAGGAATCGAATGTTGTCGACCGCCTAACAGACGCCGCCGGGTGGACGCGAGTGATGATGCCGCAAAGGCGCCTGCGCCATCTATACGAATCATCACGCGATGTGCACGGAAAGAATATATTCGAATCACTGCTGCGCGCATTGGAAGTGAACTCCGTGACTGCTGATAGAGATATTGGCTGGATTCCGAAAACGGGTACAGCCATTGTCGTTGCCAACCATCCATTCGGCATGTTGGATGGCCTGCTGATCGGAGCGCTACTGCTGGGCGTGCGAAGCGACGTTAAGATCGTTGCTAATAGGTTACTCGCAAGTGTTCCTGAGCTGTCGCAGTATTGCATCTATGTCGACGCGATGGATGGCAAGGATAAGCAATCGGTAAATACTCAGGGGTTGCGTGAAGCTATCCGGCACCTGACAGCAGGAGGTCTCTTAGTGCTGTTTCCAGCCGGCGAGGTGGCACACTGGTCGCTCCGCAGCATGTCAATTAGCGATTCTCGCTGGAATGATAGTGCTGCACGGTTATCACAGATGACCGGGTCACCTGTCGTGCCTGTCTGCATCCACGGCACAAACAGCTTTTCGTTCCATGCGTCCGGTCTGATTCATCCGATGTTGCGGACGCTGCAGTTGCCACACGAGTTGCTTAACAAGCGCGGCCAGCATGTCACGATCAGTGTGGGGCAACCGGTCAAGGCCGAGAAACTGAGGAACACAGGGAACCCTGAAACGGCGACCTCGATGCTGCGATGGAGCACGGATCTGCTCGCGCTACGAGCGGCTCCCCGTCGCCGCCCATGGCGTCTGAGTATCCCACGTTCCGTAAAGCCGATCGGGAGAGGTACCGATCCAAACCTGCTCGCGCAGGAACTGCGTTCACTTCCGCCGGAAGCATGCTTGCAGCAACAGGGCGAGTTTGACGTATACGAACTGGCGGCCAGCCATGCCCCAAACGTCGTGCGCGAGATCGGCAGGCTGCGCGAGATCTCCTTTCGCCAGGCCGGTGAGGGTACGGGGAGTTCATTCGACCTCGACCGCTTCGACGACTACTACACTCATTTTGTACTTTGGAATCGCGAACTGCGACAGATCGCCGGCGGCTATCGGCTTGGGAACGTGCGCGAGATTCTGCCGCGATTCGGCATAAGCGGACTCTATACCGCAACTCTATTCCGCTATGGCCCATCGTTTTTCGAAAGCATCGGTGGCGCTCTAGAGTTGGGTCGATCGTTTATCACACCCGAATATCAAAGGCACTACATGCCGCTGCTCCTACTCTGGAAAGGCATCGGCGTATACCTGGTGCGCCACCCGGAGAGCCCGGTCCTGTTCGGCGCGGTGAGCATCAGCAACGTGTATTCGCCGGCGTCTCGAGAAGTAATGACTGCCTTTTTGCGTGCTCAGAGGGCGCCGCAGGATTTAGTCGACAAGGTGGGGTCGCGAGTTCCGTTCCGCAGGTTTGCGCGATGCGCGTTGCCTCGCGAACAGAACTTTTCGAGGACGCTTACGATGAGTGATGTTTCGGAGCGCGTCTCCGGCTTGGAAGCCGACGGGAAGGATCTTCCGATTCTGGTGAAGCATTACCTCAGGTTGGGGGGCAAGACATTGGCCTTTGCAGTCGACCCGAAATTCTCGGATGTGTTGGACGCGCTCATCATGGTCGATCTTCGTACAAGCGACCGAGCCCTGCTATCGAAGTACTTAGGAAAATCGGGCGCACACGCATTCGTACCCGCCATCCCGGCTGCCTCGTAGCAGTATCACCTATTCACAATTGTTGCTGGGAGTCGAGAGCCCGGAGTGAACGGTCTATCGCCAGAACTTGACCTCATGGTCGGCAGGAAGCAAAGCTCCCAGCGCAAAGAGGATCACGATGACGAGGATGATGGCGGTTTCCATTGCCGTAAATTCTCATCGGGCGATGGGACGGTATTTTATTCTCAGCGGTTAGCAAGTCAATCGAAATTGTTCTTCTGCGTTACTTTTTGTATTACAGTTCGTTTCAATACCGTTTACTCCAGATGTGCCCGTGAGTCCTGCCCGTGATCTTGCCGTTGAAGATAGGCTTCGGCGTAAGCGGCAGTGGGTTTCGTTTGTCGATACAGGGGGCACACTATCTGCACGGATTCTGTCCGGGGCCGCGTGGACTCACATAACAGGCTTCATCGAAGTAAAGCTGACGTCCAACCTGCTGGTAAAGCATAATTGTGCTCTTGCCTGCGGCGCTTGGTTCAGAATCAATTCTCTTGGTCTGGAACTTGACCTTATCCGCCCCACTCTTCAGCGCCTCATTCAAGACGCGTCCGGTCAGCTTGCCCTTCGACGGTAGTTTAAGTCCGAGGATGTGCGCCATGGTAACCGCAATGTCGGCATTACCAACGGGGAACGAATCCACAAAACTGCTCTTAAAGTCTGGGCCGACTGCCACCATGGTGTTGAAAGTGTTGTCTCGCCCGAAACTCCCGTGCATGCCCTGTCCCTCTTGATACGTTGAATCGGCGATGTGAACAGCGGTCTGGAGGTCATTCGGCGTGAGGTAGAACGTTTTGAAGCTGACAGCAATCGCCGGCTTCGGCATTTTGGACGCTCCAGTCAACTTAATGGAGCTAAATGGCAGGGCACCGGGAATCTTACCGTAACTGTTTTCCGCAAAAATCGCTCCCACGTAATCCTGCTGGCTCAGGAATGCGACGATCTGTTTCACCCGCTGCTTGTTGTGATCAGGCACATAGATGAGGTCGGATCCGCCATTGCCAGCCACTATGACCTTCGCATCGGTAGCGTCCAAAATGCGGCCGCTCGCACCGATCAAGCCGTTTCCCGAATTCGGGCGCTGCCTGATAGTCGCGCTCTGCTGCGGAACCGCCGGATCAACCGGTGCATAAAGCCTTTGCCCGGTGCTGTCCTTAATCTGGGTGGTATCCGGATCAAAAAGCGGCATCCCCAGTGCATGAGCGAGGTCAATGGCAAGAAAGCCCGGGGGCAGGAAGCCGGTGTTCACTTCCTGGCGGCCAGTGGAATCCTTGTACGTGAACTGTGCGGCATAGCTGGCGGTAAAGGCCTTCCCGGTACCGTCGATCTCGTGCTTGCTGATAGTGGCAAAGCCATGGTCCGAGGTGACGAAGATGTCGGTGTTGGAAGCAAGTTTCGGATCGCTGTTGATGTACGCCAGTATCTGCGCCAGATTGCTGTCGGCATTCTTTACCGCTGCGCGTGACGTGGGACCATTGATGCCAGGCGTCAGCGAATTAAGGCTATCGCCCCCGCTGTGCTGGGTGCCGTCCGGATCACGCGACCAATACACCACCACAAACGACTGTCCATGCTGCACGAAGGTTGGCAGGATCGCTTTGGTAAAAGCATCCGCGAAATATTGCTGCTGGCCCAGGTTGGCGTTCAGGGTGCCGGCGGTCGTGTTATTGCCCGCCGGTTGGTTGCGAGCAACCGCCGTTGTTGGCAGTCCGGCTGCAGTTAATGCCGCGACTATAGCAGGCGGAAGAGGGACACCGGAATCTTGACCCGTGCGGTCGTCAATGATGACGGTCTGGAGCACCGGAAAACGTTGGTTTACCGGCCTGAGCTGCGAAACGTCCTGAATGGCCGCCGGACCGAGCTTTCCGACGGCAGCGGTGGCATAACCGGCATTGCGGGCAGCCGCCAGCAGGCTTTCTTCATTCACGTAGTTTCCTTCGTAGTGATCGTCAAGATCGGCAAGAATCTGGTCGTCTTCGACGAATGGCGTGACCGTCCCGGCGACCTTCCCAAAATTGCCGTTGTTGAAAACGGGGTATCCGGAATAAAGATAATTGCTGAAGGTGCCGGTGTCTCCGAGGTAGTGACCTGTAGCAATGGCCGAACCGTTCGCCATCGTGAATGTCGGGAAGACCGCGTGACTGTTCGCGAACTCGACGCCTATCCGGCGAAGGCCGAAGATGGTCGGCGCGTCGAGCGCATTTACGGATCCCGATCGCAGCCCGTCGGCAACGAAGATGACTACGTTCCTGCGGCTGTTGCCGGCTGGCGCAGGAGTATCGGCTGCAAACGTCGATGTGATAAATGAGCATAGGAGTGCAAAACACACCGCGATCTTCTGAATTGTCATGAACAAAATCCTCTCTGGATTCAACACTAAACTACACTCGGCGGCCCGGCTTCTGAAGCGTCACTTCAGCCGTGCCGCGAGCGCTTCAGTATATTGTCATTTCTTGGCGTTTCCTCCGCTCCGAGCGGCTGGTGCGCAATCAGATTATTCCCGCGTTACGAAGTTTCTTCAGTTCCATCGAAACCCCATCCGGCCCGCGTTCGCTATACAGAATCAGGAGTCGTTCCGCGGTCATGAAGCTGAGCACCGGATTGCGGTATCGATTATTGTATTCCGACGTTTTGCGGAAATCGTAACCGAACTGGCCTGCCAGGGTCTGTAGCACGACCTGCACCGAGGTCACCGCCGGTATAGAATACGTGAAATCCGCATCGGAGAGGCCGTGCAAGGTGTACTCGACCAACAGGTTGGTCTGCGAGGGGCTGGCCGCCGTCAGATCGACACCACCCAGTTTCCGCACCGGGGGCAGCCGCAGGCGTCCGCTTTTGTCGATGTATAGATAGCCCTTTGCCACCGGGTCGATTTGCGCCATGAGCGCCGCCGCTCGTAGCCAGTTCACTACCTTATACTCATTGCCATTGGTTGGCGCGGAATGGGCGGAGGCTTGAGTAATCACGAACGCCGGGCTCAACCCGCGTTTCATGGACTCAGCCACCCCAATGATGTGATGAGCGCCGGTCTTGGAGTCGCCCGCCGCTCCGGAAGCGTCGGTAGCACCATTTCCGCCAAAATTCAGCTCTCGGAACTCGGAACCATCTGCATTCCACTGGAAAACCAGTGTCTTTGCCCAGTCATGCCAGAGTGGCGCGGCCACAATAATGTCCTGGTCGATAAATATGGCGGAATCGGCGGTGTTCGTGGCTTGCTTGAGCCAATCGCGATCGATCACGGGCAATTGGTTCGCGCCCGTCCTTCCATAGACCTGTCGATACTCATTAGCGAGGCGGACATCGGCCGATTCGTTATTCGAAACGTGAACGGCCAGACCTCCCGGATACGAATGATGACCGCCAAAGGAACTTCCCGGAGCTGCGGCATAAGGTTGAGGCTGCTTGGGGCAGGGCGAGTCCTCGTCGATCACTGGCGGAAAGATTCCAGCCTTTAGCCCGCCCGGAAAGGTGGCGTCGTCCTTCTTGTCAGCGAGTCCGAGCGCGATCATCTGTTGCACCAAGGCGTTCTTCTTGGCGTCGGTTAAGCCCACCCGATGCTGCAGGCACATCCCGGCGTTGGTCACTACGTCCAGGGTTTCCTTCCGGAGTGTCTGATCCTGGATTGTCTCTGCCTGGGATACCAGAAACTGCATAGCGGACTGAACCATGGGAGATCGCCGGCTCAACGCAGCCGCATTGGCGTTGCCTTGTCCGGGAATAGTTTGGTCCTGCGCCAATGCCGGGATGCCAGCCAGCGCCAACATTGCCAATCCAATAACGACACATGCTCGAGGCCTCACGTTCCGCCCTCCACAATGGGAATTTTCAGTGCACACACCGATGTAGCAGCTCAAACTACTCCTAGTATGTGACAGAAGAGTTAATGAATGATGAAAGCTCTTCTCCCGGCCGTTTTTAGCTCCTCTCGTACCAGTGTCTTTCTCTCCCACTGGTACAAACCGATATCCTGAGCATACGATGCCAGCTACCCAGACGAAATTGTGCGGAGCGCACACCGCCCCCAGCCCCTTCGAGCGCCACGGGACTGGCAGCATTGAGCACCTTATTACATCAGCAGCATGCGCCTAGGTAGCGTTCGCGTTACACGGCGGTAACGCCGGCCCAATGGCGGGCGCCGGCCAAGGTCGTGCAGATGCTCCGTCCTGCGACCATGGCAAAGGTGCGGGAAGACTGACTAGTTCCTTTGTGCTCCCGTGCGATTGTTTGGTAAAATACCAACTGGTTGGAAAAACAGCGTAGGCGCGTAGCTCAGTTGGTTAGAGCGCTACCTTGACACGGTAGAGGTCAGGAGTTCGAGTCTCCTCGTGCCTACCATTTTATTTTCAATAATTTGCGGCCGCTTTTTGCCTTCCCCGCCCAACCCGTTATTAACCCGTTGAAGTTTTTGAAAACTTGGTTTTGCGACCCGTTTCGGGAGCTTTGCCATCTCTGCAATGTAGCGTCCCTGCGCCGCAATGAGTTCCGCCTCGGGGGTCTGCGCATACAATCTTAGGGTCGTGCTCGGGTTCGCGTGGCGCAACGCGGATTGAACGAGCTTTACGTCTTTTTCAGCGTGGGACCAAAATGTTGCTGCGGAGTGGCGGAGGTTGTGCCACCCGAAGCGCTTTTTCTCCTCGGCCGAGATAATCCCCACCTTCACAGCGGTGGGTCTCAAGAACGTCTTTACAAGCATGCCACCGACCAGCGGTTTCTTTCCCTTCAGCTTCGTGCTGGGGAACACAAAATCATCCGGCCCCGAGTACATTGACTGCGCCCGCCACCCAGCAAGACTCTTGGCCAGTAGTGGATGCATCGCCACTATTCCTCTTGATGTTGCGTTCTTTGTTCTCCCGATTTTGCTGCCGGCGAAAGCCCGTTCGATCCTGATAATGTGTGCATCGAAATCCAGGTCTCCCCATTTCAATCCAAGCGCTTCAGAAATGCGAGCAGCAGTTGATGCGATCAAGAATGTCAACGTCCTAACCGGCTCTTCCAGCGCCCGAATGAGGGCAAAGATTTGGGTCGGCGTCATGATTGTTGCTTTGTAGTCGGTAGAACCGTGACAGCGGGCGTAAAAGAGTGGGTTGGCCTCCTTCTCTAGCCGAAGCAGTCCGCGCCGCTGCGCGCATTTGAATATCAGCGACATCTCCCACTTGATTTTGCTGATAGTGGTCCACGCAAGCTTGTGTTTGTCATGCAGGCGATGCAGCCATTCCTCGATTTCTGGTACTCGGATTTCCTTCAGGCGTTTGGTGCTCCACTCATCCAGGATATAGCGCTTCAGATTGCCTTCATAAGTCTTGCGGGTTGTATGCGCGACCGCGCCGAAATCGCCATCCGTCCTCTCCGGCTTGATCTCCGTATCAAACCACTCCCATGCAACGGCACCAAAAGTCGGCGAATCATCGACGATGACGACTCGGTTTATCTTTTCGCGCAGCCCGAGTCGATCCACTTCGCACCAGGCGTCTGAAGCGGTCGGCAGATCATCGACTAATCCAACAGAGATCGTATTCTCGACGCGTTTTCCGCCCTTATTCAGGTGGTAGCGCAGCAGCCACGTCATGCCGTCTCGTCGCTGCTTCTGGCACAACCAGCCATTCTGATAACGTTTCCGCCCGGCCATTGCGTGCTCCGTCATCCGTGGATTGAGCCAGCCCCGTTCCCGCGCCTGATTGCGATACGCGGAGTGGCCGCAACCCGTTTACCGCGCACGGGAGCAACGCGAAAGGAAGTGTTCGGTTCAACTCGCGATTGCAGCAATGTTGTTTGCAATTCACTGAGCCTGAATCTCCAAAGCTTGCGCTGCCCTGTTCCAAGTGGATGGGCCGGAATCACGCCAGCGCGTGCGAGCGCAAGTAAGTGCCGAGGGCGGATGGACAGAAATGCGGCCGCTTTTATACTGTCCACGAACGGTTCTGGCGGTTGTGCTATCACGGCTTCGGACGGTTCTAAGTCCCTTCGTTTGTCATGCAACATTTCGTATCGAAGCAGGCATTTCGATCTCCTGCCCTCCCGATTGCATGTTCGCGAGTTCATTCCAAATGCGAGCCGCAGCCTGGTCTGGTGTCGAGCTTTCAGTTATTACAAGAAATGCACGCGGCTGGCGTGTGTAGCAGAGGTGTGCATAATCAAAAACCCGCCATGCGCGGACGCGGGTACGCAGCAGGTTGCGGTGCGTACGCGCTGGCAACACCTCCTCATTCGCCCCGTTCGCTCGTCGCCGTTCCAAGAGCCTGGCCTTATTGGCTTCCAGCGAAAGATCAAGGTACACAAACAGTACGGCCAGCTGCGGTACCGCCAACATTTGGAGCCAGTGCACGAACCTGTTGGAACAACGAAAGCCATCCACGATTACTATTTCCCGGTTTTCCAGGAGTAGGCTTACGGTTTGTCGCAGCACCTCCATCTGGCTAATGCCATCACTGCCGCTCTTGCGATTTCCGGCTAGGGCTATTCCGTTTTGCCCGTATGTAAACCTGACGCGCTCGCCGCCCACTACAGAGCTGTACTCTTGGGCACTGGCACCGCAAAGAGCTCGCGATAGGGTACTCTTGCCGGCAGCGTGCGCGCCGAGAATCAATATGAGGGTTTTCATCTTGCGCGTTTTCCCTAAAGCCTGCTCGGAGGACACCTTATTCATTTGGCACCGCCGGGCAGCGGAAAATGTTCGCTTTGAGATAGCAGACTAGGGACAACCGAAACCCGGTAAACGGGCCGACGCCATGAGGTCGATTCCCGTCGAAGATCAGCAGATCGGTGGGACGCAATGCGACAGCGCAAGCAACTTCGGGAAAAATCAGGTAACCGCCCTCGTAATCGCCGAACACTACTTGGGCGCTGTAATCGATGTTTCCATCGACGTGCTGAGTCATCGGGAAATTCAAATTCGCGACAAACTGAGACCAACAACCAATTGTCAGTTTTGGACGCTGTGTGGCCTTTGCCATCTGCTCTTCGAATAGTTCTGGTTCTTTCCGGCGGAACACGTCAGCAAAATATTCAATCTCTGGAACGAGCTGCTGGTAATCCGCTGGATGATCGCGCGTCCATGCCGTCGGGCCGCACCCTCTGCCACCACTGCCCCGCCCGAGTCCCTCATAACCGCAAAAACCTTCTTTC
>Ga0187874_10003859_pt1 | contig 10265 bp, 7 predicted proteins | sample June2016WEW_16_1_3_FD_132993 | JGI IMG/M metagenome (GOLD analysis project Ga0187874, IMG submission 132993) | Peatland microbial communities from SPRUCE experiment site at the Marcell Experimental Forest, Minnesota, USA - June2016WEW_16_150 | ecosystem: Environmental > Terrestrial > Soil >... | reverse complement strand
GGGACCGGGGGACCCGGGTCTTTTGACGATCAGGGGAAAGGAAGTCCTCGAAAGGGCCGAAGTGGTCGTTTTCGATTACCTGGCCAATGAGGAATTGCTCAAGTTTGCTCCTCCCGGCGCCGAACGGATCTACGTTGGGAAAAAAGGCGGCGATCACACGCTCTCACAGGACAAGATCAACTATCTCTTGGCAAAAGAAGCTCTGGACGGCAATACGGTAGCCCGTCTCAAAGGTGGCGATCCTTTTATTTTCGGACGCGGCGGAGAAGAGGCAGAAACACTCGCGTCAAAGGGTGTCCCTTTTGAAGTGGTTCCGGGAGTTACCTCCGCGATAGCTGTTCCTGCTTATGCGGGCATTCCGCTCACTCATCGGGGGCTAACTTCCACGGTGGCTTTTGTCACCGGCCATGAAGACCCGGTAAAGGAAAAAAGCGATATCGATTGGAAGGCCTTATGCGGTATGGGCACCCTGGTTTTCCTGATGGGCGTGAAAAATATAGCTCAAATTGTAGAGGAGTTGTTTAAAAACGGCAAAGCGCCGGAAACACCGGCGGCTCTTATTCGCTGGGGTACAACGCCGCAGCAGGAAACCATCACCGGAACGCTGGACAATATCGCCGAACTGGCGCAGAAGCGTAATTTTTCGCCTCCGGCAATTCTTGTCGTGGGTAAAGTGGTCGATATGCACCGGACACTCTCCTGGTTTGAACAAAAACCGCTTTTGGGCCGGGGCATTGTTATCACTCGTCCGGAGGCGCAAGCTGATGAATTAGCGCGACTGCTGGCAAGAGAAGGAGCGTATCCTATTTATTTTCCGACAATTAAGATTGTTCCTCCATCGGATTGGCATGACCTTGACGTGGCAATAAAAAATCTGGAAAATTACGATTGGCTGATATTCACGAGCGCTAACGGCGTTCAATTCTTTTTGGAAAGACTACTGGAAAAAGAAAAAGACATTCGTGATCTGAAAGGGATTAAAATTTGCTGTATCGGCCCGGCCACGGCCAAGCAAATTGAAAACAGAGGCATGAAAGTTGATCTCGTTCCCGATTACTTTATTTCCGAAGGAATTCTTAAATCATTTGCCGGCATCGATTTGCGGAAAAAGAAAATACTTATTCCGCGGGCGGCCAAAGCGCGTGATGTTCTTCCCGCGGGTTTGAAAAAACTCGGAGCTAAGGTTGATGTGGTTACAGCTTACGAAACAGTAAGTTCAGGGAAGAAGAAGGAAGAAATAGAAAAGCTATTTAATGAAAATCGAGTGGGCGTGATTACTTTTACCAGTTCTTCGACAGTCGATAATTTCGTGGAAATTATGGGTAATGATTTTTTCTATCCGCCAAAGATCAAAATTGCCTGCATCGGGCCTGTTACTGCGGCCGCCGCGAAAAAAGCGGGATTTTCTGTGGACATCCATCAGGAAGAATATACAATAGAGGGGCTGGTTCGAGCTTTGATTAATTATTTTGAAAAGGAGATTGTTCGCGACAGATCAGAGGGGCAGAAAAAATGATCGGCATTTCCAAATTATATTGCGGGGCAGTGGAGGCTTCGGATGTTTTGCGCTACGGACGTCACTCCGGTACGCTTCCGTCGCATCTTTTACAGTTTTCCGCCGATAAAAGGCCGGTTGTTGTCTGGAATATGACACGCCGCTGCAACTTAAAGTGTATCCATTGTTATTCCAGCTCCGACAATACTTTTTCGCCCGATGAATTGACCACACAAGAAGGTAAAAAACTCATTGACGATCTGGCTCAGTTCGGTTCGCCGGTGATTCTTTTTTCCGGTGGCGAACCTCTTTTGCGCCCTGATTTATTGGAGCTGGCGCAATATGCTGTAGGTAAAGGAATGCGGGCTGTCATTTCCACCAACGGCACGCTGATCACCAATGAGATCGCAGCCAAACTTCAGAAGATCGGTCTTTCGTATGTGGGTGTAAGCCTCGACGGTTTACAAAAAACACATGACCGTTTCCGGGGCAAGAAGGGCGCGTTTGCCGCGGCAATCGTTGGAATAAGAAATTGTCGTGATGCCGGAATTAAAGTGGGCATTCGCTTTACAGTCAACAAACACAATCTGCCGGATGTGCCGGCGATGTTCGATTTACTCGCGACGGAAAAAATCGAAAGATTGTGTTTCTATCATCTTGTTTACACGGGGCGCGGTTCCAAACTCAGAAAAGAAGATTTGACTCATGAAGAGACCCGCAGGCTTCTTGATTTAATCATGAAGCGGACGAAAGAACTCTTTGATGCAGGCGAACAGAAAGAAATTCTCACCGTGGATAATCATGCCGACGGCCCTTATCTGTATTTAAAGTTGAAAAAAGAAAATTCCGCCCGGGCAAAGGAAGTATTAGAGCTTCTGCAAATGAATGAATGCAACAGCTCCGGCCTCGGTATCGGCTGTGTCAGCTGGGATGGCGAAGTTTATGCCGATCAATTCTGGCGCAACCGGCCTGTCGGCAATATTCGCCAAAGGCCTTTTAGTGAAATCTGGCTCGACGAGAAAAACGAACTTCTTTCAAAATTGAAAAACAAAAAGAAATATGTAAAAGGACGCTGCGCCCAATGCCGCTGGTTGGACATTTGCGCCGGCAATTTCCGGGCGAGAGCCGAAACGGCGGGAGAAATTTGGGGGCCTGATCCCGCCTGCTACCTCACCGATAAAGAGATCAGCGTTAAGGAGGATTGATAATATGCAATTTCCGGAATATCGTGCCCGCAGGTTAAGAAAGAATGAAAACTTCCGGCGTTTGATTCGTGAAACAAAACTGAGTACCGACGATCTGATTTATCCGCTCTTTGTCGTTAGCGGGAAAAATTTCAAAAAGCCTATTCAATCCATGCCGGGCAATTTTCAGATGTCTGTGGATAACATAGTCAAGGAAGTAAAAAAAGCGCGGGAGCTTGACATCCCCGCCGTTCTGCTCTTCGGCATTCCGGAGAAAAAAGATGAAATGGCCACCGGCGCCTTTGCCAAAGATGGTATTGTCCAGCAGGCGATAAAGCGAATTAAAAATGAAGTGCCCGACATTTTAGTTATTACCGATGTCTGTTTGTGCGAATATACCAGCCACGGCCATTGCGGCGTGTTGGAAAAAGAAGAAGTACAAAACGATGCGACACTGGAAGTGCTGGCGGAAACGGCTGTATCGCATGCGCGCGCGGGCGCAGATATGGTTGCCCCCTCGGCAATGATGGATGGGCAAGTCGCGGCTATCCGTGAAGCCCTTGATGAAAATAATTTGGAAGATATACCGGTTATGGCTTACGCGGCAAAGTATTCATCCTCTTTCTATGGGCCTTTCCGCGAAGCGGCCGAAAGTGCCCCTCAATTCGGTGATAGGAAAGCTTATCAGATGGATCCGGCCAACAGCGACGAGGCAATTCGTGAAATCATGCTGGATGTGGAAGAAGGCGCGGATATCATCATGGTGAAACCGGCGCTCGCTTATCTGGATGTAATTTATCGTGCCAAACAGGAGTTCGATTTGCCTCTGGCCGCATATAGCGTCAGCGGCGAATACGCGATGATCAAAGCGGCGGCGCAGATGGGCTGGCTTGATGAAGAAAAGGTGATGATGGAGTCGCTGACAGCAATAAAAAGGGCCGGCGCGGATATTATTATAACCTATTTTGCCCCGCAGGCAGCAGCATTGTTGAACAAATGAGAGTTTTGAAAAATAGTATCATTCGCGCTCAGAATCTTTTTTCGACCATGCAATCTTCTCATTTAGCTGCAAACGCAAAACTCTCCACCACGGCGGTTCAAACATTGCGTTTGCGGTCGCAAAGCTGCGAGAGCATGGTGCCAAAATCTTCGATTCGCTCTACATGAGCCCATTTTTCAGCTATGCAAAAGCATATAAATGATAATTGCAAAACTTTAATGGGAGATGAAGTTGGAACTTTCGTCAAAATTATTATCTAACAATTTAAGCATGATTGCCTGGGAAGTTACGCGCAGTTGTAATTTAAACTGCGTCCACTGCCGGGCTGCCGCCAATTGCGGGCCTTATCCGGGAGAGCTTTCCACCAAGAAGTGTTTTCAGCTTATCGATGAAATTGCCGTCATGTCATCGCCGGTAATTATTCTGACCGGCGGCGAGCCGCTGTTGCGTCCGGATATTTTTGATATCGCCGCTTACGGAACAGGAAAAGGGTTACGTATGGTTATGGCAACAAACGGTACGCTTGTTAATGAGTCCACGGTGAAAAAGATGATTAAAAGCGGCATTAAAAGGGTAAGCGTAAGCCTTGATGGTAAGGATGCGCCAAGCCACGATGCTTTTCGCGGCGAGATAGGCGCTTTTAGCGGAGCTCTGAACGGTATAGAAGCAATGAAAAGAGCCGGCATGGAGTTTCAAATCAATACAACGGTTACAACCGCTAATTTGCGACAGATCAAAGATATTTTGGAATTAGCCAAAAAACTGGGAGCCGCGGCGCATCATATCTTTTTGCTTGTGCCTACCGGACGGGGCAGGGATTTGGCCGAGCAAGCGATAACCGCGGCGGATTATGAAGAAACGCTTATGTGGTTTCATCAGGAAAGCCTGCAGAGTTCTATTCAACTCAAGGCAACCTGCGCGCCCCATTATTTCCGCATTCTTCACCAGCAAAAAGACAAAGGCCAAAAAAAGAAGCCGGTTTCAGGTCAGTTTCATGAAATGACCAGAGGGTGTTTAGGCGGCAGTGCGTTTTGCTTCATATCGCATGTCGGGCAGGTGCAGCCTTGCGGTTATTTGGAACTTAATTGCGGCAATGTTCAAAAGCAAAAATTTTCCCGGATATGGGAAAATTCGGAAGTATTTAGAAATTTACGAGACCTGAGTAAATACGGCGGCAAGTGCGGAAGATGTGAGTTCATCAAAGTATGCGGCGGCTGCCGCGCGCGGGCGTATGAAGCAACGGGCGATTATTTGGCGGCGGAGCCGCTGTGTTTGTATCAGCCCAAAGGCTGTTGAAAAGCACTGATCTGCGTTGTTGCGCTACAACCCCCATCGCTCAACGTATGATAATATACGCCTCGCGATGTGATTTTTGCGCGCCTAGCATCTCAGCGCTTTTGAGCAGCCTGGTAAAAGGTGAAAATGATTATTAATAATATAGATGAAATCGATAAAAAGATATTAAATATTTTACAGAAAGAATTTCCGCTGGAGGAACGTCCGTTTCAGATAGTTGCCGAAAGGTGCGGCATCACCGAAGAAGAAGCGCTGGGCCGTATTCAAAAAATGAAAGACGACGGTGTCATTCGCCGGATTGGAGCGGTATTTGATGGGGCAAAATTAGGCCGTGCCTCTACGCTTTGCGCCGCGCGTGTGCCGGAAGAAAAAATAGGAAATTTTGTCGATACCGTAAACGCGTTTAAAGGAGTGACGCACAATTACCTGAGGGATAATGAATATAATGTTTGGTTTACTGTGAACGCGGCAAGCCCGCAGGAGATAGAATTGTTTCTGGCCGGCTTAAAAGAAAAAACCGGAATCACTGACATTCTGGATATGAGGGCTGTAAGAACTTTTAAGATAAACGCGTCTTTTGAAGTGTAAGGCCAAGTAAGATAAATAATAGTATAGCCTACGGAAACAATATATTGACGATAAATGTAATTCGTGAGAAATATAAAATTATACTTTAACTTTTCGCCAAACTAAAAAAGGAGGAGGGGAAAATGGAAGCAAAAGACATTAATTTTGCAGCAATGCCGCAAACGGCGGTGCGGGTTGTGACAGCGCCGGCAGAATTTTTTAAAAGCATGCCAAAAACCGGCGGATTTGTTGAACCTCTAATCTTTGCAGCAATAATGGCTATTATAGCCGGTATTATCCAAGTCCTTATCAACATTCTTGGCTTAAGTTATGCGCATGTGGGATTTGCGGAAAGTCTGGGAAGGATCATTGTTGTTCCGATTGTCGTTGTTATTTTTAGTTTTATCGGCGCCGCTATTATTTTTGTAATTTGGAAACTGATGGGCTCGCAGAAAAATTATGAAACCTCCTATCGCTGCTGGGCTTACTTGATGGCTTTAGCGCCCATTGTCGCGATAATAAGCATCATCCCTTATGTCGGTGGTATTATTAATATCGCCATTTACGTTTATTTTATAGTCATTGCCAGCACTCAGGTACATAATATTTCCTCACAAAAAGCGTGGCTGGTTTTTGGAATCATCGGTGCTGTTTTGGTGTTGATTGGAATTAGCTTAGAATACAAAGCCCGGAGTATGGCGCCAACTGCTGAACAATATAGGAAGACGGCTGAAGAAATAAATAGGCAATACTTAAAGCAAATTGAAGAAGCCAGAAAGGAAGCCGCACGCAATAGGTAGGCTTAATAATTTAGCCGAATTATTTTTTTATCATTGGCCCACCTATATCGCTGTCTACAGCAGTATGGGTGGGCTTATTCATTAAAGTGATGGTTCATGGCAGAAAAAAATAAAATTCCCCTGGTAGCTCTGGTTGACGGCAGCAATTATCTCTACCGCGCTTTTTACGCTATTCCAATGCTCACTAACTCCAAAGGTTTTCCCACCAACGCCATTTACGGCTTTACCAACATGCTGTTAAAGCTTTTGCGCGATCTTGCGCCAGATTATATTGTTATCTCTTTTGATGTCAAAGGTCCCACCACTCGTCACGAGGAATTTGCCGATTATAAAGCAACCCGTAAACCCATGCCCGACGATCTCAGACCGCAGATACCGTTTATTAAAGATATTGTCCGTGGTTTTTCTATTCCCGTCTTGGAAAAGCAGGGGGTTGAGGCGGACGATATTATCGGTACTTTAGCCCAGCGGGTAAGTAAGCAAGGCTGGCGGACAGTCATTGTATCGGGGGATAAGGATTTGATGCAGTTGGTGGGCGAAAATGTCACCATGATTGATACGATGAAAGATAAAACTTATGATGTCACGGCGGTGAAGGAACGCTTTGGTGTAGGGCCGGATAAAGTAGTGGAAATTCTCGGCCTCATGGGTGATACGTCCGACAACATTCCGGGCGTGCCCGGTATCGGCCCAAAAACGGCGCAAAGGCTGATCGAAGAATACGGTTCGGTCGAAGCTGTTTTGCAAAATGCCGAAAAATTAAAAAACGTCAAACTGCGTGAGAGTTTTCGTAAATATGCCGAACAGGCAAGGCTGAGCCGCCAATTGGCTCTCATTAGAAAAGATATCGAATTTGATTTTGACATTCAGGATGCGGCACGCAAAGAACCGGACAAAGAGCTTCTTGCCCAACTTTTCAGTGAATTTGAATTCTCCTCCCTTTTGCAGGAAATAAAGCGGGAAACGAAAGAGATAGCTAAAGATTGTAAATTAGTTCTGGATAAGGAAGCGTTGGCCGAGCTTGTCGCTTGCCTTACGGATTGCCGTGAAATTTCTTTCGAGATTATTAGGGAGAAGAATCCATCAACGGATTTAATCGGCATTGCTTTGGCCACCGGCAGTGATGCTTTTTATATACCACTGGGGCATACCCACGCCAAAGAGCAATTGAAGAAAAAAGATGTATTGGATGCACTGGCTCCGATTTTCGTGAGCGCAAAAATAAAAAAATACATCCACGATTTAAAGACAGCTCTGGTTTCTCTGGAGAATTTTGCAGTGAATGTGGAATTGGGCAAGGATACCAAGTCGCAGTCAAAAGCATACCGAGGCGGCGAGGAAGAAGCGACGCAGTCGTATAGTACCATACGTCGAGGAGCTGATGACGAAGCCAACAAAGGTAGGCGAATGAATACACCTTGGTATGATATTATGTTAGCTGCCTACTTACTAAATCCCGCGAAAAATTCTTACGAGCTTGCTGAAATAACATGGGAATATCTGCATGAACAGATTCCCGTGCCTAACGATGTAGCCGGAGGCAAAGGAAAGACTTATCCGCTGGCGCTGGTGCCGCCGGAAAAAATGGCGGCCTATGGTGGCCAGCGCGCCGATGCTGTTTTTATCCTGTTTCCGCTTCTTGCCAGTAAATTAAAAGATATTAACGCCGCCGAGCTTTTCCATAAAGTAGAGATGCCGCTTTTGTATGTGCTGGCGGATATGGAGAAAAAAGGCGTGCTGGTGGATACGTCCCTCTTAAAACAAATGTCGACGGAACTGGGGCAATTATTGTCCATCTCCGAAGAGAAAATATTTCGATTGGCCGGTGAAAAATTTAATATTAATTCCCCCAAGCAATTGCAGAGCGTTCTTTTTGAAAAGCTCAAGCTTCCCACGGGAAGGAAAACGAAGGAAGGATTTTCCACGGATGTGGATGTTCTTACGGAGTTGGCGCAAAGCCATGAACTGCCCGCGGAAATTCTCGCTTACCGCAGTTTGAGCAAGCTAAAATCCACATATGTGGACGCACTGCCCGCGCTCATTGATCAGCAGACAGGCCGGATTCACACCTCGTACAACCAGACAGTGACGGCAACAGGAAGGCTCTCTAGTAGCAATCCGAATTTGCAGAACATTCCCATTCGCACTTTGGAGGGAAAAAGAATTCGTCAGGCGTTCATCGCCGCCAAGGATTCTCTACTCATCTCCGCCGATTATTCGCAGATCGAACTGCGCGTGCTCGCGCATCTTTCGGAAGATGAGGCGCTTATTGATGCCTTTTCCTCAGATGAAGATATTCACAGCCGCACAGCATCCGATATTTTCGGCGTATTTCCGCAGATGGTCAATACCGATATGCGCCGTCAGGCCAAGGTCATCAACTTCGGCATTCTTTACGGCATGAGCGCTTTTGGTCTGGCCAAAGAACTGGGCGTCTCCCTGAAAATAGCCCAGGCTTATATTGACGGCTATTTTCAACGCTATAAAAAAGTGCGTACCTATCTGGATGGAATTCTGGAAGATGCACGCCGCGATGGTTTCGTCTGCACACTGCTCAACCGCCGCCGCTATTTGCCGGAATTAAAAAGCCCTATAGCTTCCGTGCGTCAATTCGCCGAACGGATGGCAATCAACACGCCCATTCAGGGTACGGCCGCCGATTTGATTAAGGTCGCTATGGTGAATATTGCTCATCTGCTTTCGGAAAAAAATCTTGCCGCTTGTCTGATCATGCAAGTGCACGATGAACTTGTTCTCGAAGCGCCGGTAGAAGAAAAAGACGAAGTCATGATGCTGGTCAAAAAAGAAATGGAAGAAGTCATTAAGCTCAAAGTGCCGTTAAAAGTGGAGATTGCGTCTGGGGCAAACTGGGACGAGGCACACTGACAGGGCTGTTGACCGGGGGCGTATTCCCGCAGGGAGGCGCAATCATGTTTAAACACCTACCTTGCCGGAAAAAGACGAAGGCTTTACAATACGCCCATACCCTCACGGCTCGTGCGCCTTGCATCTGGACATTTTTGAAAAGCCCTGGATAGAAGGGCTTTCACTGCCGGGCACAAAGATGTAATGGGTAAAAATTACACACGTATAGTTTTATAGGACGAAGTTATCTTGACGGCACGTGGTAACATCAGCCTTTCTTCCTGTAAGTGAGCGTTCAGAATTTTTCACGGATATACTATCTTTCAGATGGTATTCCTTATTGGCTGTAATCAGTAAATTGTCAACCTTGATGAAAATACATGACTTCAAATGGTTAGCAGCCTCTGACGAACTATATTCCGTTTGACTTCTCAATGAGTATCCGGTAACTTTCACACTAGTAAATAAGCCTCGCAACAAATATCACCCATTTTTGTTTCCAGCCTGCATCGTTTATCACGACAGGGGGGGTATAAGATGAACTACCAAACCATGAAAAAACAGGAACTGCTCGAAAAAATATCCGTCTTGAAGAAAAGAATCCAGAAACTGGAACAATTGGAAACAGAGCGCAGGCAGGCGAAAAAGAAATTAATGAACAGCGAAGAAAAATTACGCACGCTGACCGAAGATGCCCTGCGTCAAAGCGAGGAAAAATATCGAAACATTCTAGAGAGCATCCAGGAAGGCTATTTTGAACTTGACCTTGCCGGTAATTATACATTTGCGAATGAAGCAAACTGCAGATATCTGGGATATACCAAAGAAGAATTGGTCGGGATGAACTTCCGGCAGCATACAGATGAAGAAGCCGCTAAAAAATTTCGTCAGCCATTCCAAGAACTTTACCGGACAGGCAAACCGATAAATACGTTAGAAGCTGAAACTATCAGGAAAGATGGGACAAAAGCGATTTACTAAACTTCGGTATCTCTTATCAGGGATAATGAAGGCAAACCGATTGGTTTCCGGGGTGTTTCTAGGGACGTAACCAAGCG
>Ga0187874_10003858_pt1 | contig 10268 bp, 6 predicted proteins | sample June2016WEW_16_1_3_FD_132993 | JGI IMG/M metagenome (GOLD analysis project Ga0187874, IMG submission 132993) | Peatland microbial communities from SPRUCE experiment site at the Marcell Experimental Forest, Minnesota, USA - June2016WEW_16_150 | ecosystem: Environmental > Terrestrial > Soil >... | reverse complement strand
AGAGCGGCTGAAACAGATGGATATCCCATTCCTGGATACCTTGGGAAATGCGTACCTGAACGCTCCCCCTATTTTTATTTACGTGAAAGGTCACACGCCCCAAAGATTCCCCAGGGAAAGGCCCACCCGCGCTTTTGTGCCTGCGGGCCTGAGGGTAGTATTCGCGTTGCTCTGCCGGCAAGAATTGGCTGGCGCTCCCTTTCGAACCATAGCGCAAACTGCCCATGTTGCGCTGGGCACCGTGGCATGGGTTCTAGGCGATCTTGAGGGGCTCGGACATCTCCTGGTCATGGGTAAGCATGGACGAAGGTTGATCCGCAAACAACAGTTGCTTGAACGATGGGTGGCAGCCTTCCCCAACCAGCTACGGCCCAAACTGTTCCTTGGGAAGTATGCTGGACCCGATCCGAAATGGTGGGAGCACACGCGAATAGGCGACTTTCGCGCGTATTGGGGAGCTGAAATAGCCGCAGCACGCCTTACGGGCTACCTGAAGCCGGAGTTGGTGACCGTGTACATCCGGGACCTGCCCGGGAGATTTTTAGCCACCAACCGATTGCGGACAGACCCAAGAGGAAACGTCGAAATACTAAAGACCTTCTGGGATACGAAGTGCGATTGGACCGACACCGAGATCGTACACCCCTTGCTTGTATACGCAGACCTGCTGGCAACGGGGGACGCTCGGAACCTTGAGACTGCAAGGCGAATATACGATGAGCAACTTGCTGGACTTGTCCGGGAAGATTGATCCGCTGTCACTCGCTCTCTTTGAATCGCTCAGCGAGGCGGCAGGCTCCCTGGGGGTCCCGTTCTTCGTGGTGGGCGCAACCGCAAGAGACTTGATTTTTGGGTTAGGCCACGGGCTACCAAGCAAGCGGGCCACGCTAGACAAAGATTTCGGCGTTCGTGTCGCCAGTTGGGGTGAGTTTGAGAAATTGAAGGAATCACTTTTGACAAGTGGACACTTCACTCAAACCAAGGAGGTCCGGCGGCTGGTGTACCGAGGCAAATTACTCATCGATATCTTACCATTCGGAGGAATCGCCGACGCCAAGGGGGAGATTCGTTGGCCACCGGATGAGAATGTCGCGATGAGTGTGGCCGGATTTGAAGACGCCTACCGGGCCGCGGTTAGGGTGAGGGTGAGAGCCAGTCCGCCCCTCGACATCTTAGTGGCGTCTACCCCCGGTTTGACGATCATGAAGCTTGTCTCATGGGCCGATCGCCCAGAGGTCAGATCTAGAGACGCGATAGACTTGGCGCAAATCTTAGAATGGTATCTAGACGCTGATAACTATGGCCGACTCCTCGAAGCGCACATGGATTTGGTGGACATTGAGGGGTTCGATTACGTACGTGCCGGCGCCAGATTGCTTGGGCGTGATATCGCGGGCATCGGAAATCCAGAAACAATCGAAAGGATCAGAGAAATACTTGCAAAGGAAACAGCCGATCAGGGCCAGCATCGCCTCATTCAAGACATGATGGCAGGCCTGGGTGTGTCCGATCAGGAAAGCGAAAATCGCTTCGATGAGCTGTTAACCCTTTTGCGGCAGCTCGCGAAGGGCATCGAAGACTGATGGCTGGCGAAGCGCGGACCTATTCTGAAGGTCAGCGGCTTTTTGTTGTCTATTGGGGACGAACTCATCAAGGGGAATAGACCGTTTTGCTGAGCGCATGGCTTGATCCTTTGCTAATGGCGGCACAGTTGCGAACCCACCACAGGACTCAGCCTCGGAAGTCGGCTTTGCGTCCGGTGGGGTCATAACCCCTTCTGGCTCGCCACGCACCATTCCATCCTGTGTCGCTGGCTGGCGCCCCGATAGATCGGGGCGCTTCAGCGTGCTGTATTAGCGCTGGTCATGCCCACCCACAAACGCCATTTTGCGCGCGGACTGCAACTCCTGGGCAGCAGCACCTAGTGTCCAGAATCAGAAGTTCGTTGAATAAGTCAGCCCCGACTTGTCGGGGCGGAAGAATGTAGCCCACGGCGCAAGCCGTGGGTCGGCGAGCCCTCCCCTGGACGCCGCGCATGCTTGCTGCGCCTTATTCTGGCAGAGTGCGCCGTCACTGGGGAGAGATCAGGTTGCAGCTTTCCGATTACCAGGCCGTCGTCACGTCCAGTTTCAGGGAAGGGCGTTTATCATTCCCAATCCGGCGATGTCCCCACTCAGCATAGTTTCTGAGTGGGGCGCGATCCAGGCGTGATCGGTCGAGGAGACAGGGGACCACATCTACGGTTACCCGACTATACGTCCAAGTGATTGCAGGCTTCGGATGATAGTTTCCGAGTGGGCGACAATACGCCCAGAACCGCGCTTCCCAAAACGGCGCGATCCGACGATGCACAATTTGTTCACTCATAAGGGTCGCGGGCGTATAATAGTACCTATCTTTGTGATCAAAGCAGAGATCCAGGGTTAGACGTCGACAGGGACCGAGGAGGTTCACCGGCAAACCCGGGCTTTCCGAAAGCGAACCTTCCGCATCTCAAAGGAGGATCCATGAAGCAGAGAATTATCTGGGTATTTCTGCTGAGCCTCGCGCTGGCGAGTGCGTCGCCAGCGCAGACGAAGACTTCCGGCACGATATCCTGCACAAAGCCTGATCCGGCGTACTCCATTGACGCCGGCGACCGCGCGGGCCACGCGCTTGGACTGATGAAGTCCGCCTGCACGTGGACGAACCCGATGCAGATTGAGGACGTGGCCACAAAGGATGGTTACGATGTGGTCACCAGCGACGGCAGCGGCACCAAGGTCCATGCAAACGGATACCACGTCAGCAACATGGCCAACGGTGACAAGATCTTTGTACGCTTTTCCGGCACGGATACGGTAACGAAGGACGGCAAGCCCGACACGTCTGTAGGCACCTGGAGCTACACCGGAGGCACTGGGAAATTTAAGGGCATTACAGGCAAGGGTACATACAAAGGCAAGGCCGATGCCAGCGGGAACATGGTGAATGAGATCGAGGGCGAGTACACCCTTCCTGCCAAGAAGTAGTTCACTCACTTTTTGAGAAGTGTCAGCCGATGCGGCAAGCAAGCGCCGCTGGCTGGCGCCCCGATAGATCGGGGCGCGTCAGCGTGCTGTATTAGCCCGCATTTCCCACCACGGGTCTGGAAGGGCGGGGCTTCACAGGCTGCGGAAAAACCCTTCCAAGCTGTCATTCCGATCCCTTCACTGTCATTCCGAGCCCTTCACCGTCATTCTGAGCCCTTCAGTGTCATTCTGAGCGAAGCGAAGAATCTCGCCCTGCCCGCTGAGGGTAAACTTCGCGAGGAATCTCGCTCTGAGTGTTTTCAAGACAATGCGAGATTCCTCGTCGTCCCGATCAGATCGGGACTCCTCGGAATGACACGCCAAACGAGTTTTTCCGCAGCCTGTTCAGCCCCGCCGCTACAAGGCCCTCCTGATTATTCCTGTCTCCCGTGCCCGCGCAGTCCGTCAATTGACGGGCTGCGCTCCCCTGCTCAGATTGAGACAAGATTCGCTGACAGGTTCACATAGCCCACCATGCTTTGCGCCTTCGGCGCGCAGACCTGAAGGTCTGCGCCAGCCGCGAGCTACGCAGCGATCACGTTTGGCATGGCTCCCCTCAACCACCAACGAAAAAGGCCAAAGCGTCGAACGAGGTCTTCAAGTACTGGACGCCGCGCACGCTTGCTGCGCCTTATTCTGGCAGAGTGCGCCCGCACTGGGGAGAAATCAGGTTGCAGCTTTCCGATTCCTAGGCCGTCGTCACGTCCGGTTTCGGGGAAGGGCGTTTTTCGTTCCCAATCCGGCGAAGTCCCCGCTCAGCATAGTTTCCGTGTGCGTGATCCAGGCTCAACGGCATTGTGGTTACGTTATGGGGTGTCAATACTTCGGGCAACTAAACTCCTTTACATAGTTGCGTTAGACTGAAGCGCTGGCCCCATAGCTCAGTTGGTTAGAGCAGCGGACTCATAATGCGTCTTTGGCTTTCTGCACCCCAACGAACCGATCTCCACCAACCACAAATCACCCAGTGTTTATGCGCCTTTCAGCGCGTCATACTTCGCACCCCTGCGCCATAGCTCGCACCGTCGTACAAAATCAACTGACACCAAAGGGGGAATCGGCCGGACCACAAGTCTCGATCTTGGTCAACTCTTTGCTTGAGGGGTGCTTCGACAACAAGTTCGAAATCCGATTTAGCAGACATTTCTGCTGGTCCCAATCATCGGAGATGAACTCATCGCAGTAGGGCAGATAAACCGACATGAACAGATCATTCCGTCCTGCAGCCCGCCCCTTTTCGTCAGATTCCCGAATGCACCGGTCATATTGGACAACACAGATTGCCAGCAGAAGCGCGTGAAACGGCGGGCACGCATTAACAGATCTGCGAATCGCTTCCTCATCTGGGGTCTTCGTGGCCCGCGTGCCGGTGCACGGCAAAAGGGAGAGCGCCCCGCCGGAGCCGGGCGTTCATGAATCCAGGAATGGTGCAAGCTGATTAGAAGTCCAGCCTGGCGGCAAATTGGAAGACTCGCGCGCCCGTTTGCGAGTTGTTCGGCGCAATGGTCGATGTCGACATACCAAACACGGAGCCAGCGGCGATGTCGCCAACGGGCGGAGCAAAGTTCGGGTGATTGAGGAAGTTGAAGGCTGAGGCGATCACCTTGAGGTTGAGCCTCTCGGTGACCCGGAACTTCTTCGAGAGGGAGAGGTCGCTGTTGACATACTTCGGACCGGTCATGACGTTTCGCGCCAACAAGCCATCGGCCCAACCGGTGACCGGATTAGGCGGAGTCGGCACGAACATCGCGGTGTTCCTGATATAGCCATCGGCCGGACTCCTGGTATGGGTCACCGTGCTCATGGGGCTTCCCGAACCGATGTAATCACCCCGGTCGTTATTATAGCCATCGGCGTTGGAGTCGACCGCACTATCTAAGATCGTGAACGGGGACCCGCTCTGGAGCACGAAAGTGCCGTCCAGCGACCACCCTCCCAGCCAACGGCTCTTGTTGAATGCAGGTAGATCCCATACCCCGTAGGCCACCCAGCGATGCCGCAGATCGAAGTCGGCAGCACCATATTGGAGGGAGCGGTTGTAATCGTCTTCGGGCTGCTCGCCACTTTTGTTGAAAAAATAGTCAGAGGTGTAGTCCAAGGCGTGCGACCAAGTGTAGTTGGTTTCAAACTGGAATCCGTGGGTGAAGCGCTTAGAAATCTTCACCTGCGCAGAGTGGTAGTTTGAGTTATACCAGTTTGCGCGGTCCGCACCGACAGTGATGTTCGGATTGATTCGGGAACTGCTATATCCATCCCCCACGACTCGGCCAGGGAATGTATTCAAATCCACCGCCCCCACTAGCCTGTGCCCAAAGGTGCCGACGTAGGCCGCGTCCAACAACCAATTATTGGCAAGCTCATGCTGGATGTCGAAATTAACCTGCTCGCTGTAAGCTGCCGCCAAGTCTGCGGGCACTTGGTACGCGACGGGCTTGGCGCCGGGCCCTGCAAAGCCGGCAATGTTCGCGGGGACGCTGTAGAAGCCCGGAGTGGAAATGGGGCCTTGTGTAGTCCCGTCCATTAACAGTCCTTTCATCGATTCAGCATAGAAGGGCGGGTCCAAAGAAAGAAGGCCGTTAATGCTGCCGTACTCCCGGTCGTAGAATATGCCGCCGCCCGTACGAAGGATGGTCTTGTGATTTCCAAAAACGTCCCAGGCGATTCCGAACCGCGGGGCAAAGTTATTGGTGTCCTTATTCCAGAGGTTGTGATTTCTCTGCTGGAATGTGCCGCCGAAAACTTCCGCCGTATAAGCGTTCACCGGGTAGTAGGGATTGTTGCTCACTTTTGGAGCAGGTGCTCCGGAGTACCCCGGATAGCAGACTGGCGAGCCTGTCGCATTGTCAGTGATGCACTGGTTGAGATTGGAAGAGCCATCATAGAAGTTGGAATCCAGGCCGGGCACGTAGTTGTGCGGCACCCCGAAGTAGTCGTAACGGAGACCTAAGGTCAGGGTCACGGAGCGGCTCGCCTTCCATTCGTCCTCCACGTACCAGCCAAGCTCATTGGCTCGGAAACCACGATAGTAGTTAGGCAAAGCGGGGGTGGGGGAGGAAGGATTGACAATGTGCATAGATTGATAGAACCCCCCGAGCCCAGCGAGGTCTCCTATCGCTCCGTCGGTCAGCAGGTCTTCCGTGTCCCAGAACATGAAGAACCCGTTCGAACTCGTCGCGGAGCCATCTCTGGTGCGGCGGTACTCACCGCCGACCTTGAAGGTGTGCCTACCCCGAGTGATGGAGAGGCGATCCTGATACTGGAAGGTATTTCCCGTGAAATGGTGGGGGACGTTGTTGGAGTCACCAAATCCCACCCAAATCGCATCGGCGGTGCCGATGCTAGGAATGTTGGGGTGGTCGGCCGGGGATGGGGAAGCGATCCGCAGGTAGGTCATCTTAGCTTCGTCTACCACCGTAGGTGAGAAGGTGTGCGTCCAGCCCACGGCGGCGTTCTGCGCTCTCGCCGGATTGGAATAATCGAACGCCGGATTGTAGAAGTCACCACCAAAACCGGAGTTGGTGTGAAACTTGTCATACAAGTAATGCGCCGTCAGGCTGTCCTTGCTGCTAATCTGGTAATCGTAACGGAAGTCCAGGCGGTCTTCACTAAATGTCGTGGGTAAGGGGGTGGTCAAAAGACCAAACGCCGTGACAGGGTACTGGAGCGGACTGCCATCGGGGTTAGTGAGTATCATACTGCTGTTCGTGTTGGTAAGGTCAAGAGTCGGCGCTGGGAATGGGTACTTACTGTAAAGCTGCCGGAAGATAGGGCCCAGTGTGCAGCCGGGGCTGGACGACGTGGGGCAGGGGACATTGACAATGCCGTTGGTCGTGAGAAAGTTAGCCAAGCCCCCGGTATCGACGAAATTAACTAAGTCCGGTGTGACTCCGAAGAGTGTAAGCGGAGAACGCTGGCGATAGCGCTGAAACTCCGCCGCGCCGAAGATAAACATCTTGTCTTTCTTGATTGGCCCACCCAGGGAGCCCCCGAATTGGTTGCGGATCAATACGTCGTGCTCACCAGCCCTGGCTGAGAAGAAGTCGTCCGCGGTGGTTGTTGAGTTGCGGTTGTATTCGAAGGCCGAGCCGTGCCAGTGGTTGGTCCCGGATTTAAGAACCAGGTCGGTCACAAATCCGCCCTGGCGGCCATATTCCGCCGAGAAGTTATTAGTCACAACGCTGAATTCCTGCACCGCCTCGGGCGAAATGGAAACGAGGCCTCCCGGAACCGACCCCACCGTATTCTTGACCGCGCCGCCTGATTCGTTGTCGTTATTATCCGCGCCATCGACCATGAAATTGCCCATGCCGCCACGCATGCCGTTAACGGCGGCTCCGCGGGTCGAGCCATTAAAATCATTGGGGACCGAACCGGCCACCAGGTTGACGAACACGGTCGTGTCGCGCACTTCCAAAGGAAGGTTCTGGATGGTGGTGCGGTTGATCAGGTCGGAGATTTCAGCATTGGCGGTATTCACCATCTGCACGCCCTCCGCCTGAACCGTTATGACCGTACCGGTCTTGCCCAATTCCAATCTGACATTAGTGCTCACAGTTTGGGCGGCCGTTACGACCAAGCCGTCCAATTCGTAATTAGCAAAGCCCTTGGCCGAAACTCGAAGCTTGTAGGTGCCTACCTCGGTAAAGTCGAAACGGTAAATCCCGGTAGCGTTAGTCTGGGCAGTTCGCTCGACGCCCGTGCTGGTGTTGAACAGCATTACCGCCGCACCTGGAACGACGGCCGCGCTAGGGTCAGTCACCGTACCGGTGATTACGCCCGTGCCAAGCTGGCCATAGGCAAGCCCCGCGAGAAACAAACCCAGAAGCCCCGTGAAAAGAAACCGCACGATCGCTGAGTTGATGGGTTTCATACTGCCTCCTCGTCGTTCTGTGAAGCGCATTCCAGGCAGCATCGAGAGCCAGGTCAATGTTTCAGGTTCGCGAGCTCAAACCTCATTGGCTACGGCGAATGGCTGCCCCTAGTGCCTGAATCGGGACCGGGTTGGTTTACTGGTCCAAGGTAGCGATCCAGCCAGTCCAGCGTCTCCTTGATAATGTCGTCGCGCGCGGGGATATGACCGGTTTCAAACACCGCGTGGCGCTTGTCTTTGGCGGGCGTACCCAGCGAGCGAAACAGGGCTAGTTGATCAGGGTTGTAGAATTGGAGGAAGTCGTATCGGCCATTGATCATTAAGACCGGGAGCGTGACCCGAGGGACGAAATTGATAATGTTGACCTCCGGAGGTAATCCCCCACCACCAGCCAGACCGCCGCCGATGAGCACGGCCACTTTGATACGCTTTTCGAGGGCGAGATATATGGGCCCCCAGTATGCCCCCCAGCTCAGGCCCAAGAAGCCGAGCCGATTGTGATCGATGTCAGGGCGGGTTTCCAAATAGTCTACGGACCTGAAGAAATCCTTGGCCCGCCTGAGCGCCCGATCGTGTGCGGCGTTGGGGCCTCCCCAATGTTGCACTCGTCGTTCGTATGTACCCAGGTACACAGGGTAAACTACCACTCGGCCACTCTTGACAATGAGGTCAAGAACGACCAGAGAGGCTTGGTCAAATGACGAGATTTGGGCGGCATCAGCCCCGGGAAAGTAAATAACGGCTTGGTAGGGCGGCCTAGCATTGTTGGGAACGAAGATGTAGGTAAGGACTCGTTCGTTCCCGTAGGCGGCATTGAATGTGACTCGCTCCCGCTTCCAGTATGCCGAGCTCTCGTCCACCGCTTCAACCCGGGGCGCGAGGTCTGTAGGGTCGTAGGCGTAGAAGCGCTTGTAGATTTCGAACACCTGGTCGGAAACCGGCTTCTCTTTGTTATAGTCGGGCTCGGGCTCTTCGTTCGCAGGAGCCAGCGCGGCGGCGATCGGGCCCGCTCCCAGATTCTTCATGCAGCGAAACCCGTAATCCGGCTCCCGGCGGAAGGGCGACTGCGCGTCAGGCAACCCGAACAGGTACGCGGGCTCGTCATATCCACCTCCGAGGATGTAGCGGCGATCACCTAACTGGTTCCAGCACCATTCCTTGACGTTGCCCGCCATGTCATAGGTTCCATAAAGGCCGATCCCCCCCAAGCTTCCCACTTTGACCGGGCCGCTCCCGCCAAAGTTGCTGCACTTGAGGATATCGGCGTATTCGCCGACGCCCGCCGCTTTATACCAATGGTAGACGGTAGGCAGGCTTTTGGCGGCCCACTGCGCATAAGCCGCCGCCTCATACCAGCTCACGCCGCTCACTGGCAAATCGTCTTGTCCGGGGGGATAATCACTCAGCTCCCAAGCGGCTGGCCCTGGCCGGCCGGTCTTATCGTGGAACTCGGCCATGGCTTCTTGCCAGGAGAGGGTCCGTCGGTCTTTGACGAATGGCTGAGTCCAGTACTGGGGGTTGCGGTAGCCGCCCGCGTCAACGAACTTCTTGAACTCCCGATTTGTGACCTCGTACTTGTCCAACAAATAGTCCGGTAACTGGACGGGAGCGGTATTTCCCCAGCGAAACTCTCCACCCGGAACCCGAACCATTCCTGGTGGAAGGCCCCCCTCCCGATCCATAACGAAACTGTGGACGTCGTCCTCAGACCCCGCGCTCTGCACGGTGGCGTATCCCCTCTTTGTGATCCTCCATCGAAGATATCCGTACGGGATGCGAAGGTTCTCGATCGGGGACTGGCCCAGCAACTCCCACGCATCATTCACGGCCGCGTAGTCCTTACAATACACACCAGCCCCCGCTGGAGTGGTACGGACAGTGGTCGCGTACGTGTAGTCGCGTTCCAATGTTTTCCAGAATGGGTCGTGCGGAACGTACGGCCGAGCTTGTCGCGCCAGGCGGAAGGCAGCCAAAGGCTGCTGCTTGTCAATAAGCCGAGAAATCTCAGGGATGGCCTGCTCTCTTGCCCAGCGGACCCTCGCGTTCTGGTGAAAGAACCAAATCGCTCCAACCGCCACGAGCAGAAGAAACAGCCCCACCGGCACGGCGATCTGCGGTTTTCGAATCACGTGGCCGACGGAGACTGCCCCAGCCGGACGTGAGCTCAGGCGTCGCGCCAGTTGCCGGAGGTCCGCAAGAAGTTGGCCCGCCGACTGGTAGCGCCGGTCGCGATCCTTCTCCAGCGCCTTGTTGATGATGCGCTCGATGTCACCGGGCAAGTCGGGATTCAGGCGCACGGGAGAGGCTGGCGCCCGGTTCAAAACCGCATCATGGATGACAGCGGTGGT
>Ga0187874_10003854_pt1 | contig 10277 bp, 9 predicted proteins | sample June2016WEW_16_1_3_FD_132993 | JGI IMG/M metagenome (GOLD analysis project Ga0187874, IMG submission 132993) | Peatland microbial communities from SPRUCE experiment site at the Marcell Experimental Forest, Minnesota, USA - June2016WEW_16_150 | ecosystem: Environmental > Terrestrial > Soil >... | reverse complement strand
TGAGGCCGGTCTGGCCGCCCATACCGGAAAGAATTCCATCCGGGTGCTCCTTCTCGATGATCTTTGCAATGATATTGGCCCGTAACGGTTCGATATAGATCGCTTCTGCCATTTCCGGGTCGGTCATGATCGTCGCCGGGTTGGAGTTGACAAGGACAATCTCGATACCCTCTTCCCGGAGGGAACGGCAGGCCTGGGAACCGGAGAAATCGAATTCTGCCGCCTGGCCGATCTGGATCGGTCCCGATCCGATAATCAGCACCTTTTTAATATCTGTCCGCCGGGGCAATTACGCCAGCCTCCGGAAGAGCGCGTCAAAGAAATGTGCCTCGGTATCCCGGGGTCCCCCGTGGGCTTCAGGATGGAACTGCACGGTGGTCAGACGCAGATCCTCGTTCTCGAACCCCTCCACCGTGCCGTCGTTGACATTTGTATAGGAAACATGGCATCCTTCCGGCAGGGACCCGGCATCCACCGCAAACCCGTGATTCTGGGTGGTGATGAAAATCCGGCCGTCTTTGTACCGCACCGGCTGGTTTGCCCCCCGGTGGCCGAACTTGAGTTTGTAGGTGTCCCCGCCGATCGCTAGTGCGGCGACCTGATTGCCCATACAGATCCCGAAAATGGGTAAATCTCCGAGAAGGTCCCGCATGCAGTGGATTGCGTCCGGGGCCTGCTTGGGGTCGCCCGGGCCGTTACTCACGAAGAGGGCATCGGGCCTGCAGGCCATAATCTCGTCTGATGTGACATTGTACGGAAAAACATACAGATCCCCATTCCGTTTTGAAAGGCTCGTCAGCATGTTCTTTTTGATCCCGAGATCGATCACGGCAATCCGTTTCCCGGTACCGGGGATATGATAGGGTTCCTTGCAGGAAACCTCGGGGATGGGGACGATATCGCAGATGGTCGGCGTCTTTTGTGCACGTGCAACTGCATATGCACCGTCATCACTTCCCACCACAAGGGCAGCCCGCATCGTGCCGTGCACCCGGGCCTTGATGGTCAGCGCACGGGTATCGACACCGGTCATCCCGAGGAGGTTATGTTCTTCAAAAAAAGTTCTGATGGAAGGTTGATGTTCCGGTTTCTCGCAGATCTCTTTTGCAATACACCCCAGCGCACATACGTGCGGGTTCTGGAAATTTACGGGATCGACGCCGTAGTTGCCGATCTGGGGAAAGGTGAACATCAGGATCTGACCGAAATAACTCGGATCGGTAAGAGATTCCATGTACCCGGTCATCTGGGTGTTGAAGACCAGTTCACCTGCACATTCACCTTTCACCCCGAATCCTTCACCGACAACAAAGTCCCCGTCTTCAAATCCCAGAACCGCCTTCATGATGTCCATACTTTATGTGCCGAATTAGTTATTAACGCTGATGCAAAGGACAGAAAGAACTCTCTGGGGAACCCTCACCGGCCTCTCTTGGGCACTAAGGATTCTGCCGCCATGAACCAACGAACAAACCCGACAAACAACCCTGAACCTTATTTGAGATTCAGCTGCAGATCAGGGTACGACACAATCTCAAACCCTCACTTCTGAACTACGCTGGCCCGTATCCCCATTGTTATATAGTACAGGCTTCAATTTTCTTTCATAAAAAGGTGTTTTACAACGCCAACGCACGTGAACGGAAAAAACAAGGGTGCCGTCATGCTGTACGCGCTCTCGACCTGCCAGTGGTGCCACAAGACAAAGGTACTGCTGGAGGAACTCGGCATTGCATTCGATTACGAGTACGTCGATCTGCTTGAGGGGAAAGAACAGGATTCGGCAATGGATTCAGTAGAGCGGTGGAATCCCAGCGGATCGTTTCCCACGCTTGTGATCGATAACAAACGTGCAATCGTGGGATTCCGCGAGCAGGAGATCCGGGAGGCGTTAGCGGCATGAATGTCCCCGAAATTACGGAGATGGCCATCGATGCCGGATACCGGACGCTCAAGGCCGATGCTGAAAAAAACGGGTACCGGCTGAACCCGGATGAAGAGTTTGTAAAAAATCTTATCCGTGGCCTGTTAAAAAACGAGCAGCGGTACGGGTACCGTGCCTGCCCCTGCCGCCTCGCTTCCGGTAAAAAAGAAGAGGATCTCGATATCATCTGCCCCTGTGATTACCGGGATGCAGATATTGAGGAGCACGGCACCTGTTACTGCGCCCTGTACGTGAACGAGGCGATCGCTTCGGGAAAACAGAAAGTCGCACCCATACCCGAACGCCGCCCGCCCCGCTCTGAACGGGGAAAGTACCCTGCGGTTAAGATCGTTTCGACAACAGCCATGCCCGTTTTTCCGCTTCCGGTCTGGCGCTGCCGGGTTTGCGGGTATCTCTGCGCACGCGAGCAGCCGCCGGGAGTCTGTCCGATCTGCAAGGCTTCAAAAGAGCGGTTCGAGCGGTTTGTCTGAATTTTTTTCTGAAGAGACCTGCCCGAGAATATGGGGGCTCTCTTTTTTTGGGACAGATACGGGAGCGGGGGATTCTTCGGGTTGATGTCGTGTGAGATTGTTCAATCAAGAGAGGATAGTCGAGTCAGGTCAAAGGCGTCAGGTTGAGGGCCTGGTTTCATAGGTGTTCTTGGGTTCGAATCTCAACCCTCGCATTCTAAAAGTGGGTTATAGGTATCTCGCATTTTGCAACCCATCGTTTCTGATATCACTGTTCTGGTTCATGGGTTCGCGCAAATGAAATTTCAACTGTCAATAAGGGAGATTTCACCATTTAGGTTTATCCTCAAGCGTTGAATGGATTACCATGTTCTCCAAGCCCTTATTCGTACATAATGAAGTCAATTGTTCTTCAAAATCTTTTGATGCACTAGGAGATAATACAATTTTTTCAAGTAAATTTTGGAGAGATATTGGAATAAAAATACCATTGACAATTTTTTCGCGACTGGGTAAAAATCTGGTTGTTATTGCTCTTAATTCGCTTTCATGGATGTACTCCACCTTTTTGTGTAAAAATGGATAAAAGAGATTTGATTCTTCATTAAATGACTCCGAGTTGTAATCCAAATAATCAACTTTTCCAATGAAGATTTCCTCTTCCTCACTAGCATCAAAACACGATTTTAATCCTTGTAGAGTTGTCTGAATAGCCGCACCTTCAGATCCCTGCAAATAATTTTTCCATAAAACTTCACTTTCATATTCGTTTATCGTAAAACTACAGATATAGACTAAATCTTTCATTTCCTTTGGGATATAATTTTGACTTTGACCAAAACGTGTTCGACCAAAGGCAGCTCGACCGAAAGCAGCGCCCTCACTTTTTGGATATTTGTGTGGATACCTTCCCTCAAAAGCATCTTTTAAAACACTAGCTTTAGCAAAAAAAAGGGATTTTTTTTGTAATAGTGAACAAATTTTTTCTTTGTTTAAATATCTCCAAATTTTTGTATCATTAGAAATCTGTTGAAACAATGGATGATCTTTATACATAATTTAAAATTTCCTTTCCCTTTCATTTCTCATTTTGCGAACCCGATATTCGTGTTGCATCTTTCAAGATGGAGTTGCTGCCCTAATTTCCCGGAGCATTTATTGATTTAATTATCTGATCGATTGCTCCCACATATTGCCTCGCATCATTAACGGGAATGGCTCGTTGTTGATTATGAACTATATTGTTCCTAATCTCAATTGCCTGCAAACATTTTGAACAATTATCCGAATCTAGATTTAATTTTTTAGATAAATGCACGAAAATTATGGTTGCTGTTAACCGTAAACCCATTTCTTTTACAGCATTATCGAGTAAACCTTCAGGAATTGGAGGTTCAACCATTTCTGCCAATAAAGATGGAATATATTGTTTAATAGCAGATTCAAGTGCACATACTGATTCTACGATAGCCACACGTCCATCATTGTTATCCAAATGAGCTTTTGCATTGGCCATCATTGTACCGAACATATTAACTTTTGTTGGTTTTTGGAGTCGTGTTCCCAATTCTTGCCAGTCTCTTTTGGAAAGGCCGAAAAGGCGCACGGGACACTTAAGAACTATTGTTTTTGGATATATTCGTTTCCATTCTCCATCACTATCCCGCCAAAATGTATCATTAAATGAATTTTCATCGAAAGGAAAATTTTCAGAAAGCCACCATTGTCCAAAATAATTTCGAATGTTATCGATTAGATTAAATGAAATTTGTTCAAGAATCTCTTGAATATCCTGTCTGAATGTTTTTAACAAATCATTCTCTATTAATGGAGCCCTTAAAAATTCAGGTTTTCTTAACAATTCAGAGATTTCTTTAGGCCAACAACCCTCAATTTCAATGATTAAACCATCTGAAGAAAAAGTGGTATTAGTTAGATCTTTTGATTCTTTATCGCAACCACAAATTGCTATGAGGGCATGAGTCATTCCAATTTTAGCGACAACTTTATCTTTAATTGGTAATTTAATCCACTCAGTTGAATCTGTTGGGGCGTAACCATGCCAAGAAACACGAAGTGGCACTTCACATTTTATTTTGTATAAAATTTCCATGGTTTGTAGTTTTATCGTTCTCTTTTTAATTATTCCCTTTTAATTATCTGTCATGTTCCTTCATGTGTTTAATTCTCCATCACGTTCCCCGGTTAATCCCCAGCCGTTCCGCATCACATTGCCGCATCTCAACAATCCTCCGTCGTTCTTTCTCATTATCTCTGAATACCTGAACGTTTCCACCATCTAGCGGCTCATCCTCGATATTAATGGCCTCTTTTCCGATATGGACAACTTCAGAAACGTGAATGCGTTTTCGCTCTAAAAATCCCTCATTGCTATCATACTTGTATTCGGGGTGATCAACGTATTGCTGGATCGTCCGGCTCAATGGCTTAATGTAGTGAGCTCTTGTGTGAGTTCTCCCCGCCTCAGGGCCCCTCTCGGGGCACGGCGGGGCAAGTGCCGGTTCGGGCTCTTTCTCACGTGATCCGCCGCGGGGGCGTCCCTTCGGGAGCGGCGGGAGTCATCGCACCTGTCCATCGCTCCGGGGATCTCTCTTTTCTCTCGCATAGAAATCTCGCAGGTTCTGTCAGGTGTTTAGGCAGGCAGTGACTTTTCTTTGAAGTATCAGATTCCGGGAACTGCGGATACCCTGACAGAACCTTCTTCTCACCCCATGCACCACATAGGAACAATCAACCGCCCGGCGAAGGTGACAGGCTACGCCAAACACTCTTGAAATCATGATCGAAAAGCTCTCCGATGATAATGAAGGGACGCGGTGGAATGCGGCGGAAGCGCTGGGACGGCTGGGAGATCCCCGGGCCGTGGAACCGTTGATTGACACCCTGTGGGATGACGATGCACGCGTGCGGACAAAAGCTGCCTGGGCACTGGGCATGCTCGGGGATCCACGGGCACTGGTTCCCCTGCAGAAACTCTACCGGATCGAGCGGGAGGATGCGAGGGAGACTATCCAGGAAGCGATGGAGATGATCAAACAGGTGATGGCCGGCAATCTCAAATGAACATGTGCGCATCGGGCCTCTTGGGCGGCGGCACTGCTCGCTGATGGGGGTATGGGGCGAAGCCCCCATCTTCTGGATCCGTTTCCAGAACTGGTAGATCCGTACAGCCACCCACTTTTTTCTTTGAAAACTTCCGGTCGCAAGCGGACAATTCTCAGAAGAGATCGATCGAGCTGCTGAGCATTTTGAAAAAAGATCGGATCACGAGCCGGCAATTTTCAAAAAAGTTCGAGCAAGTTGCTGAGGATTTTAAAAAATGTTTGACCCGCGACCCGGCAATTGCAAAAAAAATCGATCGGGTTGCTGAGAATTTTCAGAAAAGATCGGCACCGCCCGCCCCTCCCACGGGCCCGATCCACGGATAATCATTATATCCTCCGACGGAGGCATTCCGGACCGTGCGCCCGTGCAGCAAAAAAGTCCGGTCAGGGTGCTGAGGATTACAAAAAAAGAACGGGTCACGAGCTGAGGATTCTCAAAAAAGATCGGATCGGTTACTGAGATTTTCAAAAAAGTTCGGGTCAAGAGCCGGCAATTCCGGAAAAAAGCCAGCTCAGTTGCTGAGATTTTCAAAAAAAAGTTCGTGAGAGTTATGGATCTTTCCGGAAAAAGGCCGGCAAGGTTATCCAATTTTCCGGAAAAGCCGGAAAATCCTTGTGAACATTTTGAGCGGGCAAAGGGGGGAGAATGATGCCCACCCCATCCTGTTTGCGTTCAGGGAGGGGTACTGCTCTGCCCTATTCCGGGCTCAATCTGGCCTCAGATTGCCCTTTTTCAGATTAAAAGAACCCCGTATCGGGCTCCGTTTCAAAATAAGCTCAAATCAGCCGTATTTTTGTAATCGGACAAAATAAAAGGTTCACGTATCGCGATTTTAAAGGCCGATCTCAGGCCCGTATGAGTTTTCGGTTGATCCTGAAAACAGTGGCCCGAAATGGGCCGATATGACCCGATTATGGGCATTATATGGGGTTCAATTTGGGCTTATTTTGACAAATAGACCAATATAAAAGCACGAATTTTGGGGCGAGTCGATCGGGCAGTTTTACGGGCCCGGATGTGCCGGTAAACGGGCATTCTGGCAGGATTTCCTACGACGGTGAAAACACAGGTAAGGGTGCGGCCCTCCGCAGTTGAAACTCCACGCGAAGAACAGATCAGGAAACTGAAATAATGATGGCACCCCCCCTTCAATTTGAGTTACGGGGGTCCGGCTTTCTTTTTTTCGGAGCGTGAAGCGGGGGACAGGGGGGGCGATCTTTTTTGAAAAATTGCCGGGACGTTCTTTTTCTGAAAAATGACCGGCTCGACAGCTGAACTTTTCAAAAAAAGTCTGTTGAGGTTGCCGGACTTTTCAAAAAAAATATTCGGCCCGATCGCTTGAGTTCCCTGAAAAAAGATCGGATTGCAATATGAGGATTCCGGTAAAAAGACAGGGCCAGTTCCGTGTGGGGGGTGGACAAACCCGCCATTGCACCCCTCCCAATACTAAAAATACCGTTCGCGCCAACCTATCGTACATGAGTGACCCCATCCTTGTCGAGATTGTCGGGTTGAAATATTCAGACTGTTCCCCGTTTCCCTGCGACGCGAACCGGACCTGCGGCCTTTCCGAATGCCACCCGTCAGGAAAACTCTCAAAAGCCTTCGATGCGCTCAAGGCCGTCCTTAAAGAGACCTACGGCGACAAAGTGGAGCTCAGGCTCACGCTCATCGATGACGAAGTACCTCCACACATCCGCGCAATCCTCGAACAGGATTACCCGCCGATTCCGATGGTTCTTGTGAACGGGAAACTCACCCGGATCGGGAGGATCGCGCTCGACCGGATAAAAAACGAGATCGATGCGTGCCTTTAAAGAGCATTTCTTCTTCAGCAGATACGGCTCAGCACCCCGGTCCCGAGATCGTAATAGAGCCCGTGGACCTCTACCTTCTGATCGTCCACCGCCTTTTTTAAAAGCGGGTATGTATGCAAATGCTCGATCTGGAGTCGTACATTTTCCTGCTCGATGAGTCTATAGCGTTCTTCCTGTTCCTGTACAGTCTTTGGCGGGGGGATCGTTTTATCCACCCGTGTTTTTGCATCGCGGGCATTGTTTAACCAGAGCGGAATATACGAGTCCGTGCTCTCATGATCCAGTGCCCGGATCGCCCCGCAGTTGGAATGCCCACAGATCACAACATCGCTCACATGGAGGTGGGAAACCGCATATTCAAGCACCGTTGCAAAGTTCCAGTCATGGATCGGCACAATGTTGCCAATATTGCGCTGGATAAAAAGTTCCCCGGCTTTTGCCTGAGTGATATGTCCGGTCTGTAACCGCGAGTCCGAGCACCCGATCCAGAGCACTGAAGGGTGCTGGCTGCTTGCCAGTTCGCGGTAGTGATCGATATTCGGCGTAAAATCAGATTCACGGAATTTGTAATTCCCCAAAAGCAGGTTGTCAATCATGTCAGCATTCCTGACTGCACACATGCACGTCCACAGTGATGTTTACTCCCCTTGGGGATGCCTTAAATATTGTCATTTTTTGTAACGCTGAATTTGCGGAAGAATTTCCGGGTTCCTGTCATTTTGACCGATAATCTCGTTGTATTTACAAGCGCGGCGAAAAAAGACTTCCCAAACGCGCATGAAAGAGATTGTACCCTTGAAGAACCCGGACCCGGGAATAAAGGCAGGTTTATCACAGCTCGTCTTTTTATGATGCAATTTTACGGGCCGGGCATCAGTCCGGTGCGGTTCCTTTTCTGCAAAACAACCAAAATCTATATGGTAGAGCAAATAAAATTAATTAGACCTCCTGTGTTGTGATGGCCGGGGCAGGGAACTCCGGGCGCATTACAACACCCATCTCACCATACCCCGGAGGAGTCACCGTACGCCAGCACAGTCCGCAGGAATAAAAACGGAACCCTCCGGAGAAGATACAACACTGCTGGTACTCTATGCACTTGCCGGAGAAGAGTGCGGGAGTTTTGTCGCCTTCCGCCCCAGTCTTATTCACCGGCTCCAGCAGCATTTCTTCACATCGGGACATGCCGAGGCAGTTCACCCGGTTACCGGCACCGTCGATGTTCGGGAACTCTCACCCCACGAGATGGTACGGGCCGAAGAAGAACTCTGGATCCACTACCACCAGCAGAAGGCAGATGCCGCAACGGACCGGCTTTTTGCTGCGTTTGCCGGGACGCAGCTGGTGGGCGTCGCGCGCTGCTCCCGGCACCCGGACGGCTTTGAAGTGGACGGTGTGTACGTGCTCGATGAGTACCGGCGCCGGGGTTTTGCCCGGTCGGTCATGAAACAACTGATCGTGGAGTGCGGCCGGCACGAGACGCTGTACATGCACGCAAAGACGGAACTCATGGACTTTTATGGCGAGATGGGGTTTTACCCGATCCCGGAACCCGAGCTCCCAAAAACGATCCGGGACCGGTTCGGGTTCTGCATGGGCAACCTTGCGGGGATCGATGTCTGCCCCATGAAGCGCGATCCGTCTGCCGGGAATAGTGAACAGAATACATAACAGGGAATGTATGATGACGCCCCGATCCAGGTACCGGAATATATGCGCGGTTGATGAATTACCACGTCAACTGCGCATGCGGGGATCCACAAGACGAAGGATCGTAAGGAGGATATGATGTTAAGCCTGCTTTTTTACGCCCTTGTCGCGCTCTTCCTTGCCGGCACCGTCATTTCCCTGCTGGGCACAGCACGGGATACCCGGATCATCTGCACCCTCTCGCTTGCCTGCACCGCCGGGGCCTCACTCCTCCTTGCCGTGCTCTCACTTATCATCCTTGTCACCGGTGTACCTTTCACACCTGCAGCATGGCAGCTGTTCCCCGGCTTTTCAGTAGAGTTTTTCATCGATCGTCTCGCCGCGTTCTTCCTGTTCCTGATCGGAAGTGTCTCTGCCTGCGTTGCAGTCTACACGATGGGATATATTGAGCACATGGAAGGCGGGAACCGCCGGAACCTGCTCTGCGGCTGCATCAGCCTGTTTGTGCTCGCAATGGCGCTTATCGTCGCCTCTGAAAACACCCTCTCGTTCCTGCTCTTCTGGGAACTGATGGCAGCCACCTCCTTTTTCCTTGTCATGTACGAGTATACACAGGAAGAAACAAGAAAAGCCGGAATTTTCTATTTCGTCATGACCCACCTCTCCACGCTTTTCGTGATGCTGGGGATCATCGGGTTCTATTACGCATCCGGTTCGTTTGCGATCGCCCCGCTGCACGCCACTCCTGCATCACTGCCTCTTGTCACTGCCGCGTTCCTCGCGCTCTTTACAGGGTTTTCCATCAAGGCGGGGATCATCCCGTTCCACAAGTGGCTCCCTTATGCTCACCCGGCAAGCCCGTCACCTGTCTCGGCACTGATGTCGGGCGTGATGCTCAAGGTCGCGGTCTACGGCCTCCTCCGGTTCATTATCACGGTCTTCTCTCCTGAACTCTGGTGGGGCATGCTGATCCTCATTGCCGGCATTGCATCAGCGGTGCTCGGCGTGATATACGCGCTCAAGGAACACGACATAAAAGGGATGCTGGCGTACTCAAGTATCGAGAATATCGGCATCATCTTTGTCGGCATCGGCCTCTTTGTGATATTCTCCTGCTCGGGACTCGCGGTGCTTGCGACGCTCAGCCTGCTTGCGGCGCTCTTCCATTCCCTCAACCACGCGCTCTTCAAAAGCCTCCTTTTCCTCACGGCGGGATCGGTGGTGCACGCCACGCACACCCGGGACATCGAGAAGATGGGCGGGCTCTCCGGGAAAATGCCCTACACCTCG